>WNEY01003522.1_pt1 | contig 11762 bp, 11 predicted proteins | sample 5400531 | NCBI WGS metagenome assembly WNEY01 (sample SAMN13153338, study PRJNA577476) | soil metagenome | isolation source: 200 cm saprolite under Douglas fir tree site 1 | place: USA:California | collected 2015-04-18
GCTGCTTGATGCGGCTTCTGGGATAAACGGGTTGCCAGGATATCGTCCGCTGAACGGGCTTTCTGACGGCCGTGCCGTGGTGCATCAGGCGACGGGGATGGTCTCGGTGCAGATAGGCGTGGGCGTGGAGGAGGCGCTGGTGCGGCTGCGAGCGCACGCGTTCGCCCTCGGTACCGCGGTCGGCGAGGTCGCGGCTGACGTAGTGAGCCGTAAGCTACGTTTTGGTCCCGCCGGTGAGGATGCCTGACGCTCCGTTTCGCACCTCAAGGTGGTTGCGGAGGGTATTTGTCGGCTGCGCCGGAAGGTTACGCTAACGTCATGGCAGCGATCGTGGATGAGCGCTTGGCGCGGACGTTCGTCGAGCTGGCTGACACCCTGGTCGGCGGCTTTGATCTGATGGAGTTCTTGCACATGCTCACCGAGCGGTGCGTCGAGCTGCTGGAGGTGGATGCCGCCGGGCTTCTGCTGGCCGACGGCCGGGGTGCGCTGCAACTGGTGGCGGCGTCCACCGAGCAGGCCAGGCTCGCCGAATTGTTCCAGATCCAGAACGACGAAGGCCCGTGCCTGGACAGTTACCGTACCGGTGTGCCGGTCATCGCCCGTGACATCGCGGCCCCTGACGCGGTGGCCCGGTGGCCGAGGTTCGCCGTTGCCGCGGCCGCAATGGGATTCGCGAACGTGCATGCCATCCCGATGCGACTGCGGGAGCAGATCATCGGCACGCTCAACCTGTTCGGGTCCGCGCCGGACGGGCTGGACGCGGAGGTGGCGCGGGCCGCCAGGGCGCTGGTCGATGTGGCCACGATCGGGATTCTGCAAGAACGCGCGGCTCGAGAGCAGGAACTCGTGGCCGGGCAGCTTCAGTCCGCGCTGAACAGCCGGGTGGTCATCGAGCAGGCCAAAGGAATACTCGCTGAGCGCCTTCAGATGACTCCCGACCAGGCCTTCGTCACGCTCCGGCAGTCCTCTCGCAACAACAACCACCCGCTCACTCAGCTGGCCAGCGACGTTGTCGCCGGTACCGCCACCATCGTCGGTGGCGGCACGCAGGTCGCATCCTCCTCTGTAGCTGCCTGGCGGGCAAGGTCGATGAGATTCCAGACGCGGTCTGGACAACGGGCCTGGTGCTAGGCCTGGTGGGTTCGGGTATCGTTTGAGGTACTAAGTCGCGGCTTCCGCCTGCGGCTGCCGCTCAGGACCCTGGCGGCACATCTTTAGTCCGTCACGATGTGCGACTCAGGAGTCCTCTGACATGCCGCTTTCCCAGCCGTCCGTCACAACGACGGTATCACCGCGTGGCAGCGACTATGCCCATCTCAGCCGTCAGATCAGGCAGGCGGGCCTGCTGGAACGGCGTCCCGCGCACTATGCCTGGCGGATCGCCGTGACCGTCTCTCTTCTGGCGGCCGGCTGGGTTGCCTTCATCTTGATCGGCGACTCGTGGTGGCAACTCGCTGTGGCCGCGTACCTGGCCGTGATATTTGCCCAGCTTGGCTTCCTGGGTCACGACGCCGGGCATCAGCAGATCTCCAGGTTTCGGCGGATCAGCTATGTCCTAGGATTGCTGCTCGGCAATCTGGGCATCGGGCTGAGCTACGGCTGGTGGGTCAGCAAGCACAACCGGCATCACGCCCACCCCAACACCGAGGGCGCCGACCCTGACATCACTATCGGTGCGCTGGCCTTTACTCCGAGCCAGGCGGGCAGCAGCCGGGGCCTGTCCAGGGTTCTGTTGCGATTCCAGGCCTACCTGTTCTTCCCGCTGTTGCTGGCCGAGGCGGCGCACCTGCATGTGGCTAGCATCCGGGCCATGGCAACTAGGTCGACCCGTCGTCGGCTAGCCGAGTCCCTGTTGCTTGCCGCCCATTTCGCCGGCTACTTCTCGCTCGTGTTCCTGGTGCTGTCGCCAGTCAAGGCGGTCGTGTTCATCGCGATCAATCAGGGCCTTTTCGGCCTGTACCTGGGTGCCTCGTTCGCTCCCAATCACAAGGGCATGCCGATACTGGATGCCGCCGACCAGAGCGACTTCCTGCGCCGTCAGGTACTGACCTCCCGTAACGTCACCGGCAGCTGGCTGACCGACCTTGCGCTTGGCGGCCTCAACTATCAGATCGAGCACCACCTATTTCCTTCCATGCCCCGGCCGAACCTGCGCCGAGCCCAGCCCCTGGTCAGGGAGTTTTGCCGGCAGCGAGAGCTGGCCTACTGCCAGACCAGCCTTTTCGGCTCCTATGCTCAGGCCCTGCGCCACCTGAACACAGTCGGCAAGCTAGCCAATTCGTTCAAAGTGATGCCAGGAACTGAGTGATCTTCGCTGCGGCCTGAGCCGCGCCCCGTCGTGGCACGTGATGACCTGTGTCCTCCAGCAGACCGACGACGGCGTCAGGCAAGGCGGCCGCCAGCTGATAGGTCGTGCTGACCGGGATAAGCGTGTCCCGGGGATCGGCGAGTAGCAGTACCGGCTGCCGCACGTGCCTGACCGATGCTGTGAGACTGGCCAGTTCCCTGACCAGGGCGCGCTGCTCGGTGAGGAAAGTCCGCCATAGCTGCCCGTGGTCGTAACGCGCGTTTCCCCAGACATGCCAGCTGACGTACTCGTCGGCATCGACCGGCCGCCCGCGCCGACGGGAGATGGCCGCGAGCCGCGCCCTGGCTAGCCACGGAGTAAGCCACCAGGCCGCGACCGCGCACACCTCGCCGGTCACCGGCGCGGCCAGGAGCCGATCCCAGCCGTTCAGGCAGCCGGGGCCGACGCTCGCCAGCAGCACCAGCGCTTCGACGCGTTCTGGTGCCAGCGCGGCCACCGACAGCGCGACACCCCCACCTTGGGAGTGCCCGACGATGACCGCCCGCTCGATGCCGCGCGCGTCCATTTCCTGCACGACCGCACGGGCGTTGAGGTCGAATCCGCCGGCTGCCCGCAAGCTCGATCCATACCCAGGCCGGTCGACCGCCATGATCTTGAGTCCGACCGGCAGCAGATCGGCGAGCTGCCGCCAGTCCGACCCCAAGCCCGGCTGGCCGTGCAACATCACTATCCCGCGACTGCCCACCACCCGAGCGTATGCGCGACGCCGCGCGGCGTTGCTCGGGCCAGCGACAACGTCAGACCGCGTGAACCTGGTCTGCCTGCGGGCCCTTTGGTCCCTGCCGGGTGGTGTACTCCACCTTCTGGTTCTCTTCCAGCGTGCGGTAGCCGTCCATGTCGATCGCCGAGTGATGCACGAACACGTCGCTACTACCGTCATCAGGGGCGATGAAGCCAAAGCCCTTTTCCGGGTTGAACCACTTCACGGTACCTCGAGCCATCTGCTGTCTCCTCAAAGACAAGTTCCATGACCCGCGCGCTCGCGCGGGTCATCTGTTGGTTGCCCGCCACCGGAACAGAGGATCTAGAACCAGACGGCAAGACGCCCATGACGGAATGCGGCGCCTATGCGATCGCCAACGTCGTCAACAAACTATCTAGTGTAACCCCCTCTTGGCACCGATATTCCGTCTTGCCGCCAGACCCGCGCCTGTGACCCGCCGGACCCGCGCCAGTGCAGGTCATCGGCGCACGGTCATTTCGATACTTCCGGTGAGGCTTCCGATCAAAGTTCATGGTCTCACCCAATGGCCTCATAGATGCTGATCTGGCCCATTAGTAGAGAGGATCGGGTATGGCACGCATCGTGTCGTTCCGTGGGTCATCAAGCCGCCGTACGGTCCGCCTGAGCGGGTCAACAAGGCGAAGGTCTATCTCGCCGGCCTGGCGGTGATCACTGCGCTCGCCGGTTCCCGGCGGCGCGCTGCAGCGCTGACCCGCGGCCGTCGTGAACCCCCGGTGCGGCGACAGCGCTGACCCGTGGCCGTCGTGAACCCCCGCGACCCCGCGACAGCGTTGACCCGTGGCTGCTGGCGGGGCGACGGTCCGGGGTCAGCGCTGTTGCGGGTTCCGGGCGGCGCGCTGCAGCGCTGACCCCTGGCCGTTGTGACTCCCCGGTGCGGCGGCAGCGCTGTTGCGGGTTCCGGGCGGCGCGCTGCAGCGCTGACCCCTGGCCGTTGTGACTCCCCGGTGCGGCGGCAGCGCTGTCGCGGGTTCCGGGCGGCGTGCTGCAGCGTTGACCCGCGGCCGTACTAGACCCCCGTGCGACGACAGCGCTGACCCGCGGCCGTTGCGACTGCCCGCGACCCCGCGACGGCGCTGACCCGTGGCTGCTGCCAGGGCTACGGTCTGGGGTCAGCGCTGTCGCCGGTTCCGGGTCGCGCACTGCAGCGCTGACCCGCGGCCGTCGTGAACCCCCATGCGGCGGCAGTGCTGACCCGTGGCCGTTGCGACTCCCCGACGCCAACGACGGCGTTGACCCGTGGCTGCCGGCGGGGCGACGGTCTGGGGTCAGCGCTGTCGCGGGTTCCGGGCGGCGTGCTGCAGCGCTGACCCGCGGCCGTTGTGAACCCCGGTGCGGCGGCAGCGCTGACCCGCGGCCGTTGTGACTGCCCGCGACCCCGCGACGGCGTTGACCCGTGGCTGCTGGCGGGGCGGCGGTCTGGGGTCAGCGCTGTCGCGGGTTCCGGGCGGTGTGCTGCAGCGCTGGCCGGGTGGCGTTGCTGGCCGCAGGGCGTGTGCTCTTGGCGGCACTGTCATAGGCGGGCTGCGAGCATGACCGTCATGACATCTCACCCAGAAGCTGACCGGGCGGTTGCCGCCGTGTTACGCAAGCAAGGCGGCCTCATCACCAGGGCTCAGGCAATGGCGGCCGGATGGACCGAGGGACACTGCGGTACCGGGCTCGCCCCGGCTCGCCGAGGCGCGTGGTGCTCCCTGGCATCTACGGCAGCAGCAACGGCCCGCTGGCCGGTGGCCAGCGTGAGATCGCCGCCGCGCTGTATGCCGGGCCTGATTGTGTCCTGACCGGCGTGGCCGCCTTGCGTCACCAGGGGATACGTGCGCCGTCATCGGACCTGGTCGACGTCTTGATCCCGGCGTCGATGAAGCGGCAGAGCCTGAGCTTCATCCGGGTACACCGAACCATCCGGATGCCGGATCAGTCGTTCGTCCTGGACGGCGTCCGGTGGGCTCTGGCGGCCCGCGCGGTGGCTGACGCCGCGCGGGGCGAGTTCGACGTGCGCGAGGTGCGCGCATTCGTGGCCGCTGCCGTCCAGGGCGGCAAGTGCAGCATCCCGCAACTGGCTGAGGAGATGCGGGCCGGTCCGGCCCGGGAGTCCGGGCGGCTCCGGGTGGTGCTCGAGGAAGTGGCGGACGGGGTGAGGTCGGCGGCTGAGGGGGACCTGCGGCTGCTGATCAAGCGGAGCGGGCTGCCGGAGCCGATGTACAACCCCGACCTGTACGCCGGGTCGACGTTCCTGGGCCGGCCGGACACATATTGGAAGGACGCGGGGGTCGCCGGGGAAGTTGATTCGCAGGAGTGGCATTTCTCGCCTGAGCAGTTCGCCCAGACGGCGGCGCGGCACAGCCGGATGACCGCGCACGGGATCCTCGTGGCGCACTTCACGCCCAAGCAGGTCAGAACCGAGCCGCGCCGGATCGTCGCCGACCTGCGGTCCGCCATCGAGACCGGCCGGCAGCGACCGCCGCTGAAGATCCGCGCGGAACCGCACCAGTAGCTCCGGCATACGTGCCCCGGGTACCTGCAGCGCGCTGACCGGAACCTGGAACAGCGCTGACCCCAGACCGTCGCCCTGCCATCGCCCCGCCAGCAGCCACGGGTCAACGCTGTCGTGGGGTCGCGGGAAGTCGCAACGGCCGCGGGTCAGCGCTGCCGCCGCATGGGGGGTTCACAACGGCCACGGGTCAGCGCTGCAGCGCGCCGCCGGGAACCGGCGACAGCGCTGACCCCAGACCGTCGCCCTGCCAGCTGGAATGGCAACGCCTGCGGGCCGACGTTGCTATTCATCTCGGGAGCACCGCAACATCGCTGACCCGAAACTGCTGTTCGCCCGGTCCGGGGTTAGCGCTGGCGCCTCGGCAGGGGGCGGAAGGTGGTGCCGCCGCAGGATGGGCAGCCGGCGGCCTTGAGTTCGGCGATCGTCGACCATTTCGGTGCTTCTTCCGCCGGCCCCGCCGGCCCCGCGGTGCCTACTATGTGGATCGCGCCGCAGGAGGCGCAGCGGTAGGGGCGGGTCTGGTCGGGTCTGGTGTCGGCGGTGTAGAGCGGGCCGGCGTAGCTGGCCTCGATGAGCGGGGTGGTGTCCTCGGTGCTGCGCAGGTGGTACATGTTGCTTGAGCCGGCCAGGATGCCGACGCCGACGTAGCTGTTGAAGTTCGGGACCAGCGCCCGGATGGTCAGGCCGAGGTCGGCGATCAGACGCTGGGTGTCGAGCGTCTCGGCCGGACGCCGGGCGCCGAAGCTGAAGAACACATGCTGGCCGGGCTGGCGGCGCAGCGCCGAGACCGTGCGGGACAAGAAGAGCGTCGCGCCCGCCACCGTGTACGGCGGGTCGGTACAGGCGACGTCGAAGCTCTCGGTGAGGTCGGTCGGCAGCGGCTGGCGCAGGTCATGTTCGATCAGTCGCACGGTGACGCCGCTGCCGTCAGTCTGCTGCTCGATCCAGCCGAGCACGGCCGGGTCGGTATCGACGACCGTGACGGTCTTCAGGCGCGCGGCCGTTCCGGTCGCGGCGGCGAACCTGGCGATCGCGACCGAGATCAGGTCATCGTCGCCGAGCAGCACGATGTCCTTGCCGTCGAGCGCGCCGGTCTCGTGCATAAGCAGTACCCGGTGCAGCTTGGTGGTGACCGTGCAGTGCGTCTGGTCCAGTTCGAGCCTGGCCTGGGGGGCTCCGGCGGCCACCTGTTCGAGTTCCTCGGTGAGCGACTTCAGCTCGGCCGGGATCAGCAGGCCGAGGCCGCCGCAGTACGGGCAGGTGCAGTCGAGTTGCGGCGCGTGCGCGCTCAGCAGCTCGCGGGCCTGATCGGTCAGCCGGACCGGCCTGGTGCGGTCGATCACGCCGCGCTTGCGCAATTCGTTGCACACCGCGGTGACGATCGGGACCGGCAGTTGCGCCATCCGACTGACCTGACTGGTCGGCACCGGCTCGGCCCGGGCCACCGCGCGCAGAACGTCCCGCACCCCGGATTCGCCTTCGGCTAGGCCAACGGCCATCGCGACTTCGCCGACGATCGCGTCAATGTCCACTTGCTGTAGTTCGTCTCCTTGCCTGGCCCTGCGGTATCCTCCCACATCATGCCCGGTATGGAACCGGCCAGCAGCCAAGCCGAAAGCGGCTATGCGGCCAGTGGCGACGCGGCGAGACAGTACGGCGACCTACGGCGCGATGGGGCGGTCTCCCCCAAACTGCTCTACGCGATCGACGCGAACAGTGCCCCGGACTCGCCAGTCCACGATCTTGAGCAGCTGACCGCCGGTACGAGGGCGGCGGTCGAGGCCGGCGGTGGCCACGTGCTCGACGCCGCTCACGTGATCTTTCCTAACGGCGCGATTACGCTCGTGCTGATCCTGGCCGAGTCGCACCTGAGCGTGCATACCTGGCCGGAGGAGCAGTTGGTCGCGATCGACTTGTTCAGCTGCGGCGCGATCGACGGCGCGCTGGTGGTCGACCAACTGGTGAGGCAGCTTGAGCTGCAGAACGTGGCCGTCAGGCAGCTACCGCGCGGCCTGGCCTAGTCCCCTGCTAGTCCCCCGCGACCAGCTCCACCTCGTAGCCATCGCTGTTGGAAAGGTACGCGGCGTAGTGCTCGGGTCCGCCGGCATAGGGATGCCGATCGCCGAATAGCAACGTCCAGCCCGCCGGTGGTGCGGCCGCCACGATCGCATCGACCCGGTCCCGGGCGCCGGCGTGAAACGCGAGGTGATTGAGCCCGGGCCGGTTTCGGTCGTGCGAGTCTGCCGACCTGGCTGATGACTGCTCGACGACGATGTAGGTGCTGCCGAGCCGCCAGCTCCGGCCATCGGGCCAGTCCTGGAACACCGAATACCCGAATTCTCCGAGCAGCCAGCCCCATTCGGCGCGCGCTCGCCCGAGGTCGGGCACCCAGAGCTCCACATGGTGCAGACTGCCTGGCGCTGGCTGAGCCATCGGCTAACCGAAACCTTCCGAATGCGGTTAAAGCATAGGGCGTGGAATGTCAAACCTAGTCAAATCAGGCAGCGGATCTGTATTATCCGCGTCAGCTTAGCTGTTTTCGGAAATCGGAGGACTGTATGTTCGGGTCGCGTATCGGTAGTCGATTTGTGCTTATCACCGCCACTGCAGCCACCGCGGTCGGCATCGGGCCGGCGATAGCTGCGAGAGCGAGTCCAGCGGCCTCCAATCCGTGCCCGTCCTGCGGCCACAACCTGATCATCAACCCCGGCGCCGAGACCGGTAAGGGTGCCAACGGCGACATCAAGGTCAAGACGCCGGGCTGGAAGCAGACCAAGAACTTCACCGAGACGCTCTACACCTGGTCGGGCGGCGACGTGAGCCCGACCACGAAGGGCCCGAAGCACCGCGGCAAGAACTACTTCTACGGTGGTCCCGACTCGGCTAAGTCGACCGGCACCCAGATGATCAAGGTCGCCGCCAGGGGCGTCGGTTCTGGCAAGGTGCATTACGCGCTGTCCGGCTGGCTCGGTGGCTTCGACGGCCAGAGTGACAAAGCGACGCTGATCGTGACCTTTGAGAACGGCCAGGGCAAGGCCGTCGGCACCGCCCAGATCGGTCCGGTCACCGAGGCTCAGCGCAAGGGCGTCAGCGAAATGCTGCTCCGCTCGACCAAAGGCGTCGTCCCCAGTTCGACCCGCAACGTCAAGGTCCAGCTGATCATGAAGCGCACCGACGGAAGTGACAACGACGGCCTCGCCGACAACCTGTCACTGGTGTTCACCCTGAAGAAGTAGCCCGGATTGCTCAAGGGCCGTCAGTCCGGGCAGCCCGGATAGCCCAGTTGGCTTGCGCAGCACGAACTCCCGTTTCTGGCGGTAGTTCGTGCTGTCAGGCTCGGTCGCGTAGTAAGTGACCTCGATCGATGTGGTGCCGCCCGGTTCGGCCGGGTTCACGTCGAACGCGGCAAAGCCGAACGTGCCCTCGTCCCGGTAGGCCAGCCAGGGCGCAGGCTCGGTGCTGACCGCCGAGCGGTGGTGATGCATCGGGTCACCGGCGCTGACCTCGGCGATGACCAAGCCATCGCCGGGGAGCAGCGACTGGGTCGGCGTGGTGAAGGGATGCCCGCCGCCGCCGATCGTCAGGTGCACGGTCCCGGCTGTGGGGTCCAGTTCGACCGGGTCGGTGCCCTGCGGCGCCGGGGTCAGCAGTTCGCTGCCCGGCACCACGCCGCGCACCGGGAAGCTCTGCTGGAAATGGTGCTCGTGCCCGGCGACCACCAGGTCGACACCGTAGGCGTCGAACAGCGGCAGCCAGCTTCGCCTGACGCCGATGTCGGCGCCGTTGAACCTGGTCGAGGACATCGCCACCTGGTGCATGCAGATCACGATCCAGTCGATCTCCTCCGATTGCCTGGCCGTCGCCAGCACGCGGGCCAGCCAGCGGCCCTGGCGCCCGCCGCTATATCCGTGGATGTACGGATCGACACCCCGGGCCTCGTAACCGACTACGTGATCGCGCCGGTACGAGCTGAAGCCGCCGTCCTGAACGCACACGTCGTCGTTGTTCAGCGAGATGACCAGCACCGAGCCGACCGTGAACGCGTACCAGTTGCCGCGGAATTGCGGCGAACCGTTGCCGGGCAACTCGAACCTGGTCAGGTACGGCAGGTAACCCTGCGGGCCGTTGCCGCTCTCGTTCTCGTGGTTGCCGAGGGCCGGCATCCACGGCCGGAACCGGGCCGAGCGCGAGATGTTGGTGAAGTAGGACGACCAGGTGGCGACCGGCTGATCGCTGCAGTTGCTATAGCTCAGGTCCCCGTTGGCCAGGTGGAACAGCGGGTCCAGTTCCTCGATGGCGTCGACGACGTGAGCGGCATACGGCGAGCTGGGGGCGAGCCCTAGCCCGATCGGCTCGGGCACGCCCTGATCTCCGCAACTGGTGAACGTGAATCGGCCCGACCGGCCGCGCGGCCCGGTCCTGAAGGTCCCCGCTACCGGTGGCGCGCTGTCGTGCACGACCTCGTAGGCGTAGCTGGTGTCGGGTTCGAGCGAATCGGCCTGGGCGTGGTAGGTGTACACGGTCTCGCCGGTCAGCGCGTCGGTATAGCCCCGCTCGCTAGCCGCGACCTCAGCGCTCAGGCGGGCGGCCGGTCGGGCGGCCGAAGCCGGACCGAATCGCAGCCGGGGCCTGGCCACCGCGGCCCGCGCCGCCCAGGAAACCGCGACCTGCGAGGCCGCGTCGGAACCGAACTGCAAGTGCACCTGCTCGGGCAAGACTGGGCCTGGCCCGGTCATGAAACATCCCCCGTAGTTCGTCTGGGACGATTGATCGCATTGCTGCCAATTCGATCATCGCCTGCGCCCCAACCGGCCCGATGGCCGGGGGGTGAACTCAGGGGTTCGGCCTGGTGAAGGCTAAGCAGCCAGTGCCGCTTTCCGCCGCTTGAGAAACTCGCGCTCGGCCGCGTTGGCCGCAGCGTCCAGCGCCGCGTCGTACTCCGTCACGGCCTCGTCGCGGCGCCCGAGCCGGGCGAGCAGATCGGCGCGGGCGGCGTGATACAGGTGATAGCCACTCAACTCCAGCTCATCGATCGCATCCAGCCCCGCCTGGGGGCCGGTCAGCTCAGCCACGGCCACCGCCCGGTTGAGCGCGACCACCGGGGTGGGCGTGACGGCCAGCAACTGGTCGTAGAGCTGCAGGATCTGTCCCCAGTCGGTGAGCGCCGGGTCAGGAGCATCGCTATGCACCGCGTTGATCGCGGCCTGGATCTGGTACGGCCCCGGAGCGTTGCGCCGCAGGCAGGCCCGCACCAGCCGCTGGCCCTCGGCGATCAGCTGACGGTCCCATAGCGACCGGTCCTGGTCGGGCAACAGGACGAGCGATTGCTCCGGCGTGCTACGGGCGCTCTTGCGCGAATGGGTGAGCAGCAGCAACGCCAGCAACCCGAGCGCTTCGGCCTCATCGGGCATCAGCTCGGCCAGCAGCCGGGCCAGCCTGATCGCCTCGGCGCACAGGTCCTCGCGGATCAGGCTGTCGCCCTCGGACGACACGTAGCCCTCGTTGAAGATCAGGTAGATCACGGCCAGTACCGCGTCGAGCCGGTCAGGCAGCTCGGCGTCGCCCGGCACGCGGTACGGAATCCCGGCCGCCTTGATCTTCCGCTTGGCCCGTACGATCCGCTGGGCCATCGTGGCCTCGGGCACCAGGAATGCCCTGGCGATCTCGGGAGTGTGCAGGCCGCCGAGCAGCCGCAGCGTCAGCGCCACCTGAGCGCCGCGATTGAGCGCAGGGTGGCAGCAGGTGAAGATCAGCCTGAGCCTGTCGTCCTGCACTGGTCCCACCTGGTCTTCGTCTTGGCGTTCGCCATGGAGCTGGCCATAGAGGAGGAAAGCCTGCGCGTGCTTGTCACGGCGGGCGGCTTCGCGCCGGAATTGGTCGATCGCCCGGTTCTTCGCGGTCGTGGTGATCCACGCGCCGGGATTCGGCGGCCGGCCGGTGGCGGGCCACCGGTCCACGGCAATCGTGAACGCGTCCTGCACCGCTTCTTCGGCGAGGTCGATGTCGCCGAAGAAGCGGACCAGGGTAGCCACGCACCGGCCGTACTCCCGCCGGAAATGTTCTTCGATCTCGTGTGCCTGCACGGGCATCGGAACTGGTTGCTCCCGTCCGCCGAGCCCTACTCCTGGAATGGGCGCACCTCGACCGGCAGCCGG
>WNEY01003523.1_pt1 | contig 11762 bp, 12 predicted proteins | sample 5400531 | NCBI WGS metagenome assembly WNEY01 (sample SAMN13153338, study PRJNA577476) | soil metagenome | isolation source: 200 cm saprolite under Douglas fir tree site 1 | place: USA:California | collected 2015-04-18
AGCAGCACCATCAACCAGTTCGCTGCCAACATCGACGCCATGTTCGTGCTTTCGCCCGTCGAGCACGTGGGGATCACGCTCGGGCCCGAAGTCGACGTCCCCATCAGCGGTTCGAGCTCCTCCGGCAGCGGTACATCGACGGACACGTCGCAGTTCCACGTCGGCCTCACGGCCGGCCTCGCCGTCTGGTTCTGACGACTCGGCGCGGCCCGTAGTGCTCGTGCTCTCACGCGCCGAACGGCAAACAAATGGTCGCGGTCGTTCCGCGTTCGGGCTGGCTCTGCAGCCGGATGGTTCCGCCGTGCGCCTCGACGACTACACCCTATGCCGGCATGCATCAGATCGTCCCTTTGGCGCGGAGCGTTTGGCCGACGCGGCGGATCTCCGTCTCGCCCCTGCGCAGCGCCTCGGCGCTGGTGTGCACCGAGTAATTGCCGAGGACGAGCTGGTGCGGATGCGGGGCCGCGGAGCCGAGCACGAACCCGGTATCGCCGTCGGCGACGAAGTCGATCGATTCCTCCGACGGCTCGAAGACGGCGATCTCTCCGCGGGGAATCGGCGCAGGGCTCCGCAGCACGCCCTCGTGTACGGCCGCCCACGCGACCGCGTGACCCTCGGGCGGCCGATACGTCCAGCGCTCGCCATGCTTCAGGCTCACCGACAGGTAGGTCATCGGAGGCGCCTCGATGGGACTGCGCACGCCGCCGTACGCGCCGAGGATCACCCGCGCGGGCCCCTCGACCGGCACGTCCTTGGCCATCACGTACTGGCTGGCGTAGTGCGAGTTCTCCAACTCGGGCGGCAGCGCGACCCAGAGCTGGAAGGCGCGAACGCGCCCTTCCTCCGGAGCGCCCGTGTGCCAGACGCCATTGCTCGCCCGCATCCACTCGACGCCGCCGGCCGGCAGCACACCGTCCCGGCCGGTCGTCTCGGCGTAGCGGACGGCTCCCTCGAGCATCACCGTCACCGTTGCGATGCCGGAGTGCGGGTGCCAGCCGAAGCCCATCGGTGTGGGCGCAAACCGGTCATCGAAGGCGGCGAGGTCCAGGAACACGAAGGGCTTGATGAGCTGGCCCAGGTCCGAAGGACTGACCAGCCGCGTAATGGCGCCCTGCGTATGTCCGGAGGTGCGATGGACGATCTCACGGCCGGGATTGCGAATCTGACGCGACAGCATGATTCCTCTCTCCAATGTTTGTGGTCCTGCGTTCCTCGACGGACTTGCCGAGCTTCTTGAGCAGCCGGATGAGCGTCGCGCGCTCGTCCCCCGACAGCCCGCGCGCCGCCGAATCCATCGCCCGCTTGTGGCCGGCGAAGATCCTGGTCGCCTGCGCACGTCCCGATGCGGTCAACCGGACGACGCGGGTCCGGCGATCGGTCGGGTGGGCCCCCCGCGCGACCAGCTTGCACGACTCGAGCCGATCCACCGCCGCGGTGATGGCTCCACTGGTGAGCCCGATTCGCCGGCCGATCTCGTTCACGGGTTGCGGACCCTTGTGCAAGAGCATCTCCAGGACCCCGAATTCCGAGAGACCCACCTCGAACGACTCGATGCTCTGGATCGCCAGGCGCTGGAGCGCCCGGTGCGCCTTCATCATCACCAGCCAGAGGTGGGTTCCCGACAGGTCGGGCCTCCCTGCTCTGCTCGTCGTCCTCGTCATCTCTGTTACGTATCTTAATATAAAGATACTTCATGTCAAGACGTTCAGGTACGTCCGAGCCGGGAGTTGGCGCGGCGGTAGGCTCCGGGGCCTTTGCCCTCCCAGCGCTTGAAGGCCCGGTTGAACGCCGCGTCGCTCCGGTAGCCGACGTGGCCGGCCACGGCGCTGGTCGAATCGTCGCTCTCGCGCAGCAACCGGGCCGCCTTGGTCATGCGCCATCCACCGAGGTATTCCAGCGGCGGCTCGCCGACCAGGGCGGTGAAGCGGGCGGCGAATCCCGACCGCGAAAGCCCGACCGCCGACGCCAGCTTCTCGACGGTCCACGGCTCGGCGGGCCGCTGGTGCATCAGCGCCAGCGCCTGCGCGATCGGCGGATCGGCCAGGGCGGGCAAGCCCTGCTCGGCGCACTGCTCGCTGGTGATCGCCGTGCGCAGCGCCTGCACCAGCAGCACGTCGGCGAGCCGGTTGACCACCACGGCGCCGCCCGGCCGATCGGAGGTGGCCTCCGCGACCAGGAGCTGCACCGTCGCCGGGAGCCACGGCGTAGTCGATGGATCCTGAGCGGAGATCGGGATCACCTTGGGCAGCCGCGCGAGCAGCGCCGAACGGCGGAGCCGGTACAAGCCGCCGACGAGCAGGGTCGGGGCGCCGCCGCCGCCGAAGCGGAACGTCTCCCGCATCGGATCGCCGCGGCATTGGCCCAGGGTGTGGAGCGGGCTGCGCGGCGCATCGCGCAGGACGTGCCGCTCGCCGTGAGGCAGGAAGGCGACGTCGCCGGCGGAGAGCATCAGCGGATCGGCGCCCGCAAGCTCGAGCGGCGCACCGCCCCGCGCGATCAGGTAGAGGTGGGCGGCGCCGTCGGCGGTAAACTCCAGGCCCCAGGGTGCGCTCAGCTCCATCCGCCCATAGATCAGCGTCGACGTCCGGGTGGCGGCGAGCACGTCGGCGAGGACGTCGATTGACCGATCCGGCATTTTTTTTGGACGTCTGAGCATAGAATTTGGATTCCGGGGCATGCATCGTCTATACGCGGCCGGTCATCCTACGTCCATGGTGAATGACATGGACACTGGACTCCTCCTGCTTCGAGCGGTGATCGGGCTGACCTTGCTGGCGCACGGCGCCCAGAAATTGTCCGGGCTGGACGCCGCCGCAACCGCCTTGGAGGGCCTCGGCTTCGTGCCGGGCCGCCGCAGCGCCATCCTCGCCGGGCTGGCCGAAGCCGGCGGCGGGCTTTTGCTGGCGCTGGGGCTTTTGACGCCGGCTGCGGCCTCGGTCGTGTTCGGAGTGATGCTGGTCGCGGGCGTCAGCGCACACCTCAAGGCGGGTTTCTTCCTGATGAAGGGCGGCTACGAGTACACGCTGGTGCTCGGGCTCGCTGGCCTCAGCGTGGCGTTCACCGGCCCCGGCCGTTTCTCCGTCGACGCGCTCCTCGGCCTCGACCTGGGCGGGCAGCACTGGGGCCTGCTCGCGCTGGCCGCGGGCGTCGTCGGCGGCGGCATCCAGCTCGCGGCGCGCCGCCGTCCCGCTGCGGCGCCCAACAAGGCCTGACCACTCACGCGCCGAGCTGCAGACAATTGGTCACGGTCGTTCCGCGAGCGGGAGTGGCTCGCCATCCAGTACGAGTACACCGGGCGGCGCTGAAGCATGAGCGTGTCATTTGCCAAACCCCCCGGTTTCCGCGGAAACCGAATCAGCTTAGGGAATCTCGCGAATCATCCGTCTCTCCGTAGTGTCCTTCACGCGTTCCGCCTCGGCGAGATGCGCTGCCATCTTGCTGCGCAGCTCCTGCAGCCGCGCCTCCAGCGCGCTGTCCGTCGCGTCCTGCAGCAGGACCTGGTCGAGAGTCGCCAGAACGGAGTTGTGGAAGTTGACCTCGTAGTCGACGTAGGCTTCCTCGAACCTGTCCCCTCGCAGCTTGTGCAGCCACCCGAGCCTTTCCTGACTGCGAGCAGTCAGCTCTTCGTCGAGATCGCTGTCTTTCGCAGGAAGTCCCAGGGACCTGAATTCCTGGTCCAGCGCAGAGTGGTCCGCGCCCAGGTGATCCGCGAGCTGCCGAACGGCCGGCGTGCTTGCCCTGTTCTTCGCAACTTCGGACGCCTGCTGCTCGTAGTTCTCCGCGTCGAGCACGTATTGAACGATCTCCGGGTCACCGAGCGAGCGTGGCGCTGTTGGCGACGACGCCTTGGCGTCGGCCGCGTGCGCAAGAGCTGCAACTGCGAAGGCAACCGCCGTCAAGACACCGAGTTTCGAGATCTGCAAAGCGCGATTTGAGCTCATCATGTTCTCTCCTCGAGTAGAAGGGTTGCCGCAAGCTTAGGAACCGGGACTCCACGCCGCGCTGCGGATCCGACCGGAGGCCGTCTTGCATCGACGAGCGCCGGAAATCTGGCGACCTGACTGGGAGGCAGGCAGTCTGCATATCTCTGACGGCGGCAGCGGCGATCCGGCGGTGGTGCTCATTCGGCCTCGGCGGCACACTGGACGTGTGGCGCGAGGAGCTTGCACACCTGCCCAGGTCGCGCCGGGCGGTGGCGCTCGACCTGCGCGGTCACGGACTCTCGGACGCGCCGGCCGATGCGGCCGGCTACTCCATCGACGGGCTCGCAGCGGACATCGAGTCCGTAGTGCACGCGCTATCGCTCCGGCGCGTCGTCCTCATCGGCCACAGCATGGAGCGCCGCCGGCGACTCGCGAGGAAGTGCACCGCGAGTTGGGCTATCTGCGCCCGGGCGCGTTCCAAGGGCTCCTGCGGGCCATGACGGCGTATCCCGCGAGCGCCGATTCAGAGCAGTACTCCGGGCCGGCAGCCTGCATCGATGCGGGCGTAGATTCGCAGGTGTTCGCCCACGCAATGGTCGCGCGCTGCCGCAGGACGAGCCTCGCACGCGTGTCGCACTGGCTGATGGTCGACGATCCCCAGGGACTCGCCTCCGCAGTCGACGCGGTGCTGGCGAACTGGGTGGCGCTCCATCTCGTTCGCTCCTGAGCGTCGCCTCAGCGGCGCGGCTGCACCGGGCAGGCGCCGTTCGCCGAGCGGGTCAGGTCGTTGGCGATCGCGCCGAGCAGCGTGCGCGCCAGCGCGGAATCGCTCTCCCCCGCGAGGAAGCCGGCGACGCGGCCGAGGCTTCCCGGCGTCACGACCACGAGGCGCGTCACGACTTCGACCTCGTACGCGCGGGGATCCTCGGCTTCTCCCAGCGAGAGGGCGATGCGCTCCAGCGAGACGTGCTCCGGATCGGGCAGCGCGCGCCCGTCCAGCTCGAAGGCGCCGCGCTCCTCCGACCAGGTCAGCGGAAGCTCGCGCGTCGTGGCGGCGACGACGCGCCCGAACCAGAGCTGGCGGCGGCGTACGACCGAGGTTTCCACCGTGAGCCGGCCGGAGAGCCCGAGCTTGACGATGCGCAACAGCTCCCGGTCGAGCAGCCCGTGGATGGTCGCGTCGACGAGCGCGCGGGTCCCGGCCAGCACCGCCTTGCACGCCACCTCCTGCGCCTTCGCCGCTCCGGCGAGAAGAAGGAGCGCCACCGCCAGCTTTCGCCGATCGACGAGCAGCCCCCAGAGCCGGCTCACAGCGGCACCGAGAAGAGGATGCGGAAGTCGGGAAGGAGCCGCGCCCGGCCGTCGAGCCGCCACGCCGCCTCGGCGCGGGTGCTTCCGTTCGCGAAGGAGAACAGCGCTCCCGCCGAGGGCTTCAGATCGAGCCACCCCGTGCCCGCTTGATGGACGGAGCCGACGTCGAGGAACGCCCCGAGATGGCGGCCCTCGATCTGCAAGGTCCCGAGCAGCGAGCCGTTCCCGCGGAACTCCTTGAAATCGTACCCGCGCAGCGCCGTCCAGCCGCCGAGCCCCTCCTCCTTCTGCAGCGGCAGGTCGCGCCCGCCGGCGCTGCGCAGGCGCAGCGTGACCGTATCGTCGCGGCCGCTCTCGACCGTCAGGGAGGTGTCGCTCACGACCTTGGTGAACTGGAAGATCCCCCCGAGGGAGCGGTCGGCCACCTCGACGGTATTGACGGTCCGCAGCCCGATCGCCCACGGCTCGGCCGCGACCAGAGACGTCTCCGAATTGCGCCACATCGAGCCGACCCGGTGCAGTGGCACCTTCTCGCTCCGGTACTCGAGCCGGAACACTGCCGATCCCATCTCGCCTTCGTCGACGGGCGCCGAGCCGTAGCGCGGGTCGTCCTGGTTGAAGACGCTCCACACCCGGGGCGGGGCAGCGAGCGGAGCGTACCGGTCGCGCCGGTACTCGGCTCCGAGCGTGAGCATCTCGAAGAGATGGAGGGTGAGGAAGGCGGCATACCCGCTCCGCCGGTAGTACTCGCGATCGGCGCGGTTGAAGAGCGCCGAGTACAGGTACGAATCGATCGGCGAGATGCGCCACCGATCGGCTGTGTCGGTCAGCGTGTGGATCTGCCCGCCCAGCTCGGCGATGCCGAGCGCGGGGACGCGGATCCGCGGGCCGAGCAGCCAGTCGACGCGCTCCTGCGCGTTGAGCCGCTCGAGAAACGTGCCGCCCGTCGCGTCGCGGCTCGAGCGGCGCGTGTTGAAGTTCACCGCGCCGTCGAGGAGCAGGTGCGTGCGGTCGCGGGGATCGTAGAGGGTCAAGGTCATCGCCAGGCCTGGGGCGAAACCGGTCACCGGCGTGTGGCGCACGAGCTCCACCCATTGCGCAGTGCTGCGGCTCCTGTCGCTGCGGAGGTGGACGACGAGCGTGTCGCCCTCGAAGCCGTACCAGGCGCCCCGGGAGACGGGCTTGCGGGCTTTCCCATGGTGGCGCTTCTCGGGGACGTTCATGAGCTCGTCGAAGTCGTCCTCCTCGTCGTCGTCGACCGGCTGCCGCGGGCGCGAATCGAAGGGCAGCTCGGAGCGGAACTCCACCCCGCCGTCGGGGCGCCGCTCGAGCCTGAGGACGGAAGCCGGAGGAGATCGGCGGCCGCGGCGGTCCGGCCTCAGGAACGGCCAGCGGCGTTCGATCCGCTCCAGGGCGCTGTACAGCTCGCCGGCGGAGAAGACGTCGTCGCGCCGGATGCCCAGCTCCGTCTCGACTTCGCGGGCGAGGTGTGAATCGACCCCGCGTACCTGGACGCCGCCGACATGTCCCTCGTCCACGTCGACCAGGAGCTCTCCGGCCGGCGACAGCTCGCCCTCGAGGCGCGCCAGCGGATAGCCCCGCGTCCGGAGGTTGCGCATCACGCGCCCGAGCGCCGCCCGCAGGCCCTGCCAGAGCACGCCGGGGCGCACCTCGCCGTCGTCGACGCGAGCGAGCCACACGCGGGGAGGCAGCGGGGCGGGACACTCGCGAGGCCCGGCGTCGCGCACTTCCCGGCGGCGCGTCTCGATCTCGCGGCCCGCGGGCGCCTCGAGCAGCCCGTCGAGGACGTCTTCCGTCCGGAACTCGGAGAGGCCGCGCACCCGCACGGAGCGGACCACGGGATTTTCGGTCAGCGCGATGTCCAGCTCCGCCATCTCCTCGCCGGGCAGCGTGCGGATCCGGGGCTCGACCGCGGAGAACAGCCCCGTCTGCGCGAGCCGGGCGATCAGGGCGATCGCTTCCTCTCTCGAGAGCGGACGCGAAGGCTTCCCGCCGACGAGTTCCCAGAGGGCATCGTCCGAGAACGAGCAGGTTCCCGAGAAGCGCACCGGGCCGATCGCGCGATCCCAGGGCGATCCCCAGCGGAGCGCGCCGGCGAGCACTTCGTCGCGAGAGGCGAGCCGCAGGCACTCGGCGGTATCGTCCGGCCTTTCGGCGACCTTCCGCGAATGCCCGCCCGCTGCGGCCGGGCTGGCGAGCATCAGCCCGAAAAACAGCAAGACGAGGATTGTGCGAGTCACTCTGCGATCTCCGAGCACGTTGCGGGCCAGCCATCCGGCGCGCGCAAGCTCGCGAAAGCGCGATCGCCCGCGCAGCCGGACCGATGTGGCCGCGACATCGCCGATGTCATCCGGACATCATTCGGAAGCATCGACGCCGAGCGCCTTGAGGCGGCGGTGCAGGTTGCCCCGGTCGACCTTCAGCAGTCGCGCCGCGGCCGCGACGTTGCCGCCGCAACGCGCGAGCGCCTCCTTCAGGATTCCGCGCTCGGCCTCTTCGCACAGCTCGCGGTACGAGAGCGTCCCGAGGCCATCGACCCCGCCCTTGGATGCTCCCGGCAAAGGCCCCAGGAGGCGGGCCGCATCCTCGTCGACGACGAGCGGTCCCGGATCGCGCAAGAGGTGGAGGCGCTCGACGAAATTGCGCAGCTCGCGCACGTTCCCCGGCCAGTCGTGTCCGCGCAGCGCCTTCTCACCCTGCGCCGTCAGCCGCAGCTCGCCCTGCGGGGCGCGCAGCTCCGCGGCGAAGGCGCGCGCGAGCGGGACCAGGTCCTCCGGCCGCTGGCGCAGGGGCGGGACCTGGATGGGGAAGACTGCCAGCCGATAGTACAGGTCCTCGCGGAAGCGCCCCTCCGAGACCGCCTTGCGCAGATCGCGATGGGTGGCGGCGACGACACGCACGTCGATGGGCACCGGCGCAGCGCCGCCGAGCCGCTCCACCTCGCGCTGCTCGAGGACGCGGAGAAGCTTCGCTTGCAATTCGAGCGGCAGCTCGCCGATCTCGTCGAGGAGCAGCGTCCCTTTTTCAGCTTGCTCGAAGCGGCCCAGGCGGCGCGCAGTCGCGCCGGTGAAGGCGCCCTTCTCCGCCCCGAACAGCTCGCTCTCGAGGAGCGGGGCGGGGATCGCGGCGCAGTTCACGCCGACGAAGCGGCCTTGGCGCCCCGACGCGAGATGGAGCGCGCGCGCAACGCGCTCCTTGCCGGTGCCGGTCTCGCCCTCGACCAGCACCACCGAGTCGCTGGGGCCGGCGCGGGCGACCAGCTTGCGCAGCTCGGCCATGGCGGCGCTCTCGCCGATCAGGTTTCCCGGCTGGGCCAGCTCCTCGCGCAGGCGCTCGCGCTCTTCCTCCAGGTCGCGCAGGGCGAGGGCGTTCTGCAGCGCGGTGAGGAGCCGTTCGGCCGTGGGCGGCTTCTCGACGAAATCGGTCGCGCCGAGCTTGAGCGCCTGCGCCGCCTCGCCGGGCGTGGCGCCGCCGGAGAGCACGACCACAGGCGCCGGGAGCGGCCGGGGAAGGCGCGCGAGGAGCGAGAGGCCGCTCTCGCCCGGAAGCCCCAGGTCGAGGACCACCGCGGCGGGGGGATCGCGAGAGAGGGCTTCGAACGCTTCCGCTGCCGTGGTGGCAGTCTCGGTGCGATAGCCCTCGTCGCGCAGCAGGCCGGAGACCCCGCGCAGCACGGCGGGATCGTCGTCGACGAGGAGGATGCGGCGGCTCACGGCGCCGTTCCCCCGGGTTTGGTAATCGGCAGCTCGACGATAGCCTGCGCGCCGCGGCCTTGGCGTGGCTCGAGCACCAGCGTGCCGCCGTGCTCGTGGACGATCTTCTGCGCGATGGGAAGGCCGAGCCCCGAGCCTTGCGGCTTCGTCGTCCCCAGCGAGCGCAGGAGCTGCGCGCCGTCGAGCCGCGCGAGGATGCCGGCGCCGCGGTCGCGCACCAGGACGCGCGCCTTGCCGGCGTGCTCCCGCGCCTCGATCTCCACGGGGCCATCTCCCGGGCGCGATGCCTCGAGGGCGTTCTTGATCAAGTTGCCGAAGGCGCGCCGGAGCTGGTCGGGATCGCCGTCGAGGCGGAGAGGATCGGTCACGAACTCGACCGGCACCGGGGAGCCGCCGGAGTAGAGCGTGCTCGTTTCGCGCAGGAGCTCCGCCAGATCGACGGAGATCTTGTGGGGCGCGGGCAGCCGGGCGAACTGCGAGAAGCTCTCCGTCATGCGCAAGAGCACGGCGATCTGCTCGTCGAGAAGCTGGGCGGACTCGGTCGCCGCGGGCGAGCCCAGCCGCGCGACTCGGGCCACTGCCATGCGCATGGCGGTAAGCGGGTTCTTCAGCTCGTGGGTGAGGCCGCGGGCCACTGCCTGCCACGCGGCGAGCTCCTCGGTGAGCTGCAATCGCGCGCGCTGCGCCTCGAGCTCGGCGGTCATGCGGTTGAACTGACGCACCAGGAGCCGCAGCTCGTCCGTTGGATGCTGCGCCCTGCGGGCCTCCGCGACTGGCGACGCCGGCAGAGCCGGCTCCTCCATGCCGCCTTCCTCCGGGATGCGGACCGAGAGATCGCCCGCCGCGACCTGCAGCATGCCTTTGGCGAGCTGCTCCACCGGCTTGGAGAGGGCGCGTCCGAGGGCCACGGCAACGGCGACGAGCAGCGCGGCGGAGGCGCCGACGGCGGCGAGGAGCGCCCAGGGCGCGAGTCGCGCGAGGGAGCGGCGCGCCAGCTCCGCCTGCAGGAGATCGACGCGCGCCTGCGACAGCTCACGCGAAAGCGCCGGGTCGCGCGCGGCCTCTTGCGCGCGCTCGAGCAACGGATCGAGCCGGCCGAGCGAGAGGGAGAGCATCCTCGAGAGCCCGAAGCCCACGACGAGACCGCCGCCGGCAAGCGGCAAGAGGCCCGCGGCAACCATCACCGCGAGGAGCCTTCTGCGGAACCGGCGCCCGGTGCGGCGATCGTCCATCGAGCGCGAGCGTACACGAAAAGGCGCCCGCTCCCGAAGGGCAAAGGGTTACAGCAGGCGGGTATCCTTCGGCGGCTGATCGTACCGGTCGTTCTTGCCGTCCACGTAGCGCAGCGGCGCCGCCGCCAGCTCGCCGGGATCGACCTCGAGCGCGGCGACGTTGACGAATCGGAACTTGTCTCCGCCGTACCCGAAAGTGCGGATGCCGCAGGTCTTGCAGAACTGGTAGCGCAGGTGGGACTCCGACCGCCCCGCCGGAGTCCACTGGTACTGCGCCTGGGCATCGGCGCCGGCGATCAAGCGCACCTGGTCGGGCGGAACCGTCACGAACCACGCGCGGGCCTTGCTGCAGAACGAGCAGTTGCATCGGGTGGTGCCCTTGGCCAGATCGATGTCGGCTTCGAAGCGGACGGCGCCGCAGTGGCAACTTCCCGAATACGTCTTGGTAGCCATGTGCTCTCCTCAGCCGGCGGCGAAGGCTACCGCTCGCCCGCCTGCGCGTCCACGCGGATCCGCAGCTGGCAAGCCGCCATTCGATCTCTTCCGTGTCGATTTCGTCTTGCCTCGTTCGTCGTCTCCATGAAACGCGGGCCCAGAGAAGGAGCCGAACATGCCGACGTCTTCCCGAATTCTCGCCATCCTGCTGATCGTTGCGGTTCCCCTGCGCGCACGGGCGCAAGCTGGCGCGTGGGGCGCCGGCGCGGGCAAGGCCAAAGCGCAAGGCCACTACGCAGAAGTAAATGGCATCAAGCTCTATTACGAGGTCCGCGGCAGCGGGCGGCCGCTGGTCCTGCTGCATGGCGGGCTGGGCGCGATCGAAATGTTCGGCCCCAACCTCCCCGCTCTCGCCAAGGGCCGGCAGGTGATCGCCGTCGACCTCCAGGGACATGGCCGGACAGCCGACGTCGACCGCCCGCTCAGCGTGGCGACGATGGCTGACGACATCGCCGCGCTCCTCGAGCATCTGCGGATCGGGCGCGCCGACATCATGGGCTATTCGCTCGGCGGAGGCGTCGCCCTGCAGACGGCGATCCGTCATCCCGAGGTGGTGAACAAGCTGGTCGTCGTCTCCACGTTGATCCGGCGCAACGCGTTCTATCCGGAGATCCTCGGCATGCAGGGCCAGGTGAACGCTGCCGCCGTCGAGGGAATGAAGCAGACGCCCATGTACCAGCTCTACAACCAGCTCGCGCCGCGGCCGCAGGATTTCCCGCGCCTGCTGGACAAGATCGGCGAATTGATGAAGCAGGATTTCGATTTCTCGAAAGAGGTGGCCGCCATCAAGGCGCCGACGATGATCGTGGCGGGAGACGCCGACATCTTTCCTCCCTCGCATGCGGTGGAGATGTTCGGGCTCCTGGGCGGCGGCAAGCGCGACGGCGGATGGGATGGATCGGGCCGTCCGAGCTCCAGGCTCGCGATCCTGCCCGGCCTGACGCACTACACCATCTTCAGCGCGCCGCAGCTGGCGGCCACCGCGATCCCGTTTCTCGACGAGCGCTGAGGCTTCGTCTACAAGACGCTGCAGCTGCTGGCGAAAGACGAGTCCTCGACCACGCTGC
>WNEY01009178.1_pt1 | contig 11762 bp, 14 predicted proteins | sample 5400531 | NCBI WGS metagenome assembly WNEY01 (sample SAMN13153338, study PRJNA577476) | soil metagenome | isolation source: 200 cm saprolite under Douglas fir tree site 1 | place: USA:California | collected 2015-04-18
TGACGTGGATCCGCGACGAGACCGGCACGTCGAAAGAACGCAGATTCAAGCGCAGCGATCACAAAGCCGAAGCAACGTGCGGCAAAGAGAATAACCGGTTGACGCTGACGGTGGGGATGCTGGGAAGCTCGGAGCGAGGAGCGGGGAGCCGGGAGGGCGAAGAAAATTAGAAAGTAGAAATTAGAACACGCGCGAGCGGGCGCCGCGCGGGTAGACCGCAAAGCCGCTTGGGAAGCGGTGATCGAGCGGGGAGGCGAGATCATCAAAGGAGCCGCCTTGACGTGTGCATCGGCATCGTCGCCGCGCAGGCGACGCCGCTCGCCGCCACCAAAATTCCAAACGCGACCAAGCGCATGCCGCGTCAGTTAACACAGATGAAGCCGAAAGTCTGGCTGTTTTTGCTTGCTCGCGTCGCTGCACTCTTGCACGATCGTGGCCATGGAAGAAAAGCAATTCGGTAACATGCCTCTCTCAGACAATGATGGCGTAAGTCGCCGGGCATTCATCGGAGTGACTCTCGCAAGTAGCGCCGCGCTTTTGACCGGCGGACTCGCGTCCCTCGTCCCAAGATCGACAAGAGCGGCGACGTCGGGGAGCTTTATCGTAGCGCACAGTTGACGACCAATTATCTAGATCGGATCGCGAGCCTTAATCCTCTCCTTCACGCTGTGATTGAGACTAATCCCGACGCCCTCGATATCGCCAAGGCGCGGGACAAGGAGCGTCGCATGGGGAAGATCCGCGGTCCGCTCCAAGGGATTCCGGTGCTGGTGAAGGACAACCTCGCGACCGCTGACAAAATGCAGACGACAGCCGGTTCCCTTGCGCTCGTGGGCAGCACGGTTCCTTCCGATTCGGTGGTGGTGAGTCGTTTGCGCGCGGCCGGCGCTGTGATTCTCGGAAAAGCAAATCTCTCTGAGTGGGCAAATTTTCGCGGGAATGCGCCTTTCAACGGCTGGAGCGCCCGCGGCGGTTTCACTCGCGATCCGTACCTCCTCAGTTTCGATCCGTGCGGATCCAGCTCAGGTTCTGCTGTCGCGGCCGCGGCGAATCTTTGTGCGACCGCAGTCGGGACTGAGACGGATGGTTCGGTTGTCTGCCCTTCGGGAAATAATCTGAACGTAGGACTTAAGCCGACGGTGGGACTGGTTTCTCAGGACGGAATTATTCCCATCGCGCACAGTCAGGATACGGCCGGGCCGATGTGCCGCACCGTCACCGACGTGGCGATCATGCTCGGCGTCATGCAATCACCGTTTGGTCCCGTGACCGGAATCAAGGTACCGAGGGACTACACGCAATTCCTGAAAGTTGGATCGTTGATGGGCGCCCGCATTGGTATCGACAGCCGCTATTTCTCGCACGCCTTCGGTGGCGAACACGATTTGGTGGATGTGGCGAAGCAAGGTCTGGATGCGATGCAGAGCCTCGGAGCCACGCTCGTCCCAACCGACACCGGCAATCCGTTCCAGAACAATTTCAAGTTCTACGACGATGAGTTCACGGTGCTGCTCTTCGAGTTCAAGGTTCAGATCGCGCAATATCTGGCAGCGCTCGGCAACACATCGATGCGGACGCTGGCGGATTTGATCGCGTTCGATATCGCGCATTGCCCCGAGGAAATGAAGTACTTCGGGCAGGAAGTGTTCGAGGCGTCAGAGCAGACCAGTGGGGACCTGAACGACCCGGTCTATCTCAATGCAAGGAAAGACAATTTGACCTTCGCAACGACCAACGGCATCGATGCGGCGCTGAAAAAGGACAACCTCGACGCAATTGTCGCGCCGACCTACAGCTTCGCCTCGTCGTTGCCAGCGGTGGCAGGTTATCCAAACATCTCGATTCCTGTCGGACTTACTCCCGAAGGCAAGCCTGCCGGGCTGTGGATGTACAGCGGGTTCCTGAAGGAACCGACGGTGCTCGCTCTGGCTTTCGATCTCGAGCAGGCGATCAACCCGCGGGTCCAACCTGGGTTCCTCGGCTCGGTGCCGCCAGAGCCACCCGACGCCGGCATTTGCACCACGCTCACGGCGGCGGCGCCTTCGCAGACGCTACTGGTGAATGGCAGAGGGCAAACCTCCAGACATCTCGGTACTGGGAAATCGTTGAATCGTTAGCTCCCGGTTAAGATTTCACTGGCGCGCGATAAACGTTGGTACGTTTGCGCCGACCGGCGGCCCGGTGCGTAACGTAAGGTATGAGATCTCGTTTCTTCGCCGCGGGAAGACGAGTACGCCCGCGAAATCAGCTCGGCCCGTAGCGCAGCATGAGCTTTTGGCGGAGTTCCATCTGAAGTTTCGGTTCCAATCGGCTGAGCACTTTTTCGCGCCGCTCCGGATCCATCGCCGCCAGTTCGGCCAGGAATTTGTCCCGCGTTCTCTTTTTTGCGTAGCGACTCCACCCGATGCCGATCGCCAAAAGGGCGGAGGCTGCCCACACGGCAATGTCAGTTTGGGTGATCATAAGAAAGTACAAAGCAGAATCGAGCCAGCGGGAGCGGTGTGAGATAGACGCTCAAGCCCGCGAGGTAGCGGGTCAGCTTTGGGATAAAGCGAATCCATGGAGCGACTGAGAGGAGCGACATAAAAGGTCCGAGCCGGACTGGCATTTAGCTGCAAGGGTAGCAGCGAGCGAAGTGCGGGCAACGAGCGAGTTTCAAAGTAGAAATTTGAAAGGAGAAATTCCAGAGATTAGAGGTCGGAGGACAGGAGCCAGAGAACAGGGGACAGCGGGCACAAAGGTCGCTGTGATTTCGGGCGTTTACGATGTAAATGCTGAAATGAGTCTCCGATACCAGATCGTGCTTCATAAATCGGAAGAAGGTTATGCGGTGAATTGCCCAGCGCTTCCCGGCTGCTGGTCGCAAGGCGAAACCGAGGAGGAAGCGATGCAGAACATTCGCGACGCCATTGAGGATTATCTTGCCGCCGTAAACGAAAGCGTCCGTGGTTCCGACGTGCGCGAAGTGGAAGTGTCGATTTAGCAGATGCCGAAAATTCCCGGCGTCAATAATTCCCGGCGTCAATGCCTTCGTCACTTTTTCAAGTTCCGCGGTCGACATTTATTTTTTCCATTTGCCCTCGTCGTATTCCCGATGAGTCAACACGTGGCGGATGTGGATCTTGTTTCTATTATAGTGCACAGCAGCGATCAGTCGAACTTTGTTGCCGCCGATATTGAAGACGGCGTCGCTGAGAGCGGCGGTCAGAGGACAGAAGTCAGCGACAGAGATCAGAGTTCGGACCGGGAACATTTTTGACATTCGGATCGCATGGGTAGACGAAGAAGACGTTATGTTTTCGACCAAAGGTTATGCCACCCACGCGCCCGACGAGCCGCTGAAACCATTCTCGTTCGAGCGTCGTGATCCAACGCCGCGGGATGTGCAGATTGAGATCCTTTTCTGCGGGATCTGTCACTCGGACCTCCATATCGCGCGAAATGAATGGGGCGGCACCATTTACCCGTGCGTGCCCGGTCATGAGATCGTCGGACGCGTGGTCAAGGTGGGGCGCGAGGTGAAGAAGTTCAAAGAAGGCGATCTGGCCGCGGTCGGTTGCATGGTGGATTCGTGCCGGAGCTGTCCAAGCTGCCAAGAAGGACTGGAGCAGTACTGCGACGGGATAATTTTGACCTACAACAGCAAAGATCGACACACGGGCGGCATCACCTATGGCGGCTATTCCGCGAGCATCGTGGTTGATCAGGATTTTGTGCTGCGGATCTCGGACAAGCTGGACCTGGCGGCGACCGCTCCGCTGTTGTGCGCCGGGATCACAACCTACTCGCCGCTCCGGCATTGGAAAGTAAGCGAAGGACAGAAGGTGGGCGTGGTTGGTCTCGGCGGGCTCGGACACATGGCGGTTAAATTAGCGAACGCTTTCGGCGCGGAGGTGGTGCTCTTTACCACTTCGTCGGGCAAGGCAGCGGACGCGAAAAGGTTCGGCGCACACGAAGTGGTGCTGTCGCGCGATGAGGAGGCGATGAAGCGGCACGTGAGCAGATTTGATTTCATTCTCGATACGGTAGGGGCGAAACACGACCTGAACGCGTATCTGGAGCTATTGAAACGCGACGGGACACTGACGCTGGTGGGCATAGCACCGGAGCCGGCGCTGGTTGGGGCGTTTCCTCTGATTCGGTGGCGGCGCAGTCTGGCCGGTTCGTTGATTGGCGGAATCGCGGAGACGCAAGAGATGCTCGATTTCTGTGCGGAGCGCGGAATCACCTCGGATATCGAATTGATCGCAATAGACAAGATCAACGAAGCTTATGAGCGAATGCTAAAGAGCGACGTGAAGTATCGGTTCGTAATCGATATGGCGACCGTGAAGGGCGAAAGGAAAATTCCAAAGTAGAATCGAGCCAGCGTGGCTATTTTATTTTGCGCCAGATGACGTCTTCGTTGTTGCGCCGGTCGGCCAGGCTATCCACTTTTCCATTCGCGTCGTAGCGGAAGAGGATCCGGCCTTCGATGCTTTTGCGGAAGAAGAGATCGGACGTTTCGGGGAGCAACTGCTCCTTTTTGCCTTTGCGTTCGATGAATAGGTTTTCGTTCTCGACGGTAATCGATCTTATTTGACCAGGCGCGAGCTCGTACGTGCCGATGAAGTCTCCGAATTTTTTCGGGTCAGCTTTTCCAACGGCCGGGTCTTCGTAGTAACGGTGGGCCTGGCTGGCGATGATTTTCCATTCGTCGTTGCGCCGCAGCCAGGTGTCGGTGACGTGATAACGGGCCGTGAGATTTTGACCGAAGATGGTTTCGGTTTCATTGGCGTCGTAGCTCAGAACTGCGGTGTCGCCCAAAATCCGGCTTTGGACATTGTCGATCTTGATCGAGCCGGAATATCCCGCCGACATAGGCGTGATGTCGGCAACCAGTTTCGCCTTGTCCATGGTGTGTCCTTTCTCGTTGGAGAAGATGCAGTCGTCGGCGAAATATTTTTTCCAGGGCGTCCGGTTTCCGGGCACGATGGCGTCGTAAAGCTCCTGGGTGCGACGGACGAGCTCTTGTTGAGTGATCGGCAGATCTGCGGCTGCGGCCTGAGCGAGCTTGGTTGCGAAGATGATGACGAACAGAAGTTTCATAGAAAGGATGAAGAAAACGTTGATTCGCAATCTCCCGATTATCCACCGCTTTGCCAAGCGGCAGTGCAGTCCATCCACCGGCGTCTCCGCACGGCGTATTGGCTTGCGATCTCCGGTCGCTTCGCGCCCAACCTGCGCGCTTCGTAGATCACGCTGCAACCCCCATAAACCAGATTGCAAATTCAGACACATATATGGATAAACATATATGTGTTCGAAAGCGGAAATCGTTCAACCGTTTGAGCAGACCAAGAGCTCCGCCGCGCAAAATAAAACGGCGGCACGAAGAATTCCGTCTTCAGCTCCCGCTGCGTTGACTCGCGAGTTCCCGCTCGCTCACCGCTTTCCCAAGCGGCAATGCAGTCTACCCGGCGGCGTCCCCGCACGCCGTGTTGACTCGCGAGTTCCCGCTCGCTCACCGCTTTCCCAAGCGGCAATGCAGTCTACCCGGCGCGGTCCGAGCCGGACTGGCAGTTTGCCGTGTTGCGGAATGCGAAGCGCGAATTGACGGCGGCTTTCGCTAAACGTACCTGTGCGTGATGCCTAATAAATCTCCAGACGCGAACGGAAAACCGGTAGACAGCGGTGTTACCCGCCGAACATTTCTTGGCATGAGTCTGGCAACCGGAGCGACGCTGTTGGCGGGAGGATCGGCCACAATGTTCGGAGCCACTTCATCAACGACGCCGAGCCTGGCTACGAATTCCGTTTGGAAGTTGGGCGAAAATCTCCCGGTCAATCGGCTCGGCTTTGGCGCGATGCGCATCACCGGCGATGGCATTTGGGGTTGGCCGCCTGACCGCGACAACGCGCTCAAGGTTCTCCGGCGCGCGGTCGAGCTCGGTGTGAACTTGATCGACACCGCCGACGCTTACGGGCCGGAAGTAAGCGAACTCCTCATCGCGGAGGCGCTTCATCCTTATCCCGCCGGGCTCGTTATCGCGACTAAAGGCGGCCTGACTCGACCAGGACCTGGCGAGTGGGAACCAAATGGTCGACCTGAATACCTCAAAGGATGTGTCGAGAAGAGCCTAAAGCGACTTCGGCTCGAGCGGATCGATTTGTATCAATTGCACACCGTCGATCCGAAAGTGCCGATGGAGGAATCGCTTGGCGCGCTCAAGGAAATGCAGGGCGCCGGGAAGATTCGGCACGTCGGATTATCGAATGTGAGCCCGCAGGAAATCGTGCGGGCGCGCAAAGTTGTTCCGATTGTAAGTGTGCAGAATCGGTACAACATTGGGGACCGCAAATCGGAAAAAGCTCTGATCTATTGCGAGAAGGAGGAGCTGGGCTTTATGCCCTGGTTTCCGATTGGCGGAGGCAACGGATTGAAGTCCAGCGCTGCGCTCGACGCGATTGCCAAGGCGCACAGCGCGAGCGTTTATCAGCTGGCGATTGCCTGGCTCTTGCAGCGGTCACCTGTGATGCTGCCGATTCCCGGCACGTCGAAGATCGCGCACCTGGAAGAAAACGTTGCTGCGGCGAAGCTCAAACTAACGCCGGAAGAGTGGAAAACGATTGATGCTTTGGCCGCCCACGGCGGCTGAAATGCAGCGGAGATTTTCTTGATGCGCTTCTACAGAGAAATTCTCCTCTCTGTCCTGTGCACGGGTATTGCGCTCGTCGGGTTACCGGTGGCGCGGGCTCAAGATGCGGCCTCAGCAACTCTCTCGAAATACTCACCGCCGGTGGAGGCAACGCCAACAACCGGCGTGAAAAAGCAAACGTCAAAACCCACTCTGGAAATTTCAGCTAAGATGCCAAATCAAAAGCGGGCTCCCGTTGCCGAGCAGACGCCTCGTGCAGAAGAGCTGGCAACACCCACTGCGACAGCAGAAGAGAGACCTCGTGTAAAAAGGCGCGCGACTCCCGCTGCGCAAGTCAAGGCGCCCGCGCCTCCCGTTATAGGTCCGATGTCCCTGTCAGCTGCGAAAGCTGTGGTAGTTAACGCCCCTCTGCCCGGGTATCCGTATCAAGCGAGGCGCGCTCATATCACTGGCAGCGGCGTTTGCGTTATGCTCGTTGATACCGCGAGCGGCAAGGTTACCGCCGCGATGATGGCGGAAAGCACAGGTAATGCGATTCTCGATAAAGTCACCACTGATGCATTTCGCCAGTGGCGGTTCAAACGCGGAACAGTGTCGCAGGTTCGAGTGCCGGTCACGTATGAATGACATCATGTTCTCTCTCAGATACCGGAAAGCGGGAACCGGAAAGTGCAGAGGGCGGGAACGTCCAATCGTTAAATCGTTGAAGCGGCCGAGGCCGGAGTTCAGTAGATAAATGGCAGCAGTCGCCAGTGGGTGCGTTGTTGGTAGGCGCGATATTGGTCGCCAAATTCGCGGACGAGAAATTCTTCTTCGGCACGGATCCGCGCGATGATGGGTACGCACATCGCGGCGGTTAAGAGCAGACCGATGATGCTCCGAAAGACCAGCGCCCAACCCGCCATCGCCAGTAACGCTCCGAGATAGCTCGGGTGCCGGACGAAACGGTAAAAGCCGTCGGTCTTGAGGCGGTGATCGGGTTGCAACGCGACGAAAATGCTGAAGCGGTGGCCCAGCTCAAAGACGGTGGCGAGGCGCACGAATCCGCCGATGGCGGTGATGATCAGCCCGAGGTAGCGGATCGTGTCGCCGTCGATCGACGAGCGGTCGAGGCGATCGAGATGCGGCGGCAGCCACGCGAACGCGATGGCGATGATAATTAACGGGATGAAAATCCAGCGGCTGGATGGATCTTTGCGCCGACCGATTCCGAAACCGCTGCTTCCGGAAAAGGCGTAAGCGATCGCGCCAGCCAGGCTCAGGACGACGAGACCAATTCTCGCCGGGTGAGCAAAGAAGGTTATCCAATCGCCCCAGCCCCAAATGGCGAGCGCGAGAGGCGGCAGGGTGCCGCCGATTCCAAAGGCGAGATTCTTTACGGTCTGATTCAAGATTCAGAATTAAGATTCGTTAATCAGGAATCCAGGAAAGCAGGAAATTGCGGGCGCAAAGCAAAAAACAAACATCCGGACCTCGTCAATGCTCAATATCCGATTCTGAAGCAAAAGGCAGCCGTCAAACGGCGGTTAAGAAAATCGAAGGGGTGAAAATCTGTTACGCACACCTCAACTTACGTGGAGAATTGCGTGCGCACCTCCGCTGCGACGCGCATCGGCCGGCCAGTTTGAGCGTCGATGGGACACCAGAGCGTGCGCGCTTGCGACAAGAGCCGGCCATCGCTCTTGCGGCGGATTTCGGTGAATCGTTCGAACGTGAGCCGACTGGCTTTGCCCACCCATGTGCGAAGCAGGATTTCGTCGCCAAGCGTGGCCGGAGCCTTGTAGTCAATCTCGTGGCGCAACACGATCCAGCCGATCGTGTCCTGCGCCTGGCGACTGGCGATCGCTCGCCAATGCGCGGTGGCAACATCCTGGATCCACCGCAGATAAACGGTGTTGTTAACGTGATTTTGCTCGTCGATGTCGGCTGCAACCACCGGGACGACCATTTCGAAATGCGAGGACGACATCAGAAGTCAGGTCAGAGGAGACTGAAGAAAACGTTCAACGCTGAACGTCCAACATTCAATGTTTAAGGCAAAACAGGAAGAGGCAATCACGCTGCAAACGCACACAAAGCAGATTGCAATTCACGCACATATATGGACAAACGTATATCTATCTCGCGAGCCGCGACGGAGTAGTTTTCTTAACAGGATGAACCGGGTCAGAGGCCAGAGGGCAAAAGGAGGGACGAGTGAGAAGCGACGAGCGCAGACGAACAGCGTTGAAATTAGAAAACGAGGAAGGACGAAGCAGCCAGTCTAAACGGGACAAACGGCGCATTTTGGAAGAGAATCAGAGCGAAGATGAAACGGCCGCGCGCGTTCCAGGAGTTTAGAAATCTGCGGGTGTTGCCGAGCGGATATCAGGTGTCGGTGACGCGTGGCAAAATGGAGTTCAGCAAACATTTCGCGGGGCATTCCACGAAAAGTCTCCAGGCCGCGATGCGATACCGGGACCAGTTGCGGCGCGAGCTGCCGGATAAACGCAAGAACATCGTTCCACGGCGGCTGTGGGCCGCGCTCAACTTGAAGAGACCGGCGGTGGGCGTGTTCCGCCATCCGAAGAGGCACATGTATCAGGTGACCTATCGCGATCGCGACGGACGGTTGCGAACTCGCGCGTTCGGTTGGACCGATCGCGTGGCGGAGATCGCTGCGTATGCGGCGGCGGTAAAATTCCGGAAAAAGTGTTTGGCCGGGTGAGGCAGAGGGCAGAGCTGAAAATTACAAAGTAGAAATTACAAAGTAGAAAACGGGGAGGAAGCCAGCAGTCAGAGGGCAGAGGTCGCCCTGGCGAATCCGTCCTTTGGCGGATCAGCTTTTTGGCTCGAGCATGGTACCACGGCAACGTGAAGTCCCGCAGAAGCATTTGGATTCCTGCTCTGTTTCGCTGGTGATGGGTTCGTCCACTTGCAGGGCGTAGTCGTAAAAAAGTTCTTCGCCGGGCCGCAAGTTGCGCAATGCGTAGATGAAAACTCGCCCGTTCTCCTCGATCGCTTCGCAGTTTGGATCGCACGAATGATTGATCCAGCGCGCTTCGTTCCCACCGGTCGTCGGGTCGATCACTTCTTTTTCATCGTCGAGGCCGAACAAGAATGTGTGCGGGTTGTCGAGATCGTTCGGGACGTTCTCCCATAAAATCCGTTTCCCGGTGTATTCGATGATCCGGGCGCCTTTCGAGATGGGTTTGGTCGCGTACACTCCGCGACCGTGCACGCCGGACTTGCGAACTTCGATCCGGCCGGCTGGCTTTCGAGTTTTGGTTTTAACCGGGTTTTTCCGAGTCATTAGAATCTAATATAGTCAGTCTGGAGATTACGGTTGTGATCTCCCTTTTAAGGACGATAGTGCGGCAAGTTTCTCTGAAACGGTTTCTGGAAACAACAACCTCAAGTTCCAGAATCTTCGCGAGTTAATCCATCGTTGGCATCTTTAACGAAATGACAAATGACGGGTGACGAGTGACAAGCGAAACACAAAAAGACATCAATCAATTATGAAAGCCGAACTCGTTAAAGCCGCCTCCGAAGTAATTCCCAATCATCAAATTCTGGTGAACATGGTTTCGCGCCGTGTTCGACAGCTTTGTCTCGGTCATCGTCCGCTCGTGGAATATGCGCCCGGGCTCGGTCATGCCGATATCGCGTTAACCGAGATCGTCAACCAAAAGCTGACCTACGAGTCGACCTTCGGTCAGAACGGGAACCTTCCGCCGGCGGAGGTAGTGCAGTTTCCCGGGATCATCATCGCGAATAAGAAAATCGTAAAGACGAAGAAGGCGGCCTGAGGACAGAGGACAGCCCCTGCGCTAATTGCAATTTAATTGCTTGCGCTCGCGGCGGCAGCCGAACATTCTCGGAGTCCGTTAACCAAAACCTATGAAAACATCTGTCTTGTCTTTAATCACAGCCCTCGCGACTGTCGCGTTTTTCACTTCCTGCCAAGCGCAAAAGAAGGAAGAGACCGCGACCACCACGAGCACAGCTACGACAACTCACGCGGGCACGACCGCTAAGAAAAAGACGTCTGCGAAGAAGACGGCGACGACCACCGAAGAGTCGCCTTCGCCCACAGCGTCACCGAAGAAGAGCGCGAAGAAGAAAGCGGCCGCTGAAGAGTCGCCATCCGCTACCGAGTCGGCTTCGCCGTCGCCGACACCGTAGGCCAGCAGCGGCAGTGAAGTAATCCTTCATCTGCCGCGGTTCGTTCCGATTGGTTTCCGCGTCATCCGCGAGCGGTTTCCATTCGCGAATTGCCTTGCTTATGCTGGGCGGACGTTCATTACTGCGTCGACGGGCTGGCCCGATGTAACGAGTTGGCTTTGCCCTTGGTCGTGGTTTTCTTTTTGCCTTTTTTGGTGGTGGTCGAGGATGAAGTGCTGAACTTCATTCTCGCATCTTCCGCCGTGGTGCGGCCGAACTCGGAGCTGGATAAACCTTGTGAGCTCATGTGGCTCAGCCCCGGATTATTCATCGGGCCGTACCCATTTGGACCGCCGGTTCCGCCGCCGCTGTGGCCCTGGGCCATTACGTATGTGGCCAACGAGATAAAGCCTATCGCAACGGCAAGCCCCAGTTTTGCTTCCCTAGATAGTTTCATGATTTCCCTCCATTGTGGTGTTGTCTTTTACCTTCGCCGGTCCAAGCGAATTTCCCGCGCGCGACCTCGTTTTCTCTTTGAACGAACGACGGCCGCTTGTTTGCGGGAGAAATCGCGTCGATCCCTTGAAACGAAGGCCTGAATAAAAAGAGACGACCTTCGCCGCCTCGATGTTCATTGTTTCCGTATAAATTATTCGAATCTCGGCGCGCCGGCAGATGCCTGCTACTTCAAGCTCGCGGTTTCAATTGTGTCTTTTCCTCTCGTGCCATCTTTGACAACCTAGCCCGCGATGTTGGCGAAAATTTATTCCGCGGCCGTTTACGGAGTAGATGCGTACGAAGTTGAAATTGAAGTAAATGCCAGCGGCGGTCATCCCGTGATTGTCGTCGTCGGCCTGCCCGACGCGGCGGTCAAGGAAAGCCGCGACCGTGTCACGACGGCGGTGAGCAACAGCGGCTACTTCTGGCCGCGCGGCCGGACGACAATCAATCTCGCGCCGGCCGATATTAAGAAAGAAG
>WNEY01003524.1_pt1 | contig 11759 bp, 8 predicted proteins | sample 5400531 | NCBI WGS metagenome assembly WNEY01 (sample SAMN13153338, study PRJNA577476) | soil metagenome | isolation source: 200 cm saprolite under Douglas fir tree site 1 | place: USA:California | collected 2015-04-18
ACAGTCTGTGCTATCGTCGGCTCGTTCAACGCAATCGCCTCCGTGTGGGGAAACGCCGTCTAGTCAACAGCGTAGTACTCACTCGGAGGCGTTTGTGTTTCAGTGAAACTCGCTCACTCGTGAATTATTCAGGCTAAGGCCCGCGTACCAGCTCGAAACCGGACCTCCGCGACGTCCGTGTTGGACAGCGAGAAGGCAGGAGCACGGGAAGCCAGGAGCAGCGACGAAACAAACCTGCTCGAACACGTCGCCGCAAGTCGTTGAGCCTGCTCGCGGGCGAACCGACAACTTCAGGCTGAGACAATCAGATGTTTGTTTGACCGGGCTGAACGGCCGACAAGCTGACGAACGGAGCCGAGACAGTCTGGAGCGTGCCGCTGGAGGAACCTTCGCAGGCGCCGACGCTGGCGGTCTTGCTGGGGCGTTGGACGGGCGTTCGTTCCCCAGTTCGATCCGTAGGTCGCTTGGTGCCGCTCTCGCTCCCGAGTCTGACAACGGGCGCATCGGTGCCGGTACAACGGGGGAATGCGACAGCGGCATACACGCGGCCGGAGACGGCCACACCCGCGACAACGACCGCACGACACGCAGCGGCCCGCATCGCGCCGCTTCTGACCGTACCGTCTGAGATACTCAGCCCGTGTGATGATGGGCGGGCGTACGCGTTCGTCGTCGAGCTGCGGCTTGCGCCGAGCGGGCTTCGCTGAAGCGTTGACGATCGGATTGTCGTCGAGAGGGACCGAGGGACGCGATTTGAATTCCACTCGGACCGGAACCGGAACCAACCTCACGTCCCAAGTCTAACCCGGCGACGTGTGCGAGAGGCGATCCCCCGTCGTCACTCGGCGTTGCTCGCCAATGACGGAATAGGATCGCGGGCCGTGCGGTGGTACTGAAGGTAGAGCATTCGTCGTGCGGTCGAGCGTTTTCGAAAGTACGTGAGGCCCCGTCGCTATCCCCCGCAATGTCAACGGTCGGTTTGTTCATCACGGCCAGTCAACGACGACTCTCCGTCGTGTCACGGTCGAACCGACGAAGGTGACGAATTCACGTCGGTGGCCTGTCTTACCGGCGACATTGAGCCGAGTCTGCTCGAAACCGAACTCGACTCCGCCATTGTCCTGAAGCTCCGAACTGTCCGATTTACGCAGCAATTGGGCGATCACGGGATCCGGCATCGGCACGCGGACTGTTGGGAAGAAGAACAACCAAATGCTGCTTTCGTTATCGAGAAAGAATGCTCCCACTCGAAGCACACCAGTCGAGTCGCTCTTTTGCCAAGTTCCCACGCTACCGAAGTCGCCCGTACGCTTGAACCCATACAGCGCGAGTTCGTCTAACAATTTTTCAGACGACGTTAACCTGAGTTTCTGGGCCTGAAGATCCAACACAGCAAACAAGTCGCCCGCTGTATCGCCCGCCGTTGGCTTCGATTCGACGGCCTGGCCAGACGACGGAGGGCGACGTTTCGGCAGCTGCGTCGCCCCGTTGACTGATACTCCGACGACTAGACAACACACCAGTACAGATCGACGCATGGGCTTATCTTCGATGAACGTCGTGTCAGGGTTCAACGGTCAGGATTCGGAGCCCCGCACGATGTCGCACGGCGCTGCGTCAAAACGGTGTATTGAGCGGGACGTTGGAAGGACGGGGACGGACTCCGGTAAGACTCCGCCCCCTCGTTATTTAGGCTTCGATCGAAGCGTGAGGCTGATGACCGATCGTGATCCAGCGCGCGGCCGTTGAAGGCGCTACGCCCCAGATCCGAGCCGCCGAGCGTACAGAGCCGCCCGGCACGTCGATCGCCGCTGGCGCCTTCCGTGGTCGGCCAAGGCACTTTCCCTGCGTCCTCGCGCGCTGGAGGCCCGCTACGACCCTTTCGCGGATACGCCCGCGATCGAACTCGGCGATTGCACCGAGCAGATGCATTTGCAGTCGGCCGGCTGGCGTCGTCGCGTCGATCCCTTCGTTGAGCGACACGAACGCGACGCCTAGCGCGGTCAGTTCGTCGAGCAGAGTAATCAGGTGCTTGAGGTTTCGTCTGAGGCGATCGAGGCGCCACACGAGCACAACGTCAAACCGGCGTCGCTTCGCATCGCGCAACATGTCGTCGAGAGCTGGACGCCGATCCTTTGCCCCGCTCACACCGCGATCGATGTACTCAACAGCCGTCCAACCCCGCGCCTCAACGTAGCGACGCAGTTCGGCGAGCTGATTTTCCGGCTCCTGATCGAAAGTTGAAACGCGCCCGTAAAGTGCCGCCCTCATGACCGCGGAGCCGTCGCACGTGGCGCACGTTCATCAGCGGTTGCGATCGTACCGAGGATCGTTCGCTCGACAACTTCAAAGCGATCGAATCCGAGCGGCAATGACGTCGACAGGCTGTGTGCGTAGTCCGTTGCGTTGTCGCGGATGGCAAACAGCAGGAGATCGAGGGCCGAGCCGTCTACCATGTGCGCGCGGACCGCGTACACGGTTTCGGTCATCGGAGGTACTTCGTGAGGACTCTGGCGTCGGGTGTGCGTGCGTGACACTGGGAAACCTCCTTGTGAAGATCGGACGGTTCCCGTTTATGATTTCGGGAGCCGTACCGATCGGACTACGCGATCGGACGGTCAGGGCTGGTTGTTCGTCTTGTCCACGAACGCCAGCCCGCTTTTCTGCAACAACCCTACAGCGGCTGACATCAAGAATCAACAATGAAATCGGGCACAAACCGCGATTGTTCCTGTGTATTTCTACGTGCGCACACGCACGCACGCGCTCGTACGAGATCCTCGTGAGCACTCATGAGGACTTCCGCTTTCGCGTCGGCCGCTCGGTGAAGCTGCCACCCTCGTACGCCCAACGATCCAACAGCTCGATGATGACACTGCGCACGGTTCGTCCCTCTAGAACTGCGCGGGACCGAGCTCGACGCCAGATGTCCGTCGGGACATCCCGAAGCAGGTAGGTTGTTCCGCGCTCGACTTTTGTCTTAGGAGCCATATACCTCAACAGCAATCGTGATTATCGGCAGGGCTGTCAGTGGATGCAAGGATATTCGGATGGGCTGAACAACCGACCGCATCCTCAACAGTTACGGATCTGTACGAGACTCCAGCCGCACAGACGCGCTAGGACGCCCTCAGAGCGTGTCGGACGGTTCGGAAGGGTAACTAGGGGCTCGTACGCGATCGTTGTCTGTGGAGGCCGCCAGCGAGTCCTGGAGGGCCACACGGCGGCGTGGCGACGCGGGCGTTTACTGGCGCGGGTTCATGCAGCTCGACGCAGCGGACCTGAACAGAGAGACACGCTCCACAAAGGATCGATGCCTGTTGGGGACGTGACCATATCTTGTAAAACTCGGACCTGAGAGAAGCCGACAAAGAATCGACATTCCCGCCGGGAAGCGTGAGTTCACGTATCGCCAGCATTACGACGGGACGGAAAAGAAGTGTTTCGTGGGCAGGCTGTCCGCCGTAGCACGCTAGTCAGCCGTCGTGCCACTCGTTCGCTTCACGTTTTGCCGAGCCATCGGATGATGATGCCGAGGCCGGCATGCACCAGCGACTTCGAGCCGCTCGCGCCGGACATCGCCGCAATCGCTTCGACGAACAGGCGATCGGCGTCTGGCTCTTCATTCTTGGAACTGGAACTGGTTGAACTGGAACTGCGGAATGTTTCCGTGCGATTGCTAAAATGCACCGTCCAGCTGAATGTGTGCGTGGAGCGGGAGGGTTCGGGGGCCGGCACCGCGGCTGCCTGCTCCAATTCGCGGACGTGCGCCGCGATCTGTTTCATATCGATCATGCTCAAGGGCGATCCACAGTGCGGACACATCGACTGCTTGACGAGATCAATCGGAGCGGCGCAGTTCGAGCAGTTGAGGATCTGGACGTTCTGACGCAGCTCCGCGATCTGCTTCGGCGTGAGCGGGCGCACGAAATCCTTTTCCTTCAGGAACTGGAGGAACGTGATGAAGTGCCCATGCTTCGGGCATCGCCAGTATTCGAACTTCGTGGCCCGCAGCTGGATGTCGTGGGTGAGGGTCAGAGCACCCTTGCAGCGCGGACACTTCATCGGCTGGCGAAGCGGCGCTGCCGCCGAACGCTGTTGTTCGGCCATGAGATGGAACAGCTTTACCGTGGCACCCGCAGAGAGCCGGGTGTTTTCAAACCGATCGAACCAGAACGTCTGGCAGGTCTGACAGACGTCAACCTCGAGATCCGCACCCGAGCGGTCGAGAAGCGCGACCATCGACATTGGCGCGGCGCAGCCCGGACAATTCATGATGGATTTGTCTCACCGGTCCGGATCGTCGCAGGATTGCGATCGTCGTCGCGGACCGAAGTCGTAAGGACTATCGGCGTGTGACGAGTTTTGGTTTATTCGGGCGGCTCGCCATTCCACGGGGTTCATTCATGACAGCAGGCGACGCGACGAATACCCGGTTCGACGCTGGCTTGGGAGCAAGATCGCCCTCTTCCAGAAGGCGAAACCGTTCGTCTTAGGCGGCCGAATCTACGAACTGTTGCGGGTCTGCCCTTTGTCGCAGAAACGCGGAGATTTGGGTTCCAAATCGGAATGCTTCGCCACCAACGGGAGCACTGCGAGGAGCGGGACGGAGCGCGTCACGGCGCCACGATGGTGGCAGTCGGCAGTTCGTTCAACGCCCCGGCTGGCGCGGCAATCCGCTTTTTCGTTGTTCGATGATCATCCAGGGATCATCGGGCTTGTGTCGCCAGTCCACGTACTTGGCAAGGTCTCTCACCGCGATCGCTTTGAACCCCTCGTCGTGGAGGTACTTCATGTACTCCTCGAATCGTTCGCGCGGTGTATGAACCCACGGATGTTCGAGATCGGGCGCGCCATGAAACTGGAGGATCGCGATCCTCCCGTTTTTCGCTTGTGACGTGGCGCGCTTCAGGCTCTCCAACGTCCAGAACGGACGCGCATCACCCGCCGAGGGGAGTAGCAGCGGATGATCGCGACCCGGCTCATAGGCGGCACCGTTGCCTTCTTCGTACGGGTATTCCGGCGCGCCGCCGCGACGGGCAAACCGAAACCCCAGTTCCTCGAGTATCACCAGACCGCTCGGATCGATGGCATTGCCCGGGTATGCGAAGGATACGGGCGGAGGAACGCCGTGAGCGGCGAGCTGAGCGTTGATCGCCTCCACTTGCTCCTTCAGCCGCGGGAGATTGGCCTTCGATGCCCCCATGTGGTCCCTCGTGTGGTTGCCGATTTCAAAACCATCCCGGTGCAACTCACTGATCTGGTCCCAGGTAAGGTAATCCTCCTTGTTCGTACGGAACGTAAACCCTTCGGTGATGAAGAACGTCGCGCCGAACCCGTACTTTTTCAGGAGCGGCCGGACTACCGTGTAATGACTCGCCTTCGCGTCGTCGAAGGTCAGAACCACCAACTTGTCGGGGATGGATTCCAGCCGGGACTGTGATTGAGGTGGAGGGATCTCCGTGAAGCGAGGTCCGATCCCGCGCGCATCCGGCGCCATCAACTGCAGTCGCGTTGCGCCAGGATCCTGGATCCTCGGCTCTATCGCCTTCCGCGGAAGATCCTTGAACACCACCAATTCGAGCGCGGGCCCATCCTTCCGGGTTGCGCGCGTAACCCGGACGAGTGCGTCGCACAGACCATTCACGTCGGTAAAACTCTTGTCCCTGACGAACTCGCTCGGCTCACCGGTGAACCCAAGCCGGTCGCGATGCACCGGTCGCTGCGCAGCCATGCCATGACTTGTCACGAGCCCGACTTCAGTCAGGCTTGTGACAATTACCGGCTGCGCTTGTGCGGCAGAAAGCGCGGTGATCGCGACGGCTATGTATGCCGCCGCACGGCCAGCTGCCGCGCGCGAGAGGATGTGGTCCATCGGATCAACTCCGCTCGAATAATTCGCGGATCGGCTTTCCCTTTCCATCGTTCGTCACGTACACGGGTCGCTTCTCGACGATATAGGAGGTGTTCGGCGGAATTCCGAGCGCGTGGTAAATCGTCGCGTGGAGATCTTCGACGGGCACCGGATTCTTGATCGTTGTGCAAGGACGCTCGTCTGCCGTCACTCCGTAGAGGGTTCCTTTCTTGATCCCTCCACCGAACATGACGACAGACCCAGCGGCGGTGAAATGACGATGCATGCCGTAATGCTCGGGTGCGCTCATCACGTCAGGCGTGTTCGCCTGGTCCCGAACCTCCTTGCCCACCTTCCCTTCAGTGATGGCATCGCGTCCGAATTCGCTCGCAAGGACCACAAGCGTGCGATTGAGCAGTCCCCGCTCGTCGAGGTCGAGAACGAGCTGCGCGAGCGGGGCGTCGATCTGCTCTTTCATGATCTTCGCCCGCTCGTGACCACGCTCGTGAGTATCCCAGTACCGAAATGGGATGTATTCGGTCGTCACCTCCACGTAGCGAGCACCGGCTTCTACGAGACGACGCGCCAAAAGGCACCCCTGACCAAATCGACCGGTGTTGTACGCGTCGTACACACGTCGTGGCTCGAGCGACAGATCGAAAGCTTTCGCCGACGGAGAGCTCAGCAGTCGATCGGCGGATTCGAGCGACCGTATCAGGGAGTCGCGTTGGAAGTCGCCCGCGTACTGATAGAGGGGCTCCTTCGCCAGGAGTTTTTCGTAGAGCTGACGGCGGCTCAGAAAACGTTTTTCGCCAAGTTCGGCTGGAGGCCGAACGGCAGCGGCCGCGTCCTGCGGGTTCGTAATCAGAAACGGTCCGTGTTCTGAACCGAGGAAGCCGGCCGTGTGAAAGGCTTTCACCGCGGCGCTCTCGCCGCCAATTTCCATGTTCTGGCCGATGGCGATGAACGCCGGCACCGTCGGATTCTTCGGCCCGAGCGTTTTGGAAACGACCGAACCGATGTGCGGCATCGCAAGCGATTGGGGCGGGATGTATCCGGTGTGCCAGTGATACTGATGGCGCGAGTGCAGGATGTATCCGAGATCCGGTCCCTGGAAGCTCCTGATGATCGCGCCCCGGTCCATCACGCGGGCGACGCGCTCGAGCCCCTGCGAGATCTTGATGTGGTCCACCGCGGTATCGATGCTGGGAAATGTGCTCAACACCCGCTCGGTGCGAACGCCGGGTTCGAACGGCGTATACCGTTTCGGATCCCAGGTCTCGGTTTGGGCCATTCCACCCGCCATCCACAGCACGATGACGGCATCGGCGGACGCGTTCGGACGGCTTCCCTGCGCCTGCAGCGAGCGCGGCTCACGACCGACGAGCGCCGAGAGCGTGGCGCCTGCGGTCGCGCCCAGGAACGCTCGACGGCCGACGAGTCGTGAGAAGACCATCTGTTCTTCAGCGGTCAGGGTCGTGTGTTCATTGGCCATCACAACACTCTCAGAAAACCAGCTGGAACTCGGACTTCATCATCACCGCCCATAGCAAGTCGGCGAGTCCCTCTGCGGATACGCGGCCAGGGCGAGTCGCATCGGCCAACGCGTCCAAGGCGATCGTCCGCTCGTCGGCAGATGGTGCGCGTCCCAGGGCGTACCAGTACACGCGATCAACCACTTGTGTCGCGGTACTCAGCCGCGGGCCTGCAGGCAACGGTGTTCCGGGCGCTGGCGGAACCAGGCGATCCATATCCGGCTCCGTTCCAAAGATCAGAAACCGACCGAGGATCGTCTCGCCCTGTGCAAGGTTGGAGACGTTCTCGAGTCCGACCACGCCACGCAGTCGAGTAAACCCACGACCGGAGATCTGGTAGACGAGCCGTGACGGTGTCTTGACGCGCACGGCTGACGAGAACGTCTCGCCATCGAGGACGACCGGGCGGGACGCCACGCGGAGAACCGATTCGTCGAGCGGCGTGAGGTCCTTCAGCGGAGTCACTGCCCCGCTGGCGCCGACGAGCGCTCCGCGTGCCCACACCGCTTCGGACTTGTCGACAGCCGTCGAATTGGCATCCTGCACGATCAGCCAGAGGCGAGTCGCACCTGCGACATCCACATCGAACGAAACAGGAGCGACTCGCGGTGCGGCTTGATCGGCTCGTCCGCCGCGCGCATTGATCGGCGTGACGAACAAGGCCGTCGGCGGGGGCGGCAACTCGCCCAGCATGTTTCGGGCGCCGCGAAGCAGCCAGTTGGACAGCCGCTCGCCGTTGACCAATTCGAGCGCCTGAAGCGTCGTCGCCACCGTGTTGCGAGTGGAGAACACCTGATCGCGAATCGGCCGGCCGAGCGCGCGCGCCAGCGAGCTGGCAGGTGTCTGCCATTCACGTGTGTACCGTCCGGGCGGCGGCCCGTCACCGCGCGGCTGGTTCGTGGCCGGAGGCTGATACACATTCCAGTCGCCTGTGATCGCTCCGATCGCATCGCCGAACTGCTCCGCCGTCAGGCGCCTGACTTCCGGACCGCGGAACACGTAGCCACGTGGCTGCTCTCCCACTCGCGGTACGGCTCGCATCTGATAGGTCTTCGACGACACGATTGTCGCCATCAGCCGCTTGAGATCGTAACCGCTCTCCACGAAGTCACTCGCGAGCCAATCGAGGAGCGCGGGACTCCACGGCACGCCATCCATTTCGTCCGGGTTCTCGACGATGCCGCGGCCCAACAGTCGGTGCCAGATCCGATTGACGATCGTTCTGGGCATGCGGCCGTTGCGCGAATCGGTGAAGATGGCGGCAACCGTGCGTCTCCGGTCGGGCAGCGACGCAGACGGCGGTACGCGGTTCAATTCAGGAAACAGGAACGCGGGCGTGGCGTAGTCGTCTTGCGCCACATCGCAGCGATACAGACGGAGACGCTCGTCTTCACCGAAGAAGCTCGCGAGACGATACGCGTCCTTCAACGTCCACTTACTGATGAAGCTGTCGTGACACGAGTTGCACTTCAGGTTGATGCCGATGAAGATCTGCGCGCTGTTCTGCGCCGCCTGCATCGCCGGCGTCTGGCTCGCACTCACGACTCCGCGCCAGTTGACGCCGATGAGGAATCCATCCGGATCGTCAGGCGTCGCGGGATTCAGGAGCTGCTCCACGAACCGGTTGTACGGCGTGTTGGTGGTCAGCGCTGAGAGTAGCCACGGGCTGATGCTCTTGCGGGACGACGTCTCGGAGTAGTAGTTGACGCCCTCATCGTTCCGCAGCAGATCGTTCCAGAACGAGATCCAATGCTCGGCGTACTTGTCATTGTCGGCAAGGAGACGCTGGACGAGTGCGGGTCGCTTGCCGGGGGTCCTGTCTCCGACGAACGCGTGAAGATCGTCGGGCGGCGGCAGCAGGCCCCAGATGTCAAGGTATGCCCGCCTGGCGAATGCGGCGTCGCCAATCAGCTCCGGTTCTGAACCACCGTGCTGGCTGAGATACATGGCGACGAACCGATCGACCGGCGTCGACCAGTCTCGCCAGACGACAGCGGGTGCTGCAGGACGCTCGAGCGCGAGGGGCGCTTCCCATTTTGGCTTCGCAGCGGCCGAGGTGATCGTTTCCCGTGCGCCTTCATCGATCCAGCGTCGGATCGCTGCGATCTCACCGGCGGAAAGCGCCGGCCTGCTCAACGGCATCGGCGGCGCCACCTCGCCTGTGATTCGCTTCACCAACAGACTTCCCGCCGAGTCGCCAGGGCGAACCGCCGCACCGCTGCGTCCTCCTTCGAGAGCGTCAGCATACGCGGCGAGCGAGAGTCCGCCTGAGCGTCGCTCGGCGCTGTGGCAGCTCAGGCACTTCGCCGCAAGAATCGTGTGTACGTGTTGCTGGTAATCGATTGTCGCAGCGTTCTGGGGCTGCGCCTGTACGACGGCCCATACGACACCGAGCCACAGACACGCACCCATCGCGAGAACCACCAGCATCTTCATGGAAGACGACCCTGAGTCAACGACCCTGCATCCGGCGGACCTACCAGGCAAACCTCATCGCGAGCTGCATGTACCTGGGCTCGTCCACAGTCGTGATGATACCCACGTTCGGATTCGAGATGTTCGCCGCCGGAGTACCGAAGTTCGTGTTGTTGAAGAGGTTGTAGATTTCGGCGCGGAATTCGAGACGGGTAGCGGCCGCGAGCGGGAACCTTTTGGAGATCGAGAGATCGGTCCGGCGGAATGCCGGACCCCGCAGCGTGTTCCTCCCAGCCTTGCCCTGGAAGCCCGCTGCGGGTACCGTGTAGGCGGACGCATCGAACCATCGATCGGGTGTCGGATCGTCGAGCGCCCCCTGATCGCCCTCACGTCCATCCGCGAAGTTCGCTCGCTGGGGCACGAAGCTGCCAAGCGGTTGCAGCGCGCTCACCGACACGGAGAACGGAATGCCGCTTTGCATCCGCATCGCACCGGACAGCTGCCAGTTGCCCAACACGTACTGGACCGGACTGCGCTCCGATAGCCACCGCTTGCCCGCGCCCCACGGCAATTCATAGCCGAACGCGACAGAGCTACGGTGAGTGCGGTCGTACCTGGACAACGCCCAGTCGGCTTCGTGGTCCCACGCGAACGCCGTGTCGTTCGCTTCGATTTCTCCCGAGTTGTTGTCCATGTTCTTCGACCACTGGTAACTGCTGTTGAAGAACAATCCTCGAGAGAATCGCTTGTCGACTCGCACGGATACGCCGTGGAACTCACCGCGCCCGGTATCGCTCGACGTCAGAATGCCGGGCGCGAATTGTGGGTACGGCAGCCGCTCCACCTGTGGCGTCGTGCCTTCCCTCGGCTGGTTCAGGTTGTAGCGCTTGTGCTCATGGCGGCTCTGGCTGCCAGTGTACGCCGCTTCAAACACCAGGTCGCGGGCAAGGGTCCGCTGCACGTTGACGTTCCATTGACGCACCCAGGCTGTGACGTTGTTCGGGTCCATGGAGAACGGTGTCGGAAAGCTGCTGGCGAGCCGTGGATCCGGAAACAGATCGGCCACATTGACAAGCTGGGTGCCGGTGGGCGAGGCGTCGAACCGGCCCGTGAACGGCGGGACGAGTCGCGTGAACTGCAGTTCGTTCAGGTTAAGATTGTCGAAGTACAACCCAAACCCCCCTCGCACGACGGTCCGGTCGTTGAGGCTGTACACGACGCCCAGGCGCGGCCCGAAGTTGTTCAGATCCTTCTCGACGATTCCGGCGGGATAAAAGTCATCCTGCGTGATCATCAGCGGCAGGAGCGAGGCCGGAAGATTGGCGGGGACTTTGTGGAACCCGATCTTGCCGCTCGCCGGATCGAACGTGCCCTCGTTGTCGTTGACTTCATGCCACGGAGCCAGGTATTCCCAGCGAAGACCCATCTGCAGGGTCACTCTTTGATTGACCTGCCACACATCGTCGGCAAACGGCGCGAAGGTCGGCGACCTGTAGGTGGCGTCCGCGGATCCGAACGTGCCGGTGCATGTCGAGCAGTAGCCGAGGAGGTAGTCCGCAACCGAGTGCGGCAGGCTGTTGGTGCGGCCCGTCGCGCGGCCGTTGAACGTGAACCCACCTCGCGCGCCGGTCGTCGTGTCCATGTCCACCTTCCGGAGCTCGGCCTGGAACCCGAACCGCAGGTTGTGCCCACCGGCCACTTTGCTCGTCGCGTTCGAAATGCTGAAAAGATTGTCCGTGGCGCCATTCGAATAACCGGTTCCCGGCACAACGCCGCCATATCCCTGGATGGTGGCGCCAGGCCTCCCGTAGTACTTCGCGGTTTCGCTGCCGTACAGGTTGCTGAGGCCAAGGTCGCTCACCCAGTTGCGCGCGCGAGGATCTTCATCCAGGTAGAGGGAATCGGTATGGTGATGCCCGTAGTTGTATCCGGCCCTGAATTCATTGACGACGCTC
>WNEY01003526.1_pt1 | contig 11756 bp, 9 predicted proteins | sample 5400531 | NCBI WGS metagenome assembly WNEY01 (sample SAMN13153338, study PRJNA577476) | soil metagenome | isolation source: 200 cm saprolite under Douglas fir tree site 1 | place: USA:California | collected 2015-04-18
GCCCACGCCCCGCGGAGGGCGGCCGGCTGAGCCCGCACCATCAGATTGAGCCAGTGCTGTGGAATTCCGGGCAGCGCGCGTCCATCGAGCGTGTGCACCACCGTCCCTGTGGTGAACGAGTACCGCCGATACCGATAATCGGCGTAGGTCCAGACTGCATTGAGACTCACACCGGGTACGATCGAGACTGCTCCACTGACCTCTACGCCACGGTGCCGAGTGCTGCCGGCATTGCGATAGTAGAATCGCGGCGCCGCCAGCTCGTAGGGGATGAGTGCGTCACGCACATCGGCTTGGAACACCGCAACCGTGTAGCCGAACCGTTGACCGAGTGACCCGCGCGTGCCGATCTCGTAGTTCCAGGCGTGCTGCGGCTTGAGCGCGGGGTTGAACCCTCCTGCGCCCGACGCCGAGTTGGCCAGCTCGGTAGTCGTTGGCGTTTCGAACGAAGAACCGATGTTGGCATACACCGTCGTCCGGTTCGAGGGATTCATGGCGATTCCCAAGGACCCCGAAGCGGCGCGCATCAACCGATCGCCCGAATCGTCGGGATTGGGCGGTGTTGTCGTCACGAGCCGGTCCTGCACGGCAAACTTGACCCAGTCGTAGCGCAGACCCGCGGTGATCGTCGTGCGCGCCGACACCTCCAGCGCGCTCTGAAGGAACGGACCGATCTCCGTGACGTGCTCGAGTTGATCGAGCGAGCGGACGGTGTCGGCCGTGGCGGAGTCGCCGGGCGTGTTGAGATAATTGAAGTTCTTGCGGTCGTCGCGCTGGCGCTGGAAATCGAAGCCCGCGGTGAGGCGGTGCACGTGTGAGCCGATAGGCATCGGATAGGTAACGCTGGCCCGGGCGCCATAATCCACGCGATCGAGATCGATGTACGTCGTGGTAATCGGATTCTTGAGATTGCGCGCGAGTCCAAAGATCGTGACCGCCGCTTCCCCTCCGTTCGGCATCGTACCGCGCAGCGTGGCGCCCGTCTGGAACTGCGTGACCGCTTTGCCCGCATTGCGATTGCGGTTCAGCACGGGCACCGTGTCGCGGTTCGCACGCAACTCGGCGAGCGTCAGCGAGCCGGGATTGTCGGCCCGCGGGTTGTCGCCCACGTCTGTGACGACGGCGAGCGACCAGCGACTGCCCATCGGCAGCTGAACTCGCGCGTTCGCAACGCGCTGATCCGCAGCGGTGTGGTCACGCTCTCCCTGGTAATCGAGGCGAGAGACGGTCAGCAGCGCGCTGCCGCCGCCTATTCGCAGATTGGTCGTGGTTTGCCACTTATTCCACGATCGTCCCGACCGTGGATCGAACCGGCCGGTCACGAAGCGGGCGTCTTCGGTCACGTGCGCGACGTCGTGCGGTTTGGTCCAAATGTTGATGACACCTCCTGACGCGTTGCCGTAGAGTGCCGACGCCGAGCCGCGCAGCACCTCGATGTGATCGACTTCGCCGAGCTCGAGATTGGTGAGCTGTCCCTGCCCGTCGGGCAGCGTCTGGGGGATGCCGTCCACCAGAATCTTGATGCCGCGCACGGCAAACGCCGAGCGGGCACCAAAGCCGCGAATCGAAATGCGCTGATCCTGAGAGAAGTTGTAGCGGTTCGCGACGAACACCCCCGGCACGTTCGCGAGCGCTTCGTCCAATCCCCACGTTGGCTGGGCGCGGCTGATCTGCGCGCGGTCGACACGGTGAACCGAGAGCGGGACCTTGGTCAGCGGGAGCTCGGCGCGCGTGACGGAGACCGTCGTCGGCGGCAGGGTGTACGGCCTCGTGGTGTCCGGGGTCTGGCCGTACAGCGGCAGGAACGCCACGCACGCCAACGCCGCTGCGTAGATCGTCGACCGCCCCGGGCTAATCATGGGTCCGTTTCTAACGCGTTGCGGCGGATGGCGTCAAGAGCGGTGGCCTGCCATCACATGTCGCAAAATGGGATGGGGTTAGATTCGCTGGGATGCGAGCGCGAACCTTCATAGTCGCGGTTGTGGGAGTCCTGGCGTGCGGCGACGGCGCCGGCCCTGGCCCGGCACCGCGCACGTACCTCATGGGTTTCTCCGCCATTCCGCCACGGCTCGACTCGACCGCCGACGTCATCATCGCCATCAACAACTGGGTGCCCCACGCCGACGCCGCGATCATGCACGTGGCACCGCCCTGGGCGGCCATGCTCGGCGGCGCGACGCCCGATTCCGCGGTGCGAACGGTCGAGCTACCACTCGCGAACTACTATCGTGCCAAGGGGCTCGCGATCGTGTTCACAGTGGACGCAACCGACGGGCTGAATCGCGCGGCCGAAGCGCCAGAGCTCGTCGCCGCCGGCCGCAGCGTTACCGACACGATGATCCAGCGTTTGTATCGGGAGTGGGTTTTCGCTGTCGCGAACAGGATTCGACCGGATTATCTGGGACTGGTTGCGGAGACCAATCTCATCCGCCAGTTGGCGCCGGATTCCGTGTATCGCGCGGTGGTGACAATGGCCAACGCCGTCGTCGCCCAAATCCACGCTGCGAGTTTGCCGAGCAAGCTGTACGTCAGCGTGCAGGTGGAGACCGCGTGGGGCCGGCTTTCGCCCACTCCTGGCGCCTATCAAGGGATCGCGCAGGATCTCGCCGATTTCCCATTCGTCGAGGCTCTCGGCTTATCGAGCTATCCCTATCTTGGCGGATTTGCGGATCCTGAGTCGATCCCACTCAACTATTACAGCCGCATCCCGCAGGGCACGACGCTGCCCGTGTTGGTTGTGGAGGGTGGCTGGCCCTCGGTCTCGGTTGGCAATGTGGTGTCTTCACCGGCGGAAGAGGCGCGCTACATCACTCGGCAGGAACGGCTGTTGGACAGCGCCAGGGCCAGGGGCGTGTTTCAGCTCACCTTCTACGATCTCGATCTGAGCGGCTTCCCTTCGCAGCCGCCCGGTTCGATCTTGCCGCTGTTCACGCATCTCGGGCTGGCGGATAGCGCGCTGCATGCCAAACCGGCGCTGGCGGTGTGGGATCGCATATTCCGCCGGGCGCTCACCGATGTGTTAAGGCGATGACGCCGACCGCAGTCGCGACGGTTCCGACGATGATGCCGAGGATCCGCCACTTCGATTCCGGATCGCGCGCCCCCCCGGGCACCTGAATGCGATCACCGGCGCTGATGCCGAGGTCTTCCAGCGTCGCGCCCCGCGCGATCTGCGCTTGGAGCTCGTTCCCGCCCCACAACGAGGTGTTGCCGCGCAGGATGCGTAGCCGATCGACTCGGGCAGCCTGGGTGGCGCCACCCGCGAGCATCAGCGCGTCCGCCAGCACCAAGTCGGTGGGAACCGCGTAGTATCCCGGCTTGGTCACCTCGCCAACGACGGAGACGCGGATCAGGGCCCGCGCCTGCACCACGGGATCCTTGATGAAGCGACCCAGCTCGCGGGTCAGATGGGCCTCGAGGTCAGAGCGGCGCACTCCGGCGAGTGAGATTTCGCCAATCGCGGGAAGCCGCAGAGCGGGCCCCGCCACCACTGTGAACGTGTCCGACAGGGCCGAGTCCCCCTCCACGTGGAGCAGGATGCGATCCCCGACCTGGAACGCCGTCGCGCGTGTTGGCGCCCCCACCTGCGCCACGCCGACTTCGCCAGTGGCGAGCAGCGCCGCTGCGACGATCAGTGACCACAACCCGTTGAGTCGGCCCACGTCCTCCCCTACTTCAAATTTGAGGCCCGCACTGTCGCGCGTGCGCGCCGAGCGTCCCTGATACACCAATTCAAGAATGTTGCGCCGCCGCCTCAGTCGGTTCTCTAGACGACTCGCGGACCCGAGGCGTGGTGGCCGTGGCCCTCTTCCACGGCCTCGTAGCCGGGCAGATAGTAGGAGTAGTACGCGTAGTAACCGTAGGCGGCACCGCGTGGCACGTCGTTCAACACGGCGCCGAGCAAGCGGATCGGCAGACGGTCCAACACTTCGAGCTTAGCCCCCGTGACGTCGCGGTGGCTGTGCCCGGTCCGCAACACGAGCAGCAGCGAACCCGTCACGGTTCCGAGAATGAACGGATCGACTCCCGCAGTGAGCGGCGGGCTGTCGACCAGAATCACGTCATAGCGCCCCCGCAATTCGGCGAGGAGCTTCGCCATCGCCGGCGATCCCAGCACCTCTGGAGCGCGCTGCGTACGCGTTCCACAGCCGATGAGTGAAAGCCGTGGATAGGGCGTATCCTGCACGATTTGCTCGGGCCCCGTCTCCCCGAGGAGGAAATCGACCAGGCCAGGCTGTCGGTTGGCCTTGAACCGGCGGTGCAGCACGCCACGCCGGATGTCCCCATCCACGAGTAGCGTGCGATGACCGCCGTCCGCGAACGTGAGCGCGAGATTCGCCGACAGGAATGACTTCCCGTCGCTCGGTCCGGGGCTCGTGACCGTGACAAGCATCGGTCCCGGGGCACCGTACGCGTGGATGAGGTTGAGGCGCAGGCCACGCAGGGCTTCGACGACTTCAGCGGGGTCTTTGGTGCGCAGATGCGGCACCGCGCCGAGGATCGGTACCCCGAGGTCGCGCGACACCTGCTCCGGGTACCGCACTTTGGGGTCCGCGCGGTCGAGTACGATCGCCCCCACCATCCCGAGCCCGAGGCCGGCCAGGAGTCCCATGAGGAGGAGGCGTGTCGCCGTGTTCTTGGCCGGTCGCTGCGGCACGATCGCCGGGTCGAGAATGCGGACATCGGGAACGGTGGCTTCCGCGGCGAGCCGGGCTTGATCGTAGCGCTCCTGCAGCGCCGTGTACGTCTGCTCCTTCAGCTGGGCGTTGCGATGCAGTCGGGCCTCCTCAATGGTCCGGCCGGGAATCTGACGTAGATCGTGGGACGCAGCGTCCAGCTGCCTGCCCAGTTCCGACTCCCGTGCAGCCAGCTGCGACGCAAGATCCCGCGCGAGCGTCGGGATAGTCCGCTGCTGGAGCTCTGCGATCTCGGCAGCAAGGTGCTGTAGCGGCGGATAGGCGTCGGAGTAGTGGTATCGGTAGGCACGCAGCTGCGCCTGCTTGTCGCTCAGCTCCTTTAGGGCGTTCGACAATTCGGGCGCATGCGATACCGACCCGATGGCGGACAACGCCTCCGTCGGCAACCCCGAGTTCCCCCCGCCTTGCGCCAGCAAGCGTTCGACCGCGTCGCGGTCTCGACGCAGCTGGTCGCGCTCAACCTGCATATCGAAAAAACTCGCACGGATCGGGTCGCGGGTCTCGGCCGCGGCTCCCGGGCCGGCCGCTCGCTCCGATGGCAACGTGATGGTGCGTGTGCGGAATCTCTCTAGCGCAGTTTCGGCAGCGTCGAGATTCCCCTGAGCGCTCGTCAATTGGTCTTCGAGGATCTTCGTCAGCTCGGTGAGCTTTTCGCGCTTCAGTTCGGCCGCCACCTCCACGTAACGCTGGGTCACCGCGTTCAGAATGTTGGAAATCAGGACCGGGTTCGTACCCCGCAGCTCCAGCGCCAGGAAGTTGCCGTTCAAGTCCATCCGGACGTCCAGCTGCTCGCCGAGCGACAGGGCGGCGTCGCGCGGCGACACCAGGGAGAACTCGACGGTGTGGCCGGGCGCCAAGCTCCCCGGCGCTGGGACCCAGCGGAAGCCCAGCCGGCTCCCCACCGAGTCGCCGACCGTTCCCCGCTCGAGATCCACACCATCGGCCGAGGCCAGGGTGTATCCCCGGCCATCGGCGCTGACGCTCAGTCGGTATTTCCCACGGCGAAAAATGTCGCTCACGCCGAAGCCGGCGAAGCTCGACCGGTCGACGGGCCGTTTCACCTCGAGGTACAGATGCAGATCCCTCACGACCTGGTCCAACACGATGTACGAGCGCAGTAGCTCCACCCAAGCATCGGCGTCGAGTAACGCGCCCTGCCGGATCGGCCCCCGCGCGTCGGAGCCGCGTTCGCCGCGTCGGTCCGGGACATCGATCCAGACGTTGGCCTGCGCTCTGTAGACGGGACGCAGCACCCGTGTAGCGGCGACTGCGGCGCCCAGGCCCAACGCTACCATCAGGATCACGACCCATTTGAAGCGCACCAGCGCGCTCGCAATCCGCCGCCAGTCAAGGCCCGCGTCCTCGTCGTGGAGATTCGGGCTCTCGGGGAGACTGCCCCGCTGCACGACGGTTGACGGGGGTTGGCTGCGGATCGCGGGAAGAGGCCTTGGCATCATCAGGGGTTCACGGAGCAAGACCTATACCGCGCACGTATTCAATGAGCCTTGCGGAGCGTCGTCGCACGCGTCCTACATGCGCAGTGAGTGCCATGTAGCACGAAGACCGCACATCGCCTGTAAACGGCACGGGGCTTGCGAGTTGGAGCGGCATGACATTGCCCCGTCTGCGTCCGTTCAGCTGGACTGAGACACTCGTACCGGAGATCCCACGCGACGCGTGTCGGCGCCTGCTCAACGTCGTCATTGCAACGGTGGTTTTGGTGCTCGCCCTGCCGTTGATGGTCATCATCGCGGTACTTATCAAAATCACGTCCCGCGGCCCCGTGTTGTTTACGCAGCGGCGGGTCGGTCTCGATCGCCGCGACCTGAGGAACGCGGGTGGCAACTTTCGGCGTCATGCCGACTCCGGCGGCCTGACGTTCACCATGTACAAGTTCCGCACGATGCAGGTGAGCGTCGAAGCCGCGCCGGAGGTATGGGCGCAGCGCGACGATCCGCGCGTGACCGCGGTAGGCCGCGTGTTGCGCAAGTTCCGGCTGGACGAGTTGCCGCAGCTCTGGAACGTGCTCGTCGGCGATATGAACATCGTGGGCCCGCGCCCTGAGCAACCCACGATCTTCGCGTCCCTGCGCGAACAGATACTAGAATACTCGCGGCGCCAGTGTGTCCTCCCTGGGATCACCGGCTGGGCCCAGATCAACCGGGCCTACGACAGCAGCGTGGATGACGTGCGGGAAAAGCTCACGTACGATCTTGAGTACATCCGCCATCGCTCACCGCTCGAGGACTTGAAGATCATGCTACTCACGCCCGCCGTGATGCTCGGCCGGCGCGGCGGGTGGTGAAACCGCGCCACAGACACTGCTCCTCCACTTCGCTGGCACCGCCCGCTGTAGGGACAATTCCCATGCCAACATGGGGGAATTCCTGTAGTCCAAAGGGATGGTCGGACTGAATCTTGCGGTCCGTTGGTCACGACATGGCCTCAGTGTTGATCGTTGGCGCGGATGGACCGCTGCTCGACCCGATTGCCGGGCAGCTCGAGGCCGAGTACACCGTTCTGCACGCGACATCGACGCAGGCCACGCTGGAGGCCGTGCGCCGCACCTCACCCGACGCGATCATCGTCGCGGCCGACCTTCCAGACGGGGAGCTGGCCGAGCTGTGCCGCCAGCTGCGGCGCGCACCGCGCGTCACGCCCCACACGGCCATCTTTATCGCGGGCGATCTGGCGTCGCGCGACGCTCGGCTCGCCGCGCTGCGCGCGGGCGCGTCCGACATCTTCGGCCAGCCGCTCGACGTCGCCGAGCTGCACCTCAAACTCGACTCATACGTGCAGCTCAAGACCCTCGCCGAGCAGATACAGTCGGCCAGTCTCGTGGACGGGGAGACGGGCCTCTACAACCTCCAGGGTCTCGCGCGGCGCGCCGAGGAGTTGGGGGCGCTGTGCGTGCGTGCGCACGGCGCGCTCGCGTGCGTTGTGCTGGCCCCCGAAGTGGACGACGACGACACGCTGCGCGCGGTGACGGCGTTCTGCGCGCAGACGATCAAGGACGTCGTCCGACATTCGGACGTGCCGGGTCGGATCGCCGCCGCGGAGTTCGCTGTCGTGGCGCCCCGGACTGGCAACACCGGCGCGATCCGGCTCGCGCAGCGGCTCGCGAGCGTCATGCGGCGGCGCTCGCAAGACGCCGCCGGCGCCATTCCCTCGTTCGAGCTGCGCGCGGGCTACGACGCGGTGAGCAATTTCGCGTACGCCCCAGGCAACGCGAGCGATCTGCTGGTGCGGGCGCGTCGGGCGAGGCATGACGGCGACGCGGAGTCGCGCCTCGGCTGGATCCGGCCGTTCGAAGGCTGAGCCTCTTCAGCGTGATGCGTGGCCGGCGGTGGCGCTACTCCGGCGGCGGGTCGGTTCCCACAACGCCGTTCCCTGCCTCCCCAGCGCTCTGATCCAGGCATGCAGCGCGGCGATGGTTCCACTCACCGCGTAGGCGGGCAGCGCAAGTAGGCGCGGTAGCGGTCGCCCCTCAGGCCACAGCCAACCGATCGCCGTCACGAGCGCTGCCGCCCCGCCAAGCCCCAGCGTCGTGGCGGCCCACCAGTGCCCCCGCGCGAGGGCGGCGAGCGCCGCCGCCATGAGAAGGAACGTCCACGGCGTGAGCCAGCGGCACAGCTTGTGGCTCCACAGCATCCACGCGAAGAGACCGTGACGCATCGGGTTGAGCAGGCCACGTTTGTCCCACAATGTCCTGAGACCGCGTGCCATCGTGCGCACCTTGCGCCGGTACTCCCGACGTAGCGAGTCGCTGCGCGGCACGTAGCAAATCGCGGGCGCGACCGACACGGAGCGGAACCCATGTTCGCGCGCGACGAGCGCCGCGCCGAAGTCACGGCTCAACGCCTCCGGCATGAAGTGCATATGAAGATCCCTGCGAATCGCGTATAGACACCCCGATGCGCCGACGATCCCGAGCACCCGGGTCTCAAGATCGCGTACCCACATCTCGTATCCCACGTACGCGTGCTCACCCGGATTCGCGCGCGCGTCCAGGCTCGCGACACTCACGTCCCGTCCCGACGCCACGCCGATGGATGGATCGGCGAGGGCCGCCACGAGATTCCTCACAGCGTCGGGGTGGATGCGGACCGAGGCGTCCGTGTTGACGATGATGTCGCCCGTCAGATAGGGCCGAGCGGCGTTCTCCGCCGCCGTCTTGCCGCGCCGCTCCGGCATGCGCAGCAGGTCAACGCCGCGCGTCGCGAAGCGACGCACGATGTCGTCGGTTCCATCCGTGGAGGCGTCCGAGACAACGAGGATCTGGCGCCGCTCGGCGGGATAGTCGACCTCGAGAATCCGCTCGAGCGTACCGGCGATCACCGCGGCCTCGTTGTAGACGGGCAGCGTGATGCTGATGCTCGGCTGCGGATCAGGCCGGTCCGATGGCACTGCGGACCGCCGGAATAGGCTTAGCACCTTGAGGATCGCGGGATAACCGAGGTACGCGTACACCCAGAGCGCCAGCGAGCCGCCGAGCACGACCACGGGCAGGAGCATCATTGCGCGACGGCGACCGCGCCAGCGGCCGGGCTTGTCCGGCGCACGAGGCGGTAGATCGCTGCGTACCGCTCCACCCAGGGCGCTACGGCGAAATCGCTGAGCAGGCGCGCGCTCGCACGCTGCGCTCGCGCTCGCCCCGAGGCGGGATCACGATACAACGCGCGAATTTCCGCCGCGAGCGCGGCGGGATCGGCGGAGGCGACCAGCGCCGCTTCCGCCGGCGACACCACGTCAGGGACGCCTCCCACGCGCGTCACCACAATCGGGACCCCGGCGGCCATCGCCTCAAACAGCACGATCGGCGTTCCCTCGGTGTGGGAGCTCAAGACGAACACATCGAAGGCGGCGAACCGCTGCGCCGCCTCGGGCACCGTCCCGTGCCACCGAACCAGCCGCTCAACCCCAAGGCGCTGCGCCCGAGATGCCAGTGAGTCGCGCTGCGGCCCGTTCCCTACCACGGAGACGGTGACGGGTAGGTCGGTTAAGTGCGCCAGCGCGTCGACCAGCACGTCTGGACCTTTCTCGGCGCTCAAGCGCCCCACCCAGCCGATGACGAATTCGTCGTCTTTCAACCCCAGGGCGCGGCGCGCCAGCGCGCGATCGAATGGCGGCGTGGTTTCCTGCCACGCGTTCTGGACGTAGTGCACCCGATCCGGCGGGACGCCATCCTGGATCAGCCGCTCAACGAGCGGGCGCGAGACCACGACCACCGCATCGAACCGCCGGTAGGCGCGTCGCTGGAGCCGCTCGTAGAGCCGGTTTTTCCAACCGCCCCCCGTGAAACCGTGAACTGTGGTGACGCTGGGGATGCCCAGCTGCTGTGCTGCGCCCGCGTCGACGACGTCCGCGCGATAACCGTGCGTGTGTACGACGTCGGGTCGGAGGCGCCGACAGAGCTCGTTGATCGCGGCGCGCTCTCGGCGGTACGCGCGCCCGGGGAGCAGAATGGGATGCGTCGTAACTCCCCCCGATGCCAACGTCCCGATGAGTGGATGATCGGCGCCGGCCGGATCCACCACGGCAGCGACGTGGACGTCGTTGCCGGCGCGCGCCTGCCCGTGCGTGAGCAGATGGACGACGCGTTCCAGGCCGCCTACTTCCCCCGGCGCGACGACGTGGAGCAGAGACATAACGGCCCCTCGCATCAAGATCCGTGCTGGGGGCCCTGCCCCGGCTCCTGAGACCGTGCGTCGCGCTTGCGCCACAGTTCCTTCAAGCGCTCGAGGCCGCTCACGTACTGCATCGCCGCCCGCAGGTCGGGTGGGTAGCCGAACCGCGGCACGGCGAACCGCGCATTGGGACTGCGCTCGAACGCGCGAGCGTCGGCATATGCGTGACTACTACCCACGGCCCCGACCATGCCGAGCTGCCGTAGGGTGGCGAGCTCGCGGGGGCCGTATTCGTACGGCTGCCCGCTCGGGTAGCAGAAAATCGGGACCGGCGCACGCGCCTCAGCCGCGAGCCGCTCCCACGACTCCGTGATCTCGCGCCGGCTTTGCAGGTCGGTGGTCTGCGCCAGGACGGGGTGCGTGACACTGTGCGGACCGAAGGTCAGTCCACGTTCTTCGCACGCGCGTACGTCCGCCCATGACATCGGTGCGTAATCGGGGGGTGGGCGCTCGGGCAGATCCACCTCGGCGACCGCTGCCAGGCGCAGGATCGCTGTCTCTTTCTCTTCTTCCGACACGTGCTTGCACCGCTCTGTGAAGTCATACTGCACGCGGCGGTATCCCACCTCATCGTCGCGCTGGTAATGGAGCACCATGCGGCCCAGCTCAATTTCCAGCGTCGACCGCGCCGTGCGCCGCAGGATGTACTCGATGCGATCCCACCACAGCCAGAGCGGGCCGTCCAGGAATCCCGTCGTGACAAACACCGTCGCGGGACAGTCGAACGCCGCGAACACCCGACTGGCGATCAGCCCCTGGTCGCTATACCCGTCGTCCAGCGTGAATGCGACGGCGCGACTCACGCGCCGATCGGACTCGGCCATCCAGCGGAACAGCTCCTCGAGCCCAACGAGCGCGTACCGCTCCCGCCGCAGCAACGACAGGAAGCCCCGCAATGCTTGAGGATCGTGCCCTGGCGTTCCGCGGTCCGCGTCCTGAAGACGGTGCAGCACGAAGATCGTAGCCCGGCCCAGCATGAACCGGGAGAACAGGCGCGTCACCGCCGGCGCAGTGAGCGCACCGAGCAGCACCCGTTGCACAGGCTTCAGCAGTTCCACATCTCCGCCCTCCGGGGTAATTCCTGGGCATGGAAGTTGCCCCGCTCGGAAATGTGAGCACTCTCCGCATCGGTCTGCTCGTAGACCTCGCGGCTCGCAAGCTGGGCTCGTTGGAGATGTGGCTGCTCGGCCTTGCTGCCGAGAGTCAGCGGCGCGGGCATACGCTCGAGATCCTTGGGCGAGAACCACTGCATCCGGACGTTGCGCGCGGGTTTAGCAGCTTCGGCGTCCGGTGGACCCCCGTGGAACAGCTCAGCAAGCATCCTCTGCAATCCCTCGTCCGCCTCGCCCGCCGCTTCGACGTTCTCCACCTG
>WNEY01003527.1_pt1 | contig 11756 bp, 11 predicted proteins | sample 5400531 | NCBI WGS metagenome assembly WNEY01 (sample SAMN13153338, study PRJNA577476) | soil metagenome | isolation source: 200 cm saprolite under Douglas fir tree site 1 | place: USA:California | collected 2015-04-18
CTTCGGCGACATCCTCACTGACATCGCGGCCGTTCTGCAGGGTGGGATGGGGATGGCCGCGAGCGCCAACGTCTCGCCGGGCGCACGGACCCCGGGGGTGTTCGAGCCGGTGCACGGCTCGGCCCCGGACATCGCAGGATACGGGGTCGCGAACCCGATCGGCGCGATCTGGAGCGCCACCCTGATGCTCGACCAGCTTGGCGAGCGGGAGGCCGGAGCGGTGCTGATGCGCGCGGTCGAGGAGGTCTGCCGCGACGGGCCGCACACGCGAGACGTCGGCGGCACGGCCTCGACCCGCGAGGTCGGAGATGCCGTCACTGCCCGCGCGGCGCGGCTGGCAGGCGCCTGAGGCCGCCCGCTCAAGCGGCGCGGATCGCCGGTTCATTCTCGAGGTCGAAGAGGACCATCAGACTTCCCCACCGGGCGACGCGATCGAGCGACTCGGAGGGCGCCTGCCCGTCATCGGGGATCGACGACGAGCAGCCGCTCCTCCGTCATCTCGCGGATTGCGTAGCGGACACCCTCGCGGCCGTGGCCGGACTGTTTCTCGCCGCCGTACGGCATGTGATCGACCCTGAACGTGTTGGCGTCGTTGACGATCAGAGCGCCCACCTGGAGGCGCTCGAACGCACGCGAGATGATCCGGATGTCGTTCGTGAACAGCCCGGCTTGAAGCCCGTACGGGGACGTGTCGGCCAGCCGGATCGCCTCGTCCACGTCGTCGTACGGCTCGATCACGACGATGGGCGCGAACGCCTCGGTCGCGCAGGCGCGCAGGTCCCGGCGCACGCCCGCGAGCAGCGTCGGCTCGACGACCCGGCCGTCGCGGCCGCCGCCGCACAGGACTGTCGCACCGGCCGCCCGAGCCTCGTCGATCAACTCGATCGACTTCGCCGCGGCAGCGTCGTCGACGAGGCAGCCCACCACCGTCGAGTCGTCGAGCGGGTTCCCCGTCGACAGGTTCGAGATCCGCTCGAGGAAGAGCTCCGTGAATCGCTGCTCCACGGTGCGCTGGACGTAGAGCCGCTGCACCGAGATGCACGCCTGGCCCGCTCGCAGGAAACCGCCGAAGGCGCAACGGTCGGCCGCGTACTCGAGGTTCGCGTCGGTGTGGACGATCACGGCGCCGTTGCCGCCGAGCTCGAGCGCGACGCGCGGGGTCTTCGCGAGCCGCCGCAGATGCCAGCCCACCTCGGCGCTGCCGGTGAAGGAGAGCATCTTCACCCGCACGTCCTCGACGAGCCGCTCCGCGACGTCCGTCCGCGACGGGATCACGCTGACTGCACCGCTCGGCGCGCCCGCATCGACGAGGATGCCGCCGAGGGAGAGCGCGGAGAGCGGCGTCTTCGTCGACGGGCGGACGATGCACGGGTTGCCCGCCGCGAGCGCGGCGCCGAGCTTGTGGGCGACGAGCAGGAGCGGGGCGTTGTACGGCGTGATCGCGAGCACGGGACCGACCGGGAACCGCCTCGTGTGGGCATAGCGTCCACGGCCGTTCGGCCATGCGTCGATCGGAATTATCTCGCCCGCGACTCGCCGCGCCTCCTCGGCGGCGCCGCGCAGGATCTCCGCCGTCCGCCGCACCTCGAGGCGGGTCTCCCAGATCGCGTTGCCCGTCTCGAGGGTCATCTGCCGGGCGAGCTCTTCGCCCTGCTCGCCGACACGCTCCGCGGCTGCGAGCAGCACGTCGGCGCGCTCGAACGGCGCCATCGCCGCGATCGCCTCGCGTGCGTCCGTCGCCGCGACGAGCGCGCGCTCGGCGGCGTCCTCGTCGGCGAGCGCGACGGATGCGACGACGCTGCCGTCGTAGGGAAAGACCACGTCGACGGCCGCACTGCCGGCGGTCGGCTCGCCGGCGAGCAGGAACGGGCGCGGAACGGTCGCTCCGTCGCCCGACGTTGGCGAAACAGCGGTCACGGCTTCCATGACATCTCCCAGCTCGAGAGGGCCGAGGCTACTACACGAGGAGTATAAGAACTCATGAACTGTCCGAGCGCTCCGCGCGGTCGAGTGCGGTTCCGAGGATCATGCTGCGGAGGTCGGGGTTCGCCGTCCACCAGCGGTCCCACTCCTCGAAGCCGATGTTGATCTGGGCGCGCTGGAGCACGATGTCGTGGTGCAGGTACTCCTGCACGATCAGCGTCAGCACCGGACTTCGGCTCCGCACCGCGCTCGCCTCGCCGTGGTGCGGGATGCGCGCGATCAGCGCCTCCGCGGAGTCGGCGACGAGCGTGATCATCCGCCCGCCGACGCGGCTCGCCACGATCTCCTCGTAGCTGTGACGGAGCCACGTGCCGGCCGGCATGTCCGCGTGCTCCGAGTAGAGCATCCCCCACACGCGGACCCCGCGCTCGATGGCGCGATCGAACGAGTCGCGGAGCACTCCCACGTCCTCGCCCCAGATCGAGATGTTCACCGACTCGGTCGCCGTGTCGACGATCGAGCGACTCGCCTCCCGGATCGCTCCCAGCCCGGCGACGTTCAGGAACAGCTCTGTCGGCTCGAAGTGCGCCATCGCCGGCAAGGCGGACTCGAGGAAGTCGATCGGCTCGTTGTACTGCTTGCGGAGCCGGGCGACGAGCTCGCCGGGATCGATGCACACGAAGCGTGTCGTCGCGCCTCGCTTGATCGAGTGCACGATGCCGAGACCGATCAGCTTCTCGACCGTCGAGTACACCTTCGACGAGGGCACGCCCGAGGTCTTCGACAGCTCGTTTCCGTTCTGGGCACCGAACCGCATCAGGCCGACGTAGATCCGCGCCTCGTAGAGCGACAGCCCGAGGGTGCGAAGCTGGTCGACGACGGCGTCGGCGCTGGGCGAGCCGAGCTCTGCGGTCGTTGGCTCCTCGCGCATCAGCCGGGCCTCGTGCCGAATCGCCGACAGGGTTTTGCCGCGACCATACGAGCACGGTATCGCCGCAGGATCTTCTCGGTGAGCGTGTGCCCCACGGCGCCTCGCCTACGCGATCAGGTAGCCGTCGTCGACGGGAAGCGTGTGACCGGTGACGAGCAGTGACGCGTCGCTCGCGAGGAAGATCGCGCCGCCGACGAGCTCGTGCGGCTGCCCGAGCCGTCCCTCCCGGAGGAGGCGGGCGATGATGAAGTCGCTCGTCACGGAGGAGACCCTGCCGACCCGCTCGGTCATCGGCGTCCGGAACAGCGTCGGCGCGAGGGCGTTGACGCGCACGCCGCGATCGATCCACTCGAGCGCGAGCCCGCGCGTCACCTGCACGACGCCGCCCTTCGAGGCGAGATACGCCGACGCGTGCGGGTACGCGACGAACCCGCCGATCGAGGCGATGTTGACGATGCTCCCCTTGCCGGCGGCGAGCATCTTGCGCCCGAACGCCTGACAGCAGAGGTACGTCGCCTTGAGGTTGAGCTCGAGCACCGCGTCGAACTTGTCCTCGGGGAAGTCCTCAGCCGGGCAGCGGAAGGCGGTGCCCGCGCTGTTGACGAGGATGTCCGCGCGTCCGAGCTCGTCGACCACGCGCTCGGCGGCCGTGTCGACCTCGCTCGATTTCGTGACATCGCAGCGGACCGCGATCGCGCGACCGCCGTCCGCCTCGATCGCCGACACCGTCGCTCGGGCGCCGTCGTCGTCGACATCGAGGACGACGACGGCGGCGCCGGCCTGCGCCAGCCCGGCGGCGATCGCCTGGCCGAGCCCGCTGCCGCCGCCGGTCACGGCGGCAACGCGGCCGTCGAGTGAGAACAACGTCGAGACGAAGCCGGAGGGAAGGATGGAGTTGTCGGTCACGCTGCTCCGTTCAGTCGAGGTCGTAGTCGGTGGTGGCGAGCGGCACGGCACCGGCCGGGCCGACGACGGCGTCGTCCTCGTGGCGGACGCCGCCGCCCAGGCCAGGCTCGTAGATGCCGGGCTCGGTGACGAGCACCATGTTCTCGGCGAGGACGTGCTCGCCGCCGGGGACGAGCTGCGGTCGCGACTCGTGGTACCGGAAGCCGACGCCGTGGCCGGTGTGGTGGGGAAACTGGACGAAGCCGCCGTCCGCGCAGCGGGCGCGCGAGGCCGCGTCCACCTGACCTCCCGTCGCGCCCGGCACGGCGGCGGCGAACGCGGCGCCTGCTGCCGCCCGCACCGCCTCGTACGCGTCTCGCCGGCGAGACGTCGCGGTGCCGGCGACGACGGTGCGCGTGTGGTCGCACCAGTACCCGTCGGCGACGGTCCCGAGCTCGAGCATGACGAGGTCGTCCGGCTCGATCACGCGGGTGCGCGAACGGAAGTACTGCCAGCCGCTCGCGAGGTCGGACCCCGAGTAGACGGTCGCGTAGCCGCGTACGACGCGGGCCCCGCGATGGCCGTGGCCCTGCGTGCAGATCGCCGCCTCGACGGCGGCCATGACCTCGACCTCGCTCTTGCCGGGCAGGGCGTTCTCCTTGAACGCGTTCAGCCCGCTCATCGCGATCTCGTTCACCGTCCGGAGCCGCTCGAGATCGTGCTCCGACTTCACGGCGCGGATGGCCTCGAGGGACTCGGTCAGGTCGACGAGCCGATCCGTCGAGAACGTCCCCTTGATCAGCGCCTGGGTCGGGAGCGCGACGGCGTTGGGCTCGCCCGCTAGTGACGCCGGGGCGATCGTCTCGAAGCTCCCCTCGAAGCCGATCGCCCCGCCGCGCGCGCCGGTCTCACGCGCGACCGCCTCGAGGTGCTCGGCAATCACGTCGCCCGTCGGGCGCCCGTCGTTTCGGATGGCGGGGAACGTGCGGATGTCGCCGGGCCAGACGGCCTCCGCCTCGGGAGCCTCGTACTCGGGGACAAATAGGCTGGCGGCGCCTTCCCGGGGGACGACGGCGATACCGAGGCCGGGAATCTGGACGTACCACCCCGTGGCGAGCAGGACGTTCTCGGCGAGGCGCAGAACGAGCGCGTCGACGTCCTCGGCGGCCATGGCCTCCTGGAGCTGGAGAACGCGGTCCTGGGCGGGCACTCAGCACCTCCTTGCGGTCTGGGTGTTCATCGAACGGCACCCGCGGTGATGCCGCGGACGATGTAGCGCTGCACGAAGAGCGAGAAGAGGAAGACGGGAATCACCGTCAAGATGCCGACCGCGGCAGCGTTGTTCCAGTCGATCGGGCTTTCGACCGTGAGCAGTGCCGACGCCGCGATCGGGATCGTCTCCCGGTTCGTCGAGTTGATGATGTAGAGCCCCACGAGGAACTCGTTCCAGATGAAGATGACGCTGAAGGTCGCCGCGACCATCATCCCGGGCCGGGCGAGCGGCAGGAGAACCCGGAAGAGCGCCGTCGCCCGGCTGCACCCGTCGACGAGCGCCGCGTCGTCGATCTCCTGCGGAATCTCGTCGAAGAAGCCGATCATGATCCAGATCACGAGCGGCAGCGAGAACGCCACGTACGGAAGGATCAGCCCGAGGTAGCTGTTGACGAAGCCGAGCTCGCGGATCAGCAGGTAGATCGGGATCGCGACTGCGACGGGCGGCATGAAGCGGAAGCTGAGAATCGTCGAGGCCCAGTGGTCGCGGGCGCGGAAGCGGAGGCGCGAGAACGCATAGCCGGCCGGCACGCCGAGCCCGAGCGCGATCGCCGTCGAGGTCCCCGTGACGATGATCGAGTTCTCGACGAAGGTGAGATAGCCCTGCTGGTGGATGACGGTCCCGTAGTTCGAGGTGATCTGCCCCCAGCTGAAGTGGAGCGACGGCGGCACGTTCAGGATGTCGAGCTGGCTCTTGAACGAGAGGATCAGGAGGAAGACGAAGGGCGCGATCCCGATCAGGCCGATCAGGATCAGCACGAGGTACGAGACGATCCGGCCGAGCGTGCGCGTCGTCATGCGAACTCCTCGCGCCGCACCCGCACGAAGCGGAAGAGGATGGTGACGCCGATCGCGGCGACGATCACCATCACGTAGGCGATCGCGGACGCATAGCCGTAGTGGAAGTACTCGAAGCCGTTCTGGAACGACTGGTACGAGAGAGTGGTCGTCGCGTGAACGGGGCCTCCGTTCGTCAGCCCGTAGACGAGGTCGAACGTGCGGAAGGCGTCGATCCCGCGGAACACGGCGGCGAAGACGATCGCCGGCATCAGCAGTGGGAGCGTGATGTACCGCGTCCGCTGGAACCAGTTCGCGCCGTCCACCTGCCCCGCTTCGAAGACCTCCGCCGGCAGCGCCTGCAGCCGCGCGTAGACGATCACGAACACGAAGGGCGTCCACTGCCAGCAGTCGACCAGGATGAGCGTCCGCAGAGCGGTGCCGGGATCGGACAGCCACTGGACGTTGTGGAAGCCGACCTTGCCGGCGAGCCAGTTCAGCATCCCCCAGCTCGGGTTGAGCAGCGCCCGCCACATCAACCCGACGACGATCGGCGTCAGCAGCATCGGCAGGATCAGGATCCCGCGCACGAGCGCGGCTCCCCGCAGCTGCTGGTTGAAGAAGAAGGCGAGCGCCGTGCCGAGCACCACCTGGATCGCGACGGCGCCGAAGGTGAACGCGAAGGTGTGCTCGACGGTGTGCCAGAACTCCGGGTCCGAGAAGAGCTGGCGGTAGTTGCCGAGCCCGATCCACCGCCAAGTGTTCGTCCGCGAGTTGTAGTCCTCGAGCGAGCGGATCAGGCTCGTGACGAGCGGGTAGACCGAGAACGCGATCAGGTAGAGAAGCGCAGGGCCAACCAGCAGCAAGGCCTCGCCGCGCCGCTGGGTTGGAGCAGCGCGGCGACCCTTACTGCGAGGCTCGATCTCGACGTCGGCGGTCGCAGCCACTAGCTCGTGCCGGCGGACGCTACTTGAGGTGGCCGCCTCGCTTGAGGACCCCGATCCACCGGTCGTTGGCCTTCTTGGCTGCGGCGGCGGCGCTCGACGAGCCGGAGAGCGCGGCCGCGAACTCCTCCGCAGCGTCCGTGATCAACTCGAAGGTCTCCGGGATGTTCGCGATCTGCAGGATCTGCGCCTTCTGGAAGACCTTGCCCGCCGTGTTCAGGTACGGGAGCTTCTTGTTCATCGCGGGGCTGAAGAAGGTGGAGTTGCGGGTGGGATCCGTCTGGTACTTGGCCGTCTGGTACTGCTCCCACTCCTTGGAGGTGAGGTAGGTGATCACGGTCCACGCGGCGTCCTTGTTCTTCGCGTTCTTCGGGATGCCCATCCCCCAGCCGCCGCGGACGGCCTTGCCGCCGCCGGGCGGCACCGCGACGTCGACCTTGGCGGCGACCTTCGAGCTCGCCGGGTTGTAGACCGGGCCGGCGATCGTCGACCAGATCATCATCATCGCCGTCTTGCCGGCGCTGAACGCATTCGTCGAGACGGTGAAGTCGTACGAGTGGACGCCGGGATCGGCGTACTGCACGCAGTCGACCATGTGCTGGAGCGCCGCAACTGCCTGCGGGCTCGTCAGCCGCGGGGTGTAGTTCTTCGCCTGCGGCGAGCCGCTCATCAGCTTCGCGCCGGGCTGGTTGATGAAGCGGGTGAACCAGTCGCAGAGGAACATCGACACGTCGCCCGACTTCGCGATCATGCTGTTGCCCGCAACGCCGCTGCTGTTCAGCGTCTTCGCCGCGGCGAGGTACTGAGCCCAAGTCTTCGGCGGCGTCAGGCCCGCGGCCTTGAGCAGGTCCTTGCGGTAGAAGAGAACCACCGACCCGCCGTGGAGGCCCGGGATCAGGTAGAGGGTCTTGCCGCCGAAGCGCTGGTTCTTGACATCGAAGTAGCCGACGTACTCGAGCTCGCCGGCCGGGAAGTCACGCGGGAAGTCGAATCCGGACGGGACCTTGCTCAGGTAGGAGTTGAGCGGTGTGAACGAGTCGCCGCCCACCATCTGTGCCACGGAGAAGCCGAGCACCATGATCGCGTCGAACGACGACGTCGGCGCCTTCAGGTTCTGGTTCGCCTTCTGGATCAGCGGGCCCACGGGGAGCGCTGTGTACTTCAGATCGATTCCGAAGCGCTTCTTGATCTCTGCAACCTTGTCGTGGACGCCTTTGTCGTCGCCCTCGGCGGCAATCAGGATGTTCACGGTCGTGCCGGCGAATGCCCTCGCCGCGACCTTGTCGGCGGCGGTCGCCTTCCCCGCGGCGGCGAGCATGCCGGCGATCACGCTCGCGGACAGGCCGAGCGCTCCGGCTCGCTTGACGAAGTCCCCCCGGCTCATCTGGCCGGTAACCATCCCCTCCATGGCGTCGATGATCGCCGCATCGCGACGATCGAGCCCGTCGGTCACACCAGCCTCCCTTCTCGGATTGGTGCCGCCCGTCGCGGGCGCACGGCGAAGCTACTACTTACGGAGTAGAGAGTCAATCGCGGGCGGGATCGAGCGTCGATCCGGCCGTCAGAACGACTTCACGGCGAGGAAGCCGCCGTCGACGGCGACGCACGTCCCGGTGATGTAGCTCGCCGCGGCCGAGGCCAGGAAGACGACGAGCTCGGCCACCTCGACCGGCCGGCCGATCCTTCCGAGCGCGTTTGCCGCCTCGACGCGGCCGCGGAACGCCCCGGCCTCCGCCGGGTTCATCGGCGCCAGGTCGCGCTCGAGCATCGGCGTGTCGATCGTCCCCGGTGCGATCGCGTTCACGCGGATGCCGTACCGGCCGACCTCGACCGCGAGCGTCCGGGCAGCGGCCACGAGAGCCGCCTTCGTGCCGGCGTACACGACGCAGCCCGGCAATCCGATGAAGCCCTGCACGGACGAGACGAAGACGATGCTGCCGCCGCCGCGGGCCCGCATCGGCGGAATCGCGAGCTGGGCGCACAGGAGCACGCCTTTGAGGTTCACGTCGAGGATCGCGTCGAGATCCTCTTCGCTCATCGTCTCGAACTCGCGGTAGAGGCTGACCGCGGCATTCGCATGCATGACGTCGAGGCCGCCGAAGGTCGAGACCGCCGTAGCGACGAGCGCCTCGACGTCGGCGCGCAGCCGGACGTCCCCGGGTTGCGCCACAGCGCGACCGCCTGCAGCCTCGACGGCGGCCACGGTCTCGCCGAGGCCCACGTCGCTGACGTCGTTCACGACGACGTCTGCTCCCGCTCGCCCGAGCGCGATCGCAGCGGCACGGCCGAGCCCGGATCCGCCGCCGGTGACGGCGGCGACCTTCCCGGCGAGCGGTCGCGTACCCTCGGTGCTCATGCCGGGATCTCGGCGGGAGTCGCCTCCCTCCCCAGCACCTGGTAGACGGCGCCGACGACATCCTCGAGCGAGGGGAGCACTTCGCGCTCGAGCGCCATCGAGTAGGGAATCGGCGTGTCCTTTGCGGTCACCCGCACCGGCGAGGCCTTGAGGTCCGTCGGCGGAACGTGATCGAGCGTCCGTGCCACGACCTCGCTCGCGAAGCCGCCGGCGCGGGCACCCTCGTTGACGACGACCAGCCGGCCGGTCTTCGAGACCGACGCCACGATCGTCTCGATGTCGAGTGGCTTCAGCGTCCGCGGGTCGATCACCTCCAGCTCGATTCCCTCGCGCGCGAGCTGTCGCGCAGCCTGCAGCGCGAGCTGGGTGGGTGCGCCCGCCGCGACGACCGTCACGTCCGACCCTTCCCGCTTGACGTCGGCGACTCCGATCGGCACCAGGTACTCCTCTTCGGGCACCGGCCCCTTCCGCGCATAGAGCAGCCGCTTCTCGAGGAAGACGACCGGGTTGTCCTCCCGGATGGCGCTCTTGAGCAACCCTTTCGCGTCGTACGGAGTGGACGGCATCATCACGATCAATCCGGGCGTGTGGACGAACCACGCCTCGAGCGTCTGCGAGTGCTGGGCCGCCATGCCGATCCCGCTCGAGATCGGGCCCCTCAGGACGAGCGGAACGGAGACCTGCCCGCCCGACATGTAGCGCCACTTCGCCGCATGGTTGACGAGCTGGTCCATCGTCAGCGTCACGAAGTCGAAGATCTGGAGCTCGATCACCGGACGCGATCCGACGAGGGCCGCGCCGACGCCTGCGCCGGTGATGCCCGCCTCCGAGATCGGCGAGTCGATCACCCGTTCCGGTCCGAACTCGTCCAGGAGGTCGGCAGTGACCCTGAACAGCCCCCCGTGGCTTCCGATGTCCTCGCCGACGACGAACACCCCGGGCTCGCGCCGCATCTCCTCGCGGAGCGCCTCGTTCAGCGCCTCCGCCATCGTCAGCTCGCGCACTGCGTCGCCGGTCACGACAGCCGTCCCGGCCGCAGCCACTCGCTCGGCGCGTACACATCCGTCTCCGCTTCCGCGGCTGCGGGGTACGGGCAGTCGAGCGCGTATGCCGCCGCGTCCTCGACCTCCTCCCTCGCATTGCCCGCCAGCTCGTCGAGGCGCGCTTCGGTGGCGTGGCCGCTCTCGACGAGGTGTCGCCCGAAGCGCACGATCGGATCCCGCTGGCGCCAGTACTCGAGCTCGTCGGCCGGCCGGCTGTCGCTCGGGGTCGCCGCCGAGTGCGGCGTGATCCGGTACGACTTCGCCTCGATCAGCGTCGGGCCGTCGCCCTGTCGCGCCCGCTCGACCGCGCGCGCCGAGACCGCCCGGACCGCCAGCAGGTCGTTCCCGTCGACCACCTCGCCGGGAAAGCCGTAGCCGGCGGCGCGCACGGCCACGTCCTCGACGTTGATTGCCTTGGCGATCGGGGTCGAGATCGCCCACTGGTTGTTCTCGCAGACGAAGACGACGGGGGCCGGCAGGACGGACGCGAGGTTGGCGGCCTCGTGGAAGATCCCCTGGTTCGCGGCGCCGTCTCCGAAGAAGGCGACGACGACCGCGTCCTTTCCCTGCAGGCGCAGGCCGTAGGCTGCACCGGTCGCGATCGCGAGCGAGCCGGCGACGATCGCGTCCGCACCGAGCATGCCGTGGCGCATCGCCGTGATGTGCATGCTGCCACCCTTGCCCTTGCAGTAGCCGGTCGCCCGGCCCATGATCTCGGCCATCATCGGCCGGAGCTCGAGGCCCTTGGCGATGCAGTGCCCGTGCCCGCGGTGGGTGCTCGTGATGAAGTCGCCGTCCCGGAGGGTGCTGCAAACCCCGACGGCGATCGCCTCCATGCCGATGTAGGGGTGGACGGAGCCCCGGATGTACTTCTCACCGAAGAGGTCGAGCGCCTTGTGCTCGAAGGCGCGGATCCGCGCCATCGTCGCGTACAGCTCCTCGAGGGCGAGCGACTCCAGGGCGTCGTCGTGGAGGGCGGTCACGCACCACCTTCCTCGATCACGCCGAGCAGCCCACCGACCTTCACCTCGTCGCCTGCGACCGCGACGATCTCCGTCAGCTTCCCCGACGCCGGCGCGTCGATCGTCTGTGTGACCTTGTCGACCTCGACCTCGACGATCGGCTGGCCTTCCTCGATCAGCTCGCCCTCCCGCTTCAGCCACTGGCTGATCGTCCCGTACTCGATGTCGGCGGACAGCGGCGGCAGATGCAGCTCCAAAGGTGTCCTTTCGGTCGGCGTCGCCGCCCGGAGGCTACTACCGTGGTAGTCAGCGTGTCAACGCGCCGAAGAGGAAGACGATGCCGAACCACATCGAACTCAGCCGACGCGCCGAACGCGACCTCCGTGGCGTCACAGGAGACGATCGCCGACGGATCATCCGCGCACTCCGCGAGGACCTGACCGCCGAGCCGCCAGCGGAGAACCTCGACATCGTCCCGCTGCGTGGCCGCGAGCCGTGGCTTCGGATGCGCGTCGGCGACTGGCGCATCCTCTTCCGGCCACTCACGCCTGCTGAGTTCGCCCCGCTCGGTGATGTCGCCGACGACGCGGAGCGCGGCTACCTGGTCGCGCGCATCGTCAACCGGCGCGACCTGGAGCGCGCCGTTGAGACGCTGCCGAGCGC
>WNEY01003528.1_pt1 | contig 11754 bp, 10 predicted proteins | sample 5400531 | NCBI WGS metagenome assembly WNEY01 (sample SAMN13153338, study PRJNA577476) | soil metagenome | isolation source: 200 cm saprolite under Douglas fir tree site 1 | place: USA:California | collected 2015-04-18
AGCCCGAGGATCGCCAGCACCACCGGCAGCTCGACTAACGTGAAGCCGGCGGCCGCGCCGCGCTTTTTCCTCAGCGCCAGCCGCCGTGCCGAATGTGCGACCGGTGGGGTTTGGCATTGCCCGCGACTTCAACGAGACGAAAGGGGCGGCGTGTCACAACTTTGGCGTTGCTGGCGCCGTGCGGTTGTCCGTAAGTTTGTTCGTCTTACCGTCTGCGTCTTTTGAAGCGATCGGCCATCGGGCATGGACCTCGTCGATTTCCTGTTGCACCGCCGGCGGATCGACGAGGTGCAGCGCGACAGGGTGCAGGCCTTGCGTCGCGAGCGTGGCGAAAGCGAAAGCACGATCGTCACTCGGCTCGGCATGGTCGACGAGCGCGACATGGCCGAGTTGCTCGCCGAATTCCTGGCGATCCCGCTGGCCGGGCCGCCCGATTACCCGCCGGCGCCTGTGCGGCCCGGCGAACTCAGCGCGGAGTTCCTCTCCCGCGCCCGGATCGCGCCGCTGCAGGACACGGCCGAGGGTCTCGCCCTGGCAATGGCCGATCCGACCGACCTGCAAACGATAAAGGCGGTGCGCCTCGCGGCCGGCCGGGCGGTGCTGCCCTGGGCGGCGGTGCCGAGCGAGATCGCCGCCGCTCTGGCGCGACTTTACGGCGTTGAAAACCATCGCGCCGGCAACGACGTCGCGGCGGCCTCGCCGATAGCGGCGCGCGAGGATCTGCGGCGGCTCAACGACCTCGCCAGCGGCGAGCCGGTCATCCGCTACGTCAACTGGCTGGTCGGCCACGCCGCCGCGCTGCGCGCCTCCGACATCCATATCGAGGCGAGCCCCGACCGTGTCGTCCAGCGCCTGCGGATCGACGGCATGCTGCGCGACATCGCGCCGCCGCCGGCCGGATTGCACGACAACATCGTCAGCCGGCTCAAGATCATGGCCGGCCTCAACATTGCCGAGCGACGGCTACCGCAGGACGGCCGCTTCCGCATCGTCATCGAGGGTCGCGAAATCGACCTCCGCGTCTCGATCGTCCCGACTTTGCACGGCGAAAGCGTCGTATTGCGCCTGCTCGACCGCATCAACACCCAGCTCGACCTCGCCGAACTGGGCTTTGGCGCCGCGCTGCGCGAGCGGCTGATCCGGCTGCTGGACCTTCCAAGCGGCATGCTGCTGGTGACCGGGCCGACCGGCAGCGGCAAGACCTCGACGCTTTACGCGGCATTGCAGCTGCTCAACAGCCGCGAGCGGAAAATCCTGACGATCGAAGACCCGGTCGAATACCAGCTCGCCGGCATCAATCAGATCCCGGTGCGCCCGGAAATCGGGCTGAACTTTGCGACGCTGCTGCGCTCGCTGCTGCGGCAGGACCCCGACATCATGCTGGTCGGCGAAATCCGCGACCTCGAAACCGCCCGCATCGCGGCACAGGCGGCGCTGACCGGGCATCTGCTGCTCTCGACACTGCACACCAACGATTCGGTCGGCGCGGTGATCCGGCTGATCGACATGGGGCTGGAGGATTACCTGGTCGCCGCGGTGCTGAAGGGCGTGCTGGCGCAGCGCCTGGTGCGCTGCCTGTGCCCGGCCTGCCGCGAGCCGTTGCCACCTGCCGAGCAGCCGCACTTCGCCGGTTTTGGCGAGGCGACCTTTTTCCGCCCGGTCGGCTGCGCGGCCTGCGGTGGCACCGGCTATCGCGGGCGCACCGCGATAGGCGAATTGCTGGCGTTTGACGAGCGGCTGGCGCGATCCATCGTCGCGCACGCCGACGCCGCGACCCTGCTGGCCGAGGCGCGGGCCGGCGGGCTGGTCGATCTGCACAGCGATGGCCTTGCCAAGGCGGCGGCTGGCATCACCTCGCTCGACGACGTGTTGCGCGCGACCGGGGCGTAGCGTGCCGCGCTTCCACTACCGCGCGCTGCGCTCGACCGGCGGCGAAATCGCCGGCGAGTTGGTCGCGGCCGACCAGCGCGACGCCGCCGCCCGATTGCAGGCGCTCGGCAGCTACCCGATCGAGATCACCGAGCCGACCGGCACGGCGGCCCCCGCCCGCCTGCACCAGCCGCTTGTCGGAAGGCGCATCGCGCAGCGCGACCTGATCCTGTTCACGCGCCAGCTCGCCGCGCTGATCGAGGCCGGCGTCGCGCTCGACCGCGCCCTCGGGCTGATCGCCGATGGCCGCAGCCGCGCCGCCGGCCGCCACCTGGCGGCCGAATTGCTGGCCGCGATCAATCGCGGCGAAAGCCTGTCGCAGGCCTGCGCCGACCTGCCGCGATTGGCGCGCCACTACGCGATGATCGTCGCGGCCGGCGAGGCGCGCGGCGATATCGGCGCCGCCCTCGACCGCCTCGCCGATGTATTGGAACGCAGCCGCGCCACGACACGCGCCCTGCTCGACGCGCTGATCTACCCGGCCAGCGTATTCGTCGTGGCTCTGGTGTCGATGTCGTTCCTGCTCGGCTTTGTCGTGCCGCGCTTCGAGGTGTTGCTGACCAGCTTTCAGCGCGAGCCGCCTGTCGCGATGCGCATCCTGCTGATGCTGTCGGCGATATTTCAGAACGCCGCCCTGCCGCTCGCCGCGGTGGTCGCCGCCAGCCTGATCTTCGTTGCCGTGCGCTATCGCGATCCGGCGTTCCACCTAGCCTTGCACCGGCGGCTTTTGCGCCTGCCGGTGCTCGGCCCGCTGATCGGCAAGCTCGAAGCCGAAAAGCTGCTGCATCTGCTCGGCAACCTCGTCGCGGCCGGGGTCGATTTGCCGGAAGCCCTCGCGGTGACGCGCGCTGCAATGACCAGCGAGGCCTTCCGCGCCGGTCTCGCCCTGACCGAACGCGGCATCGAGCGCGGCGACGGCATCGCCGCGTCGCTTGATGCTGCCGGGGTATTGCCGCCGCTCGCCGGCGAACTCGTGCGGATCGGCGAGGAAACCGGTGACCTCGCGCCGATGCTGTTGAGGGCCGGCGATCTGCTGCGCCGCGAGTTCGAGGCGACCAGCCGCGAGTTGATCGGCATCGTGACGCCGCTGGCGATCGTGCTGCTCGGGTTGCTGGTCGGCGGCGTTGCCGCGGCGATCCTCGGCACGGTGATGGAGGTCTACGACCTTGCCCTCTAGCCGTGCCCACACCGCGCAAAGCGGCGGCTTCACGCTGGTCGAGCTGCTGGTGGTGCTGGCGATCATGGCGCTGATGGCGGCCACCGCCCTGCCCTTTATCGGCCGAGCGACCGCCGGCGCCGGGTTGCGCGCCGCCGGTGCCGAGTTGCGGGCGAGCTTGCAGGCCGCCCGCTCGGATGCGGTCACCCAATCCCGCACCGTCATATTCCGCGGCGAACCCGGCGGTGGTTTTTGGCTCGACCAGCGCCATTACCCCCTTGGCGAGCGCACGCCGCTACGGGTGACGGTGGCCGGTGCCGGCCCGATCGCCTTCTACCCGTGGGGTGGCTCCTCCGGCGGCCACATCCGGATCGAGTCGGCGCAAAGCCGGCGCGATATCGATGTCGATGCGGTGACCGGCCGTGCGATCCTTCGCCCGTAACCCGCGGCGCCCGTCGCCCGCCGGGTTCTCGCTGATCGAGACATTGGTGGCGCTGGCGATCACCGGCCTCGCCCTGGCGGCGATCGCTGAAGTGTTCGGCGCCGGCCTGCTCGGGCATCAGACCAGCGACGCCGCGACCACCGCCCTGTCGCTCGCCGAAACCGAGCTCGCGACCGCCGGCAGCGCTGCGCCGCTATTGCCCGGTGACAGCGAGGGCCTCTTCGCCGGCCGCTTCCATTGGCACCTCAGCATCAGCCGCTACGACGACAAATCCGCCCGCAATGCGGCCTCTGCGGTCAGCAACCCGGTAGCAGCGCTGGTCCTATACCGTGTCGCTGTCGCCGTCGACTGGCGCGACGGTCTGCGCCAGCGCCAGCTCGACCTGTCGACATTGCGGCTCGGCCCCCCACCGCCATGAGAGCCGCCGTTACGCCCCCTCACCCGTCATTCCCGCGAAAGCGGAAGTCCAGGGCAACCCCTTCGTTGCACGCCCTGGGCCCCCGCTTTCGCGGGGGTGACAACAGAAGACAAGTAGCAACGCGAGAGTCCGGGTTCACGCTGATCGAGCTTGTCGTGGCGCTGGCGCTGGCCGGCCTGGTCAGCCTGATCCTGATGCACGGCGTCGAGCTGAGCGTGCGCGGCGTCGATCGGCTGTCCGACCGGGTCGAGCGGCTCGACCGGCACCGGGCGCTTGAGGCCATGCTGCACCGCGCTCTCGGTTCGACCGCCGCGATCCCGGTATTTGAGGGGCAGCCGGCCTTTGTCGGGCAGCCTGACAGCCTGATTTTCCTCAGCATCGCCGAAGATGGCGGCCCCGGCCTCTATCGCATCAGGTTGGCACTCGACGCGCAGCGGCCCGACCGGCCGCTGATCCTAACCCGCCAACTGGTTGGCAGCGTTGCACCGCGCCGCGCCGATGGCATCCTCGCCCACAACGTGAGCAGCTTCAGCCTGGCCTATTTCGGCGCGGCGACCCGCGACGCCAAGCCCGCCTGGCAGTCGAGCTGGCAGGCATCTAGCACCCCGCCGAGCCTGGTGCGCCTCTCGCTCGACGATGGCGACGGCCTTCCCCACCCGCCGATTGTGGTGCGCCTGTGGCAAAGCCCGTGACACGGCAGCGGGACGAGGCCGGCTCGATCGCGATCATCGCGCTGTGGAGCCTCGCGATCATCGCGGTATTGCTCGCCGCCATGATCCGCACCACCCGGATTGAAGTCCGCGAGACGCAGAACTGGCTCGCACTGAGCCGCGCCCGCCTCGCCGCCGAGGCCGGAACGCAGCTTGGCCTCTCCCGCCTGTTGCAGCGCCGCACCGAGGGCATGCTGGTGTTCGACGGCACCCCGGAGCGCTGGCAGGACGGCTCGGCGGCGGTCGATATCTCGATCGTCGACGAAGCCGGGAAAATCGACCTCAACCTGGCGCCGCTCGCATTGTTGCAAGGGCTGTTGGTTGCGGTTGGCCGGAGCCGGGACGAGGCGTTGCTGATTGCGTGCAACATCCTCGACCGGCGCGGCGATACCGGCGCGTCCTGCCCCGAGCCGCTCGATTTCGGCTTCAGCGCCGCGCCACGCCCGCGGCCCCGCCTATTCGTCGTGCCGGAGGAGCTGGCACAGGTGCCGGGCATCGACGACGCGCTGTACGACGCTGTGGCGGATTACGTCACCGTTGCGACCCGTGCCTCGGCGATCGACCCCGGCATCGCGGCGCGGCCCGTCCTGCTGGCGATCCCCGGCGCGACGCCGACGCTGGTCGACACCTATCTCGAACAGCGGGCGCGCTGGCACGAGCTTGCCGCCGGCGAGGCCGGCAGCGACGTCTTACGCAGCATCCCCAATGTGATGACCAGCCCGGCTCGCGACTTCACGATCAAGGCCGTCGCGACCGCCGGATCGAAGGCCCGTTACCGCGCCGATTTGCAGGTACGGCTGACCGACCTTTCCGCCCACCCCTACGAATTCATCGCCGCGCGCGCGCCACCCGCCGACCGAGGCGCCGCCGCCAACACCCCGGCGGCCCGGCGGGTACCCTAGCGGCCGTCCGATATGCTACGGTCGCGGCCCGCCGGCTGGGGGCCGCCGACCAACCCGATGAGCATTGTCGCCAATCGTCCGATCGAAGGGATGCGCGCCTGGGCCGCCGGCGCGTTCCGCTGGTGGATCGACGAATTGCGCGCCGCCTGCGCCGATCTGGCGCGCTGGCTGCGCGACCGCCGGGGCAACACGATCACGATCGAGGCCGGCGAGCGGCAATGGCAGATGCGCCGCGGCAGACAGCCGGCCCGCGACATTGATGCCGCCGGTCTGGGAAGCCTCGCCGGCGCCGAAGGCGACCGCATTACCGTCCAAATCCCGCCGGAACGCGTGCTCAGCAAGAGCATCGAATTGCCCGCCGGCGCACAAGCCCAGCTCGACCGCATCCTGCCCTTCGAAATGTCGCGCCATTTTCCGTTTGCGGCCGAGCGCGTGTTTTACGGCTATCGCGTCGTCAGCCGGCCTGCGCCATCGGGAGCACCAGGCACCGCTCCGCTCGAAGTGGAAATCGCCGCAGTGCCGCGCGAAATCGTCTTTGCCATTGCCGACGCGTTAACCGCGGCAGGCCTGCAGGCAACCGCCTTTGCCTTGATCTCGGGGCCGGGCGCCGAACCCCTGTTTCTGGCGCCCCACCCGATGCTGCCGATCGCGGCCCAGGTCGCGCCACGGCGCGATCTGCTGATCGCAGCACTGGCCCTCACGGTGCTGGCGGTCATCTCCTGGCCGGTGGCCCAGCAGGTGCGACTCGCCGGCATCGAGCGGGACATCGCGGCATTGAAACCGGCCGCCGAGACCGCATTGCGCGCCCGCACCGAGTTCCAGCGCGAAGCCGACCAGGTCGGCGCCATCGCCCGGCTGCGGACGATCCGGCCGCCGCTCGTCGCGGTGCTCGACCGAATCAGCCGCGATCTCCCAGACGGCGCCTGGCTCCTGTCGCTGTCGCTGGCCGGCCGCGACCTCGTGCTCGACGGCCTCGCCCCGTCCGCCGCGACGATCGCGCTGGCCTTGCAGCACGGTCCGCAATTCACCGGCATCGTGTTTCGCTCGCCGATTTCGCGCGACGCGGCGACCGGGCTGGAGCATTTCCAGCTGGGCGCCACCGTGGCGGAGGCCGCGAAATGACGCTCGCGGCCTCCCGCGGCAGCCGGGCAGTGGCGCTCGCCGTGCTGGCGCTGCTACTGGCGTTGCTGTGGCTCGGCCCGGTATCGCTCTATCTGGATATGATCGGCGACGGTGCGGAGCAGCTGGCGCAGCGCGGAGCGCTGTTGCAGCGCTACGAAGCGCTGGCGCGCGCCCCGCCGCCGGAGATGTCACCGCCGGCAAAATCGCCAAGCCTGTTCCCCGCGGTTCCGGAGGCGCAGGCGGTCGCGATGTTGCAGGAGACCATCAAGGCCGCCGCCGCCGCCAACCATATCGAGGTCCGCAGCCTCCAGGTCTTGCGTAACGATGCCGGGGCCGATACCGGCCGGATCGGCGTGCGCGTGCGGGCCGCCGGCGATGTCGCAAGCCTGGGACGCCTACTGTACGCGGTCGAAAGCGCGCAGCCGGCGCTCTACCCGGACAATCTGCAGATCACCGCGCCGCCCGCCGCACCGCTCGATTTTCAGCTCGACGTGACCGGCTTCCGCAGCGGCGGCGCCTCGTGACCCGTCCGACCTTGCCACAGCTCGGCGTCAACCACCTGCTCGCCGCGGTAACGCTGTTGTTCGGGCTGATCGCCCTGTGGCCGTGGCTCGCGCCGATCCCGATACCAGCGGCGCCTGCACGCCAGTTCCCCCCTTCGCTCGACGCCGCGATCTCGACCCTGCCACCGCCCAGCGCCTATTCCGCCATCGCCGAGCGGCCCTTGTTTTCGCCGTCACGTCGGCCGGCGCCGAACGCACCGGTCATTAGCGATAGCAGTGTGGCACGCTACCGCCTACTCGGCCTGGTTAGCGCCGGAGGCGCCCGCCATGCCCTGATCGCCGACGGCAATCGTCGCCTCGAAATCGGCGAAGGCAACGTGCTCGACACCTGGACGGTGCTGCGCATTGAGCCCGACCGCGTCGTCCTGACATCCCCCCAGGGCGAAGCCTCCCTCCGCATGGAGCGCCCCGCTGCCCCGCCTTCGCCAAAGGGGCGATGAGCGGAGACTGCATGAGTCCAGTCCTCAATGCGGCGAGGTCAGTGTTGCCTTGGCGATCGCGCGATGCAGGGCGAGACGTTGCGCCATGCTCGATGGTTGCTGAGCCTGGCCGAGCAGCAGTTCGCCTTTGCCGGAGATCGTGAGGCCGCCTTTCGCGAGCAATTGCTCGACCTGCATCAGAATGCGGTCTATGCCGATGCCGTCGAGCGTCCAGTTGCGCACCGGGCCGCTGTCGATGTGGAAGAAGCTCGAGCGCGGGTACCAGCCGACGCCGCCGCGCTTCATCGACCGCGCAGTGCTCATCGCCTCTTCGAGCCGGCCCCCGAGGTTGATGTCGAGGGCGCGGCCGTGGAGGTGCTGACTGTTGTCGGCGACGCCGAAGGCAGTGCGCGCCAGCATCTGGTTGGTCTCGACGGTGCGGTAGGCGGACAGCACCGTGGCGCTGGTCACTCTGACCGCGTCCATCACCACTGCGAGGAAATCGAGCACGCCGGCGTCGATGCCAATCCGCCGCCCGGAATGATGGTCGCGCAGGAAATACGACAATTCTTCCTCGCCGACGCGAGCGGGCCGGTCTCGTCGCGATACGGGCCATCGAAGGTTTCGCCGGTATGCGCGTTCGACAGCCGCAACCGGTACGGCGACCACGGCACGATCGTGGCGCGCGCCGGCCGCGCTGCCGCCAGCGTGCCGCCGGCCAAAACAAGGAAACGCCGCCGGTTCATTGCCGCATTAAACGGCAATGAAGCCGCCGCGAAAAGACAGAATCTACCGCCCGGCCGGCACGAAATCCTCATTCTTGACCCGGTCGGTCGCGAAGAACGGTTTGCCGTTGCGGCCTATATACAGCGATTTCATCTCGTTTTCGGTGAACGGGCGCGAGCCGATGCGCCCGAACACGGCGATCTGGTGGCCGGTTTCGTCAACCCCGCGGTCGCGTTCGAGGCCGCGCGACAGCGCCAGGGCCGGCGAGCGGGTTGGCCGCAAGGCGATCAACTCCGGCTTCGGATCCGGCGAGAAGCCGTAGAAATTCGGTTGGCTCGCCGGCGACATCAACTGGATTACCTTCAGCCCGTTCACCCCGTCGGCGACATAAGCGAATAGCGACGCGTTGGTCGCACCGATCACGACGTCGCGCGCATCGCTGATCTGTCCCTCGGCGTTATAGTTCATGTAGAGGCGCGGCCGGTCGGGCTTTTCGACATCGACGATCGCCAGCCCGTCGCGGCCGTTGGCGATATAGGCATAGGTGCGCGCGATGAAGATGCGGCGCGGGTCGCTGAGCGCCAGGTGCGCCTGCGGTAATACCATCGGCCGTGCCGGCTGCGTGATGTCGACGACGTCGAGCCCGCCGGCTCCGACGACGAACAGATAGCGGAACTGCACCGCGGTCGCGCGCCCATCGCCGATCGGGATCACCGCCATCGCCTTCGGATGCAGCGGGTCGTCCATGTTCAGCTCGACGATGCCGGCATCGGCGGTCACGAAAAACCGGGTGCCGGCGATCGTCAGATAGCGCGCGCCGTTGAGAATGCCGTTCTCGTTCCAGGTCAGCGCCCGGCTCAGGAAATTGTTGCGCGGCTCCTGGTCCTGCAGCGTGTTGACGTTGGTCAGGATCAGGCCTTCGACCGCGTCGGTAATGAAGGCGTAGGCGTAGATCGGGTGGAGCACCTGCTCCTCGTTCTCGCCGCGCATCACCGCGCCAAAATCCTTGTCGGGGGCGAACGGCTGGTTCTGGCCGGCGTTGCGCAGGGGGTTGATCGGCTGGTTGGTCGGCAGCGCGACGCAGGTCGCATTCCGGGAGGCGATATGCGTGTCCTGGCCGAGCGGCGAGAACGGCGCGGTGATGATGCGCTCCGAAAAACCCTTATTGGCAATGCTCGCGACATCGTAGACGCGCATGCCATCTTTGCCCTCGGCGACGTAGAGATACTCGCCGCGCAGCTGGATGCATTGCGCCATGTTCGAGCCGTGGCCATGCGCCTCGGCAAGCTGCCGCCTGTTATCGAGATGCTTCTTGTAGTAGTCCGGGTAGGCGTAGCGGTGCAGATAGCTGCCGATCACGGCCTGCGGCTCGTCCCATTCGGTCACGCGCACCGCCTCAATGTCGTGTTCTTCGCCGACCCAGGCATTATAGCCGACGAAATTGACGAAATTGGTCCCGAGCAGCAGCAACTGCGACATGATCGCGTTGTTGTCGTTAGCCTCCGACAGATGGCAGTCGGTGCAGGTCTTGGTTTCGGTGCGGCGCTCGGTATGCGGGTAATGCGCCGAGAAGGCCTGGCTCGAAAAGCCGGCAGCCGAGACCGGTGGCTGCTGCACGTAGATGTGCTCGCGGTTGATGTTGGTCGATGACAGCACCAGCGCCGACCGCGAGGCAATCGGCGCGATGACGTTGCCTTTGACGGTGCTGTGGCGGCCGAGCTGGAACATGTCCTCGCGCGCGACCTGCGGGTTGTAGGTCGCGTAATTGCGGGTGACGCCGCCCTCATAATGGTAGCGTTCCGTCATCTGATTGGCTTCGATCGGCAGATGACAGCCACCGCAGCTCGTCGTCCACGACAGATGGCAGGTGTAGCAGGCCATGTCGTCATTCGAATGCGCGAGCTCGGCCGCCGGCACGCCCGGCCCCCACTTCATCGAAGTGCTTTTCGACATCAGCTTGGCCCGTGCCGCGCGCGGATTGTATTTCGGGTTGCCCGGCGTGACGGTATCGACGACCTGCGTCACCTCCCATTCAAGGCCGGGATAGACCGCCGAGCGCTGGAACAGCTTGTCGCCGCGCCATTCGAAGCGGGACCGCCCATCGGCGGTGCGCAACAGCGACATGTCATGACCGCGCGGCGGCGCGGCCGGCCCGTGCGTCTTCAGATCCGGGCGTTTCGTCGCCGTGCCGTGGCAATCGGCGCAGGTCACCTCGATCGCCGCCTGCACCTCGCCATACAGGTGGCCGCTACCGTGACTGTCCTGCGAAAAATGGCAATCGACGCATTGCATGCCGAAATCGACATGGATCGAGTCGAGATGCACCGCCTTCTTGAACTTCTCCGGGTCGCCGGCGGGGATGACGTTGTTGGCGTCGTCGAGCAGATTGCCTTTGCGGTCGCGCTTAAAGATGGCGCGGAAATTCCAGCCGTGGCCGTGATAGTCGGCGAACTGCGTGTCTTTCAGTTTCGGGTTGAGCTGGCTCACCTCGGCGCTGAATTCCGGGTCGCCCCAATTGCCGCGCACCACCGCGCCTTCGGGGTTGCGCTCGAGCGCCGCGCGCATTTCGGTATCGGTCGGGTATTTCTGCTTGCGCGGCCACATTTGCGGCGCCGCAGTCTCGTAATCCCACATCGTGTAGCCGAGCATGCTGTTCAGAAACAAGTTCGGCTGGTGCATGTGGCAGATCATGCATTGGCTGGTCGGGATCGCCGTCGTCATCTGGTGCTGCAGCGGGTGGCCGCTCTCGCCCTGGCGGATCGTCGGGTCGGTGCCGCGGCTGGTGCCGCGATTGCCGAACGCGGCGTAGGGGCCGCCCTCCTGTACGTCGCGGTCGTTGGCGTAAACGACGTGACAGCCGGCACAGCCCGACTGGCGGTAATCGCCGGGATTGTCGTTGGTGCCGAGAAACCACATCGTCGGGTCGTTAAGCCGGGTCTTGGTGATGTTAAGGACCGGGATCGACACCCGAAGACCGGTCGCGAGCCCGCGAATCGACTGACGCAGATCGGGCCGGCCAGGTTCGTCGAGCTTCTGATTTTCGCCGGTCGAGTTCGGATTGCCGATCTCGGGAAATTGCGGGCTGATGACCCGGCCGCCGCGCTCGAAGACGCGGAACACATCCCCTGGCGGCACGGTTTCCCAGGCCGGCAGCGGATCGATTTTGCCGAGCAGGCCGAAGCGACGGGTCATCTCCGCCGACGGGGCTTGCGGCGCCAGCAGCTGGGCGGCGTGGCCATCCGGCGTGTACGATTCGCCGACGATGCTGTGCTTCAATGGCAGGATGCCGTTGTTGTAAGCGGCCGCCGCCCAGAACATCGTCGTGGTCGCCATCAGGCTGCGCTCGGCAGCGGCGATCACCGGCATG
>WNEY01003530.1_pt1 | contig 11752 bp, 11 predicted proteins | sample 5400531 | NCBI WGS metagenome assembly WNEY01 (sample SAMN13153338, study PRJNA577476) | soil metagenome | isolation source: 200 cm saprolite under Douglas fir tree site 1 | place: USA:California | collected 2015-04-18
GGGCCGGCGCGTCGAAGCGAAATTCTCGCTGGACCCGACGCTGCGGGGCGGCGCGGTGGTGCGGCTCGGTGACACGATTGACGACGGTTCGCTGCGCAATCGATTGAATGAACTGCGCTCGCGGCTGGCAGCGGAATAGGGAGCAGGAGCGGGAATGGCCAACATCAAGGCAGACGAAATCAGCAAGATTCTGCGCGAGCAGATTGAAAACTACGAGCAGACCGTGGCGGTGGATGAGGTGGGCGCGATCATCAGCGTGGGCGACGGAATTGCGCGCATCCATGGACTCGAAAAAGTGATGGCCGGGGAGATGCTGGCGTTTCCGCACAACGTGTTCGGGATCGCGCTGAACCTGGAAGAAGAAGAAGTGGGCGTGGTGCTGCTGGGCGAGTCCGCGGAGCTGAAGGAGGGGGACGTCGTCAAGCGCACGAACACGATTATGTCCGTGCCGGTGGGCGATGCGCTGATTGGGCGGGTGCTGAGTCCATTGGGTGAGCCAATGGATGATAAGGGGCCGATCAACACGAAGGAGCGGAATCCACTGGAGCGCATTGCTCCCGGCGTGCTGGACCGCCAACCGGTGCGCGACCCGCTGCAGACGGGGATCAAGGCCATCGATTCGATGATTCCGATCGGGCGCGGGCAGCGCGAGTTGATCATCGGTGACCGCCAGACCGGCAAGACCGCGGTGATCGTGGACACCATCATCAACCAGAAGGGTGGGGACCTGATTTGCATTTACTGCGCAATTGGGCAAAAGCGCTCTACGATTGCGCAGGTGGTGAAGGTGCTGACGGATGCCGGGGCGATGGATTACACGATTATTGTGGCGTCATCGGCATCCGAGCCGGCCTCGGTGCAATACATCGCGCCGTATGCAGCTTGCGCGATGGGCGAGTATTTCCGCGACGACAAACGGCACGCGGTAACGTTTTACGATGATCTTTCCAAGCACGCGCAGGCGTATCGCGAGATTTCGCTGCTGTTGCGGCGGCCGCCGGGACGCGAGGCGTTTCCGGGCGACGTGTTCTATTTGCACTCGCGCTTGCTGGAACGTGCGGCGAAACTGAACGACAAAATGGGCGGGGGCTCGCTGACTTCGCTGCCGGTGATCGAGACCCAGGCCGGCGACGTTTCCGCGTACATTCCGACCAACGTGATTTCCATTACGGACGGGCAGATTTATTTGGAAGCGGACTTGTTCAACGCGGGCATACGTCCGGCGATCAACGTGGGCATTTCGGTGAGCCGCGTGGGCGGCAACGCGCAGATCAAGGCCATGCGGCAAGTGTCCGGCTCGTTGCGCTTGGACATGGCGCAGTACCGCGACCTGGCGGCATTCGCGCAGTTTGGCTCGGACCAGCTCGACAAGGCTACGCAGGCGCAACTGGCGCGCGGCCAGCGCCTGACGGAGATTTTGAAGCAGGATCAGTACGCGCCGCTGTCAGTGGAGCAGCAGGTGCTCAGCATTTATGTGGCGACGAGCGGACAGATGGACAGCGTGGCGGTCAGCGACGTGCGGCGGTTCGAGCGCGAGCTGCTGCATTTCGTGGAAACGAATCATGCGTCGATCTTGAAGGCCATTCGCGAAAAGAAAGCGCTGGATGATGGCATCAAGGGGGAGAGTAAGAGAGCGGTGGATGCCTTCAAGGAGCGGTTTACGGCGACGGTTGCGGCGGCGAGTTGAGGTTGTGAGTCACAGGCCCTAACGAAAGACGATGCCTACACTTCTTGATTTTCGGCGGCGCATCCGCTCGGTGAAGAACAGTCAGCAGATCACGCGGGCCATGAAATTTGTCGCCGCGGCTCGGTTGCGCCGGGCGCAGGAAGCGGCGCTGGCTGCGCGGCCCTACGCCCGGGAATTGGCGCGGGTACTCCGCTCGACGATGGCGCGAATCCAGGAGCCGCAGCATCCGCTTCTGGAACGGCGCGCAGAGAAGAGCGTGCTGGCGATTGTGCTTGCCGGCGAGCGCGGACTGGCGGGGGCGTTCAACACGAACATTCTGCGCAAGGCGAATGAATTTGTTCGCGCGAATCGCGACAAGAAGGTGTTCACGATTCCGGTGGGGAAGAAGGGTCGCGACGCGCTGAAGAAGGCGGGTTTCGCGTTTGCCGGGGAGTGGGTCAACGTGCTGGCGCGTGTGGAGTTCAAGACAGCGCGGGAAATCGCCAAACTGGCGACCGATTTGTATGCCGAGAAGGAGGTGGACTCGGTTTATATCATTTTCAGCGAGTTCAAGAGCGTGATGGCGGCGAACTTGACGGTGGAAAAGCTGCTGCCGGTGGAAGCGATAGGGGAAAAAGAAGGCGATCAGGGCCAAGAAAAATTCAAAACGCAGGTGGATTACATCTACGAGCAGCCGGAAGCGCAACTGCTGAGCAAGCTGCTGCCGCGCTATGTCGAAACACAGATTTTGCGCGCGATGCTCGAATCGTCAGCGTCCGAGTACGCCGCGCGCATGACGGCGATGGAATCCGCGACCAGAAACGCGGGCGACGTGATCGATGCATTGACACTGCACATGAACAAAGTACGGCAGGCGGCGATTACGAAAGAAATTATTGAAATTGTGAGCGGCGCGGCATACGGGGCTTAGGAGAAGAGATGGCAGAGAAACATGGAGCGGTCGGGCACGTCGTGCAGGTCATTGGGCCGGTGCTGGATATTCAATTTGAGGCGGGACACCTGCCCGCGATTTACAACGCGGTGCGCATTACCAGCGATGGCTATAACCTGCCGGAACCGCTGGATGTAACGGCGGAGGTACAGCAGCACCTGGGCGAAGGGCGCGTGCGCGCGGTGGCGATGGAGCCGACCGAAGGAATGGTGCGCGGGATGAAGGCCGTCGATTTGGACATGCCCATCGCGGTACCGGTGGGACGGCCAACGCTAGGGCGGGTGATGAATGTTTTGGGCAAGCCCGTGGATCAATTGGGTCCAATCGTCAGCGACACGCAGTATCCGATTCACCGGGCGGCGCCGAAGCTGGAGGATCAGTCTACGACTCTAGAAATGTTTGAGACAGGCATCAAGGTCGTAGATCTGATCGAGCCTTATGTCAAGGGCGGCAAGATCGGCCTGTTCGGCGGCGCGGGCGTAGGTAAAACCGTGCTCATTCTGGAGCTTATTCATAACGTTGCTTTGAAACACGGCGGACTCTCGGTGTTTGCCGGTGTGGGCGAACGCACGCGCGAAGGCAACGACCTATGGCTAGAAATGTCCGAGAGCGGAGTCATCGTACCAGGTAATACGGAAAAATCTCGAGCCGCTCTAATCTACGGCCAGATGACGGAACCGCCCGGGGCGCGCCTCCGCGTGGGCCTGACGGGCGTGACCGTCGCCGAATATTTTCGCGACGAAGAGCACCTGGACGTGCTGCTGTTCATCGACAACATTTTCCGTTTTGTACAAGCGGGCTCGGAAGTTTCGGCGCTGCTGGGGCGCATGCCTTCGGCCGTGGGCTACCAGCCGAACCTCAACACCGAAATCGGCGAGCTGCAGGAGCGCATCACCTCCACGAAATCCGGCTCGATCACGTCTGTACAAGCTATCTACGTCCCGGCCGACGACTACACGGATCCGGCGCCGGCGGCTACGTTCACGCACCTGGACGCCACAACGAACCTGAGCCGGCAAATCGTGGAGCGCGGGATTTATCCGGCGGTCGATCCGCTGGCCAGTTACTCGCGCATTCTCGATCCGCGGATTGTGGGGGCGGAACATTACGCCGTGGCGCGTGGAGTAAAATCGATTCTGCAGCGCTACAAAGACTTGCAAGATATCATCGCCATTTTGGGCATCGAAGAACTTTCGGACGAGGATAAGCGCACGGTGGCACGGGCGCGTAAGATCGAGAGATTCCTGTCGCAGCCGATGTTCGTGGCAACGGCGTTCACCGGGCTGGAAGGCAAGTACGTAAAGATCGAAGACACGGTGCGGAGCTTCAAGGAAATCGTGGAAGGAAAGTACGACGAAGTTCCGGAGCAAGCCTTCTACATGGTCGGCACGATCGAGGAAGCGCTGGAAAAGGCCGAGAAGATGAAGGTCGGTGCCTAAGCGAAAATGCTGCCAGAGTCTATCGCGCTGGTCATTGTCACACCGGAGAGGCAACTGCTCCGCGAAACGGTCGTGGAGACTATGCTTCCGGGTGCGGACGGTGTTCTGGGAATTTTGCCGGGGCACGCGCCGCTCATTACGGAACTCGGTATTGGCGAGCTGACCTATCGCGCGAAGAGCGCGAGCGAGGCGGGACACCTGGCGATCATCAGCGGCTTCGCGGAGGTTCTGGGCGACCGCGTCACGGTTCTGGCGGAGACAGCCGAACGGCCTGAAGAGATCGATGTCGCGCGCGCCGAGGAAGCCAAGAAGCGAGCGGAACAGCGGCTGGCTTCGGCGGCCAGCGATCCTAATGTGGATTGGAGCCGCGCTGCGGTCGCGCTGCAGCGATCTTTGATTCGCATGCAGGTGGCGAGAAAGCGGCGGGGCGTTTCGGTGCCAAGCGAATGATGGAACCCGTCATTATGTACACAACGAACTGGTGCCCGGACTGCTGGCGCACGAAACATTTTCTGAAGCAGCGCGGCGTGCATTATCGTGAGATCAACATTGAAGAGGATCCGACGGCGGAAGCCATTGTATTGAAAGCGAATCACGGAAAGCGCAAAGTCCCCACACTCAAAGTCGGGGACCGCTACTTTGCCTGCAGCCCGTTCAATGCGGTGAAGCTGGCATCGGAACTGAATGTGCCGCTGAATCCATAGGGATTCGTCAGGCAATTTATTTTCAAAAACAACAGTCAGTTGAGCGGGATCCCGCGGGTCCAGACGTTGGTCACCTGAAGATTCTGATCGAGAAGAACGATATCGGCGTCTGCTCCGGTGCGCAGCGCGCCTTTCTTAAACTCAATCCCTAGCAACTTCGCCGGGTTCGCGGTGAGCATACGCACGGCGTCCGAAAACGGGATGCCCAACGCGACCACATTTCGCAGTGCGCGGTCCAGGGTGAGTGTGCTGCCCGCCAGTTTGCCTTCTGAATTGCGGCACACGCCACCGGACACGGTGACTTCAAACGTGCCGAGCATGTACTTTCCGTCGGGCATGCCAGTAGCGGAGAGTCCGTCGCTTATTAGAATCACGCCACCGGCACCTTTCGCTTGCAGCAGAATGCGCATGGCCGCCTCTTCGACGTGCACGCCGTCGGCGATGAGTTCGGCGCTGACTTCGGGCGAAGTAAGCACGGCACCGATAACGCCGCTATCGCGGTGAGAAAAAGGACGCATGGCGTTGTAAACGTGAACGGCATGGCGCACGCCGCGGGCCATGGCGGCGCGGGCCTGCTCGTAAGTGGCGTCGGTGTGGCCCATGGCCACGACCACACCGGCATTGTGGGCGGCGTCGATGCACGGCGCCGCGCCGAGCAATTCGGGAGCGATGGTCAAGATGCGGGCATTTCCGGAAGCGGCTTGCAGCAAACGGTCGAGAAGGTCGGCGGATGGCAATTGCAGCCACTCGGAGGGATGCACACCGCGGCGAGTCTTGCTGAGGAATGGCCCCTCGTAGTGAACTCCGAGGATTTCGGCGCGCGCAGCATCTGTGTTCAATTGTCGGGCGATGAAACGCGCGATCCCTTCCACGCTGCGGCAGGTGTCATCGGGACTTGCCGTCACGGTGGTAGCGACAAAGGAGGTTGTTCCGTGGCGCGCGAGCGTGCGGGCCACGCCGCTCAAGGCTTCCTCGCTGCCTTCCATGACGTCGTGACCACCGGCGCCGTGGATGTGCACATCGACAAATCCAGGAATGGCGGTGTGGTCCACTGCCGAGATTTCTTGCGCACCTGCAGGCACGCTCATGCCTTGCCGTGGACCAATGGCCTCAATGACGCCATCTCGAACGAGAATTCCGGCACTAGGTATTTCTGTCGTGGGAGTTAAGGCGCGAGCAGTGTGAAGCAAAAATGTGCTCATAAAGAAGCCAACATCCTAGCGGAAATCCGGCGGGAGACAAAACGGGCGGAACTGAAGTTCCGCCCGGAGGATTGTTACTGACGATATTTGTTACTTGCCCTTGGCCGGGGCCATGTCGATGCTGGTCAACTTCAGGTTGTCGCCTTCCACCGAGCCCTTCACGGTCACATGATGACCGGCATGAGCGGACACTTTTTCCTGGTCATCGATGGCGTAGACTTTCTTGTCGGAATCGTTGACGAAAACATATTTCGCGCCTTCTTTGACGCATTTTACGGTGCATTCGGCCGCTCCCTCGTGCGCAGCCTTGGCGCCGCACTTGCTGTCGGTGATGTACCCGGTCCAGCTGCCGTCGCCCGCTATGGCCAGCGCTCCAGCGAAGAGTGCAACCACGACTACTGCAGCGAAACGTACTTTCATGCTTTCCCTCCTAGGATGCCGATATTGATGGGTCGAGCCGCGTGCGCTTCGCGCACACGTGAACTGGGGATTCAACCTATCCTCGATATAGTACGCCTTTTGCAGGCGAGCGGTTGAGCACAAAAAAAGAGGGAGGACGCTCTGGCGTCCTCCCTAGGTTCGGCTCCAAAACGGAGCCTGATTGATTTGCAATTATTGGCCGGAAGTCGAGGCGCTGGCGGCAGTCGTACCTTGAGCTTTAGGTGCACTCAGGTAGCCGGTGGCCGCAGATTTGGTCACCTTGTTGATGACCAACTCGAGAGCGGCGCGGCTTCCGCTGGTGTAGAAGAAAATCGGCTCGTTGACGGAGCGGTTCTTCTTCTCGAAGGTCCTGTCATCCGCGAGTACGTTGATGGTGAACTGGTTCCTCTTCTGGTTGGTGCTCTTCAGCTCGACCTGCACGGCGCCGACCTTCTGCGCGCCGGCTTTGCGCGTCACGGTAAATTCATAATAGTCGCGTGTACCGACGCGGCGGAGTTGGTCGATCTCATCATGGTTGCGGGCGATGAGCGTGCCCATCTCGCTGCGCGCCATTTGCAGATTGTTTTTGGTGGCGTCGAGATCAGTTTTCACGCCGGTAACGTCAGTGTTGAGCTTGTTGACGTCCTCAGCGTTGGCCTTGGCGGCGAGCTGGGTGTTCACCGAGCTCTCGAGCCCGGCGAGCTTCTTATCGACGGCAGCGGATGACTGCTTGTTTTGCTTGCGGGCTTTGACCAGGTCCGATTGCGTGACGTTCAGCTTGTCGGTGACAACCTGCAGGTCGCTCTGGAGTTGCTGGTTAATTTCGTCTTCTTTCGCCAGCTTTTGGGCCATCGCTTCGTTGGCCTGCTTCACCGACGACTGCGTGGTTTGTTCGACATTGTTGGCGTGACTCAGCGCACTCCAACCAATCCCAAGACCCAGCAGCGATACACCGCCTAAAGCTGCAACGGCCAGTCCCACCCACCGTGGCGTAGTCGTCGTTGTCGCCTGTATGGATTCTTCGCGATACTCGCTCATCGACATCGTCTCCTTGTACATCAATGCCCTGCGATACCAAGAGGAGCACCCGTTACACCAAACCGTTCAGCCGGCCAGTGTTCTTAGTAAGTGCATTGATTTGTGGCAGTTACGTGGCGGAGACAGAAGAGAAGGAGGAGGGAATATACGTACTAGTACCTGTAAAGATTACGTGACGAAGATTGGCCATTGGGCACGAGCCAACGGAGCGCGGAACGCCGCTCGCGTCAGGATTCTCAGGATTTCCTGACACCAGGTAAACTATTGATTCCTAACCTTTTACGCGGCGCGGGTAGTGGTAGAATTCGCTTCTGAGACGCGCTCAGGGCCAAAATAGCGATCCAACGTGCTGTTTGCGGCGTCGAGAACGACGTGGCAATCATGGCACTCGCTCAGGTGCTTCTCAATCTCGCGCTCTACAGAAGGCGAGAGCTTCCCTTCTAAGTACCAGCAAATCAAATGGATAGTGTCGCGACAGCTCATGGTCGTCTTCCCCGGGGTGACCTGCTGGACTAGCCCGCCCCTGCCTTGGGGAGTGCATTTGATAGACCAAACGGTGGGCAGTGCAGGGCCCGCTGGTAATCACAATAAAATCAGGCGTTTGGAACCCCGGGCAAGTAGTCTTGAGTAGTTTGCCGAGGGTCGGGAACTTGAAATCTTTACCTATGCGCTGGCGAGATTGTGCAGAAATCGGACAAAACCTTGCGGTCCGCTACCGTTGTGGGACAACCGTCATTTCCCGGAGTGCGGCGATTCGGTCTTCGAGCGGAGGGTGCGTGCCGAAGAGCGAAGAGAGAGTCTCGGAACCGAACATGGGCCTGACGATACACAGGGCGGAGGTCGTTGGCGACATGGCCGTTGTTGGAATGCGCTTATTGTAGGCACCCAGTTTCTGTAGGGCGCTAATAAGCCCATAGGGCTGGCCGACCATGCGCGCCCCGGTGGCATCGGCGGAATACTCCCGCTGCCGGGAGATCGCGAGCTGCAAAAGCATCGCGGCAAGCGGCGCCAGGATCAGCATGAGAATTCCAGCAAAGCCGCCGCCTTCGCGATCATCGTCGCGTCCGCCATAACCGAAAAGTCTGGCCCAATAGCCCATGCGCGCAAGATAGATAATCGCGCCCGCGATGGTGGCAGCGATGGAACTAATCAGAATGTCGTAGTTGCGGACGTGCGAGAGTTCGTGGGCGATCACGCCCTCCAGTTCGTCGTCATTCATGAGCTGGAGCAGGCCCTCGGTGACGGCGACGGAGGCGTGATGGGGATTGCGACCGGTGGCGAAGGCGTTCGGCGCCGCGTCCGGCACGACGTATAGTTTTGGCACCGGCAGGTTCGCCTTGGCGGCCAGGCGCTCCATCACGGCGTAGAGCCTTGGCAATTGCTCGCGAGTGACAGGCTGGGCTCCGCTGGACCAAAGGGCGATTTTGTCCGAAAAGAAGTAGGCAAACGCGTTGCCCACAAGGGCCACGATTAACGCCATGGTCATGCCGTTGCGGCCGCCGACATATCCACCCAGCGTGATTAGAACAAGCGTGAGCGCGGTTAGCAGGAATGTGGTTCGCAGAACTCTCATGTCGGTTCCCTCAAATCCCTTAAGTTTCTACGCAAATCCTCGCGGCGAATTTCGCTCAGAAAAAGCTCCAAGCCTCAGTCCACTCTCAAGCCGCTGCCGCTGGCTTTTTTGACTGGACGCGCTCGAAACGCATGGCGTCCTTCTGCGCGTCGCGATCCACGCGCACATGGTCGCCCGGAAGCACCTTGCCTTCGAGGATCTGCAACGCCAGCGGATCTTGCACCAGGCGCTGAATGGTTCGCCGCAGCGGACGTGCGCCGTACGCGGGATCGTACCCCTCGCGTACGAGCAGTTCCTTTGCCGCGGGCGCTAGCTCGAGGGTAATCTGGCGTTCCGCGAGCAGATCCTCGACACCTCGGAGCAAGAGCTCGACAACGCGCTCCAACTGTTCCTTGCCCAGCGGATTGAAGATCACGATGTCATCGATACGGTTGATGAACTCCGGCCGGAACGCCGCGCGCAGCGCTTCCATCGCTTCCTTGCGGGCGCGCTCGGGATCGCGGTGGGCCAGCTCGAAAATGGCCGTCGAGCCCACGTTGCTGGTCATGACCAACACGGTGTTGCGGAAATCCACGGTGCGGCCCTTTCCGTCGGTGAGGCGTCCGTCCTCGAGAATCTGCAGCAGAACGTTGAAAACGTCCGGATGCGCTTTCTCGATTTCGTCGAACAGGATCACGGAGTACGGATGGCGGCGAACTTGTTCCGTGAGCTGGCCTCCTTCTTCATAGCCGACATAGCCCGGCGGAGCGCCGATCAGGCGCGACACGCTGTGCTTCTCCATGTATTCGGACATGTCGATGCGGATCATCAGCTTTTCATCGTCGAACAGAAACTCGGCGAGAGCGCGGGCCAACTCAGTCTTGCCGACGCCGGTGGGTCCCAGGAAGATGAAGGAGCCGATGGGGCGCTTGGTGTCGGATAATCCGGCACGGCTGCGCCGCACGGCATTGGCAACGCGCGCCAGAGCTTCGTCCTGGCCGACCACGCGTAGGCGCAGGCGCTCCTCCATGTGGACGAGTTTCTGCGCTTCACCCTCGAGCAAACGGCCAACCGGGATTCCCGTCCATTTGCTCACCAGCTTGGCGATGTCTTCCTCGTCGACCTCTTCCTTGAGCATCCGGGCATCTTTCTGCATCGCGGCGAAGCGTTCCTCGGCCTGCTTCAGCTGGCGATCCGCGGCGGCAATTCTTCCATAGCGAATCTCGGCGACCTTCGCCAGCTCTCCAGAGCGTTCATAACGTTGCTCTTCGGCCCTGAGCTGTTCGATCTGCTCTTTCAACTTGCGAATTTTGCCGATGGCCTCTTTTTCGGCTTGCCAGCGTGCTTTTCGGCCGCTGGAATCCTCGCGCAGCTTGGCGAGCTCTTTTTCAATTTGCACGCGGCGCTCTTTGGAGTGGGCATCGCTCTCCTTGAGCAAGGCCTGGCGTTCGATTTCGAGCTGCATAATGCGCCGCTCGATTTCGTCAATTTCGACGGGCAGGGAATCGATCTGCATGCGCAGGCTGGCGGCCGCTTCGTCGATCAAGTCGATGGCTTTGTCGGGCAGGAAACGATCGGAGATGTAACGATGCGAAAGTGTTGCGGCGGCAAGGATGGCGGCGTCTTTAATGCGCACGCCATGGTGCACCTCATAGCGCTCCTTCAATCCGCGCAGGATGGCGATGGTGTCTTCGACCGAAGGCTCTTCGACCAAGACCGGCTGAAAGCGGCGCTCCAGGGCGGGATCCTTCTCGATATATTTTTTGTATTCATTGAGCGTGGTGGCGCCAATAGCACGCAGCTCGCCTCGCGCCAACGCGGGTTTGAGCATGTTGGAGGCATCCATGGCGCCTTCCGCGGCGCCAGCACCCACCAGAGTGTGCAGTTCGTCGATGAACAAAATAATCTGCCCTGCGGCTTCGGTAATTTCCTTCAGGACGGCTTTCAACCGGTCTTCAAATTCACCGCGGAATTTCGCTCCCGCGACCAGGGCTGCTAGGTCCAAGGCCACCAGGCGCTTGGTCTTCAACACGTCGGGAACGTCTCCGGAAACAATTCTTTGTGCCAACCCTTCGACAATGGCGGTTTTGCCGACACCCGGCTCGCCAATTAGTACTGGGTTGTTCTTGGTACGGCGAGCAAGAATTTGCATGACGCGGCGGATTTCCTCGTCGCGGCCAATCACTGGGTCAAGTTTGGATCGTCTCGCCAGTTCGGTGAGGTCGCGGGCGTATTTTTCGAGCGCAGCGTAGGTGGCTTCGGGATTTTGCGAAGTTACACGCTGCGTTCCGCGAACACTCGTGAGAGCCTGCAAGATCGCTTCATGGGAAGCGCCTTGTTTCTTTAGCAACTGGCCGGCGGGATCGCGGTCTTGCCCGGCAATGGCCAGGAAAATATGCTCCGTCGAAACGTACTCGTCCTTGAATCCTTGCGCTTCATCGAAGGCGCGCTCGAGCAGGTCATTCAGCGGCTTGCCCATGTGCTGTTGAGCAAAGCCGGTCACGCGGGGCAAGCGCCCGATCTCCCGCTCGATCTCTTGGGACAGCAATTCGGAGCGAATGCCCAGACGCGCGAGCAGCGGAGTCACTACGCCGTCGGCCTGCGTCACCAACGCCGACAGCAGGTGCACCGGCTCAATTTGTTGATTTTCGTGACGTGCGGCAATCTCCTGCGCACTCTGCAAGGCTTCCTGAGCCTTCACGGTCATTTTTTCAAATCGCAGCATAAAGGTACCTGTTTGCCCTAGATGTCTTTTCTTAAGAAAAGGGGCTGGCCTTCT
>WNEY01012365.1_pt1 | contig 11749 bp, 7 predicted proteins | sample 5400531 | NCBI WGS metagenome assembly WNEY01 (sample SAMN13153338, study PRJNA577476) | soil metagenome | isolation source: 200 cm saprolite under Douglas fir tree site 1 | place: USA:California | collected 2015-04-18
TACGTCGCCGTAATTGTGAAATCGAGTACTTAGTGGCTTTGTTCTTGGTCTTTGGTCCGTCCCCCGTCCATAGTCCCTGGTCCGTGCACCAAGGACCATGGACCCCTGGACGGACTGAGGACATTGGACGGCCGTCCAGGACCAGGAACCAAGGACCAAGAACCAAGGACCCTACTCGTACCGGAGCGACTGGATCGGATCGAGACGCGCGGCCTGTTTGGCGGGGTACCAGCCGAAGAAGATGCCGACGGCCGCCGCGACGCCGACCGACAGAATCACGGCAGCCGGCGAGATCGTGGTCGACCAGTGCAGGTAGTGGGAGAGGCCCTGTGCCGCGGCCAGGCCGACGATCACGCCGATGATGCCGCCGGTGACGCTCAAGGCGACGGCTTCGAGGACGAACTGCGAGCGGACGTCCCGTGCGCGCGCGCCGACTGCGCGTCGGATGCCGATCTCGCGCGTCCGCTCGGTCACCGACAACAGCATGATGTTCATGATCCCGATGCCGCCCACCAGCAGCGACACCGCGGCAATGCCGGCGAGCAGCGCGGTCATCGTGCGGGTGGCGCGATCCAGTGTTTTCCCGAGCTGCTCGAGCGTCACCTTCTCCAGCCCGGACACGTTACCGACGACCGCGCGAGCGACGTCCGGACGGAGGCCGCCCCTGGCCAGCGCCTGGCGCGCCTGCGTCGTGACGGTGAAGTCGTCGGGTTTCTCGTCCCCGATCCCGTGGCGGACGCGCAGCAGCCTGGTGACGTCGCTCATGATCGGCGACACCTCGCCGGTGGACGCGGCGGTGATCGTGATGTCGTTCAGCTTGGCCAGGTTCAGCAGACGATGGACGGTGCTGAACGGCATGTACACCGCGTCGAATTGATCGTCGCCCGGCGCCGGCGCGACCATCCAGCTCGTGGTCGTCACGACGCCGACGACGCGGAACGGCTGATTCCAGATCGTGACGTCGCGTCCGACCGGATTGTCGTCGCCGAGCACCCGCTGGGCGGCCACGCTGCCGAGCACGATCACCTGTTGGGCCCGCGACTGCTCGCCGGCGTTGAAGAACCGCCCGCTGCGGAACGTCCACGCGCGGCGAATCAGCGGCAAGTGCAGGTCCGTGCCGTTCAGCCGCGTGAACCAGCGTTTGTCGCCCGCTTTGACGTGCACGTTCTGATGCAGACCTTCCGCCACGTATTGCACGCCGCGAATGCCCCGAATGGCCTCGGCGTCTTCCGCCGTGAGCGTGGCGGCCGAGCCGAGCCCGGCCTCGCTGTCGCCCAGACGCTGGCGCGCCGTCGGATGATCGTGCTTCTCCATCGGATCGTCTTCGGGGTGCGCGAGCAGCGTCGGCGACATGAATGAGACGAAACGCGTCGCGCAGCCCTTCAGGGCTGCCACGGCAGGGCTGAAGAGCCGATGAGAAAAATTGCTGTGGCGTCCGCCTTGAGGCGGACCTCGTCGGGTCCGGCTGAAGCCGGACGCCACGAGCGGCTCGATTTCTTCACATGCGATGGAGGCCTGCACAACGGCGTTCTTTTCACAGCCTCTGAAGCCCTGCGCCACGTCCAAATAGTGCTCGTCCGGGTCCCTGAGCGCCGCCGACGGTTCCACGGCGCCGCCGCCGAAGTCGTCGGTCGCCTTCACCTTGTAGTTGCCGGCGGTGACGACGATCAGATTCATGCCCGCGGCGCGGATTTGATCTTCGATGGCCGCTTCGGCGCCGGTGCCGATCGCGATCATCGCCAGCACCGCCGCGACGCCGATCGTCATGCCGATGATGGTCAGCGACGTCTGCAGCCGGTTGCGCCGCAACGCGCGAAAGGCGATGGCGAGGCTCGAACGGGTCGGCACCTGGTTCCTTCCGGCAGCTACGCCGGGTAACTGACATCCGCTCGTGGTGAGCGTGTCGAACCACGAGCCGACCGGCTCGTCCTTCGACAGGCTCAGGACGAGCGAGTGTACTCAACCGTAGACACCACGGTAGGACGTCCGCTCGTGGTGAGCTGGTCGAACCACGAGCGGAGCGGCTCGCCCTTCGACAGGCTCAGGACGAGCGAGTGTACTAAACCGTCAGACACCACGGTAGGACGTCCGCTCGTGGTGAGCTTGTCCCCACGAGCTAGCGGTTCGTCGTCCTTCGACAGGCGTTGGACGAGGGAGTGTACTAACCGTCAGCCCGCGGGGACGGTGGCTCAGTGCGCGAAGTTGGAGAGGCCGGGCGTCCGCGCCATCATGATCTTCATCTCGAGCAGCTCGACGAGCGCCGCTGCGCGCGTGCGGAGGCACGGCTGTTCGAGCAGCGCCTGTTTCTCCAGCGCCTCGAGGTCCAGATACTGCGCCAGCGCGTTCACCAGATCCTCGTCCGACATCGCGGACGGCGTCCGGTAGTCCCCGCCAGCCCGTTCGACGGCCGGCGACAGCATCGACTCGAGCTTCGATCGCTGGTTCCGGATCGCCGCGTCGTCGTCTGCGCTGAGCCGCTGCTCCGGCAGCGGCTCGATGGACGCGCGCCGGTAGCTGCGCTCGTGGTTCTCGTCGACAATCCGGAACCGCTCGAGCCCGCGCAGCACGAGGTTGTACCGGCCGTCGGCCATGCGCTCGACATGCGTCAACACGCCGCTGCAGCCGACCGTGTAGACCGCCGGCCGCCCCTCGTAATCCCGCTCCCAGCCGGGACGCAGCAGCACCATCCCGATCATCCGGTCGCTGGCCACGGCGTCAGAAATCATCTCTCGGTACCGAGGCTCGAAGATGTGCAGCGGCAGGAACACGTTGGGGAAGAGCACGACGTTGGGGAGCGGGAAGAGCGGGAGGAGATCGGCCATGTTCACGGTGCAAGTCAGAACTCAGAAGTTCGAAGTCTGAGCGGTCAGGCTTCGTCCTTCGTCCTTCAGACTTCGTACTTTCAGTGAATCGTTTTCGTCTTCTTGTCCATATAGTCCATCAGGACGTACTGCCCGAGCGTGTACGGCGTCGTGAAGTACGCCTTGCCCTTGCAGATGTCGGCGACGCGGCGGACGAAGCTCACCAGATCGTAGTCGCGCGCGAGCATGAACGTGTTGATCATGATCCCGCTCTTGCGGCACGCCGCGACCTCGGCGCACGTCTCGGCGACGATGAAGGGATCGAGGCCGAACGCGTTCTTGTAGATGCGGCCGTCGGGCTGTGTGAGCGCCGACGGCTTGCCGTCGGTGATCATGATGATCTGCCGCATGTCCTTGCGCTGCCGGTCGAGAATCCGGCGGGAGAGGCGCAGCCCCTCGCGCGTGTTCGTATAGTACGGGCCGACGCGCACGCGTCCGAGCTCGGCCAGCGGAATCTCTTCCGCCGAGTCGTGAAAGAGCACGACCTTCAGCGCGTCACCCGGGTACTGCGCCTTGATCAGCTGCGCGAGCGCCAGCGCCACGCGCTTGGCCGGCGTGAACCGATCCTCGCCGTAGAGGATCATGCTGTGGCTGCAGTCGAGCATCAGCACCGTCGCGCAGGAGCTCTGGTACTCGCCCTGCACGACCATCAGGTCGTCATGCCTGACGTGAATCCTGCGCGAGGCTGGAGGCTGGAGGGAGGGGTCCAGTTCTGCGCGTTCCCGCGCTTCGCGCTGCACGGCGTTCAGCAGCGTGCTCGCCGGATCGAGGTTCAGCGTGTCGCCGAATTCGTACGGCTTCGGCGCGCCGGTGGTTTCGACGCCGGTGGCCTGCTCGCGCGTGTCGTGTCGGCCGTAACTGCTCTTGCCGAGCGATCCCAGAAGGTCGCGCAGCGCGCGGTAGCCGAGGAAATCGAGCGTCTTGTCGGTCACCTCGAACGTGACCTGCGCGGGGGCATCGCGTCCGAACCCGCCCTCGCCCTGCCTGCGCTCGCGCTCGGCGTTCAGATCAGGCGGCGTGGTGATGTAGCCCTGGTCCGTCATCCGCTCCATGATCAGCTGAATCAGCTCTTCGAGCTTCGACCGCGCGTCTTCCTGGTCGCCGTCGGCCGGATCACCGAGCAGCCGCTCGATTGTCTCCTCCGGCAGCACGCCGCCGTTGAACAGCGCGTCCAGGATCGCATCGTGCAGCGCCTGCATCGTCCGCTCCTCGTCGTCCATGCCGTGCGGGTTGCCGAACCCGCTGGAGAGGAGCAGATCGGAGAGCTTCGACACCAGATCCTCGAGATCCAGGTCGTCGAGCTCGCTGCCGGTGAACTTCGTGTAGCGGTACTTCATGAATATCGTTGGGACTGGGGACTTGGGGACTCCCAGTCCCCGGTCCCCAGTCCCCAGTCCCCAGTCCCCAGTCCCCAGTCCCCAGTCCCCAGTCCCCAGTCCCCAGTCCCCAGTCCCCAGTCCCTAGTTGTAGTACTTCTTCTTTCCCTGAGGAATTCGGATCTCTTCGTCGGGCGTCGCTTCTTCCCGGCGCGCGCTGCGGCGCGGCGCCGCTTCGGCGGCGGAGTAGCCGCGATCGTCGCTGCGGCTGATCTTTTTCTGCGCGTACAGCCCCTCGAGGACGAAGTCGAGGGCCGACGCGACGGCCGGGCCGGCGGCGCCGCCGGAGAGTCCCGCCTGCGTCGCCAGCTCGCGCAACCCCTGGACGCCGCGCGTCCGGGCGATCATTTCGTCGGCGGACGAGCTGTCGCTGAGCGGCAGCGATCCGCCCAGGTCGAACCATTCGACGACGGTGCGCGTGTCCACGCCGTCGAACATGCCGGTGAACACCGAGCCGACGGCGGAACGAATCAGGTCGCGCGCGATCTGTTCCGCGCCCCGAAGCTCGCCTTCATACTCGAGCTCGAACTTGCCGGTGATCGACGGCAGCGCGGCGTAGACGTCGGTGACGCGCGGTACCACGAGCGCCTCGCCATGCGCCAGCGCGCGGCGCTCGGCATTCGAGACGACGAGCTCGAGCGTGCTGATCGGAAGCCGCTGGCTGACGCCGGATCGCTTGTCGATCTTGCGATCGGACCGCGCCTGGAACGCGACCTCTTCGACGACTTCGCGGACGTAGGCAGGGATCTCGATCTTCAGCGCGCCGGCGCGCTCGGTCCACGCTTCCTGCTTGGTAATCGCCATCGCGTGGCCGCGCGTCACCGGATAGTGCGTGCGGATCTCCGAGCCGATGCGGTCCTTGAGCGGCGTGATGATCTTCCCGCGCGCCGTGTAGTCCTCCGGGTTCGCCGTGAACGCGAGCATGACGTCGAGCTTCAACCGGATCGGATAGCCCTTAATCTGGACGTCGCCTTCCTGCAGGATGTTGAACAGGCCGACCTGGATCTTGCCGGCGAGATCGGGCAGCTCGTTGATCGCAAAGATGCCCCGGTTCGCCCGTGGCAGCAGCCCGTAGTGCATCGTCAGCTCGTCGGAGAGATTCAGCCCCGACTCGGCGGCCTTGATGGGATCGATGTCGCCGACCATATCCGCGATCGTCACGTCCGGCGTCGCCAGCTTTTCGACGAACCGATCCTCGCGTCGCAGCCATCCGATCGGGAGGCGGTCGCCTTCCTTCGCGGCGCGCGCGCGGCACGCGGCGCAGATCGGCGCCAGCGGGTTGTCGTGAATCTCGCAGCCGGGGACGACCGGGATCCGTTCGTCCAGCAGATCGACGAGGTCCCGCAGGATGCGGCTCTTCGCCTGACCCCGCAGGCCGAGCAGAATGAAGTTGTGGCGCGACAGGACGGCGTTGACGAGCTGCGGAATCACCGTCTCGTCGTAGCCGATGATGCCGGGGAAGAGCGTCTGGCCCGATCTCAGCTTGCAGACCAGGTTGTCGCGGACTTCCTGTTTAACCGGCCGCGAGCGATAGCCCGACTGCCGCAGGTCACCGAGGGTCTCAATGGCCGTCATGAACCGATTCTAACCGAACTAGACTACCGACTTGTGTGGCGAGTTTGACGTTTCTGTACACCGTTCGTCCCAAGCCCTTCGCCTCGCGCTCATCGTGAGCCTGTCGAAGGATGAGCTGATTCGCTCGCGGTTCGACAGGCTCGCCACGAGAGATGTGTAACGCGATCTCGAGCTCGCCACGCGAGCGGCTCCCGATCAGCTGATGTCGATGCATCCGTTTTTTTCATCGTCCCGTCCGCTCGTGTTTGCCCATCGTGGCGGCTCCGCGCTGGCGCCGGAGAACACGATCACGGCGTTCGACAACGGTCTGGCGCTCGGCTCCGACGGCCTCGAGCTGGACGTGCGCCTCTCGCGGGACGGCGCGGTGGTCGTCCATCACGATCGGACCCTCGATCGCACCACGACGCTGCGTGGCCCGATTGCGGACCGGACCGCCGATGAGTTGCGACGCGCCGGGGTCCCGGTGCTGGCCGACGTCCTGGCCCGCTATCGCGAGGCGCGAATCATCATCGAATTGAAGGTCGACCGTCCCGCGCTGGCGGAGGCGACGATCGAGGTGATCCGCCGGGCCGATGCCGTCGAGCGCGTGTGTCTCGGCTCGGTCGGGCGGCGTGTCCTTCGAGCCGCGCGGGCGCTCGAGCCGAACCTCGCGACGAGCGCCGCGCGCGTGGAGGTGCGATGGGCGCTGTACCGGTCGTGGTGCCGATGGCCCGTCGCGCGCGTGGCCTACGCCGGCTATCAGGTGCCGGAAGTCGCGGGACAGACGCGCGTGGTGTCGGCGCGGTTCGTGGCCGCGGCGCATGACGCCGGCCTCGGCGTGCAGGTGTGGACGGTGGATCGCGAAGAGGACGCGCGTCGCCTGATCGGCTGGGGTGTCGATGCGTTGATCACGGATCGGCCCGATCGCCTCGTGCCTCTCGTGTCACTCGGAGGATAGATTCATGCACGCTCCGACTCTTGCCGACGTCTACGCCGCGCGCGAACGGGTGTACCGCGTCGTTCGCCCGACGCCGCTGATGCGACACCCGCTGCTCGCCGCCGAAATTGGCCTCGACGTCTTCGTCAAGCACGAGAACCACAACCCGACCGGCGCGTTCAAGGTGCGCGGCGGGCTGAATCTGATCGGCAGCCTCCCGCCGGAGGAGAAGCGCGGCGTGATCACCGCCACGACCGGGAATATTGCGCTCGCCTGCCAGCGCGACGCCGTCCCGTGCACCATCGTCACACCGGTCGGCAACAATCCGGAGAAGAACGCGGCGATGCGGGCGTTCGGCGCCGAGCTCATCGAGTTCGGCCGCGACTTCGACGAGGCGCGCGAACGGGTGGAGCAGCTCCAGCACGACCGCGGGCTGCGCTACGTCCATTCCGCCAACGAACCGCTCCTGATCGCGGGCGTGGCGACCTACGCGCTCGAGATCTTCGAAGAGCAGCCGGACGTGGACGTCATTCTCGTCCCGGTCGGCGGCGGCAGCGGCGCCTGCGGGTGCACGCTGGTGCGGACCTGGCTCGGCAGCCGCGCGAACGTGATCGGCGTCCAGGCCGAGCGGGCGGACGCGTTCGCGCGATCCTGGAAGAGCGACACCCGCGTCGTCGGCGAGAAGGCCGACACGTTCGCGGAAGGCATGGCGACGCGCGTCACGTTCGATCTGACCTTCGGCATCCTGAAGAAGGAGCTCGGCGATGTGGTGTCGCTCACCGAGGACGAGCTCGCCGAAGGAGTGCGGCTCGCGCTGCGCGCGACGCACAATCTGGCGGAAGGCGCTGGCGCGGCGCCGCTGATGGCGGCGCTGAAGCTGCGCGATCAGCTGAAGGGGAAAAAGGTCGTCTGCGTGATGAGCGGCGGCAACATCGACCGCGCGACGCTCGCGCGCATCCTCACTCGGGCGGAAAGTTGACCGTCAACCTTCTTCACCGATCCTGCAGCGTGAAATTGACGGTGACGGTCATGACGACCGGGACGGGCACGTCGTTGAGCAGCGTTGGCGTGAACACCCATTGCCGCACCGCCTCGACGGCGGCCTGATCCAGCAGCGGGATCGACCGGAGGACGCGCACGGATGCGACGTGCCCACGCGCATCGATGACCGCTTCGAGAATGACCACGCCTTCTTTCCGAGCCGATTGCGCCAGCGCGGGATACAGCGGATGGACGTCCACCACCTTTCTCGGCGGTTGCATGCCCGAGTGCAAGTGAATCGGTGTTTGAGCGGGCGCCGGCGGCGGAGGCGGGCTGTGCTCGATCGTCCCGAGGTTGAACCCTGACTCCAGGCCGCGTGCGACGCCGATGGCATCCAGCGGGTTCCCGAGTGAACCGCCGCTTTCGCGTTCGGTTTGATTTGCGATGTCGGTTGACGCGTCGGTCGGCGCGACCTCTGGTGCAATCCCGAGGGTCGGTCCGCCACGAGCCGCGCGCGCGTGCGAAGAGCGGAGCGGAACGTCGGTGACCCGGATGATTTGAACGCCGTCGAACGTCACAGGACGTCTGGGTGTGGGAAGCGTTCCGACCGCGAGCACTTGCGCGATCAGCGCCGCCGCGATGACAACCGCGTGAACGACGACGGAGCAGAGCGTGAAGACGCGCCGCATCGCTCCTCCTGACATGGTGCGTTCATGCACTCACGTCGGGTTGGACACCATGCCGCGATGGATGTTCCGGTTGTTCTAACGGTGTATGCGAAGCGATTCGATGTTGCCGCTGCTGATCGGCGCGTTCACCGACGCGACGATGTCGCCGCCCGCATCACGGACGGTGATCGCGAACCGGTCGCGTCCTCGTCCCGGCTCGCCCGCATCGGTGGCGACGGCCTCGAACGAGTACCCCGGGCGGCCGTTCCACACTCCGGTACCGGCGAACGTCACCGTGTCCACGCCTGACGGCGGCCTCGGGCCCGGCGACACGTCTGGGAGGTTGAAGAAGGTCACCGCAGTGATCCGGACCGCGTCGAAACGATCTTCCTGACCCCTGCCCCGCCGATCCCTGCCTCGACCGCTCGTCTTGGCCCGGTAGCGGATCGCGCCCGCGTCGGCGCCGGTCACGCGCTCCTGCACGAGGAACCGGAACTCCTGTCGCAGCGCCCCGCTCTCGATCGTGCCGGCGCCGGCCATGCGGCCGGGGATATCGGCGGCCGTGACCGTCACGGAAAACGATCCGGTGTTCCGATTGGCGTGCGCGTCGCTCGCCGAGCACGCCACGGTCGTCGTGCCGATCGCGAACGTGCTGCCGGATGCGGGCGCGCATGTGACGGTTCGCGTCGCGTCGACGAGGTCCGAGGCGGACGCCGTGAAAGTGACGGTAGCGCCTGCCGGCGTGACGGCTGTGGCCGTGAGATCCGCAGGCAGCGTCAACGCCGGCGGCGTGTGATCGGTCACCGTCACGGTGAACCTGCCGTTGGTGCCGTTGCCGTGCGCGTCGGTCGCCGAGCAGCTCACCGTAGTCGTCGCCACGGGGAAGGCGAAGCCGGACGCCGGCGAGCAGCTCACCGTGGGCGAGGGATCGGCCGCGTCAGTGGCTGACGCCGCGAAGCTCACCACGGTCGCGGCGGCGGTCGCTTCCGCCGTGATGTTCCCCGGCACGGTCAGCGACGGCGGTGTCGTGTCGACGATCGAAAGGACAAACGGCGTCGAGCCGGTGCATCCGGTGGCGGCTCTCGCCTGCGCGGTGAAGCTGAAAAGCCCGAGCTCCGTCGGCGTGCCGGTCAGGGCGCCGGCCGAATCGAGCAACACGCCGCCCGGCAGCGCGCCGCTCACAACCGAGAACGTATACGGCGACGTACCGCCGCCGGCCGTCAGCATCTGCGAGTAGGCGACGCCGAATTCAGCGGCCGGCAGCGTGGCGGCGACGGCGATCGTCCGGCACCCGCTGAGACCGGAGAGGGACACCATCCGCGAGCCGCCGTTGGCGCTCGTAATGAGAAGGGAGGCGCTCTTGCCGCCGACCGTCGTGGGATGGAACGTGACGTCCACGTCTATGTGATTGCCCGCCGCAATCGCCGTCACGAGGGGCGACGCTGCCGAGAAGTCGGCCGCGTCCGCGCCCGTGATTGCAAACGGCACCGTCAGGTCGATCGTGACCGTGTCATCGTTTGTGATCGTGATCGCGGACGATGAGGACGCGCCCGGCGCGACGGTGCCGAGATCGAGTGTGGGCGATACCGTGATGCCGGGCGTCCCAGTGCCCGCCACGGGAACAACAACGATTCCCTGGTCCGAACCGATCGTGAGATCCGCCGTCAACGGAGCGGCCCTCGCCGGCTGGAAGATCACTGCGACGGTCGCCGTCGCGCCTCCGGCCACGACCGTCGGCAACGGCGCGGCGGCGATGAATGCGCCGGCGTCGCTGCCGCCGATCGCCGGTGCGTTGAGTGTCACGGAGCTCAGGAGCAGGTTCTTGATCGTCAGGTTCAACGAACGCGTGGTGCCGAGCGGTGCCGAGCCGAAGTCCAGGCTCGTGGGGGCCGCCGTCAAGGCGACGTCTTGCGGCGTGCCTGGCGAAATCGGCTGGAAGTCGGTCGCGTTGTCGTCGGTGTCCTGCAGTGTGACCGACGCGCCGCCGGGCTTCCGCTCGTAGCCGCGATCCGTGTTCGCCGTCCCGAGCGAGGCGAGCGTCGCGCCCTCCTTGTAAGCCGAGCCCACGCTCAGGCCGACCTGGTCGACGATGACGCCGTGATTATCGAGCACCGCGATGCCGCCATCGTCCGTGATTCCGCTGCCGTAGGACGTGTTGCCCGGCGCGGCGCCCGAGTACCCGCCGGCGGCCGTGTTGACGAACAGGTAGTGCGCGTGAGCGGCCAGCGTCGTGTTGAGCGGGACCGTCGCGCGCGTACTGTTTGTACCGGCGTTGTTCGATCCGTGCAGCGTGTAGCCGCTGATGTCGATGACGGCGTTCGTGTTGTTGTAAATCTCCACGAACTCGTCGTTGCCGCCAGACGGTCCGCGGAATCTGAGCTCGCTGATCACGATTGGTGTGGCGACGGCGCCGGTGCCGGTCAGCGCGACGATGACGGGTGCGCCGCCGCTCGGCGACACGTTCAATGCGGCGTTCTTCACACCGCCGGCGATCGGCGCGAACGACACCACAACCGTCGTCGACGTGCCCGGGCTCAGCGCCGTCGCGCCTGGCGCGCCCGCCGAGAAGCGGGCCGCATCGGCGCCGCTCAGCGTGAACGGCGTGGTCACGACAATCGGGGTCGCGCTCACGTTGGTCAGCGTCACGGTCTGCGTCGCGGTCGTCGACGCCGGCACGATGCCGAAGGTGACGGTGGCTGGCGCCGCGGTCAGCACGATCGGCGCCGGCACCACGTTGACCGTGAACGACGTGTTGCCGCTGCACCCGTTGGCGACGGTCGCCTGTACGTTGAAGAGGAACGTCCCGGTCGCGACCGGTGTGCCCGCCAACACGCCGCCGGCACTCAGCGTGAGCCCGCCAGGCAGGGTGCCGCTGGCGACGGAGAACGTGTAGGGACCGTCATCGCCACTGGCGGTAATGACGCCGGCGTAAAGGGTGCCGACGGTCCCGTTCGGCAGCGACCCGCTCACGGCGATGGCCGGGCACGTGCCGACGCCTGTGAGCGTCACCGTGCGTGTCGTGCCCGTCGACGTGGTGATTTGGAGCGCCGCGTGCTGGATGCCAGGGCCGGCCGGCTGGAACGACACGGCGAGCGACGTGCTGCTGCCGCCGTCGAGCGTGGAGACGCCGGGTGCGCCGGCCCCGAAGCCGGTGGCGCCGGCGCCGGTGATCGCGAAGGGCGGCGTGAGCACGACGCCGGTCGCGTCGGTATTCGTGATCGTCACCGTCGAGGATGCGCTCGATCCCGGCTGCACAGTGCCAAAGTCGATGTTCGCCGGCGAGACCGAGAGCCCCCCCGTGCCGGTGCCGCTCAAGGGCATTGTCACGCTGCCGGCGTTCGAACTGGTCACGGTGAGCGACGCCGACTTCGC
>WNEY01003531.1_pt1 | contig 11743 bp, 8 predicted proteins | sample 5400531 | NCBI WGS metagenome assembly WNEY01 (sample SAMN13153338, study PRJNA577476) | soil metagenome | isolation source: 200 cm saprolite under Douglas fir tree site 1 | place: USA:California | collected 2015-04-18
GCTTGAGCTCGAGCACCTCGCCCTTGACGTCGACGGTGATCTTCCGCGAGTGGCCGCCCTGGGCGACGGCGGTCGTGACCTCGGCGATGTTGCGGACCTGGTTGGTCAGGTTGTCCGCCATGAAGTTGACGTTGTCGGTCAGGTCCTTCCAGGTGCCCGAGACGCCCTCGACGCGGGCCTGGCCGCCGAGGATGCCCTCGGTGCCGACCTCGCGGGCGACGCGGGTCACCTCGGCGGCGAACGCGCGCAGCTGCTCGACCATCGTGTTGATGGTCTCCTTCAGCTCGAGCACCTCGCCCTTGACGTCGACGGTGATCTGCTTGGACAGGTCGCCGGCGGCCACGGCCTTGGTGACCTCGGCGATGTTTCGCACCTGCGTCGTCAGGTTGTCGGCCAGCGTGTTCACGCTGTCCGTCAAGTCCTTCCAGGTGCCGGAGACGCCTGGCACGTCGGCCTGGCCGCCGAGGCGGCCCTCGGTGCCGACCTCGCGGGCGACGCGGGTGACCTCGGCTGCGAACGACGAGAGCTGGTCGACCATCGTGTTGATCGTGTTCTTGAGCTGGAGGATCTCGCCCTTGGCGTCGACGGTGATCTTCCGCGAGAGGTCGCCCTGCGCGACCGCGGTCGTCACCTCGGCGATGTTGCGCACCTGCGTGGTCAGGTTGTCGGCCATGCCGTTGACGCTCTCGGTCAGCCCCCGCCACGTACCCGAGACGCCCCCGACCTCGGCCTGGCCGCCGAGCTTGCCCTCCGTACCCACTTCCTTCGCGACGCGGGTCACCTCGGCGGCGAACACGCGAAGCGTGTCGATCATCGAGTTGATCGTGTCCGCGAGCGCCGCGACCTCGCCCTTGGCCTCGATCGTGAACTTCTGGTTCAGGTCGCCGTGCGCGACCGCGGTGACGACCCTGGCGATACCCCGCACCTGCCCGGTCAGGTTCGAGGCCATGAAGTTGACGTTGTCGGTGAGGTCCTTCCACGTGCCGCTGACGCCTTTCACGTCGGCCTGGCCGCCGAGGCGGCCCTCGGTGCCGACCTCGCGGGCGACGCGGGTCACCTCGTCGGCGAAGCTCGAGAGCTGGTCGACCATCGTGTTGATCGTGTTCTTGAGCTCGAGCACCTCGCCCCGGACGTCGGCGGTGATCTTCTTCGAGAGGTCGCCGTTGGCGACGGCGGTCGTCACGTCGGCGATGTTGCGCACCTGGTTGGTCAGGTTCGAGGCCATGAAGTTGACGTTGTCGGTCAGGTCCTTCCACGTGCCGCTGACGCCCTTGACCTTGGCCTGGCCGCCGAGGATGCCCTCGGTGCCGACCTCGCGGGCGACGCGGCTGACCTCGGCCGCGAACGACGAGAGCTGGTCGACCATCGCGTTCACAGTCGTGCCGATGCGGAGGAACTCGCCCTTGACCGGGCGGCCCTCGATCTTGAGCGCCATCTTCTGCGTCAGGTCGCCCTCGGCGACCGCGTCGATGACGCGCGCCACCTCGGTGGTCGGCCGGACGAGGTCGTCGATGACGGAGTTGACGGCGTCGACCTGGGTCGTCCAGGCGCCGCCGGCGCGGGCGAGGGAAGCGCGCTCGGTCATGCGCCCCTCGCGGCCGATGATCCGGCTCACGCGGACGAGCTCGTCGGTCATCGCGTGCTGGCGCTCGGTCAGCTGGTTGAACGCCTTCGCCAGCTCGACGAGGGCGCCGCCGCGGCGCGCGGGGAGGCGCTTGGAGAAGTCGCCTGCCGCCGCGTCCTGCAGCGCCGCCAAGAGCGCGTCGAGCTCGGCTTTCGACACCTGGACGGTGCCGTTCTGCGCGCCGGATCTACTCGAGGTTGCGCCTGCGCGCTCGCGAGCACGCGCCTGACGCTTCGTCGAAGGTTCTGCCGGTGCGGCCACTGGGCTTGCTCCTTCGGTCGCGGGATGTGGGTTCCGGCCGGGATGCGGGGGGTCCGGACGGAGATGTGTGCCCCGTTTGCGACGGTATACCCGCTTGCACAGGCCACCTAAACGGTGGTCAAACCTTCTGCAACGCCTGTCGCAGATCTGACCAAAGCTGTTCTGGGTCTTCGAGGCCGACGCTGAGGCGGAGCAGGCCGGCGGGCACACGGCCGCCCTCCCAGCGGGCCCGCGTCTCGATCAGCGAGCCCGTTCCGCCGAGCGAGGTGGCGTTCACGATCAGCCGCGTCGAGGTCTCGACCCGGCGCGCCGCATCGCCGTCGGCGACGTCGAAGGAGAGCAGGCCGCCGATGCCGGGATGCCGGACGATCTCCACCTTCGGGTGCTCGCGGAGGTGCTCGGCGAGCAGGCAGGCCGTTGCCGTCTGCCGCTCGACGCGCACCCGCAGGGTCTTCAGCCCGCGCAGCAGCAGCCACGCGGTGTCGGGCGCGGCGACGATGCCGGTACGGCCGCGGAAGTCGCGCAGGCGCCGCGCGGTCTGCTCGTCCTTCGCAACGACGGCGCCGAGCAGGGCGTCGTCGTGGCCGGCGAGGTACTTGGTGGCGCTGTGGACGGCGAAGTCGGCGCCGTGCTCGAGCGGGCGCAAGTGGATCGGAGTCGCCGCTGTCGAGTCGACGACGACGGACGCCGGGTGCGCGGCGGCCGCCTCGAGGTCGGGCATCGTCAGAAAGGGGTTCGAGGGCGCCTCGAGCCACACGAGCTGGACGCCGTCCGGGGGCGGGCCGGTCTGGTCGAACTCGACGAAGCGCAATCCCCAGCGCTCGAGCGCGCCGAAGAGAACGCCGGTGCCGTAGTAGCAGCCTTCCGCGAGCGCGATCGTGTTGCCTGGCGACAGCAGGCCGAGGACGAGCCCGGTGACCGCTCCGGAGCCCGAGGGGTAGAGCAGCGCCGTGCCGCCGTCGAGCTCACCGAGCTGCCGCTCCGCCTCGACGACAGTCGGGCTCGCGTAGCGGGAGTAGTAGAACGCTCCCGGCTCGCCGTGCTCGTACGGCCAGATCGTCGCGCGGTCGAGAGGCTCCACGCATTGAGCCTAACTGTTACCCGCGCGAGTACCTCGGGTCCCGACCCGCCCCCTGCTCGGCTTCAGCCTAGCCCAGGTGCGGGCGCTCCGCATCGTCCAATTCGTGCCGAAATTGTGCCAGCGTCAGCCGCGCAGGTGCCGCCTCCCGGTTAGGCTCCGTGCGAGATGGCCGACGCGCACGAGACGACCGAGCAGAAGCTCGCCTGGCTGAAGGAGCTGCGCGAGCAGGCGCTGCACGCAGGCTCCGAGGAGGCGGTCGAGAAGCACCACGCCACCGGCAAGCTGCTCGCGCGCGAGCGCGCGGAGCGCCTCTGCGATCCCGGCTCGTTCGTCGAGCTCGATCGGTACGTTCGCCACCGCGAGTCGAACTTCGGGATGCTCGACCGCCGCCCCTACGGCGACGCCGTCGTCACCGGCTACGGGACGATCTTCGGCCGCAAGGTCTTCGTCTTCTCGCAGGACTTCACGGTCTTCGGCGGGTCGCTCAGCGAGGTCTTCGCCGAGAAGATCTGCAAGGTAATGGACCTGGCGGCCAAGTTCGGCTGCCCGGTGATCGGCATCAACGACTCCGGCGGCGCGCGGATCCAGGAGGGTGTCGTCTCGCTCGCCGGCTACGCCGAGATCTTCTGGCGCAACGTCCAGTGCTCGGGCGTGATCCCGCAGCTCTCGCTCGTAATGGGACCGTGCGCGGGCGGCGCCGTCTATTCGCCCGCGATGACCGACTTCGTGTTCATGGTCGAGGGCTCGTCGTACATGTTCATCACGGGGCCCGACGTCGTGAAGACGGTGACGGGCGAGGAGGTCAGCTTCGAAGAGCTCGGCGGGGCGGCCACGCATGCCGCCAAGTCTGGCGTCGCCCACTTCAGCGCGCCTGACGAGGAGGCCTGCCTGGAGGACGCGCGCTACCTGCTCTCGTTCCTGCCGCAGAACAACGTCGATCCGCCGCCGTACGCGCGTCCGACCGACCCGGTCGACCGCGAGGATCCCGACCTCGACCGGCTGATCCCCGACGCGCCGAACAAGCCGTACGACATGCACGAGGTGATCCGCCGCGTCGTCGACGACGCTCAGTTCCTCGAGGTGCACGAGCGCTACGCCGAGAACATCGTCTGCGGCTTCGCCCGCCTCGGCGGCCACGCGGTCGGCATCGTCGGCAACCAGCCGCGCGCGCTCGCCGGCGTGCTCGACATCGACTCGTCGGTGAAGGCCGGCCGCTTCGTCCGCACCTGCGACGCCTTCAACATCCCGCTCGTCACCCTTGTCGACGTGCCCGGCTTCCTGCCGGGGACGGCGCAGGAGTGGGGCGGGATCATCCGCCACGGGGCCAAGCTCCTCTACGCGTACGCCGAGGCGACCGTGCCCAAGCTGACGGTGATCACGCGCAAGGCCTACGGCGGCGCCTACGACGTCATGAGCTCCAAGCACATCCGCGCCGACTTCAACTTCGCGTGGCCGACAGCGGAGATCGCCGTGATGGGGCCCGAGGGAGCGGTCAACATCGTCTTCCGCAAGGAGCTCGGGGACGCAGACGACGCGGACGCGCGCCGCTCGGAGCTGATCGCGGACTACCGGGAGCGCTTCGCGAACCCGTATACGGCGGCCGAGCGGGGCTACGTCGACGAGGTGATCGAGCCGCGCCGGACGCGGCCGGTGCTGATCGACGCGCTCGAGACCGCGCTGACGAAGCGCGAGCCGAAGCCGCGCCGCAAGCACGGCAACATCCCGCTCTAGGCTGTGCCTAGACGGCGGCGGCCTCGAGCTCGACCCGGAGCTCGGAGGCGAACGCCGTCACCACGTCGGGATCGAACTGCGAGCCGGCGCAGCGGACGAGCTCGGCCATCGCGTCCTCGTCGCTCAGCCGCTGGCGGTAGACGCGGTCGGAAGTCATCGCGTCATAGGCGTCCGCGACGAAGATGATCCTGGCGCCGAGCGGGATCTCCTCGCCCGGCAGCCCGTTCGGATAGCCGCCGCCGTCCCAGCGCTCGTGATGGTGGAGCACCCACTGGGCGAGGGGTTCGACGCCGAGGCTCTCGAGCATCCGGTAGCCGATCTGCGGGTGGCGCTCGAGTACGAGCCGCTCCGACTCGGTCAGCGCGCCCGGCTTGCGCAGGATCTCCTCGGGAATCGCGAGCTTGCCGAGGTCGTGCAGGCTCGCGGCGAGCCGGGTCAGCTCGATCGTCTCGGCGTCGACGCCCATGCACTCGGCGATGCGCGCCGCCAGCTCGGCGACTCGCTCCGAGTGGCTTCCCGTGTAGACGTCGCGCGCGTCGACCGCCTTCGCCAGGCTGGCCGCGGCGCGATAGCGCGCGGCGCGGTCGGGACCGGCGGCGAGGCGCTTCAGCTCGGCGAGCTCGACCACGTCGGGGCGCCAGACGCGTACGCGGTTCTTGCCGTGCTCCTTCGCCCAGTAGAGCGCGCTGTCGGCGAGCCGGATCAGCTCGTCACGGCCGACGCCCTGGTACGGGTACGTCGCGACGCCGGCAGACACCGTGACCGAGCCGACCGGGTCGACGGCGAGCCCGGAGATGCGCTCGACGATCGAGCTCGCGGCCACCAGCGCGGCGCGTTCGTCGTGGCCGGGCAGCAGCACGGCGAACTCGTCGCCGCCGAGCCGGAACGACTCGCCGCCCTGGCGCAGCCGGGCCGCGACCTGCGAGAGGACACGATCGCCCGCAGGGTGTCCGAAGCCGTCGTTGACCTGCTTGAAGTCGTCGATGTCGACCAGGCAGAGCGTGACAGGGTGGCCGAGTTCCTCGCCGTCGAGCAGCTCACGCTGGAGCCGCTCGTGGAAATGGCGGTGGTTGCCGAGTCCGGTCAGCGGGTCGGTGAGCGCGAGCCGCATCGCCCTCAGCGCCCGGAAGGTGGAGCGCTGGTAGAGGGCGATTGCGAGCAACGGCCCGATCAGCGCCACCGACAACGCCGGGGAGCGCTGCCAGAGCACGACCAGAATCAGCGCCGCCGAGCCCATCAGCGTGAACGGCAGGACGGTCCAGCGGACACTGGAGCGGATCAAGGCGAGCAGCGGACGCTGCGAGTTGAGCGCCACGACGGCGCTCGTGAGCGCGACGTTGACGGCGTAGAACGTCGCCGAGCAGATCGCGATCCGGATCGCGATCGTCTGCGCGTCGTGGCCGGGCACGAGCGCGACGAGCCCGCCGGCGGCGCCGGCGGCGAGCGAGTACGTACAGGCGTTGTAGACGATCCGGACGAGCGGGCGGTGCTCCACCACTCCGACGACTAGCGTGGCCGCGAAGACGATCAGGATCCCGGAGGCCGTGTCGAACAGGGCGATGCTGCTCACGACGAACACGAACATCAGCGACACGCCGCTGGACTCGACGTCGTCCAGCGGAACCGGGAAGCGCTGTGCGAGCGCCGAGGCGACGAACATGCCCAGGATGCCGACGAGGACCGTGCCGCTGTGCGTCTCCTGCGCGAACGCGACGACCGCGGCTGCCAGCGCAGCGAAGCCGCCGGCGCAGACGGGGGCGATCAAAGCTAGGAGCCGCGGCGGGATACCCGCGCTGCTGCCCACTTCAGGGACTTACCAGCCCCAAACGTCGGGCAGCCAGCCCCAGCAGCCGTCGACGCTTGCGATCAGCGAAGCGAGAGCGACGAGGCCTACCAGGAATGCGTGTCGTGAACGCCACTGCAACATTACGAACTCCTTCTCCAAGCCTTACGCCAGGACAAATGGATTCTCTCCCGAGGGGTCCTCGACCGGCATCCCCCGTAAGAGTGAATGTGTGTTTACGCGTTCAAACCCAGCCTCGGCGAGCGATCGGCGGCGCCTCGACGCCAAAAGGCGCATCCGGCCCGTCGCTCGTCCCGCCCGGGTTGCCCGGCCTCGCTGCCCGAAGCGGTCGTGGCCGAGGGGTCGACGAGCTGCAGGTCGAGGCTCGCCATCGTGGCGGGCTGCGCCATGAAGCCCGTCTCGACCGCCTGCTGCCTCAGGCCGCCGATCAGGTCGTCCGGGGCTCGGTCTGTGTCAGCGGGTCGCTCGGGCGGAAAGTCGGCGACGATGGGGCCAGCCCGGCCTGCACGACGGCGGCACGCCGCCGAGCGCTGCGGATGCGAGCGCGAGCGCGAGCAGCGCGAAAACGATGAGCGGAGAGGGCGGCGCATCCGCTCCCCCGCAGCGGCCCGTTCTCAAATCGCCTTTAATCCGGACCGTGAAGCTCGAAATCACGCCCCAGCCGGACGAAGCTGAGCGCGAGGCGATCCGCGCCGCGTTCGCAGACGACCCTGAGCCGCCGTTGCCGTACGACAGCGCGTGGCGCAGAGCGGGGCTGGAGGAGACCCTCGAGGCGTAACTTTCGGCAGGCCGACGGCGTTTACGGAGAGTCATGTGTATTCGGTGCGGCGAGAGAGAGGCCTTCGGCGACCGCGGCTACTGCATTACCTGCGTCTGGGCCGTGCAGGTGGAGATCGAGCAGGGCATGAACCGCCTGCAGGAGTACCTTCGCAAGTGGGCTGCCTTCTGCGACTGGTGCGCCTCCCGCGGTCTCTCGCCGGTCTGACGCCCTAGGCGGTTGCGCTGTGCCCGCGCAGCAGGCCGGGCGCGATCCTGGCGTAGTCGAGCCCGGACACCCACGTCAGCACGAGCGCCACGAGTAGCGCCCACCACGCCACGCTGTGCGGCCAGGCGCCCGCGGCGGCGAAGCCGCCCAAGCCGGCGGCCAGCGCCTGCGCCCACGTCTTCAGCTTGCCGAGGTCGCGGGCGCGAATCACGACCCCGCGCTCGAGCGCGGCCAGCCTCAGGCCCGAGACGAGGAACTCGCGCGCGACGATCGCGGCGACCATCCAGCCGGGGAAGACGTCCTGGTCGATCAGCGTCACGAGCACGGAGAGCACCAGGATCTTGTCCGCGATCGGGTCCAGCAGCGAGCCGAGCGCGGAAGTGTGCCCGCGCCGGCGGGCGATCCGGCCGTCGAACCAGTCGGTGGCCATCGCGACGGCGAAGACCGCGGTCGCCGCGTAATCGTGACCGTGGAACCCCCAGACGTAGAGCCCGACGACCAGTGGCACTGACGCGATCCGCGCAAGGGTCAGCTGGTCGGCGAGTCCCACGACCGGACAGAATACGGGCCCAAGTGCACCTCCAGGCAATGTCCTCCGGCTTCTGGCCCGAGATCACGCGGCGCGCTGCCGCGTCCTCGGTCGCGCCGATAGCCTCGGCTATCGGCGCTCCCTGCGTCCTTGCATCGCTTGGTGCTCGCGACCCAGAAGCTCGGCAACATCACCTGGAGGTGCACTAGTGCCTCCCTTCTCGAAGGTGCTGGTCGCGAACCGCGGCGAGATCGCGATCCGTGTCTTCCGGACGCTGCGTGAGCTCGGGGTGGGCTCGATCGCGGTCTACTCCGACGCGGACCGCGCGGCACTACACGCCCACTACGCGGACGAGGCGTTCGCGCTCGGCGGCGCGACCGCGGCGGAGAGCTACCTGGTGGCCGAGAAGATCCTGAGCGCCGCGCAGCGAGCCGGTGCGGAGGCGATTCACCCGGGCTACGGCTTCCTGGCCGAGAACGCAGGGTTCGCGCGCGCGTGCGCCGACGCTGGCGTCGTCTGGATCGGCCCGCCGCCCGAGGCGATCGAGCTGATGGGCTCGAAGACCGGGGCGCGGCGGGCGATGCAGGCGGCCGGCGTGCCGATCATCCCGGGCACCACCGAGCCGGTGGCGTCGGTCGAGGAGGTGGCTGCGCTCGGCGCGGAGCTGGGCTACCCGCTCCTGATCAAGGCCGCGGCTGGAGGCGGCGGCAAGGGCATGAAGGTGGTGCGGAGCGCCGACGAAGCAGAGCGCGCGTTCGAGTCGGCCCAGCGCGAGGGCCAGGCGTACTTCGCCAACCCCGACGTCTACGTCGAGCGTTACCTCGAGGATCCGCGCCACATCGAGGTCCAGGTGCTCGCCGACGGGCACGGCAACGCGATCCACCTCGGCGAGCGCGACTGCACGATCCAGCGCCGCCACCAGAAGCTGCTCGAGGAGACGCCCTCGCCGGCGGTCGGCGACGAGCTGCGCGCCCGGATCGGCCGGATCGCCGTCGACGCGGCGCGGGCGGCCGGCTATCGCTCGGCCGGCACGATCGAGGGCCTCCTCTCGCCGGAGGGGGACTACTACTTCATGGAGATGAACACCCGGATCCAGGTCGAGCACACGGTCACGGAGATGGTCACGGGCCTCGACCTCGTCCGCGAGCAGATCCTGATTGCCGCCGGCCACCCGCTTTCGCTCGCGCAAGAAGACGTGCGCCTGCAGGGGCATGCGCTCGAGTGCCGGATCAACGCCGAGGACGTCTCGCGCGGATTCCTGCCGGCGCCCGGGACGATCACCCGCTATCACGAGCCGGGCGGGCCCGGCGTGCGGGTCGACTCGGGGGTCGCCGCGGGCTCGGAGATCTCGCCGCTCTACGACCCGCTGGTCGCGAAGCTGATCGTGCACGGCACCGACCGCGAGCACGCGCGCCGGCGGATGCTGCGCGCGCTCGACGAGTTCGAGATCGGCGGCCTGACCACGCTCCTGGGCTTCCACCGCGCGCTGGTCTCGCACCCCTGCTTCGTCGAGGGCGGGACGTGCCACGGGATAGTGGAATCGGAGCAGCTGGCAGAGCAGGCGACGCAGTTGGCTCATCGGACAACAAGGGTAGCGGCGTCGTCGGATGGAGCGGTGCGCCTGCAGGCGCACGTCCGCCGCGTCGAGGTCGCCGGACGGCGCTTCGACGTGCGCGTTCTGGAGCCCGAGCCGCCCTGGGCCGAGCTCGCACGGCGTCGCGCGGAGCGGGCGCACAGCGGAGCGGCCGCCTCCGACGAGTCGGTCGTCAGCCCGATGCAGGGGACGGTGCTGAAGGTGGACGTCGCGGAGGGCGACGTGGTCGAGGCCGGTCAGGTCCTCGCGGTCATCGAGGCGATGAAGATGGAGAACGAGATCGTCGCCCACCGTGCCGGGATCGTCGTCGAGCTGTCGGTCGCGCCCGGTCAGGCGATCAGCGCAGGTCAGGCGATCTGCGTGATCACCGGGTGAGGCACGCGGTCAAGTCGCGGCGCTGCGGCGCGAGCTTCGCGAGGAACGCGACGATCGACGCCGCAGCTGCAGGCCATCTGCTGGTTAGAGTGTCCGTTGGTACGCCCTGAACGTCCAGGTCGCGAACGCGGCCATCACCGCCGACAGGGCCACGAGGTAGCCCAGGTGCGTGCCGATCGCGGCCCAGTTCGTCCCGGGCAGCACCGCCTGCCGCGCCGCGATCACGCCCCAGTTGACCGGGTTGAAGCGCGAGGCGATCCGCATCCAGTGCGGCATCTGCGCCTGCGCGAGCAGGGTCGAGGAGAGGAAGAGCAGCGGCAGGCCGATGAAGTTCGCAATTGCGATCATCGTCGCCTCCTTGCGCGTGAGCAGCGCGATCCCCTGCGAGATCCCGGCGAACGCGGTGTTCACGAGCATTGCCGCCGCGATCACGACCAGCCAGCCGAGGGCGCCTTCGTGCACGCGCACGCCGAGCGCGAGCGAGACGACCAGGATGACCACAGCCTGGATCGCCGCGGTCAGCGCCGAGCGGATGATCTGCGAGAGCACGAGCGAGAGCCGGCTGACCGGCGTGGCGAGGAAGCGCTCGACGACGTCGCGGTCGAGGTCCTGGATCATCGCCATGCCGCTCCAGGTCGCCCCGAAGAAGGCGTTCATGATCACGATCGCCGGCGCGAGAAAGGTCACGTACGACGTCGTGCCGAAGCCGCCCAGGTGCGTGACGCGCTTGAACAGCTGCCCGTAGAGCAGCAGCCAGATCATCGGCTGGATCAGGATCAGCGCGATCCAGATCGGCTCGCGCATGAGGTTGCGCGTCTGCCGGCCGATCATGAACCAGGTGTGGCGGACGGCGACGCTGATGCGGTGTCCTCCTCGTGAAAGTCGCGGCCGGTGTAGTGCAGGTAAACGTCGTCGAGCGAAGGTCGGTTCGCGGTCACCGAGGCGACGGCGACGCCGCCGGCCTCGAGGGCCGAGAGGATCGTGGGGATCGCGCGCGCGCCGTGGTCGACGCGGGTGCGCAGGACGCGACCGTCGAGGGTCGCCTCGTGGACGCCCTCGATCGCGCGGGCGATCGCGACCGGGTCTGCAAGCTCACCGTCCACGAGCTCGACGGTCACCGCCTCGCCGCGGAGGCCGCGCTTCAGCTCCTCGGCCGTGCCCTCGACGACGACGCGGCCGCGGCTGACGATCGCGAGCCGGTCGGCGAGCTGGTCGGCCTCCTCGAGGTAGTGGGTCGTCAGCAGGATCGTCAGCGTCTCGCGCCGGGCGAGCTCGTCGAGCTCCTGCCACATTGCCGCCCGCGCCTCCGGATCGAGGCCGGTGGTCGGCTCGTCGAGGAAGAGCACCTGCGGGCGGTGAACGAGGCCGAGCGCGATGTCGAGGCGCCGCTTCATCCCGCCGGAATAGCCGCTGACGACGCGGTCGGCGGGCTCGGCCAGGCCAACGAGCTCGAGCAGCTCGTCGACGCGGGCTCGCAGCCCGCGGCCGTGCATGCCCTGAACGCGGCCCTGCAGCATCAGGTTCTCGCGGCCGGTCGCCTCGCGGTCGATGCCCGAGCTCTGCGGCACGTAGCCGATCGCACGGCGGACGGCGTCCGGCTCGCGGACGGCGTCGTGGCCGCCGACGACGGCGCGCCCCTCGTCGGGCCGCGTCAGGGTCGCGAGCACGCGCACGGTCGTGGACTTGCCGGCGCCGTTCGGCCCCAGCAGGCCGAAGACCTCGCCGGAGCGCACGGAGAAAGAGACGCCGTCGAGCGCCT
>WNEY01003532.1_pt1 | contig 11743 bp, 7 predicted proteins | sample 5400531 | NCBI WGS metagenome assembly WNEY01 (sample SAMN13153338, study PRJNA577476) | soil metagenome | isolation source: 200 cm saprolite under Douglas fir tree site 1 | place: USA:California | collected 2015-04-18
GAGAACCGCGACGTGCTTCTGGACCGCCGCGAAGCTCATCGGGTAATGGCTGGCCAGCTCGAGGATGCCCTCCTCGGCGCTGATCGCGCGGCGGACGATATCGCGGCGTGTGTGATCCGCGAGGGCGGCGAACACGGGGTCGAAGTCCGGCGGCGCGATCTGCACTGATACAACCATACGGTTGTATCAGCGTCGGGTCAAGCCTCTAGCGAACGAGGCTCTCGCCTGTACCGACTGATTCCAGGCAGGCCAGCCGTTAGGCAGGTCTCGACGCCAGAATCGCTCGCGCGGTCTCGGACCCTACCGCGCTTGTGGGAAGCTTTCGGGTGCAGATCGCTTCCACCTACCGGCTTCAACTCTCAAAACAGTTCACGTTTGACGACGCGGCCGCCTGCGCCGGCTACTTTGCCTCCCTCGGAGTGATGCGCGTTTACTGCTCACCAATCCTTCAAGCCGTGCGTGGCAGCAGTCACGGGTACGACGTTGTCGACCCGACGCGGGTCAATGGGGATCTCGGGGGAGAGGTCGCGTTCCGGCGGCTCGTCGCTGTACTGCACGAGCACGGGCTGCAGCTGGTGGTGGACATCGTGCCCAACCACATGGCCACCGCCGGACGCGAGAACCCATGGTGGTGGGATCTGCTGCGGAACGGCCCGTCGAGCCAGTACGCGAACTACTTCGACGTCGACTGGGCATCTCCGATCTCGGCCATGAAGGGCAAGGTGCTGCTTGGCGTGCTGCGAGATCGTTACGGCCGAGAACTCGAGAATGGCGCTTTGACACTTGAACGGCAGGGCTCCGAAACAGTGGTCCGCTACCGCGATCTCGTGTTTCCGGTCTCGACTGATAGCCTCGACGGTCTCGAACTGGACTCGGTGAACCGAGACTTTGACACGCTCGACGCGGTGCTCGAGCGCCAGCACTATCGCCTTGCCTACTGGCGCAGCGCCCAAGAGCAGCTGAACTACCGGCGCTTCTTCACCATTGACAGCCTCGTCGGCCTGCGCGTCGAGGACCAACAAGTTCTCGACGATAGTCACGGCGTGATCCTCCGCCTGGTCGCAGACGGCAGCCTGGCCGGCCTCCGCATCGATCACGTCGACGGCTTGAGAGACCCGGTCGCCTACCTGGGACGGTTGCGGTCAGCGGCTCCGGACACGTACATGGTGGTCGAAGACATCCTGGCCGCCGGTGAAAAGATGCCGGACAGCTTTCCGGTGCAGGGCACGACCGGCTATGACTTCATCGCGTATGTCGACGGTCTATTCGTCGACTCTGCCAACGAAGGGTCTTTGACCGCCCTCTATCACGCGTTTACGGGCGAGTCGCAGCCCTTCTCCGAGGTCGTTCGCACCTGTAAGCACGAGATCATAACCACGGAGCTCGCGCCCGACTTCGAACGCCTGACCAACCTGCTGGTCGACATCTGCGATGGCAACCGGCGCCACCGCGATCGCACTCGCCGTGAGCTGCGGGAGGCTGTCCGCGAGATCGCCGCTTGCCTCGGCGTGTACAGAACCTACGTCCGTCGCGGATCGCCGCCATCTGACCAAGACCGGCATCAGGTTTCGATCGCCGTTCAAGAAGCCACCCGCCGCCGGCCGGACATCGACGCCGAGCTCCTTTCGTTTGTGGCCGACATATTGCTCATGCGTTATGAGGGCGCCAACGAGGCCGAGTTCTCCGCGCGATTCCAGCAGGTTACGCCCGCGGTGATGGCCAAAGGAGTCGAGGACACAGCGTTCTATCGCTACAACCGCCTCGTCTCACTCAACGAGGTCGGCGGTGATCCAGGCTTGTTCGGCCGGTCAGTCGAGGCATTCCACGCGCACTGCCTCATAACCGCCGAGAAGTGGCCGGCCACGATGCTCACCCTGTCCACCCACGACACCAAGCGCAGTGGCGATGTGCGGGCGAGGACAAACCTGTTGTCCGAAATCCCGGCGGAGTGGGAGTCAGCGGTCCGGCGTTGGGCCGAGCACAACGAGCGCCATCGAGCGCAGGGATTCCCGGACCGAAACCTCGAATACCTCATGTACCAGACGATGGTCGGTGCCTGGCCGGTCGACGAGCAGCGGCTGGTGGCGTTCCTGCAGAAAGCCGCCCGCGAAGCCAAGGTCCACACGTCATGGATCAACCCGGTTCAGGCATTCGAGGACGCATTGACTCAATTCGCGGGCAGCGTGATGGCGGACGCTGAGTTCAGGAGCGACCTCGAGTCGTTCATCGGCCGTCACCAGCTGGTGGCCCTGGGGCGGCTTGCGTCGCTTGCCCAGACCACCCTCCTGATGACCTCGCCAGGAGTACCCGACCTGTACCAGAGCACGGAAGTGTGGAACCTGAGCCTCGTCGACCCGGACAACCGGCGTCCGGTGGACTTTGAGCATCTCGCCAGCCTGCTGTCGGAGATTCGTGGCGCTGCATTGAGCGACGTGATTGCGCGGGCGGACGAGGGCGCCCCGAAGCTGTGGCTCATCAATCGCCTCCTCGAGCAGCGCCGGACTGACCCCAAGCTCTTCGCCAGCTCGAGCTATACACCGCTCATCGCGTCCGGAGCCAAGGCACGCCATGCCGTCGGCTTTGTCCGCGATCGCCTGTTGGTCGTGGCACCCCGGCTCGTGGTTGGGCTGGGCGGCGATTGGGCCGACACCGCGATCGATATTCCGGACGGCAACTGGAGAAGTCTGCTCACAGGCGATGAACGGCGGGGCGGACTTGGCGTGCCCGTCGCCGAGCTGACGCGGCGGTTTCCGGTGGCCGTCCTGGCGCGGCGCACCGCATCTCGCTAGCGGCGATGCATCGGTTCAGGGTCTGGGCGCCCGGCAGACAACGCGTCGAGCTCGTGTCCGGCGGGAGTCGCGTTCCAATGACCGAGCTCGACGGCGGCTGGTGGGAAGGCGCCGATGCGGCGGCCGGTCCAGGGACGCGTTATGGCTTTGCGATCGATGGCGGTGAGACGCGGCCCGACCCACGCTCCGCTTCGCAACCCGACGGTGTGCTCGGCCTGTCCGAAGTCTTCGATCATGACGTGCACTCCTGGACTGATGCGAGATGGAAAGGCCTATCACCCTCTCGCCTCGTCCTTTATGAGCTGCACGTCGGGACCTTCTCGCCCCCGGGCACATTCGACGGCGTGATCGACCATCTTCCCCACCTCGTCGCGCTCGGCGTCGACGCCATCGAGCTCATGCCAGTGGCCGAGTTCTCGGGCAATCGCGGGTGGGGGTATGACGGTGTGGATTTCTTCGCTCCGCACCACGCTTATGGGGGTGGCGCCGGTCTCAAGAGGCTGGTAGACAACTGTCATGCCGCCGGCCTCGGCGTCGTTCTCGACGTCGTCTACAACCACGCGGGCCCGGTGGGCAACTACTTGGGCGATTTCGGCCCTTACTTCACCGATCGAAATCGGACGGCCTGGGGGACTCCCTTCAATTTCGACGGAGACAGCAGCAACGAGGTCCGTCGCTTCGTCGTGGACAACGCGTTGATGTGGATTCGTGATTACCACATCGACGGCCTGCGACTGGACGCGGTGCACACGATCGTCGACGATTCGCAGCTGAACATCCTCGAACAGCTGGCCACCGAGGTGCATGCTGCGTCGGCGGCGCCGCCTAGGTCGGTGCTGCTGTTCGCCGAAACTGACGCCAACGACCCTCGCCTGGTTCGCGCCCGCGATGCGGGTGGGTACGGACTCGACGCGGCGTGGGCGGACGACTGGCATCACGCGCTTCATGTCGCGTTGACCGGCGAGCGCACCGGCTATTACGAGGACTTCACGTCTCCCGGGATGCTCGCGACGGCGCTGCGCCAGGCATGGGTCTACGACGGGAGGTGGTCACACCACCGACAGAAGATGCGCGGCGCCAAATCGGACGGTGTTCCTCCCAACGCTTTCGTGGTCGCGGCTCAAAACCACGACCAGGTGGGGAACCGGGCCGCGGGTGATCGGCTCGCTGCGCTGATGGACGAAGGCAGGGTAAAAGCAGCGGCCGCGCTGCTCCTGACCACGCCCTTCACCCCGCTGTTGTTCCAGGGAGAGGAATGGGCGGCGAGCACGCCCTTCCTGTACTTCACCGCCCACGCCGACCCGGCGTTGGGCAAGGCCGTGTCGGAAGGACGGCGGCGGGAATTCGCCGCTTTCGGCTGGAAGCCAGACGAGGTGCCGGACCCGCAAGACCCGGGCACCTTCGCGAACTCGAAGCTGAAATGGGAGGAGCTGGACGAGCCTTACCATCGACGCATGCTCGGTTGGTACCGCGACCTGATCGCGATGCGTCGCCGCATGCCCGCGGTTGCGCGGGAAGTCAAGGCGCACGTGGATGGGGACCGAATCGTCTTCGAGCGAGACGGCGTCGTCGTCCGCGTGAACCTCTGCGTGCCCGACTGCACCGAGGTCGAGGTCGTCGAGCATGCATGACGTCGAGGTCTGGCCTGGCCGCGCTTATCCGCTAGGGGCCAACTTCGACGGTACCGGGACGAACTTTGCTCTCTACAGCGAGGTCGCTGAGGGGGTGGACCTCTGTCTGTTCGATGACGAGGGACAAGAACGTAGAGTGGCCCTGGAGGAGGTCGACGCGTTCTCGTGGCACGCCTACCTGCCCAACATCGAGCCCGGCCAGCGCTATGGGTACCGCGTCAGAGGTCCCTATGCGCCGGAGCGAGGCGCGCGCTGTAACCCGAGCAAGCTGCTGCTGGATCCATACGCCCGAGCGATAGAAGGAGAGATCCGGTGGAACCCAGCCTGCTACTCGTACGAGCTCGGCAACGAGGGTTCCATCAACACCACCGACAGCGCCCCGTACGTCTTCCGATCTGTGGTGCACAACCCGTATTTCGAGTGGGGCAATGACCGTCCCCCGGAGACCCCACTGCACGAAACGGTCATCTATGAAGCGCACGTGAGGGGAATGACGCGTTGTCATCCAGATGTGGAGGAAGAGTTGCGCGGCACGTATGCCGGTTTTGCGCATCCGGCCGTGGTCGAGCACCTTCAGATGTTGGGCGTCACGGCTGTCGAGCTCATGCCTATCCACCAGTTCGTCCAGGACCAGCGATTGCTCGACATGTCGCTACGCAACTACTGGGGATACAACTCGATCGGATTCTTTGCGCCGCATAACGGATACGCCAGCAGCGGCCAGCGCGGACAGCAGGTCAACGAGTTCAAGGCCATGGTCCGCACGCTGCACGAAGCGGGCATCGAAGTCATTCTCGACGTCGTGTACAACCACACCGCGGAGGGCAACCACCTCGGGCCGACTCTCTGCTTCCGCGGCATAGACAACGCCGCGTACTACCGGCTCGTCGCCGAGGAACCGCAGTTCTATTACGACACCACAGGCACCGGAAACAGCCTCAGCGTGCAGCATCCACACACGCTGCAGCTGATCATGGATTCGCTGCGGTACTGGATCACCGAGGTGCATGTCGACGGTTTCCGGTTTGACCTGGCGGCAACGCTGGCCCGGGAGTTTCACGAAGTCGACCGGCTTTCGACATTCTTCGATCTCATCCACCAGGACCCCGTCGTGAGCCGTGCCAAGCTCATCGCCGAGCCTTGGGACATCGGCGAAGGTGGCTACCAGGTCGGGAACTTTCCAGCCCTGTGGTCGGAGTGGAACGGCAGATTCAGAGACGCGGTCCGAGACTTCTGGCGGGGTGCCCCGTCGACCGTCGCGGAGCTAGCGTCGCGGCTCACGGGCAGCTCCGACCTCTACCAGAGCGACTCACGGCGGCCGGTGGCCAGCATCAACTTCGTAACCGCGCACGACGGCTTTACCCTTCGTGACCTTGTCTCCTACAACGAGAAGCACAACCAGGCGAACGGCGAGGACAACGCCGACGGTGAGTCGCACAACCGGTCGTGGAACAGCGGCGTGGAGGGCGACACGGACAACCCCGCCGTGATCAGGTTGCGCGCGAAGCAGGAACGTAACTGCCTCACCACACTTCTCCTCGCGCAGGGCGTGCCGATGCTGCTCATGGGTGACGAGCTCGGCAGGACGCAGATGGGCAACAACAACGCTTACTGCCAGGACAACGAACTGTCGTGGGTCAACTGGGATCAGGTCGACGGGCAGCTGCTGGAGGTCATGCGCTGGCTGATCGGGCTGCGACGCGAGCACCCTGTGTTTCGCCGGCGTCGCTGGTTCCAGGGGCGTCCGATTCGCGGCACTGTGGATATTGGTTGGTTCAAGCCGAGCGGAAAGGTGATGACCGACAAGGACTGGGTAGCCGGGCATGAGCGCTCGCTAGGGGTCTTTTTGAACGGAGGAGGGATCCCGGGCCACGACGAACGCGGGCAGCCTCTCGCAGATGACTCGTTTCTCCTGGTGTTCAACGCCCATTCGCGGGAGGTCAAGTGGACGCTGCCCAAGCAGTACGGCGGTCCCTGGAAGCTTCTCTACGACACCGAGCGGCTGCAGCCCGAGTCAGAAACGCGAACCGTGAGCGATGTGGTGCGGACGGCCGGTCGATCCGTGCTGGTCCTGCAGCGGTTCTGACCCTCTTAGGCAGTGGAAATCGTCGGGGGGACGGGACACTGTTTGAACTGGCCTGCCGAGTTCAAGACGAGCGTCCTGGCCTGATACGCGAGTTCACGCCGAATCCCGTTAGCGGTTGGCTCGGAGCCTCACGGGGCCGCTGCGGTTCACGCCCGTCGAGCGACTTCGGCTCGGGCCGAGATCCATAGGGTGTGCGGCTGGTCGCGCTCGCCATGCAACTCGAGCATGCCGTGGACCAAGTCCTCCACCGTGCCGCCCTTCTTCGCGAGGGTGCTGAAGTCACGCAGATACCGCTGGCTGGCCGCGAGGTTTTCTGGTAGGTCCCCCGCCCCCACGCTCTTGTGACCGGCGACGACGGTCTTCGCGTTCAAGGCGGCGACCGCGTCGATGCTGGCGATCCAGGCCTCCCGCTTCGTCTCATCGGCCTCGTACATCATCATGTGGACGTTGTTGTAGACCACATCACCGCAGACAACTGCGTCGGCCGACGGCACGTGGAAGATCGTCGAACCCGCAACGTCACCCTGACCAACGTGAATTAGGTTGACGATCTGACCGTCCACCAGGATCTCGTCACGGTTCAGCACCTCCGGCATCACGGGCGTCTCGGGGAGCTCGCCCGGGAAGCGCGACGTCCAATACTTGCTCCTCTTGTTGAACTCCGCCTCCCAAGCAGCGCGAGCTGCAACCTCCGGGGCCGCGTACCCGCGAGCCTCGGGGAAGTGCTGGAGAAGGCGCGCGAGGCCGAGCCAGTGGTCCGAGTGGCCATGCGTGATGTAGACACCCGCGATCTTCTTGCCGAAGCTCTTCGCCCAGGCGGCGATCTGGTCCGCGTTCTCGAAGGTCAGTAGGGCGTCGATCAGGATCGCTTCGCTCGGCCCGGAGATCAGCGTGCTGCTGGACGGCGCCCAGGTCGCGACTTCACCGTCGCCGAGCCGATCGGTACACGTATACGGCCGCATCGGGGCGACGTAGACGTCAATCGAAAGCGGACTGGGCTCAGCCGCCAGCGGCTTTCGCCTTTTGCAGCTCGGCGATCTGCGCACGCGCCGCGTCGACTAGCTCCGCATTGGTGTTGGCCCGCCCAGCAAGCCCCCACCCGCCTTCTATCGCCTCGGTAAGGAGCACCCAGGTCCTCGCCGTAAGTGAGGGATCGCCGGCCGCAGCCGCGACCAGATCGGTGAACTGGCGGACCACGGCAAGCTGCTTGTCACGGTTCAGCGCCCCCGCGTTGGTGAGCACCTGCACCCTGACGTAGTTGCCGTCTCCCTCGACGTTAGAGAGGGCGCCATCCGGCAGGTCGTGGATGAATGCCGCCGTGTTGTTGCGGAACATCGGGATGTCGGGGACCTGTTCGATCTTCATCAGTGTGGAAGCCAGGTCGCGTGCGAGGGCTTTTGGATTCGCGAACGTACCGCCCGTTGCATAGACGTCGATCATCGGCATGAGTTCTTCTCCTATTGCTTGACGGCAGCCACGTTCGCAGCGGCCTCGATCAACCGCACCACATCGGCCGGATGGGACACCATCGCCAAGTGGCTGGACGGCACCTCGATAATCGTCGCCCCCATGCGCTTGGCGAACATGCGCTCAGCATCGGGCGGGATCGCCTCGTCGTTGGTCGCGACCAGATACCAGGACGGATGCGACTTCCAGGCGGGCACCCCCATCACGTCCTCAAAGGTGCTCATCGACAGGCCCTGCTGAACCGCGTACATGACCTTTGCGCGGCTCCTTTCGACGTCGGAGGCGAAGTGCGTTACAAAGTCCTCCTCGGGCAGCCACGCGAAAGCCTGCTCATCGACGATGAGATGGGCCAGCGCCGGCGTCGGAGGGCCTCCACTGAGCAGTCCGCCAAGCGATTCGCCCTTGTCGAGACCGAAGGCGGCGATGTATACGAGCGCCACAACGTTCGGCGCATCCGTGCCCAGCGCGGTCATGATCTGCCCGCCGTAGGAGTGGCCGGCGACGATCGTGGGTCCCGTCTGGCGCCGCAGGACCTGGCGCAGCCGGGCGACGTCGGCAGCAAGCGAAGTCTCCGGGAACTGCGGCGCGGTGACGGTGAACCCTGATGCCTGCAACGTTCGGATCACATCGCTCCAGCTCGAACCATCCGCCCAGGCGCCGTGGACGAGCACAACGTTCGGTTTGTCACTCATGCTGAACATCGTCCGCGCGGAGCCGGCTGCTTCGCATGAGTCAACCGACTCGTTTCTTAGTCGCCCGCCCGGTCCGCAAACGCGTCGCGCAATTGGGCGCGCGCGGTGATCTCCAGCTTCGGAAATATTCGATACAGGTGGCCGCCAATGGTTCGCGGTGACAGGAAGAGGCGTTCCGCGATCTGACGGTTCGACAAACCGTCGGCGGCGAGCTGAGCGATCTGGAGCTCCTGCGCGGTCAGACGATCGCGGAGATCGGGTGCACGGCGCCCAACCTTCTCTCCGGTAGCGCGTAGCTCCTGTCGCGCTCGCCTGCTCCAGGCGGCGGCGCCCAGCGCATCAAAGAGAGCCACGCTCTCCCTCAGCGGCGACCGTGAGTCGGCGCTGCGCCGTCGTCGTCGCAACCAGCGCCCGAACGAGAACAGCGTTCGGGCTCGAAGGAACGGATAGGCCGCCAGGTCCTGAGCGAGCGCCGCGGTGAACAAAGGCTCCGCCTGATCATCCGCGGCCAGGAGTGGCCTCGCGCACGCCAGGTTGAGGCGGAGGATCGGCGGCTCTGAATGCAGGGAGACTGCTTCGAGCTCCACGATGACATCGGTGAGCCGACTGGTCTGTTCGCTGCCGGCGGCGGCCTCGACGAGGTCCAGCAAGGCCGGCCAGCGCATGAAGCGGTGGAACGCCGAGTCGGTCTCGTCAAAAACGGGCCACAGGTGTTGGTACGCGTCCTCGTGCCGCCCTTCGCCGATGGCCGCAGCGCCGCGGGCGAGATGCGCGGTCGCGAGCAGTGGTCCACCTTTCATGGCTAACAGCGCCCGCTCCGGTTCAGCAAGAAAGGATTCGATGTCGGCCTCGGTTCCGCGCAACGCCGTCGCCAGAGCGCCGACGAGCTCTCCGGTGAGCCCGTACTGAGGCTGTCGCGTGTCCCGTGCGAGGCCGGTTGCCTCGTGTGCTGCCGCGGCGGCCGCCGGCCACTCGCCGGCCTGGGTCGCCGCCCATGCGTAGTGCACCAGAGCCTGCGTCAGAGGGACCAATCGCACCTGCTCACGGAGGCCGTCGATCGCGGTAGCCAGAAACCGCGCTCCTGTCGCGAAATCACCGGCCTTCTCGGCGGCGATCGCCACATACATGGCTGCGATCGGGTCGGTCATCTCGTGCAGTCGCATGCGAGAGACTCGTTTCAGGATCGTCGGCCCTGTCTCTTCGGGATGGGCAAGACCGACGACCGCCAGCACGCGCGGGTCATCGTCCGGCAGCCCCATGGCCAGGGCGGCTTCGACGAGATACTCCCGGGTCTTCGTCTTTGCGCGCGTCCACCAGCACCGATGAGCGATCGGCACCAAAGAACGCAACGCCATGTCAGCGTCGCCGCCGTCTCGCAGCTGCTCGGCAATGGTGACGAAGGTCCTGGCGGCGCCGGACTCGAACCAGACACTCCCACTGATGATTTGGCCGAACCAGTCAAGGCGGGCCTGGTCGCGTGCGCTGAGATCGAACGACGTCGCCTCGTCGACAAGCCGGCGAGCGCTTTCTACGAGACCAAGCTCGTACGCAGTCTCCGCGGCGGCCACGAGACGCGCTCCCTTGCTTCGCGAGTCCGCCGTCAAGGCGGCCCCGCGCTCGAGGGCAGCGCCCGCAACTGTGACCGCGCCACGAGCGGCGGCCAGGCGGGCGTGCTGTTCGAGCGCGGAAGCGATGCTCTCGTCAGGCTCCGTAGCTGCCATCGCGCGGTGCCAGAGCTGACGCTCCGGATCGGTGACCACCTCGGCGAGAGCTCTGTACATCTCACGAACTTGCTGGGCGGAGGCCGCTTGACGGACAGCCGAGCGGATCAGCGGGTGTCGGAAGCGCACCCCGTCATCGGCGATCTCCACCAGGTCTGCGTCAACAGCGGCCTGCAGGGATTCAACGCTCGCTCGGCTGGATCGCGCGATCTCGTCCAGCGAGGCTCGGCTGTCGAGCGCCGCCGCGAGGAGGGCGGGCCGAGTGTCCGGGGCAAGGTCGCCAAGCCTGCTTGCGAACGCGCGATCGAGGCGGGCTGTCAAGTTCGTGGGCGGCGGCGAAAGCTGCTCACCCGATCGCCCCATACTCCGCGCGAGCTCAACGAGGGCCAGCGGGTTGCCGGACGATTCTGCGAGGACCCTCGCGCGCAAGACCGGATGCAGCTCCGGCGCGTTGCGATCCAGCAAACGTGCAGCCGCCGACGCGCTCAAGCGCTCGAGATCGAGGGTAGGCAGCCGAGCATCGTCAAGCGGTGTCGACTGCCCGCTCCTGATCGCGGCGACGAGCGCAACGTGCTCAGCTTCCAGCCGGCGGCCAATGAAAGCAATGACGCTGAGGGTGGAAGGGTCCAGCCACTGTGCGTCGTCGACGATCAGAACCACCGGTACGGAGTCAGCCACTTCGCAGATGAGCTGGAAGGCCGCGACCGCAACGCGGAACGAATCAGGCTTGAGGTCGACGCCGAGGCCGAGTGCCGCCTCGAGTGTTTGCCGCTGTGACTCGAGCACCTGCGCCAGCGCGCCGATGACCGGGCGCAGGAGTTGGTGCAGGCCCGCAAAGGCGAACTCGGCTTCTGATTCAACGCCGACGGTGATCAGCGGCCGGACACCCTGCGCTTCCGCTCGCCTGCGCACCCGTTGGAGCAGCGCCGACTTTCCGATACCGGGCTCGCCCCTCACCACGACCGCACCCCCGCCATCGCGAAGACGATCTATCAGCCCGTCCAGGACTGCGGACTCCTGCTCGCGCTCGATCAGCTCGGGGCCGGCGTCGACCAGAGGCACCCCGCTCATCGGCGGAGTATGGGCGTTGCAGGCTGCTCAGTTGAGCGGCCCTCGCCGAGCTGATCGACTACAACGGCGTCGTCAACGGCAACATCGGCCTTCTCTTTCTCTTCTTCAGCATCGTCCTCGCCGTGTCCAGCATCGTCCTTGGCGTGCGCGCATGGAGGCAGGCGGCCTGGCCGCGCTGGACCAACTTGATTGTCGTGGTGGCGCCGCTCGGCGCTACCGTGCCGGTCGCACCGCTATTGCTCGCGATCCATTTCCCGAACGAGCTGCTTCACGTCTTCTTCTTTGC
>WNEY01009314.1_pt1 | contig 11740 bp, 11 predicted proteins | sample 5400531 | NCBI WGS metagenome assembly WNEY01 (sample SAMN13153338, study PRJNA577476) | soil metagenome | isolation source: 200 cm saprolite under Douglas fir tree site 1 | place: USA:California | collected 2015-04-18
CGCCTTCTGACCCACCGCCCGCGTCAGCGGCGGCCGGACAGGGCGGTGCTGGCGCGGCGGGCGGCCTCGGCGACCTGCTGCTCGTCCACGGTCACCACGCGGTCCTGCCGCACTACCGCCTCGCCGCCCACCAGCAGCAGCTCAAGCGGCGGCGGCGCGCCGAGCACCAGGGCCGCCACCGGGTCGGCGATGTCGGCGTGCGGCAGCGTGTCCAGCCGCCAGAGCGCGATGTCGGCGAGCTTGCCCGGCTGCAGCGAGCCGATATCGGCCTGCCGGCCCAGTAGCCGGGCGCCGCCCATGGTCGCCAGTTCCAGCGCCTGCCGCACGGTCATCGCCTGCGGGCCGCCGACGGCACGGGCGAACAGAGCCGCCGCCCTGGCCTGGCCGAGCAGCGAGCTAGCCTCATTGGATGCCGCGCCGTCCACGCCGAGGCCGACCGACACTCCCGCATCCAGCAGGTCACGCGACCGGCAGATGCCCGCGCCGAGCCGGGCGTTGGACGACGGGCAGTGCGCGACGCCGGTTCCGGCCGCCGCGAGCCTGGCTATGTCGGCGTCGTCGAGATGCACGGCGTGCGCCAGCCAGACGTCAGCACCCAGCCAGCCCAGCGATTCGGCGTACTCGACGGGCGAGCAGCCAAATCGTTCCGCGCAGAACGTGACCTCGTCCGCTGTCTCGGACAGGTGCGTGTGCAGCCGCACCTGCCTGGCGCGGGCCAGGGCGGCCGCCTGCGTCATCAGCTCGCGGGTGACCGAGAACGGCGAGCACGGCGATATGCCGATCCGCAGCATAGAGTCAGGCGCCGGATCATGGAACCGCTCGATCGCCGCCGCGCAGGCCGCGAGGATCTCGTCGCAGTCCTCCACCACCGCATCAGGCGGCAGGCCGCCCGAGCTCTTGCCGAGATCCATCGAGCCGCGGGTCGGGTGGAACCGCAGGCCGACGTCGCGGGCGGCACAGATCGTCGCGGCGAGCACGTCGCCGCCGCCGCGCGGGAAAATGTAGTGATGATCCATGCTGGTCGTGCAGCCGGTCCTGGCCAGCCAGGCGAGCGCGGCCGTCGCGGCGGCCTGCACGATCTGCTCGTCGATCCCGGCCCATACCGGGTACAGCTCCGTCAGCCAGCCGAACAGGGTGGCGTCGACCGCCTGCCCCCTGGTGGCCCACTGGTACAGGTGATGGTGGGTATTGACCAGGCCCGGCGTCGCCAGGCAGCCGGCCGCATCGGTGTATCGCGCGCCGGGCAGTCCAGCGGGCGCAGGGCCCGCGCCCACCGCGGTGATCCGGCTGCCGTCGATGATCACGTGCCCGCTGGCGTGCTCGGTGCGCTGCGGGTCGACAGTGGCCACCGCGCAGCCGTTAAGGACCAGGACGCTCACTGAGCTCCCCCCGCCATCCGATCGGCAGCCATGCGATCGGCCGCCAGGTGCACCGCGGCCAGGATGTTCTCGTATCCCGTGCACCGGCACAGGTTGCCCGCCAGAGCCTCGCGGATCTCCGGGTCGGACGGCCGGCGCCGGACCGGCTCGCCCGCCCGCCCTTGACCTTGCTCTTGCTCTTGCTCTTGCCCGTGCCTGGTCAGCAGGTCGTGCGCGGCGACCAGCAGGCCCGGCGTGCAGAACCCGCACTGCACGGCGCCTGCCTCGGCGAACGCCTCCTGTACCGGGTGCAGCTCGTCACCGCTGGCCAGGCCCTCGACCGTGCCGATGCTGCAGCCCTCGGCCTGGCCGGCGGCCACCAGGCAGGCGCAGACCAGTGCGCCCTCCAGGTAGACCGTGCAGGATCCGCATTCGCCCTGCTCGCAGGCGTTCTTCGAGCCCGGCAGCCCCATCCGCTCGCGCAGCAGGTAGAGCAGGCTCTCGCCCTCCCAGACGTCGTCGGCCTGCATGATCTCGCCATTGACGGTCGCCATGATGCGCACCCGCTCAGCCCCCCTTCTTCCGGTACTCACTGGCCGGGTACTCGCCGCCCCGGTACTCGTTCCAGGCCCAGGTCAGGGTGCGGCGGGCCATGACGGCCAGGGCGTGCAGCCGGTACGCGGCGGTGCCGCGGACATCATCGATCGGGCGCGCGGCCGCGCTGACCCGCCGGCCGAACTCGGCCACGATCGGCTCGGGAAGCTCCCCGGCCGACTCCCACAGGCCAGCGTCGTGCAGCGCCGCGGCCAGGAACCGCCCGGCATCAGCGGCTGGCCGGGGGGTCGGCGCCGCGGACCCGATACCGGTGCCCACGGTCCTGCTGGCCAGATCAAGGCAGATACTAAACGAGGCCACCGCGATCACCATCGCGTTACGCGTCCCGACCTTGCTGAACTGCTGCGGACCCGTGGCCGGCGGGATCAGGATCGCGGCGATGAGCTCGTCGGGGGCAAGCGCGTTCTGCTTGACTCCGGTGTAGAACTGGCCGGCCGGGATTCGGCGCGTGCCTGCCGTTGATGCGACCTCGATCTCGGCGCCGGCCGCGAGCAGCGGCGGATGGCAGTCCCCGGCGGGGGACGCGGCGCCGAGGTTGCCGCCGACGGTGCCGCGGTTGCGGATCTGCGGCGAGCCGACGGTACGGGCGGCCATGGCCAGGCCGGGGAGCCGCCCGCCGAGCTCGGCGATCAGCCGCGTGTAGGTCACGCCGGCGCCCAGCCGGATTATTCCGTTGTCCGGCGCCCACGCTCTGAGCTCGGGGATCCGGGTGAGGTCGAGCAGGGCGTCCGGGCGGCGGGCGTCGAAGTTGATCTCGACCATGACGTCGGTGCCGCCTGCCAGCGGCAGCGCGCCGGGAACCGCGGCCTTGGCGGACAGGGCCTCGTCCCAGCTGGCCGGCTGAATGAAGTCCACGAATAGCGCCTCCTGCTCCATCCTCCCTGGCGGGAGGCCAGCGAGGCTACCGACCATGCCGTATTACCGTGCACGCATTACACTGGGCCGCCTGACATCCACTCTGGTGAAACAACGTTGAACCTGGCGCGGTCCGCGTTATTCGGCCAGCCAGAGCAGGGCGGTGGCCCTTGACCGGATGGCGCGCACGGCCCGCAGGTACCGCAGCCGCCGGATCCGGCTCCGGTCCGGGCCGAACACGAAGACCCCCGCGTCCTCCTCGGACATGACCTGCAGCATGGCCTGGACCGGATGAAAGCTCTTCACCCGGAGCCTGGTCACCTCGGCCCCGAGCCGGCGGGCGAGCGTCGCGGGCGCCAGCAGCGAGCTGGCGAGCTCGGGCGGGTCGGGCAGGTCGTCGTAGCCCAGCATGGCGGAGAGCGGCAGCGGCGCGCGCTCGACGAAGTTGGCGACAATCAGGCGCTGCCCCAGCTCGACGGCCGAGTCCACGGCGAAGGTCACCGCATCGTGATCGAACGGAACGCCGAGCGTGGCGAGCATGACCGGGCGGCCCTTAGCGCCATCGGTCCCGGCGGGAAGCACCGGCTCGCGGCGCTGCTGCGTCCGCATCTCACCTCACTCGGGATACAGCTTCCAGCTGCGCAGGTTCCTGGCCCGCTGCCTGACCTGCCGCCGCCATCTGGGCATGTAGAACATGAACCAGAAGCTCATCACGACCGGGAGCAGCAGCAGGATGCGGATTCCGGCGAACGGGGTGAGCGCGGCGATCGGGACGATAAGGACGAGCGCGGTGGCGATCACCGACAGGCGAAGCCGCCGCATGTCCCGCATGATCCCCCAGTACTCCTCGGCCGGGATCTGGCCGGTGTTCCACCGGCGCCCGCAAGTGCGGCATGTCCACCGCTCGCCGTGCGGGACATAGCCGATCTCGCCGCAGTCGCAGCGGACGGTGATCTGGGCACCGCGCATCCTCGCAGTCTAGGTGCTCGCCAGCCGCCCGAACAGCGCGAACAGGTGCGAAGTAGCCGCGAGCCGCAGCAGGCTTGATCACGTCCTGGTGAGCCCAGGGCGACGGAGCCTGATGACGACCTGGCGGACATCAGTCGCGCCGAAGCGGGCAGTAACGACATAGTTACACAGATGTAACCGTATAGACACAAGCGGCTGGGCATGCTAAACCACGTTTACCTGGGGTGAACGGAGGTGCCCGGATGGCTGAGGCGTTTATTGAGGAGCGGCACCTGCTCAAGGCGCTCCGCTGGTGGGACGGGTTCGTGATAGCCCTCTGCAATCCGGGCTTCCTGATCGCGTCCCTCGGGTTCTCCATGGGTGCGCTGGGCACCTGGGGCGCGGTCCTGCTGTGGGCGATCTCGGCCGGCGTCGGGATGCTGCAGACCTGGATCTACGCCGAGAGCGCCGCCATGTTCCCCGACAAGCCGGGCGGAATCTCGCTGTACGCGCACGAAGGCTGGCGCGGCCGCTTCTCGCTGGTCGGGCCCATCGGCGCGTTCGGCTACTGGATCGGCTGGTCCGTGGTCTTGTCGATCTTCGGCAAGGTCATCGGCGACCTGATCCAGGCGCAGTGGTTCCCGACCGCGACCTGGTCGGTGTTCGACGGCACGGTGCACCTCGGCCTGTCCCACTTCATCGCCGTCGGCTGCATCATCCTGGTCTGGCTGCTCAATGTCTTCGGGATCCGGCCCGCCGTCTGGTTCTCCTACGTCACCGGCGTCGGCCTGATGATCCCGCTGGCCATCTTCATCGTGGTGCCGTACCTCAGCGGCGACTGGCACAGCACCAACATGACCTGGGCCCTGCACGGCTTCGGCGGCTTCAAGATCGCCATGGTGTACCTGTTCCTGATGGGCTGGTCGGCGTACGCGGCCGAGGTCTGCGCGACGTTCGCCCCCGAGTACCACGACACGAAGCGGGACACGACGATCGCGCTGCGCTCGGCCGCGATGTTCACGCTGCTGGTCTTCCTGCTGTTCCCGCTGGGGCTGGGCGGGGTGACCGGCGCGCCGAGCGTGGCTACCGCCGAGGGCGAGTTCTACGTCGGCGCGTTCGCAAAGGTCGTCGGGAGCGGCGTGGCCGGGCTCATGCTGGTGCTGCTGATCGGCAGCCTGTTCCTGTCGATGATCTCGTCGACGGCTGACGGCTCGAGGGCGCTGTACGGGATCGCGCGCGACGACATGACGGTGAAGCAGCTCTACCACCTGAACCGCTTCAACGTCCCGGCCCGGGCCATGACTGTTGACCTGGTGGTCAACGTGCTGCTCGTGCTGTTCGTCTCCAGCAACCTCGCGATCCTGTACATGAGCAACATCGGCTACATGCTGTCGCACTTCTTCGCGCTGACCGGCTTCCTGCTGCTGCGGATCGACCGGCCGAACTGGCCGCGGCCGATCAAGGTGGGGCCGGTCTGGGTCGTGATCGCGGCCGTCCTCGCCGTGTTCAATGCCATCCTGATCGGCTTCGGGTTGTCGAACCCGTCGCTCACCGGCTACCTGAGCGCGACTCTGACGCCCAGTCGTACCGTGCTGCTTGGCCTCGGCGTGCTGGTCGTCGCCGTGCTGCTGTTCTTCTACCGGCGGATCGTGCAGGACAAGTCGCGGATCACCTTCCGCGAGGAAGTGCCCGCCATGCCGACCCCCGAGCAGATGGCGCTCCTGCAGGAGGAGACGGTCGCCGCGGCGGACTGATGCAGCCGCTGATCTTTGCCGGCGACGGCCTCGACACTCGTCTGCCGCATGGCGGCGCGAGTTATCAGATCAGCTCCAGGGGAACGGCGATGTGCTGGTCGGGTGCAGCTCGCCGCTGCTGTAGCGGTCGAAACGGAACGGCGCCAGCAGTGCCTGCTGCTCGCCGAGCAGTTCCCTGGTGACGAGGGCCCCGACCCCGAGCATCTTGTAGCCGTGGTTGGAGTCCGCGACGACGTAGGCGTTCTGGCGGAACACGTCGAAGACGGGGAAGCTGTCCGGCGTGAACGCGCCGATCCCGCCGGTCGGCTCGCGCCGGTAGAGATCGCGCTTGCCCTTGAAGCGCTTATGGCAATGCGCGAGCGCGGAGGTCCACATCCGGATGAAGTCCTCCCGCACCGTGTACTCGGGACTCTCCGGCCCGTACGGGTCGACGGCGACCTGGCCGGCGGGCCGGTCGATGACGTACGGCGAGGTGCCGCCCTGGACTCCGCCGAAGTGGAAGTCGGGCTTGTAGTAGATCCCCCACATCTTGTCCGTGATCAGCTCGCCGCTGAGGTCGTCGTACAGCGGCGCGCTGGAGTCAACGTGCAGGACCGGCGGGAACGAGCCGCGGTTGTCGGTGAACTCCTTCGGGTCGACCGCCAGCGTCCCCTCCTGCAGTCCCCAGTAGGTCCACATCGGCCGGCCGGCGTGCACGCTGCCGTCCCGCCCGGTCACGGAGATCGTGTCGGGCAGGTCCAGCATCGCCCACAGGTCGCGGATCCACGGGCCGGCCGCGATGACCAGCTGATCACACTGGATATCGCCCTGATCGGTCTGCACCGCCGTCACGGCGCCGCCGCTGGTGCGGATGCCGGTGACCCGGACGCCGGTGGCGATCCGCACCCCCTCGGCCTCGGCCTTGGCGGCCAGGCCGCGCAGCGACCCCATGTTGTTGGCGTATCCGCCCTTGCGCTCGTGCAAGATCGCGGTGATGCCGGGCGCCTGCCAGTCGTCGAACATCCCGAGCATGTAGGCACTGCAATCGCGCTCGCCCTCGATCAGCGCCGACGGGTAGCCGATCGCCTGCTGCTCACTGAAGATCTTCGCGACGTTCTCGTGCATGGCCTCGGGCGCGATCTGCAGGTAGCCGACCGGATGGTAGGCGAACGCCTCGGGATCTGACTCCCACACCGCGACCGAATGCGCCATCAGCTCGCGCATCGCGGGCTGGAAGTAGTTGTTGCGGATGACGCCGCAGGCGATGCCGGACGCGCCGGCTCCGATGCCGCGCTTGTCGACGACGAGGATGTCCTGGCCGCCGCCGAGGCCCCTGGCCCGTAGCTCCCTGGCCAGATGCCAGGCTGTGGATAGCCCGTGGATCCCGGCACCCACGATGACGTAGCGGCTGCCGGCGGGGACCGGGACCGGGGCCGGACGGGGGCTGGAATTCATCGCGTTCGCCCTTCTCCTGGTGGCAGGCCTGCCGTCGGCCTGATACTATTTCCTCTAAGGAAATAGTATTTCCAAGTTGGGATGATTCTACCGTGGCCCGAACAGGTCTGCCAGCTACCCGGCAGGTAGCGTCCGTCCAGCGGGCGATCGCCATCCTCGAGGCGCTCGCCGAGGCACGCGCCGAGCTGGGGACCAACGAGATCGCCCGCCGCACCGGGATCAACGTGAGCACGATCTCCCGGATCCTGGCGACACTGGCCGGCGGCGGCCTGGTGGACCACGTGCCGTCCACCGGGAGGTACCGTCTCGGCGTCGGGGTGGTCCGCCTGGCCAATGCGGCGCACGAGGGACTCGACATCCGCTCCCTGGCCCGGCCGTACCTGGAGGGGCTCGGCAAGCTCATCGGGGAGACGGTGACGCTCTCGGTTCCCGGCGAGCACGAGGCGTTCACCCTGGATTTCGTGCAGAGCCAGCTCACGGTGCGCAGCGTGGCCGAGGTGGGCCGCACGAGCGTCGCGCACGCCACCGCCGTGGGCAAAGTGCTCCTCGCGCACGGCGGGAGGCTCCCGGCCGGGCCGCTGACCGCGTTCACCGAGCAGACGATCGTGGACCGCGGCGCCCTGGAAGCCGAGATCGCCAAGGTGGTCGAGCGCGGCTGGGCGCAGGCGCTCGGCGAGCGCGAGGAGGACATGAACGCGGTGGCCGTGCCCGTCCTGGACCGGGCGGGTCAGCTGGCGGCGATCCTCGGCGTGCAGGGCCCGGCGGTCAGGTTCAGCCCGCGGGCCATGCGGACCGCTGTCGAAATGCTGGCGGAAAAGGCGTCGCTGATCTCGTCAGCACTGTGATCTTCTCGTCAGCACTGTGATCTTCTCGTCAGCACTGTGATCTTCTCGTCAGCACTGTGATCTTCTCGTCAGCGCAATTTGCCGAGGAGGATGTCGTGGTCGCACCTCGTCAGCTCAGGGCCAAGCCGCTCGATACCTGGGACGTCCGGCAAGCGGTGGGCGCCTTCACCACGGGCGTAACAGTGGTCACAACCTGCGATGACTCGGGCGCCCGGTACGGTCTTACCGCGAACTCGTTCGCCTCCGTCTCGCTGGAGCCCCCGCTGGTGCTCTTCTGCGTCAGCCATCAGGCACCGAGCCTGGACGGCTTCCATCGCAGCCGCCACTTCGCGATCAACGTGCTCGCCGCCGACCAGGAGCAGATCGCGAAGCGGTTCGCCCGCCCGGCGGAGGACAAGTTCGCCGGTCTTGACTGGCGGGTCGGCATCTTCGGGGCGCCGCTGCTTGACCGCTGCATCGCGCACATCGAGTGCACCTTCGAGCATCACTACCCGAGCGGCGACCACGACATCGTGATCGGCCGGGTGCACCGGGTCAGGGTCTATCAGGGCGAGCCGCTGATCTTCCATCGCAGCCGGTTCGGCACCGTCGTCTCCGACTCGGCAACAGGCTGACCCGGGCCCCGCCCACCGGCAAGCCGGAGGCGGGCTTGCACATATCGGACGCCTGCTAGACGCCGGGGTTATGGAGATGCTGCGTCCATCGTGGCTCGGGCAAATGAAGCCGCGCGGACCGCGACTCGCTATGATCATCAGATGGTTTTGCACATGGCGGCACTGATACCCGTGCCTGGCTGACCGTTGACTACAACATGTTTTGGCCACCATCGACCACAAGTTTCTGCCCAGTTATAAACTGGGACTCGGTGGCTAGCATCAGCATGACGGCGTCGGCAATGTCATCTGGCTGTCCGAGTCGCCGTAGCGGAACTGTGTGCTCACGCTGACGGCGGACGGCCGGGTCATGTAGCCCGAAGCGTTGCTCCGTTTCCTCTGTCACGACGAGGCCGGGGATGATGGTGTTTACCCGGATTCTTGGCCCTAGCTCCAGCGCGAGGCAGTGGGTCATTATCATGAGCCCTGCTTTGGATGCGCAGGTATTGATGCCGTTGCGTCGCCCTCTGATGCCGGTCGATGCGCCGATGTTGAGAATTACTCCGCCGTCATCTTGCTTCAGCATCTGGCGTGCTGCGTGCTGAGAGCACAGGAATGCGCCCTTCAGATTAACATCGACTACGGCGTCCCATTCATTTTCGGTCATCTCCAGCGCAGGCTTGTCAATTACGCGTGCTGCATTGTTGACGAGGACGTCGAGCCTGCCGTAGGCATCAGTCGCCTGCTGTATAAGACCGGCAGCAGCTTCCGCGTTGCTGATATCGGCCTTGACTATCACGATACCAGGGTCGATTTGCTGACAGCGGGCAACAGTTGCCGCTGCGCGCTCGTCATCGGCGGAGTAGTTCAGTACTACCCTGTAGCCTGATTCCAGCAGGCGTACCGCGATAGCCTTGCCTATTCCGCTGGTGCTTCCTGTCACGACTGCGGCGGGCTGCTGTGTCCCTGACATTCAGGTGGGATCTTCTGTGCTGTCGTCTGCCGTAAGCTGCTGCCCGGTGGTCAGTGCCTTGAGGCGCCGCTCGGTCGGCCAGGTTTCTGCGGCGCGCCGCCAGGCCGTGTGCATCTCTTTCTGGCGCTGCTTGCTTCCGAGTATAGTGACGCCTTCTTGGGCTCGGCTGAAATGGGCTTCGAATGCGTCGAGGTCGTTGAGCAGCACAGCGGTCCTGGCCTGATGGTTGATGATCTCGAACCGGATCCGGTCGGGTACTGCCGACACGGTCTGATCGACGCGGGCGAAAATATCTGCCGCCCGGTGCTGATAGCCGCGGCCCGGGTAGTGCTCGGCGAGCGCGACATACGCCAGGCCCTGTTCAAGGGTCAGCGATGCGGGCGTGAACTCGGCGTAGAGGAAGCTTCTGTCCTGTTCTGGCTGGTCTGGATACAGTTGCTCGGCTAGCTCAGCGGAGCGGATGGCATCCTGCTCGCGTCTGAGCTGCCCGTAGACCACCGACAGCTCGGCGTAGACGCGTGACCTCTGCAGAGGCGGCATCTCACCCTCATGGCCGAATGCCTGTTCGTAGAACACGGCGGCCCTGGCGGGATCGGAGTTGTAGAAGTAGGTGCTGGCCAGGGATATCAGCGCCGAGACCCGGCTGCTGGCGTCATCTGCGGCGGTCGCGTAGTACAGGGCCTGCTTGCAGTGATGTTCCCGCACTCTGAGCTGATTGTGATGGAGAGCGACGATTCCGCAGATTCGGTGTGCCTGCGAGGCCAGCCGGCCGGCGGCCTGCTGGTACCTGGTCTGCTGCTGGGCGACGCCTTCTAGTGCCAGCAGGTAAGTCGAGAGCATCCGCTCGACCGTGGCCAGGTCGCTGCCGCGCAGCAGATGCCAGCATGCGGTCAGGCTTGCCGCGCACCGCGAGAGGAAGTACTCGGTCGCCGCAGTGCTGAGCGGGCTCGCGGATACGGCACTGGGCGTGGATAGCGTCACCGGCAAGGCGGCAAGGGTCGCCAGGGCCTGGCGGCGAGACAGAGCATGAAGCGCCTGAAAGGAATCCTGGCCTTCTGGCGCGACGGCATCAAACATCAGAATCTCCTGATGCAATAGTGCTTGCAGGGAGCCGCACTGGATCGCCGATCCCTGCCAGCTATCCACCAGCGCAATCAGATGCGCGAGCCGGATCCCGAACCATAACGGCCATTCGGACGCCGCAGCGAGATCATCGCGGTGCACCGGCGCTGAGAGTGGCTTCAGCACTCCGCGGGCAGGACGCATGCCGTCGCAGATGTGCTGCTGCTGCGCCAGCATGCCGTCTGGAATTAGCTGCTGCGCCGTGCCGGGTGCCGGAGCGAGGAGCTGCCGAACCGGGTAGCCGAACATGTGCTCAAGGACCCGGCAGGAGTCCGGGTATGGCTCTGTCTTGACCATCCCGGCGTACCAGCGCTCGAATTGACGGGGCGACACGGTCACTGTTCTCAGGCGCGGTTCATCGTCCTGCCCGGCTAGTTCCCTGGCTGCCCTCTTGAACTGTGCTTCGAAAGTCTCGAACTTCTGCCAGTGCCGCCTGGTGATGAGCACTCGCAGGAGAGTCGGTTCGCTCGGCATCGCCACTCCGCCCGTTCGGCCGGCCTGGCCTCCACGATAAGCCCCGGCCGATCCAGCAGCGTGCAGACCACGGGCATGACGGTCACATGACGGCACCCCAGACGGCAGCCGCGCGCCCGCTCCGCGCCGCAGGTGACGGGGCTGACGGCGTAGAGACGCGTCTCCGGTTCCCCGACCATGAACACGCCACAAGGACCGCTGGCGCGAAGGAGGTGATCAGGGATGACCACACGCACCTGCCCGGCCGGATCAGCCGGGGCATGGACAGCTCCGAACGGCGGCACGGGCTGCGCCATGCGGCGCGCGTCCCTCGGCGCTGCGGTTCCCAGGCGGCGTCGGGAGAAAGCGGGAATCGTGAGGAATAATCCAGGGCCAGTAGCTGAGGACGATCCAGTGGCCTATATGGAGCTGGCCGCGCTGCCCACCACGCCATTCTGGGCGCGGTGTCAGGCACGGACCGTCCTGCGGGAATGGCGGATGCTGCCCGAGGTCATCGAGACGGCGGAGCTTCTGGTATCGGAACTGGTCACTAATGCAGTGAAATTCAGCAGCCCGGTTCCAGTGCGATTGCGGTATGCGGACCTGGAGCGAGTCGAGCGTATTTCCCTGACCTTACGGCATCAGGCGGGCCAGGTGGTGATCGAGGTCTCCGACTCGGACGTGAATCCACCGCGACTGGCAGATGCCGATGCGGGTGCAGAAAGCGGACGCGGTCTGATGCTCGTGGACGCGCTGAGCAAGGAATGGTCCTACTTCCTCCCCCCGTCCG
>WNEY01012287.1_pt1 | contig 11739 bp, 12 predicted proteins | sample 5400531 | NCBI WGS metagenome assembly WNEY01 (sample SAMN13153338, study PRJNA577476) | soil metagenome | isolation source: 200 cm saprolite under Douglas fir tree site 1 | place: USA:California | collected 2015-04-18
GGCAATTGTCACGTCGGCGTGCAGCTCGTGGCCGAGCCATCGCGCTTTGGCGTCCGTCACACGATTGATGCCAGGCACGTGCTCGGCTGCATGGCGGATTTCGGCAAGAACGCCCGGCTCGACGCCATCGAGCGTGCGCGTGAGCACGGCCCGCGCCGACTGCCAGACGATCCCGAATATGGCGATGGTGATGAGCAGTCCGATGATCGGATCGGCCAGCGGAAACCCAAACCATACGCCGACAGCGCCGAGGACAACGGCAAGGCTGGTGATCCCGTCGGTGCGTGCGTGGTAACCGTCGGCGATCAGCGCCGCGCTGTTGATTTCGCGACCGACGCGGATGCGAAATACCGCCACGACCTCGTTGCCGATGAAACCGACAATCCCGGCGATCGCGACCGACAGAAGCTGGGCGATCGCCTGCGGATGTATCAGCCGGTCGATGGCCTCATATCCGGCGACAATCGCGCTGAATAGAATAATCAGCACGATCAACACGCCCGCGATATCTTCGAGCCGGCCGTAGCCGTAGGAAAACGTCGCGGTCGGTTTGCGCCGGGCCAGCAAGAAAGCGACCCACAACGGAATCGCGGTGGTCGCGTCCCCGATGTTGTGGATGGTGTCGGCAAGGAGTGCGACGCTGCCCGACGTAAACACGACCACGATTTGAATGGCGGCCGTGATCGCAAGGATTACGAACGACCATTTGATGGCCCAAATGCCCCGATCGCTCGTGGTGATACTCGGATCGATGACGCCGTGGCTGTGCCCGTGCGCGCCCGGTCCATGATCGTATCCATGGTCTGCGGGAGAATGCGCATCCTCCTGAACCCCGAAGCCGAACCAATCGAGAATGTTTTTCATTGACGGTTGGTCACAGATATTTTGCGAGGGTTTTGAACTCGCTGACGGCCGCCCGCGTTGACTTGCCCCGGCCATTCGCCGTGTCAAGACAATGATCGACGTGATCGTGGATCAGCGTTCGTTTCGCCTCACCAATCGCTCTTTCGACGGCGTGCAGCTGTTGCGCGAGCTCCGGACACGGCCGCCCCTCTTCGATCATGGCAATGACGCGCCGGAGATGTCCGTCCGCCCGGCGCAATCGTTTGATAATTTCCGTGTGGCTCTGATGAATCATCGTCGCTACCTATCCCCCTGGATAGGATAAGCGCAATCGGACAATCGCTCAAGGACTGGATTTCTAGGCCGCCACGATGAAACATGATCTGCCGCTCCCCGGCTCAGGCGGGCATCGAGGACGAGGGCAAGATGGCGAGTATGTCGTTTTGCCAACGATAGCCGGCGTTCCGAAATGGACCCGTTGATAGGGGTCGCGGCGGCTGACGAAGCCCGTTCCGCCGAAGGGTACGGCCGCGGTGCAAAAGCGCCGCCTTGAAGCAGCCCCAAGACTTAAGTCATATTGAACACGGGCAGAGAGGTAACTTCCAATGTTACACGCGCGGCGCACGATCTTGATCTGCGGCATCGCCACCTTTGTGATCGTCTGTCCGTCGATGTGGTCGATGGCGCAGACGCCTATGCAGAAGAAGCAGACACCGGTTCAGACGCAGTCACCCGCTCAAAAAATGAAGGACTGCCTGCTGATCGAAGACGGCTACAAGGAGCGTCTGGAATGTTATGACGCCGTGATCAAGCCGGAGCCGCGGCCATCGCCAAAAAAAGCGACCGTCGTCGCCGAGTGCCGGTTCCTCAAAGAGGAGGACCAGCGGCTCGCCTGTTTCAACGGATTTGTAGAGCCGCGAAAGCAGCCACCGCCCAAAGCCTCGAAACCCGCGCCGGCCAAGAAACCCGCGCTATAGCCGCTGACCTGTCGTGCGCTGCTCATAAAGGACCGGCGCCGCGCAGACTGCGACGCCTCGGCATCAACAACGAGCGGACGGCGCCGAGCGTCGAGACCATCACGGCCGCGCCGCGCGGCGCGGCGTATTGCAGCAATTGCGACGGCAGCCGCCGGTGATAACGGCGATAGCCGAGGAAGGAGCGCGAGCGCTCGCGCAAGATTCGCTCCGGCGCAAGATCGAACTCCGTCTGCAGCCGCCGCTCGATTTCGATCAGCGCGCGGGCGCAGTCGCGCTTGTCGGCGCTGCCGGCGGCGAGAAAGGCGGCGAGCCAGTTCTTGCCGCGAACGTGCTTGCGCAGCCGATAGACGCGCACCCAGGCCGCGCCCTCGCAGCCCGGCACGCGGCGCAGTTCCGCGGTGAGCAACGCGTTCAACTCCTCCAGCGTGCGGACGGCTTTGCGCATGATCGAACCGCCATTGATTCGCCTCTTGGCGAATCAGAGCGCAATTCGGCCGCCGCTGTCCACGGCTCGCCGAAGCTGAAATGGGCGGGCTTATGGGCGGGTGCAGCGCGCCTCTCGCGGCAGGCAGGCGATGCCGACATTGGAGCAGGCTTCGCTGCCGTCCTTCTGCCGCGCGCAAACGCGGCAGCCGTCGGTCCATTCGAGACAGTTCGCCGGCAGGCCGTTGCCTGGCGCCGCCGGAGCGGCGCGGGCTTTCGGAAAATTCGGAATGTCGGCGGCGCGCGCGGCCGGAACGCCAACAAATGCCAGCAGGCAAAGCGCGATCAGACGGGTCCGCATGACATCAAAACCAAAACTTGCGCGCGTCCCACTCGTTCTTCCAGCCGGTGAGCCGGCCTTGGCGGAATTGCAGATAAAGACGTTCTTCGACCCAGGGCGGATAGACGCCGGGAATCGGCGCCGGCTTTTGCACCAGGTAAATTTCCGAATTGCGGCGATGCGCGACGTAGCGCAGGTTCGCGCCGAAAACCGCCGCCGCCTCGTCGGTCGTCATGCCGAAGCGCACGAGCTCGCTCGCCGTGCGCGCACAGCCGAGCGCCAGCCACCAGATGCAAAGGAGTGTGACGATCCGCCTCACCCGCCGGACTATATCGCGTAAGCCGGGTGGACGGAACGGCAGCCTCGACGCCACCGCAATGGAGTCGCACAATTCGATCATGGCATCGGAATCGAGCAAAAACCGGCCGGTACCGGCGGGCGAGCGCAATATCGTGCGATTTCCCGCGGCGCAGAAATCCGGCGGCCAAAAATCCGCTTCCGGCCTCGATAAAGCGCCGTCGCCAGGAACGGGCGGCGAAGAGCCCTTGAGCACCGGCGCGCTGATCGGGATCGGCCTCTTTCTGGCCGCCCTCGTGCTCGCGGGGGTGTGGCTGATGAACACGCTGCGAGACATCGGCAAGATGCAGGATTGCGCCATGCAAGGCCGGCGCAATTGCGCGCCGATCGAGGCGCCGCCGCGTGAGCGCTAGTGTCCCGATTCCGAAGTTCGTAAGCCCTTGCGGCACACTCTGATACGAACTTCGGAATCAAAGGGACACTAGCAACTCTGTGATTCCAGTGCCCCTTTGAACCCGAAGTTCGCAGCTGCGCTTGCGGCGAGGTGTGTGCGAACTTCGGGTTGGGGGCACTAGCAGCATTCGGCCTTCCGCGAATCCGCTATAGTCCGATTTCCTGTTCCAGCGTCGGACTTCAGGCGGCGTGAACCGGGGGGCGCCCTTGCGCGAGAAAGAGCTTCGCATCGCGCTCGTCTGCTTCGGCGGCGTATCGCTCGCCGTCTACATGCACGGGATTTCCAAGGAAATCCTCAAGCTCCTGCGTGCCTCCTCGCGCCTGCACGGAATGCTCGACCGCGCCGCGCGCGCCAAGGCCGCCTTCGGCGCCACCGACGACATCGACGAGTTCGATAAATTCGGCAAGGAGTTCGACACCGAGGCGGACTATTTCGAGCTGTTGCGCGAGATCGGCCGCAAGGTGGAGCTGCGCGTCATCGTCGACGTCATCGCCGGCGCTTCGGCCGGCGGCATCAACGCGGCGATGCTGGCGCGCGCGATCAGCCACGACCTGCCGATGACGAAATTGCGCGACCTTTGGCTCCAGAACGCCGATGTGAGCGTGCTGTTGTCGCCGGAGGCGAGGGCGAAGGCCTGGAGCAAGTTCTTCCTCAAGCCCGTGCTGTGGGCCGCCTCGCGGTTCGGATGGATCGAATCGGTTGGTGATTCCGAAGTGCGCGACAAGCTCTCGCTGTTCCTGCGCTCGCGCTGGTTCAAGCCGCCGCTCGACGGCGGCGGCATGACGAACCTGATGTACGAGGCGGTGACCGCGATGGGCGCGCCAAAATCGCCGATCGCTTCGCTGTTGCCTTCGGGGCAGGCGCTCGATCTCTTCGTCACCGTGACCGACTATCACGGCTATCTGCAGCGCATCCAAATCCACGATCCGCCGCTCATTCACGAGATCGAGCACCGCCACATCCTGCGCTTCCACTATCGGCGGCGGCCGGGCGGCGAGGTCGAGAGCGATTTTACGCTCGACAACGCGCCGGCGCTCGCCTTCGCCGCGCGCGCGACCTCGTCGTTTCCGGGCGCGTTTCCGCCGGCGCAAATCACCGAGATCGACGAATTGCTCGCGCGGCGCGGCAAGAAATGGCCGGGGCGCGAGGAATTCTTCGTGCGCAATTTCGAGCGCCACATCCGCGCCGACCTCGACCCCGCGACGGCCTGCTTCATCGACGGCGCCGTCCTCAACAACCGCCCCTTCCGCGAAGCGATCTCGGCGATCCACGGCCGGCCCGCCTACCGCGAAGTGGACCGGCGGCTCGTTTATATCGATCCCGACCCCGCGCCGCTGTCCATGGCCCGACACAAGGCGGTGCCCGGATTCTTCATGACCCTGAAGGGGGCGCTCTCCGACATTCCCTCCACCCAGCCGGTCTCCGACGAGCTCGGCTTCGTGTTCGACTTCAACGCGCAAGTGCGGAGCTTCAAGGCGATCATCGAGGAGGCGCGGCCGCATATCAGCGGGCTGGTATCGGACGCGATCACCGCGCCGCTCGACCAGAAGATCAGCGCCGAGGAAATCTGCCGCTGGCGCGAGATGGTGAACACACGCGTCGCCCGCGACGCCGGAGCGCCGCCGCGTTCGCCGCGCGCGCGCGCGACCGCCGAGATCATCGATGCCTGGGCGAAAAGCCGCGGCGTCGTCTATCACCGCGCCGAGCACGACGCGCTGTTGCGCGAAACGACGGCGGCTTCCAAGCTTCCGCGCTGGGCCGAGTTCTTTCTCGCTTTCGACGTCGATTACCGCAAGCGGCGCCTCAATTTCCTGATTGAGGGCCAGAACCGGCTTTACCGCCTGCTCGACGAGGGCCGGTTCCCCGGCCTCGAGCCCGGCGTCGTCGACGGGCTGAAGCGCGCCTTCTACCGATTGCTCGACGGGCTGCAGCGCTGCGAAGAGGCGAGGTTCTACAGCGTCGAGGCGCACGGCCTCGTGCGCGAGCTGTTCGAAATCGAGCCTTCCGAGGAGGAGGCGAAGAACCTTACGGCCTTCGCGCGCCGTTTCGTCAAGTTGCATGGCGAAAAACTCGACCGGCTGGTGGAGACGCTCGGGCGTGAAATCAACCTCGCCTCGAACACCCGCGACCTCGACGAGTTGCTCGCTTCCCTCGATCCCGTCGCCTGGAAGCCGGAGCCATGGCGCGAGGTATTGGTGAATTATCTCGGCTTTCCGTTCTGGGACGTGCTCACCTTTTCGGTTTCGACCGCCCGCGATACCGGCGAATTGCACGAGATCCTCATCGACCGCATCAGTCCGCAAGACGTCAAGACGCTGAAGAAATTCGGCGGGGTCAAGAGCCTGAAGGGTACGGGTTTCGGCCATTTCGCCGCGTTTTTGTCGCGCGCCTACCGCGAAAACGACTATCTGCTCGGACGCCTGCACGCGATCGACCGGCTGATCGACATCGTGTGCGACGCGGCCGCGGTCGAGCCCGGCGAAATCGACGTGCTCGGCATCAAGAAGCGGGCGTTTCTGCGCGTGCTCGATCTCGAGGAGCAATATCTGACGGGTAGCAAGCGACTAATCGCGCGGCTCCGGCACTCGATCAAAGCGTTGGGCGGCTAGTGTCCCGATTCCGAAGTTCGCAACCACCCTTGCGGCACGGTGTCTGCGAACTTCGGGTTCGGGGCACTAGGAGCGTGATGACGCTCAGCCGCGCGGCGGGGGCGGCGCGTAGGTGGGCATGCGGTCGGGAGGCGGAGCCATGCCCGGACCCGGACCCGGACGCGCACGCGCGGAGACCGCCGGCGCCGGCGGCCCGGTGTCGAGCACCGTGACCACGCGGCGGTTCTGCGACCAGCACGACATTTCGTTGCAGGTGGCGACCCGCTTCTCGCGCCCGAAGAAGACCGTCCGCACGCGCGCCGGCTCGATGCCCTTCGCGGCGAGATAGCCGCGAACGGCCTCGGCGCGCTGTTTGCTCAGCGCCATGTTCTTCTGCGGGGAAGCTTTTTCGTCGCTGTGCCCCTCGATCATGATCCGATAATTGGGGTATCTGACGAGCCATTCGCCCTGCTTGTCGAGCGTGGTCAGCGCGGTCGGCGAAAGTTCGGCGGAATTCTCGTTGAAGAAAATGCGGTCGCCGACGTTGAGGAAAAAATCCTGCGTCGAGCCGGGCGGAACGGAGCTGACGGGCGGAACCTGGATGGCGGGCGGCTCGACCTTGTTCTCCGCGCAGGCCGCGGCCAAGAGGGCGCAGGCGGCAATGGCCGCGAGCTTGGCGCAACCGGCAATCCACATGGCCCGTTTCCTCCCACGCACTCATCAAGCGGCCGGGCAGCCAATTACTTTCGATAATACTCCTTATACCAGTCGACGAAAGCGCCGACACCGTCCTCGATCGCGGTCGCGGGCCGATAGCCCGTAAGCCTTTGCAAGAGATCGGCGCTGGCGACTGTGGCGCCAACGTCGCCGGGCTGCATCGGCAGCATGTTCATCTTGGCTTTCCGCCCGAGCTTGTTCTCGATCGCGGCGACGAAATCGAGGAGGTCGACCGGCTGGCCGCGGCCGATATTGACGACGCGGAAGGACGCGGCGGGGCTGAGGGAATCGACCGCGTCGGTGCGCGGCGCGTTTTCGCGCACGGGCGCGAGCGGAACCAGACGGACGATCGCCTCGACGAGATCGTCGATATAGGTGAAGTCGCGCGACATATTGCCCTCGCCGTAAATGTCGATGGCGCGGTCGGCGAGCATCGCATCGACGAACTTGAACAGCGCCATGTCCGGCCGGCCCCAGGGGCCGTAAACGGTGAAGAAACGAACCGCCGTCGCCGGCAGCTCGAAGAGATGCGCGTAACTGTGCAGCATCAGCTCGCCCGCCTTTTTCGTCGCGGCATAGAGCGAGAGCGGATGATCGGCGCGGCTCGTCTCCTGGAAGGGAGTTTCGGCATTGGCGCCGTAAACCGAACTCGTGGAGCCGAAGATGAAATGCCGCGGCTTGTGGCGGCGCGCGAGTTCGAGAAGGTTGAAGGTGCCGACGAGGTTCGAGTTCACATAGGCGCGCGGATTTTCCAGGCTGTAGCGCACGCCCGCTTGCGCCGCGAGATGGACGATGACATCGGGCTTGGCCTCGGCGACGACGGCGGCGAGGCGCGCTTCGTCCTCAAGCATAAAATTGTGCGCGGTGAAGCGATTGGACCTCGCCAGCAGTCCCTGCCGCGCCTTCTTCAGCTCGACGTCGTAATAGGACGTCATCCCATCGACGCCCTGCACGACGTGGCCGTCGGCCAACAGGCGGCGCGCGAGATGGAAGCCGATGAAGCCGGCAGTGCCGGTGACGAGAAAGCGCATGGGGGAAAATCGATTGCCTCGGGTTACCTTATATCGTGTTCTTTCCCGCCGCGCCTCATCGCGCCGAAAGCGGATCGGCGGGGGCGGCGTCGAGAATGCGCAACTGCACCCGCTCCTGCCCCTGCCAGCGGTCGATGGAAAGACAACCCACGAGGTGCATGGTCTGGCCGCGCGCGGCGAGCAGGGCCTCGCCGAGCGGGCGCTCGAGGGCGCGGAAGGCGATCGCGTTGAGCGCGCCGCCGTCGCCGGAGCGCAGCCGCACCCGCACATGCGCGTTGCCGACCGGATCGGCGTAGGCGATGCCATGCGAGGGAAAGGCGAACACCGGCTCCGGATTGCCCGAGCCGAAGGGGCCGGCACGCTCGACGGTCTCGATCAGCGCGGGGGTCGCGGCGCGCGCCGTGATCGCGGCGTCGATGACGAGAATATCGGCCGCGCGCGCGGCCGCGACCGACTCGCTCAAATGCCGCTCGAGAAACGCGCGCAGCGCGCCGAGCTTGTCGCGCGTGACCGTAAGACCCGCCGCCATCATGTGGCCGCCGCCTTTGATCAGAAGGCCCTCGACCATCGCGCTGCGCACCGCGAGCCCGAGATCGACGCCGGGGATCGAGCGGGCGGAGCCGGTGCCGGTTTCGCCGAGCATGGCGATGGCGAACGCCGGGCGGCCGAAGCGCTCCTTCAGCCGCGCCGCGACGAGGCCGACGACGCCGGGGTGCCAGCCGTCGCCGGAGGCGATTACCACCGCGCCGCGCTCCTCGAGGCCAAGCGCCGCGAGCGCCTCGGCTTCGGCGGCGGCGAGCGTCACCTTTTCCACGACCTGCCGCTCGCGGTTCAATTGATCGAGTTCGCCCGCGATGCGCGCGGCTTCCGCCGTGTCGTCGGTGACAAGGAGCCGCGTGCCGAGCGTGGCGTCGCCGATGCGGCCGCCGGCGTTGATGCGCGGACCGAGGAGAAAGCCGAGATGCCAGGGCGACGGCGGCCCGTCGAGGCGCGCGACGTCCATCAGCGCGCGTAAGCCCGCCTGCTCGCGGTTCTTCAGCGCGATCAGGCCCTTCTTCACGAAGGCGCGGTTGAGCCCGGTGAGCGGCACCACGTCGGCAACGGTGCCGAGCGCGACGAGATCGAGAAGCTGCAGGAGATCGGGCTCGGGCAGCGAGCCGCCCCAGAAGCCGCGCCGGCGCAGCTCGCGATTGAGCGCGGCGGAAGTCATGAAGGCGAGGCCCGCCGCGCAAAGCTGGTTGAGGCCGGAAAGGTCGTCGGCGCGGTGCGGATTGACGATGGCATGGGCGAACGGCAGATCGCCGGAGACCTGATGATGGTCGATGACCACGACGTCGAGGTCGAGCTTCGCGGCTTGCGCCAGCGCCTCGAAGCTGGTCGAGCCGCAATCGACGGTGACGAGGAGCTTCGCGCCGCGCTCGGCGATGTTGCGCACCGCGTCGACATTGGGCCCGTAGCCCTCGAACAGGCGGTCGGGAATGTGGAAGAACGGATCGAGCCCGGCCGCGTGCAGCACCCGCACGAGGAGCGCGGTTGAGGTCGCGCCGTCGACGTCGTAATCGCCGAGGATCGCGACCTTCTCCTTGCGCTCGACGGCATCCGCAAGCCGCGCCGCGGCGCGGTCCATGTCGGTCAGCGTCGAGGGATCGGGCATCAGGCGGCGGACGCTCGGATCGAGAAAATCCTCGACCCCGTCGAGCGAAACGCCGCGGCAGGCGATGACGCGCGCGAGAATTTCCGGCAAGCCGTAACGCTGGCCGATGGCGAGCGCCGTCTGGCTCTCGCGCGGCGCACAGCGATCGCGCCAGACGCGCCCGGTCACCGAGCGCGTGACGCCGAGAAAAGCGCGCTCGGGCGCGTAGGATGCGGGTAGTGCGCTCATCGCGTGGTTCAATTCAAAAGACCTTGCGATACTGAATGAAGCCGGAACGCTCCGCCAGCTTGTCGTAGAGCGCGCGCGCCGTCTTGTTCGATTCCTGCGTCAACCAATAAACGCGGCTCGCGCCGACGTTGCGCGCGGCCTCGTAGACGGCCTCGATCAAGGCGCGGCCGAGGCCAAGCCCGCGCGCTTGCTCGACGACGAACAAATCCTGCAAATAGCAGTAGTTGCCGATCGTCCACGTCGAGCGGTGAAAGAGATAGTGCACGATGCCGGTGAGCTTGCCGTCGACATAGGCGCCGAGGATGAACATCGGCTCGGCCGGATCGTGCAGCCGCTCCCAGGCCTTGTCGGTGACCTCCGCGGACAGCGCGACCTCGTAGAAAGTCTGGTAGCCCCTCCACAGCGGCTCCCAGGCCGCGCGCTCGCCCTTGCCGACGGGGCGGATGGCGAAACGCGCAGTCATATCCGTTTCAATCCAGATAAAACTTCTTCAGCTCGCGATGCTCGGCGTCGATCCAGCGCACGGTGCCGGTGGCCGAGCGCATCACCACGGTGTGGGTGTAGATGCGATCCTTCTCGAAGCGCACGCCGCGCAGGAAGGAACCGTCGGTGACGCCGGTGGCGGAAACGAGGCAATCGCCGCGCACCATGTCGTGCATGTCGTATTTCTTCTTCGGGTCCTTGATGCCCATGGAGGCGGCGCGCTTTTTCTTCTCGTCGGTGTCGAGCACGAGCCGGCCCTGCATCTGGCCGCCGATGCAGCGCAACGCCGCCGCCGCGAGCACCCCCTCCGGCGCGCCGCCGATGCCGATGTAGATGTCGATGCCGGTGTTCGCGGAATCGGCGGTGTGGATGACGCCGGCGACGTCGCCGTCAGTGATCAGCCGCACGGCGGCGCCCGTTTTGCGCGCCGCGGTGATCAATTCGGAGTGGCGCGGCCGGTCGAGCACGAGCACGGTGATCTCCTCGGGCTTCACTCCCTTGGCCTTGGCGAGCGCGCGGATGTTCTCCTCGGGGGTGGCGTCGAGATCGACGACGCCCTTCGCATAGCCGGGGCCGATCGCGATCTTTTCCATGTAAACGTCGGGCGCATTGAGCAAGGTGCCGCCCTCGGCCATCGCCATCACCGCGATCGCGCCCTGCATGTTCTTGGCGCAGAGCGTGGTGCCCTCGAGGGGATCGACGGCGATATCGACTCTCGGCCCATGCTCGCTGCCGACCTTCTCGCCGATGAACAGCATCGGCGCCTCGTCGCGCTCGCCCTCGCCGATCACCACGGTGCCGTCGATCGGCAGGTTGTTCAATTCGCGGCGCATGGCGTCGACCGCCGCCTGATCGGCCGCCTTCTCGTTGCCGCGCCCGCGCAGCCGTGCCGCCGCCACCGCCGCGCGCTCGGTGACGCGCACGATCTCGATGGTCAAAACGCGCTCTATCGCAAGGCTCGGCTGGACGGTGATCGGCGTCGACATGCGGTCTTCCCCGGACATTTTTTGCACCTTTCCGTTCATCCCTCGAAGTCAGCGCTCGGGCCTGGGGCGTGGGCGTCCAGGATGACGGAATTCCGAGACGGTATGTTGCGAACTATATCAGCTTTTTTCGATGCGGATCACCTGCGGCCGCTCGGCCAGCACGCCCTCTTTCTCGATCGCGGCGAGCGCGCGGCGCACCGCGTCCTCGGTGGTCGCATAGGTGATGAGCACAACGGAAGCAGGCGCCGCCGCGCTCCTCGGGTCGTCGCCGCCGTGCGGGCGCGATTTCTTGCGCCGCTGCATGATCGATTCGAGCGAGATATTCTCGTCGGCCATGCGCCGCGCGATGGTCGCCGCGGTGCCCGGCCGGTCGAGCGCGGCGAGCCGGATGTAATAGCCGCCTTCGTGGCGCTGCATCGGCGCGCGCGAGAGCTTGCCAAGCTCGGCGACCGGGCGGCCGAACGGAAATACCTTGCGGCCGGCGGCAAGATCGACGATGTCGGCGACCACTGCCGACGAGGTGGCGTCGCCGCCGGCGCCAGGGCCGACCAGGGTCAGTCCCATCATGTCGGAGTCGACGGCGACCGCGTTCAAGACGCCGTCGATTTCGGCGATCACGGAGCCCTTCGGCACCATGGTCGGGTGCACGCGCTGCTCGATGCCGGTCTCGGTGCGTTGGGCGACGCCGAGAAGCTTGACGCGGTAGCCGAGTTCGTCG
>WNEY01003534.1_pt1 | contig 11738 bp, 12 predicted proteins | sample 5400531 | NCBI WGS metagenome assembly WNEY01 (sample SAMN13153338, study PRJNA577476) | soil metagenome | isolation source: 200 cm saprolite under Douglas fir tree site 1 | place: USA:California | collected 2015-04-18
GTCTCCACCACGTGTGCCGCCCGCGGCTCGTGCTCCTCGTCCCGGGCCGCCGACCCCGACGACCGCCGGCGCCGCCGTCGGCGCGACGGGCCGGACGCGCGCTCGGGCTTGGCCGCGGCGGCCGGCGGCGCGGCCACAGGCGGAGGCTCGGGCAGCGTCGTACCACCGTTGGCACGCGACCTCCGTCCCCGGCGCCGTCGCGACGGGGCGGCCGGCTGCTCAGGCGCCCGGTGCGGGGCCGCTTCAAGATTCCGCTTGACCTTGGCGCCGATCTCACCCTCGGCGCACAGTGCGCCGTCGGCGGTGTGGACGTCCACCCGCCAGACCACGATCGAGGACGGGGCGCCGGCGACCGGCGGCCGCTTCTGGGTCAGGACCCAGCGGGCGTAGATCGTGTCGCCCGCGCGAACGGCCCGAGGGAACTTCCAGTTCAGCCATTCCCACTCCGCCACCGAGGGCACGGGCGTGTCGACCGAGCCAAGGCCGATCGCCATGGCGACCACGAGCGAGGGAGGCGCGGGGCGCGGGCCGTTGACGCCGGCCTCGATCGTCAGCGGCGAGAAGTCGCCGGCGACGCCGGCGAACAGGGCTATCTCGGCTTCGGTGACCGTCCGGCGGCGGGTGGTCCACTCGCCGCCAAGGGGGAGATCGTCAAAGGAAAGCGGCTCCAGATCGGGGCGAGTATAGATCGAACTTTAAGGATGCCGCGTTAACCTATCCAGACTTTTAGATGGAACCGGCCGGAATCCTGCTGATCGTTTCGGTTTTCCTCGTCGCCGCCCTGATGCTCCTGACGCTGTCTTTGATGCGCCTGCGCGGCACCACGCGCGAGGTCGAGGCCGCGCTCTCGGACCAGATGGGTGCGCGCGAGAGGGCCGACCTGTTCATTGCCCTGATCTCCGCGGTCAACTCGTCGCTGGCGTTGGAGGAGGTGCTCAACGTCGCTTTGACGCACGTAGGGCGGTTGATGGGTTCGGTTGCAGGGGCGATGTACCTGGTCCGACCGGGCAAGGCCGAGCTTTATCGCGAGTCGTCTTACAACCTCACACCGCGCGCTCGCGGAGGCGTGCGTCAGTCCGACGAGGAGCCGCTCCGTTCCGCTGTGGCGGCGATGCGGCCGCTCGTCGTCAAGCTCGACGAGCGCTCGGCGCCCGGCCTCGAGCAGGGCGGGCATCCCCAGCACGTGCTGGTGGTTCCGATTCAGCGCTCGGGCCAGCTTATGGGCGCGATGGAGCTGTACCTCAACGCGTGGCGGGAGCTGAGCGAGGACCAGGTCGAGCTGCTCAACGGTGTCGCGTCGCAGGCGGCGATCGCGATCCGCCACGCGCAGCTCTTCGCGGCGCAGGAGGAGAACGCGCTCACCGACGAGTTGACCAAGCTGCCCAACCGGCGCGCGCTCGCGCAGCGGTTCCTCCAGGAGACGCAGCGAGCTCGCCGGCACCGCGCGGGGATCACGTTCGTGATGGTCGACCTCGACCACTTCAAGCAGGTGAACGACACATACGGGCACCTGAACGGCGACGCCGTGCTGGCGGAGCTGGCCTCGATCCTCTCGACCGGACTGCGCGAGTCGGACGTGTGCGCGCGCTACGGCGGCGAGGAGTTCGCCCTGATCCTGCCCGAGACCACCGAGGCCGGCGCGCGCGTGCTGGCGGAGCGCATCCGCGCGAAGGTCGCCGCGGCGACGTTTCCCGGCGGGCTGAAGCTGACGATCAGCGTCGGCGTCGCGGCGACCGAGGAGCCGGCGCTGTTCACGCAGCTGATCGACCGCGCGGACCAGGCGCTCTACGCCGCCAAGCAGGGCGGGCGCAACCAGGTGCGCATGGCGGACATGACCGGTCCCGCGCCGAAGTCGCACGCGGCCAGGACCGAGCCCGAACCCGCTTGATGCGTAGAGGACTTCCACCAGCGTCGATCGGGCCGCAGCGACGTGCGTCGCGGCCGGAGTAAATCCGGCAGCGAGAACTCCCGTTTAGGCGACGCGTCCCTCGGGCGCCGGCGCGCTCCGTGAGCGCATCCGCTCGCTCTGCATCACCGCCATCACCGCCAGCAGCAGCACTGAGGCCGCGGCACAGACGGTGAACCCGGCGGTGTAGCCGTAGCCCTGGACGATGGGTCCGAACAGCAGGGGACCGGCGGCGAGCCCCAGGAACAGGATCGAGCCGTACGCGCCCATCGTCACGCCGCGCGTCGAGGCGCTCGACAGATCGGCGAAAACGACCCCGACCGCGACGAATGACGCGGCGAGGAACGGCGTGCCGATGATCAGGGCGATCGCGGGGGCGGCGAAACCGCCCAGGTGGCCGAGCACGACCATGACGATCGACCACCCGACCCCGCCGAAGACCACGATGGGCCAGCGCTGGGGCATGCGGTCGACGAGCCATCCCGCGGGAAGTCGCGCCCCGCCATTGACGACCGCCTGCAGGGCCAGCAGGTAGCCGACCTGCGAGCTGGGCAGGAGCAGCGTCTCCCTGCCGAACACGGGGAGGAACGCGCCGATCGTGCCCCACGAGATCGTCATCGCGATGAGCCCGATCGTCACAGGCACGAAGGCGCGCTGGGTGGCGAGGGCGCGCAGCGGCTCGCGGAAGGCCAGCCCCTGGCCGGACCGCTGCGTGGTGTTGCCCGCGGCGATCGCACCGGGCAGCGAAAGGATGAGAACGGCGGTGGTGAGCGCGATGTCCGCCCGCAGGTCGACCCAGCGCAGCGCGACGCCGGCGATCGAGGGGCCGAGGAAAAAGCCGGCCTGCATCGAGAAGGTGAGCCAGCCCAGCGCACGGCCCCGCCGTGAGCGGTCGACCGACTCGGTCACGGCGCTGAAGATCGCCGACTGCTGGATTCCGGCCGCGAGACCGCCGATGACCTGCCACAGGAAAAGCGGCGGCACGGTGGTCGTGAAGGCGGTGGCAAGCTGCGATCCGGCGGCCAGGACGAGCGAGATCCCGATCAAGGTGCGCGCGCCAAATCGATCGACCAGAACACCCGACGGCAGCGACAGGAACGCGCCAGCGAGCGTCGCGACCGAGAACAGCGCGCCGACCACGAACCGGCTGGCGCCGAGGTCGTGGGCGTAGAGCGGGACGGTCAGACCGCGGGCCGCGAGAGCCGCGAAAATGGCCGCCGCGGCGAGATAGAGCCACAGCCTTCGACGCGATTGATCGACGGGCTGCGTCACTCCTCCTACCATACCGGCGACATGGTCCGCGAGCGGGTAGGCGACTGGAAGCTCGCCTGGCGCTTCGCGCTCGCGGGCTTGCTGGCGGGGATCCTGGTCATCGCCCTAGCTCAAACCGGTGTCACGGCCGGGACATTCGACGCCGGCCAGGATCAGCTGTTCCCGGCGCCCGTCCCCGACCCCCGCATCACCCTTGTCGCCATCGACCAGACCTCGGCCAACAACCTCGGCGGCTACCCGCTCGTCTCCAACGCCTACCACGCGCAGGTCATCAACTACCTGATGAGCCTGCACCCGAGCGCGATCCTGTTCGACGTCCCGCTCACGGTCCAGACGCAGCCGGACCTCGAGCCGCCGCACGCGGACACCAACCAACCGCTCATCGACGCGCTGAAGGCGGCCGCGAGCAAGATCGTGCTGGTCTGCACCGCCGACCAGCCGCCGCAGAAGGTCTTCCAGGTCGGCGAGCTGATCGGCGAGCGCACGTTCAGCACCCCCGACGCGGCGAATGCGGTGCGCGGCGTCTCGTTGACCCCTCCACAGACCTGCGACGAGAACAAGAGCCACGAGCCCGCGTTTCTGCAGGCTTTGCGGATCTCCGAAGGGATCCAGGACCCGCTGGTCACGAGCGGTTCGCAGGTCAGGTTCGGCCCGCATTCGATCCCGCTCGTCAACGGCCAGATGCTCATCAACTTCACGCGCGGCACCGGCCCGACGTGCACCTACGCGCAGATCTTCACCGGCGGCTGCCCGCATCCGGACCTCATCACCAACCACGTCGTGGTCGTCGGTTCTAAGGTCATCGACGCGGGTGACGTCTACTCGCAGCCTGTCGCCTTCCACCACGACTCGAGCTTCTGTCCCAAGAGCCGACCTCGCTGCATGCTCGACAACCAGAACTACGGCTATCGCATCCAGGCCGACGCGATCAGCACGATCCTCCAGGACCGCTACGTGCGCACTCAGCCCGACACCTCGATGCTGGTCAACGCGCTGCTTCTGGCGGTGGTCGTCGGAGTTCTCGTGTACGTGCTGTCGTTTCGGCTGGCGGTCCTGGCCTCCGCGGGATTGCTGCTTTTCTACTACGCCGGGATCTACGGCCTGTCGCGGATGGACTTCCTCGCCGACCCGCTGTACGCGCCAGTCGCGGTCGTCCTCGGCGCGACGTTCTCGTTAGGCGCGCGCTACGTGCTCGAAGAACGCGAGCGGCGGAAGGTCGAGCACATCTTCGGCCACTACATCGATCCACGAGTCGCCAATCAGCTGGCCGCATCGCGTTCTGTAGAGGAGCTGATCTCGAAAGGCGAGCGCCGTGACCTCACTGTTCTTTTCGTGGACATCAGGGGATTCACCTCGATGTCGGAGGCGATGCGCGCCGACGAGGTGCTCACGCTGATCCAGGACTACCTCGACGAGATGAGCAAGCTCATCCTCAAGTGGGATGGGCTCATCGACAAGTACGTGGGCGACGAGATCATGGCGCTCTGGAACGCGCCGCTGCCGCAGCCGGACCACGCGCTGCTCGCCATTCGCTGCGCCTACGACCTGGTCGACAAAGCGCCGGCGCTGCAGGAGAGGCTCGCCGCGCGTGGCCTGCCGCGGATCAGCTGGGGGATCGGCATCAACTCGGGCCCGGCCGTCGTCGGCAACATGGGCAGCAGGGAGCGCCTGCAGTACACGGCGCTGGGAGACACAGTGAACACCGCGTCCCGTTTCTGCGGCGCGGCGCCGGGGTTCACCGTCCTCGTCGGCTGGCCGACGTACCAGGCGTGCGCCGACTACATCGCCGTCGACGAGATGCCGGGCATGCAGCTGAAGGGCAAGTCCGCCCAGACGTTTCGCGTGTTCAAGGTGACCGCGATCCGGGAGAACAAGGAGTCGCCGTGGGTGCCATTTCCGACGGGGGATCGGGCGCCGGTCCCCGCGTGAGCTCAGAGCCAGAGCCAGGGCCGCGAATCCTCGACGGATCTTCGGCGCCCATGCAGCACCGAATCTCTCGCCGAGGCTCGCAGCCCTGTCTCTAAAGCGAGCCGCCGGGCTGCTCCGTGACGCGCGCCACGGTCTTGCTTTGACGGGGGCCGGCGTCTCGGCGGAGAGCGGCATCCCCACCTTTCGCGGCGAGGGTGGCCTGTGGACGCAGTACGACCCGGTGAAGGTCGCCTCGATCGAGAGCTTCCTCGCCGACCCCACTGCGTACTGGCGCGTGTCCAGGGAGCGCGGGCGCGTCGCCCTCGCGGCAAGACCCAACCCGGGCCACGTGGCACTGGCCGCGCTCGAGGCGGGCGGCCACCTGGTAGCGGTCGTGACCCAGAACACCGACGGCCTGCACCGCGACGCGGGCAGCAGGCGTGTGGTCGAGCTGCACGGCTCGGGCCGCACGGTCGAGTGCCTGACGTGCGGCAAGACCGAGCCGCGCTCCGAGGTCCAGGCGCGGCTCGACGTCGAGATGCCGCCGCGCTGCAAGCACTGCGGCGGCACTGTCCTCAAGCCGACGGTCGTCTTGTTCGGCGAGCCGATGCCCGCGGAGAAGACGCAGGAGGCGTTCGAGCTCGCCTCGCGGACCGACGTGATGCTGGTCGTCGGCACGTCGCTCGTCGTCTACCCGGCGGCGGACGTGCCGCTCCTCGCGCTGCGCTCCGGCGCGCGGATGATCGTCGTCAACGCCGAACCGACGCCGTTCGACCGCTTCGCGGAGGTCGTGATCCACGGCCGCTCGGGGGAGGTGCTGCCGGAGATCGTCCGGCTTACAGATGAGTGACGCTGCCGGCGACGAAGGGGCGACCGTCGACGATGAGCTCGCCGTTGGGTCCGAGGTTTTCAGCGACTCCTTCAGTCCCGTCGATGCGAACCCTGCGGCCCAGGGTCGCTGACAGCTCCCGCCACCGTTCGAGCACCCGGTCCGCGGGCGCGGCGGTCCACAGGTCGATCTTCCTCCGCAGCCTTTCCAGCACCTCGTCGCGCGGCTGATCGAGCATGGCCGCGCCTTCGGGCGCCCGCGACAGGTTGATGCCGATGCCGCACACCGCCTTGTGGGCGGTCGCCTCGACCAGGATGCCGCCCAGCTTACGGTCGTCGAGCAGCAGGTCGTTGGGCCACTTGAGGCGCACGCGCGGTCCGCACGCCTCCGCCGCGGCCACCCCAGCGGCGAGGCTGAGCAGTGGGTTGGGCTGGAGCACGAACGAGACGAGCAGCGCCGTGCCCGGCGGCGCCTCCCAGCGCCTCTCCATGCGCCCGCGCCCTTCCGTCTGGTGGTCGGCGACGACGACGGACCCGACGGGCATATCGCGCGCCACGTCCTGCGTCGACTTCACCGAGTCGAGGCGGACGACTTGCCCATCACCCATGCTCGGTAGGCTATAGCGAGCCCATGAAGCTCCATCGCGCGATCGTGCTCGTGGTGATGATGCTGATCGCGCTCGGCGCGTTCGTCCTGCTGACCGCCGCGGGCATCGCCAGCTTCGACGGCCGCAGCCTCATCGCGCTCGTGGTCGTCCTCGTCGTCGCGGCGATCAGCGGGGTCGCGTTCAGCTGGAAGCGCTACAGCCGCCGTTCGTGACACCGCCACTCCGTCTCGGTTACAAGGCCTCGGCCGAGCAGTTCAGCGCGCGCGAGCTGCTCGATTTCGCCGTCGCCGCGGAGGCCAACGGCTTCGACTCGGTTTTCGTCAGCGACCATTTCCAACCGTGGCGCCACTCCGACGGCCACGCGCCTTTCGCGTTCGCATGGCTCGGTGCGGTCGGCGAGCGCACCTCGCGAGCTCTCCTCGGCACGTCGGTCAACACCCCGACCTTCCGCTATCACCCCGCGCTCGTCGCCCAGGCTTTCGGCACGCTGGGCGAGCTGTTTCCGGATCGCATGATCCTCGGCGTCGGCACCGGCGAGCACCTCAACGAGGGCGCCTTGGGCATTCCCTGGCCCGACAACAAGGACCGATTCGCGCGCCTCCGCGAGGCGGTGAAGCTCATCCGTCTTCTGTGGACCGAGGAGTCGGTGACCTTCGACGGCGAGTACTACCACACGCGCAACGCCACGATCTACGAGCGCCCTGAGCGTCAGGTGCCGATCTACGTTGGCGCCGGTGGGCCGCAGGTCGCGAAGTACGCGGGTCGCGCGGGCGACGGCCTCATCTGCACCTCGGGGAAAGGAATGGAGCTCTACTCCGAGCAGTTGCTCCCCTCGTTCAGCGATGGCGCCAGGGAATCCGGCCGCGATCCCGACGAGCTCGACAAGATGATCGAGGTGAAGGTGTCGTTCGACACCGACCGCAACCGCGCGATGGAGGACACGAAGATCTGGGCCGCGCTCGCGCTGCCGCCGGAGAGCAAGGCCGGCGTCGACGATCCGCGGGAGATGGAACGGCTTGCGAAGACGGTCGAGGACGTCGCGCACAGGCGCTGGCTCGTGTCCGACAATCCCGACGAGCACATCGAGCAGCTGCGACCCTATCTCGAGCTGGGCTTCACTCATCTTGTCTTTCACTCGCCCACCGACGCCCAGGGGCGCTTCCTCGAGGTGTACGGCGCTCAGATCCTGCCCAGGATTCGCGAGCGATGGGGCGTGTAGCGTCGTGAGGACCTGGGTGGTCGTCCCGGTCAAGGATTTCGACTCCGCCAAGGAGCGCCTGCGGCCGGTGCTGGGGGCGAAGTCGAGGCGCGCGCTGGCGCGCAACAACGCGCGGCTCGCGGTGAGCGCCGCCGCCGCGGGCGACCACGTCCTCGTGGTCACGGGCTCCGACGAGGTGGCGGAGATGGCGGCGGCGTGGGGAGCCGACGTGCTGCTCGAGCCCCGCGAAGAGGGGCAGAACGTCGCCGCGCGCCGCGGCATCGATCGGGCGATCGAGGGCGGAGCGGGCGCAGTGCTGCTTCTCTCGAGCGACCTTCCGCTCGTGACGGAGGCCGCCGTGCGCGAGATGCTCAACTCCGCGGCGCGCCACGCGTCCCCGGTCGCGGTCGCTGCGCCGGCGATCGGCCGCGGCGGCACCAACGCGCTCTACCTCCGGCCGCCCGGCGGGCTCGGGCTGCACTTCGGCGACGAGTCGCTGGCCCAGTTCCGCGCCGACGCCGAGGCTCACGGGGTGAAGTTCGTTGTGTTTCACTCCGACGCGATGGCGCTCGACCTCGACGAACCTTCGGACCTGGCGCGCGTCCGCGCGGTGTGAGATCGGTCGAGCTCCTCGGCGTCGAGGGGCTGCCGGAGGTGCGGCCTGGGGACGATCTCGGAGAGCTCATCGCCGCCCACGCGTCGTTCGAGGCGGGCGACGTCCTCGTCGTCGCCCAGAAGGTCGTCTCCAAGTCCGAGGGGCGGCTGGTCGACCTGAACACCGTCACGGCGAGCGCAGACGCGGTGCGCATCGCGGCGGGCTTGATCGCGCTGCCCGACCCGCGCATGGTTCAGGTCGTCCTCGACGAGAGCGTCCGCGTCCTGCGCTCTGAGCGCGTGCTCATCACCGAGACGCGCCACGGCTTTGTCTGCGCCAACGCCGGAGTCGATCACTCCAACACCGGTGCCGCGGGCGTGGTCACCCTGCTGCCGCTGGATCCCGACGCGAGCGCGAACCGCCTGCGCGACCGTATCCGCGAGGTCAGCGGCAAGGACGTCGGCGTGATCGTCTCGGACACCTTCGGCAGACCCTGGCGGCTGGGTATCCAGAACGTCGCCCTCGGGGTGGCGGGGCTGCCGGCCGTGCTCGACCTGCGCGGCACGGCCGACGACAACGGCCGGCCGCTGCATGCGACGGTCCTCGCGGTCGCCGACGACGTCGCGGCCGCCGCGGGCATGGTCATGGGCAAGACCACGCGGACGCCGGCCGTGATCGTGCGCGGCCTGAGGCTTCAGGGTGCAGGCTCCGGACGTGACCTCATTCGTCCCGCCGCCGAGGACCTCTTCCGCTGAAGGTCGTCGTTCTCGCCGGCGGCACGGGAGGCGCGGCTCTCGCCGCGGGCATCCAGGCGGTCGCGCCCGAGCACGAGCTGACGGTCATCGCCAACACCGCGGACGACGACGAGTTCTGGGGCGTGCTGGTCTGCCCCGACGTCGACGCGGTGATCTACCGGCTGGCTGGTGTCTTCAACGACCAGGCGGGATACGGCGTCAAGGACGACACCTTCCAGGTGCTCGACAGCATGGACCGCATCGGCGAGGCTGCGTGGTTTCGCATCGGCGACAAGGACCTCGCCACGCACCTCGTGCGCACGGGCCTCCTGCGGCGCGGCTGCACGTTGACCGAGGCGACCCGCGAGCTGTGCGAGAGATTCGGCGTGACCGTGCGGGTGCTGCCGATGTCAGACGAAGACGTCCGCACGCGCTTCACGACCGACGCCGGTGAGTTGTCGTTCCAGGAGTACTTCGTCCGCGAAAGGCTCGCGCCGAAGCTGCAAGGCATCCATTTCGCCGGCCTCGACGAGGCACGCGCGACGTCCGAGGTGCTCGCCGCCCTGCGTGAGGCCGACCTCGTCGTCATCGGCCCGTCCAATCCATTGATCTCGATCGCGCCGATCCTTGCCCTGGTCCGCAAGGACATCGCGCCCGAGCGCACGGTCGCGGTGACTCCGATCGTCGCGGGCGCCGCGTTGAAAGGTCCGACCGTGGAGATGATGCGAGTCCTCGGCCACGAGCCGAGCCCGGTCGAGGTCGCCAGGATGTATGGCGACATCGCCACGACGTTTGTTCTCGACGCGCGGGATGCGGGCCTGACCGGTGCGATCCGCGCGATGGGCTACAGGACGCTGGTCGCGGACACGGTCATGCGCGACGGTGGCCGCGCGCTGGCGGGAGTCTTGCTGGGGCTACGTGACGTGTGAGTTGGCGACCATCACCAGCACGCCGATGAGAACCATGACCAGCCCGACCACGAGCACCGCGTACTGAGCGACCGCCATCACCGTCCCGCTCGAGCGCCTGGCCTCGGGCTCGTCGGCCTCTGCACCGGGGGCGTCGCCTGAGGCCAGCCCCCACGAGTCGGTCGCGGTCGCCGCGCCGCCTTTGTCCTTCTTCTTCTTCTTGCCGTCCGGCCCCGGCTCGGCGCTCTCCTTGGCCGTGCTGACGACCGACCAGCCGCCGGCCGACGTCGACGAGGCAGCGGTGGCCGCCGCGGGCTCCATCTGGGCGGGACGCTCGACCGCGGGCGCGGGGGCCGGGGTCCACGCGGGTTCGCTGGGCGCCATCGGCGTGGGCTGCGGCGCGGGCCGGAACGGCTCAGATGTTGGCGGCGCGTACGTCGGCTCCTGGGGAGCCGGCGGGTAGTCGAACGTGGGCGCGGGCGCGGACGCCGCGGCGGGCACGTCCCAGGGCGCGCCGGCAGGCGCCTCCCCGGGGGGCGGCGGCGGCATCGAGGGCGGAGCGGATGGCGGGGCGACGGGGGGCGCCCCGTAGGCCGGCGTCTCCCAGCTCACCGTGGCTCGAGGAACCTGTGTCGCGAACGCCGAGGTCGAGGCCGGAATCGTCTCCTCCTGCGGCTTCTGCGCGCGGCCGTGCGGCGCCAGCGTTCGCTGCCGGGCGGCCCGCACCTTGTGCTCGATCTGCGAGCGGCGCGACGAATACATCGACCGCTTCTCAACCGACTTGCGCCGTAATACGAAGAAGACTGCGACGATACCGACGAGCGCGACGAACGGCCCCGCCACCAGGTAAGCCATAGGCGCCGATTATGCAGGAAGGGTCGGTATGTGAGAATCGCGCAAATGGCACTTTATGACCGCGTTCAATCAGGGATGGTGAACGCGCGCGTGCGCCGCGACGAGATCGCCTTGAACACGCTGTCGCTTCTCAAGAGCGAGCTCGTGCGCGCGAGCAAGGATGGATCTGTGCAGGGGAAGATCGACGACGACCTCGTGATCCGCGTCGCCCGCAAAGAGGTCAAGAGGCGCGAGGAGGCGATCGAGATGTACCGCAAGGCCGGCCGCGAGGAATCGGCGCGCCGCGAAGCGGCCGAGATGGAGGTCCTGCGCGGTTTCCTGCCCGCGTCGATGAGCGAGCAGGAGGTCGAGGCCGAGGTGCGCGCGGTCATCGAGGAAGTGAAGCCCGAAGGTCCGAAGGGTTTTGGCGCGGTCATGAAAGCCGCGACCGCGCGGCTTGCGGGTCGCGCCGAAGGAAACCAGATCGCGGCGGTGGCTCGCCGGCTGCTTGGCTAGCGCCTCCAAAACCAAGCCGCGTAACTGGAACGTTCCCAAGCCGCCGCGCGGCGCCCGCAAGCGCGCGCTGCTCACGGTCGAGCGCCTGCGCGACCTGTATCGGGCGGCCACCGAGCTGACGTACGAGAACCCCTTTCAGCTCCTGATCGCGACGATCCTTTCGGCGCAGACGACTGACCGCTCGGTGAACCTGGTCACCCCGGAGCTGTTCCGCCGCTACCCGACCGCGCACGAGCTGGCCGCGGCGGACCCGGCCGAGGTCGAACAGCTCATCAAGCCCACGGGTTTCTTCCGCCTGAAGACCAGGCGGATCATCGCGGCCGCCAGGGCGCTGGTCGAGCTGTACGGCGGCGAGGTGCCGACCACGATGGAGGACATGGTCAAGATCCCGGGCATCGGCCGGAAGACGGCCAACGTCATCCTCGGCGCGG
>WNEY01003537.1_pt1 | contig 11736 bp, 12 predicted proteins | sample 5400531 | NCBI WGS metagenome assembly WNEY01 (sample SAMN13153338, study PRJNA577476) | soil metagenome | isolation source: 200 cm saprolite under Douglas fir tree site 1 | place: USA:California | collected 2015-04-18
GGATATTGCGCTTAATTTTTAGCGATGCCGTGCGGGGGAAGTCTTCATCGAAGAGGACGATCCCGTGCACGCGCTTGTAGTTTAGCAGGCGGTTGTTGCGAGCGGAGATATCGCGGCGGAGGTCGTCGGTGAGGGTCTGACCTTCCTGGAGACGGAGAACGAGGACCAACTGCTCGCCGACCATGGAGCGCCGCGGCCAGATGTAATTGGCGGCGAAGACGCAGAATTCCTTAACGGGCAAACCCTCGAAGACGGTCTCGATGTCCTCCGGGTAGATGTTTTTAGCCTCTTCGGTAACAATCATGTTTTTCTTGCGGCCGAAGAGTTGCAAATGGCCGGTGGCATCGAAGCGACCGAGGTCACCGGTCATGAGCCAACCGTCGACAATAGTTTCTGCGGTGAGCTCGGGATCGTCAAGGTAGCCGGCCATCACGGTCTTGCCGCGGACGGCGAGTTCGCCGATGCCGTCGGCGTCGGGGTTGACGATGCGTACTTCCGTGCCTGGAAGGGGCTTGCCGACCGTGTCGGCACGCGGTGTGCGAGGGTCGTTCACCGAAACGGCGGTGCCCGCTTCGGTCAGCCCATAGGCGTTCGCGACCGGGATGCCTAGATCCAGAAAAAACTGCAGCGTCGCGGGTTCGGTGAACGCGCTGCCTACACCGAACGCGCGCAATTGGCCGCCAAACGCGCGGTGCACCTGGCCGAGAAGTCTCCGGCTGAGCCAAACTCTGGGGCGATGGCGAGTCAAAGCCCGATTTATGCGGATGAGGGCGTTCAATGCGGTGCGTTTGCCTTTTGGCAGGGCCGCGAAGTTGGCTTCCATTCCCTTCTTCAGATTTTTGAGAATGAGCGGCACGAGCATCATGTAAGCAATCTTGTAGCGGGTGAAAGCGTCGCGCACGAATTCCGGCCGAAGTGTACGCAGGTGGACGACGGTCGCCCCGGAAGTAAACGGCAGAACAAAGCCCATCATGAAGTCGACCACGTGATTGGTGGGAAGAATACTCAGGTAGCGAATCCCCGGCTCGAATGCGATCACCTGCGTGATGGCATAGCCCTGCTCGAGGTAGTTATCGTGTGTGGTCATGCAACCTTTGGGGCGCCCGCCGGTACCGGAAGAATAGACGATGGAAGCAACATCCTTACGTTTGCAGGCAACAAATGCGGGTTCGCCGGGGCGTTGGAAATCTTCCCAGCGTTGTGCACCATCAAGAGCGGCATTGGGAGGGGCTTCGGTAACTAGCACGGTTTTGATATGGATTGCCTCGTTGCGAAGGGAGGAAGCGGCGAGTTGCCGCCAAATGGGATATTCGGTGATCAGGAAAGCGGCGTTGGAGTGCTTGAGCAATTGCCATTGCTCGTCGGGAGTGAGCTTGTAGTCGAGGGGAACCATCACGCCGCCGCAGTAGAAAATGGCGCAGGCGGAAATCAGCCACTTGGACTGATTGGTCATGATGATGGCTGCGCGGTCGCTCGCCTTAAATTCAGCATCTTGCAAGGCTTTGGCTAATGGATGTGCGCGCTCCTTGAAGTCCCGGTAGGTAAGGCGGTCTTTTTCGCGCTGGCGATCGGATTCGATCAGGCAAACTTCACTGGAGAACTCATCTAAGGCATCTTTCAGCGCGGCGCCGATCGATTGGTACTTCGAGAGATCGAGCATTACAGGCGGGATTGGATGCGGGAGGCGAGGGTGCGGAAGTCGCTTACGCCCTGGACTTCGTAGTCGGGGAGCTCGATGCCGAAATGATTTTCGAGACGGCTGAGGAGCTCGAGGGCTTGGAGACTATCGATGCCGAGCTTTTTGAAGAAGTCGTCGTCAGGCGCGAGGGAATCGGCGGGAACCTGGAAATGCTTGGAGGCGAGGTTGAGCACTTCCTGCGTGGTTTGGTCGATGGTGCGCATGGATAGGCCAATTTAGCACCATCCGGACAGGAATGAAAATTCGGAAACAGTTGCGAGCGGACGAGTTCCGGTGTGGCCGCGGTGTGTTCAAGTGCCTCGGTAGTCCGCGCGGTGACTTTGCAATGAAAAGTACTTGACACCTACAAGGGGCGGCGTATTCTGACGCCGAGGCTCACTATGGAAGACCTACATACAACTCCAGTATCGGGTTTGGGCAGACCACTGGGCCCATTTCGAGGGCCACTCGCGGATGCTATCCGTTATTGGGAGCCGCGGCGCGCGGTGTATAATTTGGTCCTCATCGCCGTCACGGTTGCTTGGATGGTAGCGACCTGGCCCCATTTCCGTCCGGCCTTGACGCTGTCGTCTCTACCGCCTATGGCCGTCCTGGCATTGCTAGCCAACGTTTGCTATTGCGCAGCTTACGTCGTGGACGTTGCCATGCTGCATTCGTCTCTTAATGCGGTCTGGAGACGTCGACGCTGGATACTGTGGTTGGTGGGAACGCTCTTTGCAATTGTTCTGGCAAGTTATTGGATCGCTGACGAGATCTATCCAGATGTCCGCTAAGGAGTGCCGCGACGAAGGCCCAGGGCCACGGGCTCGGTGTGGATGGAGGCGGCGCGTTTGGCGAGGATGGCGGCGACGTGGAATTTGGCGGCGCGGTTAGTAATGTTGGGGCGGGCGGCTTCGCCTCTAAACGGGGTTGTGAGTCCGATTGATACTCCGGCATCGGCCCATCGACCTTTTTTAGCGCGAGGGCGGGGAAGATATAGGCTTTGGCGTTGGCATCCCAACGATAGCCGGCACGGAACCGCCATAGTCTTTGCGATCGTGCGGGCCATTCAACCAACAGGTGAGGATGCTTCGGATCAATTTTCACCGAGACCTTCAAGAGGTGAAAAGACCAAATGGTTCGGGGAGGGCGAGCGTGTTCGATGGTCATCTTCCGCTGGATCTGACAGCCCATGCGACCGAACCATCGGTGGTCGGGACCTTCGTGCGGGCAGCCTTGGCCCACTACAGGGAGAGCAAACAACACGGCAATGAGTGAGACCATTCGAGGATGACCCAGAGGTCATTTTGAAGAATAGGCGGTTGCCCCGATAGCTTGCCATGGGCCAGGAGCACCAAAGATTTAGTACTTGGGTTGTGGGAGTACCACATCACGATTTCTCGACAAGTATTTCCTGGAAGCTTGCATCAAGGACGAACACCTGAACGCAGAGAAGCGAGGAAAGAAAAAGCAGGGGAAGGGGTCAGAGGAAGACGAGGCCGCGGCGGATGCTACGTGGAATTTCGCAGTGTGGGCAGAAATGTTGAAGTGCCGGCGATTTCTTTATTGGCGAGGGGCTGGCATTGCGGGACTTCTAGCACACGCCGCTGGGGCGAGTTGCGGTTCCGGATTCCTGAGTCGGAAGGGTCTGGGTACTGGGCACAGGGTAGGGTGTCGTTCCCGCCAGATTCGCGATGCATTCCGTGATCACCTGCGCAACGGCGGGAAAGGTGGGAGGTAGATTCGGAATCGACAGGTCAGGTTTCTTGAAATTCAGCGAGCTGGTGAGATCCCCAACGGCCGCGCGGCGCCAGGCGCTCAAATTGGGCACTTCCGCACCGAAGCGAGTCTCCAGAAATCGCAACACGGAAGTGTGATCGAAGAGGTCCGAGGACACGAACCCGCCTCGGCTGAACGGCGAGACGATCAACGTGGGGACGCGAAACCCCAAGCCAATGGGGCCGGTTATCGCGGGGCTGCCGATTACGGTGGGGTCCGGTACCGCGGGCGCGGTCACGTATTCGCCGGGCGTGGCGGGCGGCGCCGTTACCGGCGCGACGTGATCAAAAAATCCGCCATTTTCATCGTAGGTGACCAAAAAGAGTGTCTTGGCCCAGAGTGCGGAGTTCGCGGTTAAAGTATTGACGATGAGCGAAAGAATGTTTTCACCAAAGAGGGAAGGGGAAGGCGGGTGGTCGGAGGTTACGACCGACCCCACCAACCAGGAGACTTGCGGCAAATTGCCGGAGGCCACATCGGCCAGGAAGTCCGCCGGAAACTGAGGTACGAAGGCATTCTGATGCAGCGGCGAGGCAGGATCCTGAAAATTTTTGAAGTAGGAGAGAACATTGTCCGAGAGAATCCCGCCGAGAACCGTCTCATCCGGCGATGAGTATACCTTCCAGGAAATTCCGCGAGCCTGAAGCTGCTCGGGCATGGTCGTATAGGTGAGGCGGCCGTAAAAGGCGGTGCGATTTATGATGATCGTCTGCAATATCGGTCCGCCGTTTTTTCCGTCCGGGTCGAGAGAGGCCGCCATGGTGTAGAGGCGGTTGGGGTCCGTGGGGCCCATCACCGAGCAAAAAAAGTTGTCGCAAATCGTGAAAGCGTCGGCGAGAGCGTAGTAGTAGGGAATGTCTGCGCGGGTGTAGTAGCCCATGCTTAATACGGCGTCGTTGGAATTAATGGGAAGACGCGAGGTCACAAAACCGTCCATTGCGCCGTTGTCCCAACTCTGATGCTGGGGCACCCAATCGTGGCTGAGGTCGTGGGTGCAGGCTGCGTTCGTTGTGGAGGTGTCCAGGTGGAAAGGCAAGAGTGTCCCTACGGGAGAGTTCGTGGTGTTCGCGGGGTCGGGCTGCCGGAATGCCATGCTTTGATCGGAGAATCCACGTATGCCGCGGTAGCTTCCAAAGTAATGATCGAAAGAGCGATTTTCCTGAGTCAGGATGACCACGTGTTCGATGTCCGTTAGTTTGGAGCAAGCGGAAGGAAGCAGCGGAGAAATGCCCGAACCATTGCCGCATCCGTGCAGACCCAAAGACGTCAGTTCTGCAGCGGCCGTTGCCGCACCGAGTCTCAGCAGTTCTCGGCGAGTAAAATTGTGCATAGGTCTGTGAGGCTTAGATGCGCGGTGCGGAGCAAAGGTGGGACCGGCTGCCAAGCCCTGGTTCATCGGCTAACCGCACACTGGCACTAAACGAAGATCCGCGCAGACGCACAGATATGGAGACAAAATAGGATAGAGGGGGGAGGAAGGAGCGGCCCGGTTAGAGGAGGACGAGGCCGCGGCGGATGCCGAGGGCTACGGCTTCGGTACGGGTGGCGGCGCCGAGTTTGCCGAGGATGGCAGCAACGTGGAATTTGGCGGTGTGGTCGGAGATGTTGAGGCGGGCGGCGATTTCCTTGTTGGCGAGGCCGGCGGTGAGCATTTGCAGGACTTCGCGCTCGCGGCGAGTGAGCGCCTCGGGGAGCTCGGCGAGGGGCTGGGAGGCTGGCACGGCTACGTGGAATGCGGCTTGCACTTCTGATGGGTGGAAGACGACGAGTCCAACGGCTGCGGCTTGCAGCGCGGCGACTAGCTGATCGGCCGGGAGGCCAATCGGGAGCATGGCGCGAATGCCCGCGCGCAGGGCTTGCGCTGATACCGAGGGCGAGCCGGACTCGGCGAGGATGACCGTTGGGATTTCAGCGGGCAAGTCGGAATCGGCGAGCGCTTCGACGATGGCCTCGGGCGGCTCACCGGACCCGTCAACGAGTACGACCTGCGCCTGCACGTCGGAGAGCTGCGTGCCCACGGCTTCGACGTTTGCCGCGGCGCCGACAATTTTTGCGGTTTGCGCCTTAAGACGATTTTGCAGCGCGGCGCGGGCAAGGGGTGAGCCGGCGATGAGGAAGACACGAATCACGCGGCGGCGGCGCTCCTGGGGGTGCGCTGGACACCCAGCTGCACGGTAACGCGGCGGAAGCGCTCGTAATCTCCGCGCAGAAATGCGAGGCGCAGCAGACGCGGGCCCGAGCCTTGCAGAGAGCTCGCGAGATCTTCGACGGACGCGAAGGATTTTTCGTCGGTGCCGAGCAGAATGTCGCCCGGCAAGAGCGACGCGTTCGCGGCGGGGCTGCCCGGTTCCACATCCAGCAAGACGAGACCGAACGCCTTGGCGCGGCTGCCAGCGCGAGGGACGCGCACGGGCTCGACGACTACACCGAGGTAAGCGTCCGCCGGCTCGGCCTGGAGGAAATTTGTGACTGTGTTGCTGGGAATAGCGAGCGCGAGACGGCCAGCGATCATGGTGTTGATGCCGATGACGCGACCGCGCGCGTCGGCCAGCGGGCCGCCGGAATTCCCCGGGGCGAGGCGCACGTCCGATTGCACCCAGTGCTGGGAATCCAAGCGGCGCAAGGGGCCGACGGCGTGGATCACACCGGTGGTGAGCGCGCCGACGAAGCCGAGCGGATTGCCGATGGCGATGGCCAGTTCACCAGGACGGACTTGCGAGGAGTCGGCGGGCGTGGCGGCAGGAAGATTGGCGGCGCTGACGCGAAGCTCGGCGAGATCGCGGCGGAGGTCGCGAGAAATGATCGCGGCTTCAAGCTCTCGACCGTCCCACAGCTGAACGCGGGCTTGCGAGCCGCGCGCTACGTGCGCATTGGTGATGATCGTGCCGCCAGCGGACCAGATCACGCCGGAGCCGTTGCCGCGGGCTCCAGGGCAGACGAGGACGGTGGAGCGGCGGAGTTGCTCAGCAATTTCGCCAAATCCGGTGACGGGCATGTCATTCGCCTCCGCGCGGGCGTTCGCCGACAACGATGTTCACCTCTTGCGCTGCGCCGCCGCGGACGAACTTGAGCGCGAGCGGTTTGCCGATGGCTTCGCCGTGAAGTTGCGAGTGGACATCCTCGAGACGCGCCACCGGGCTACCGGCGAGAGCGACGAGAATATCTCCGATGACGATGCCGGCTTTGTGCGCGGGACTTTCCGGCTCAACCTCGAGAACCATGGCGGCGGTCTTTTCGCTGCGCTGCAGGGACTGGCGGAGCGCGTCAGGCAGACGCACGGGCTGCAGGCCGACGCCGAGATAGCCTTGCGGGATGTGGCCCTTTTTCAGCAAGGTGTCGACGACCCGATCGATCGCGGGAACAGGAATGGCGATGACGCCGAAGCGCGCGAAGCGGGGCGTGGCGATGCCGACGATGCGGCCTTGCGCGTCAACGACGGCGCCGCCGACAGCGGTGGGTTGCAGCGCGATGTCGAGGCGGACGTATGGCGAGAGAGCCGCGCCGGTCCAGGTGCGGCGCTCGGGCGCGACCAGGCTGACGACGCCGAGGGCGGCGACAGGGCCGCTGGCGCGCGTGCGGCCTACGACGAGCGTTAGATTGCCGGGCTTGAGAGCGCTCACGTCGCCGAAACCAGCGACGGCGGCGGACGCTTCCGCGCACTTCAAGACGGCGAGATCGGTTGAGGGATCGCGACCGACGAGGGTCGCGGACAATACGCGGCCATCGGGCAGGGTCGCGTCAATTTCTTCGTCGCGGCGCAGCGCATGCTCGGCGGTGACGATAATGCCGGAGCGCCAGATGATGCCGCTCGAGGAGCCGCGTGATTCGGTGTGAACGGCTACGGCGCTGGCTGCGGCGCGCTCCGTGGCTTGCGCGAGGGCGTTGGAAAGTTCGATGAGTTCTGCGGACATTTGTTGCCTCCATGAAGAAGATGCCGCAGAGCAATAGGGGTGTACATCCGCCGAATGGCTAGGTGGAGGCAGGGATCAGAAGAAATGCGTTTTTACTCGCTGCGCTCGAACTGGGACGCGCTGAAGCGCGCACCTACGACGTTGCCGCCAAGTTCTACGCGATTATGCGCTCCATCAATTCGAGACGGTTGCCGAAGGGGTCGAAGACGTGGACGCGGCGGAAGCTATTGAAGGACGTGTCGGGCTTGGTGGAGAGGCCCGCGCGTTCGCAGGCGGCGAGGATGGCGTCGAGGTCCTTGACTACGAATGCGGGGTGGGCGCGCTTAGCGGGATGGAAATCGGGTTCGATGCCGAGATGAAGATTTGCACCGCCGGCGACGAACCAAATACTCGTGCGCTGGGCCATTTCCACGGGCTTGGCGACTTCGGTGAAGCCGAGGATGCCGGAATAGAAGGAACGGGCGCGGTCTTCGCTGGCGACGGGGATGGCGATCTGCACGTGATCGATGCTGAGGATTGGCATCGGTGGAATTACACCGCCTGCTTTGCGCGGCGCGGCTGGATTTTACGGATAGTCCGTCGCAAACGCTGGCGAGCGGCGCGCACTTCATATTGCAACTGCAGATTCATGCAGAATTCCTCGGACATGCCGAAGAAACGAGCCAGCCTGACGGCGGTATCCACGGTGATGCCCGCCGCTTCAAGACGATGTCGTTGATGCGCGGAGCAGGCACGTGAAGGCGCCGGGCCAGTTCATTAGCAGAGAGGCGCATCGGTTTGAGGAATTCTTCACGAAGAACGTCACCGGGATGTATCTTCCAAGTTGATGACGGCTCGTTGTTAGTGCGCATGTTATGGCTGACTGCGTTAGCTCGCGGAATCTAAGAGCTTCCGTTGCTTCAAACTTCGCTCAAGCTGCTCCACGTACGTAATTCTAGCAAGCGAATCCCCTGTTCGTCGAAGAAGCGAGAGTACTCCCGTCTACGCGTTGGCTGGCCAGCTTTAAAATTGGCCGGACAACATCGATATCCTCTCTTGCACTGCCGAATAAGGCCAAAGGGCATGTAGGCTGTGAAAATGGGACCCGCAGGAGAATCGCTACTCGAAAAATAGGGTATAGCCAGAACCATTTCGCTGTGGAGGGCGCTCAGTCTACCTATGTATCCATAAGTTGCTTTGTCAGTCTTATCTTTGGTCGGATACTTACCTTTGACTTGTACGGGCCGCAGAACAATTCGGTCTCCTAAGTATTTCGAGATTATGAAATCAAATCCCTCGTCTCGATGAGGAAAGTAAACATTCCAACCGGCGTCTGCGAGTACTCCGGCTACGTATAGTTCGGCTAAATAGTCCGGCCTTCGTTTTTCGGCATTAGTAGACATCTGCTTTTCTCAAGGGAGATAGGGCATGGCGTCGGTGGATTCTACGAATTTCTTTAGGGCGGCCATTACCGCGGGGCGGGCGAAGAGTTCGCAGAAGAGGTCGATTTCACGACGGAGTTCCTCGTGGGGGATGGGCTTGATGAATTTTTTGGCGGCGGCGCGTGTGACAGCGTCGAATTTGGTGATTTGTGCTGCGGTGGAACGGGCGATTTTGAGGGCTTGGCCCTCGGCGGCGAGTTGGGCAATGAGGCCGACAGCGTGCGCACGGGCGGCGTTGACGCTGCGGCCAGTGAGGAGCAGGTCCCGCACGAAACCGTTCCCGAGGTCGCGCTTGAGGCGCGGGATGCCACCCCAGCCGGGAATCAGGCCGAGGCGCAGCTCGGGAAACGCGAAGCGCGCCATCTTGTCGGCGATGATGATGTCGCAGACGAGCGCGAGTTCGAAGCCGCCGCCGAAGCACACGCCGTGAACCGCGGCGATGGTGACGAAGGGAGCTTCGTCAATGGCATTCAGTACGGCGTGGATGCGCTCGAGGAATTGGCGGACGCCGGAGAGGCGTTGTTTTTCCGGGAGTGGTTCGGCACCGCGGTAAAGTTCGCGAAGGTCGGCGCCGGCGGAAAAACCCTGTTTGCGACCGCTAGAGATGACGCAAACGGAAGTCTGCGGGGTGAGCGCGGGAAAGGCAGCAACGAATTGCTCGAGCTCGGCGAGCGTTTCCGTGCCGATTTCGTTGGCGGGCTCACGGTCGAGCGTTAGCTCGATGATACCGTCGCGCCAGTCCCAGCGCAGCGTCTTCCCGGCGAAGTGCTTCACGACGGCTTTCTATCGTACATGGAATTGATTTCGGAGGCGAAGCGCGCGTTGATGGCGTCGCGGCGAAGTTTGCCGTTGGCTGTGAGGAGACCGTTCTCCGCCGTGAAGGAATCGCGAATCAAGGTGAAATTGCGGATTTGCCGATAGTGCGGAAGGCCGGGATTAACGGCGTCGAGCGCCGACTGCACGGCGGAAGATTCAAGCGTGCCGACGATCAGCGCGCACAGATAGCCGCGGCCATTGCCGACGACAACGACCTGTTGCGCGCCGGGAAGGTGCTGGGCGATTTTGTCTTCGAGGGGCTCCGGCGGAACGTTGTGGCCGGAGTTGAGTATGATCAGATTCTTGATGCGTCCGATGATGCGCCAATTTCCGCGCACGTTGACCTCGCCCTGATCCCCGGTGTGAAACCAGCCATCTCGAAGAACTCGCGCGGTTTCCTCGGGGCGATTCCAGTAACCGGAAAAAATGTGCGGACCGCGGACGACGATCTCCTCGTGGTCGGCGACTCTCATCTCGATGCCACGAATAGCCTGGCCGACATGGCCGGGCTCGACGGGGAGGTGCGGATCGTCGAGCGTGCAAATCGCGGTGGTTTCCGTGAGGCCATAGGCCTGGAGAACCGGAATGCCCAGCATCAAGAAGAATTGCTGGGTTTCCGGGGCAAGTGGTGCGGAGCCGCAGATGAGCGCGCGAAGGTGCGGGCCGAAACGCGATTTAATTGTGCTGAAAATGAGTTTCCGGCCGAGCGCCAGCCAGAACGGGTCGAAGGGTTTGGCGCGGCCGCTATTGCGACGCTGCCATGCGCCACGCGCGCTGGCAAAAAGCGAGCGGACGGGCGCGGAACGCTTCGACAGTGCGTCTTCGACGCCGCGGCGCACGCGTTCGAGAAGCGTGGGCACGTTCAGAAAATAGTGTGGAGCGGAAAGGCGGATTTCGTCGGGGAGGCGCGCGAGATCGGTGGATAGAGTGAGGACGCTCTCGCGCGAGAGGCAGGAGAGTAAGAGAATCCACGACGCGGCGAAGCTGAAGGGCGCGTAATGGAAGACGCGATCGGGCTCGCGAGTATGGCCCATAAGCAGGCCCAGACGTTCGGTGGTGCAGGAAAGCATGTGCGACAGATTCGCCGCGGTGAGGCACACGCCTTTGGGTTCGCCGGAAGTGCCAGAAGTGTAGATGATGGTGACGATGTCGGCATCGCCGCGCGGATTGGGAGTATCCGAAATCGGTTGAGCGGACACAGGCTGCCGCAGGACTTCATCGAACAGTACGCGGCGAGGCGGGTCCGAGGTGTCGCCCGTCCAAGCTTGTGTTGCGGCGTCGGCAAGGGCGGCGTCGCTCACAAAGAGTAGCTCGGGCTGCGAATCTCTCATCATGGCCGCGAGTTCGGCCGGCGATTGACGATAGTAGAGCGGCACGACGATCAACCCTTCGGCCATTAGCGCGAGATCGAAAGCTGCCCAATGAATGGAATTGGGCGCGAGAAGGGCGCAGCGGTCATCGGGCTGAAGGCCTGCGCCAAGGAGATAAGCGCGCACCTGCCGAACCTGCTCCAGGAGCTCCTTGCCGGTAACGCTAACGAACTGCTCGCCGTGAATTTCGCGGAGAACGACACGGCCGGCGCTGCGCTGAAGCTGAGCAAAAATGGTGTCGAGAAAATTCGGCATGGCGGCCTTAGCGTCTGTCTGTCAAATAAAAGGGGACCGCCCCTAACGTGAGCGCTGCTCCGGAATAAAAGATTATGTGACAAACGACATCTCTTAATCGCGCATGAGCCGCCGGCTCAAAGAAACACAACAGTTCACCCCCAATCATCAGCGCGATTCCAGCCAATAAGAGGCTACGAACAAAGTGTGCGCCGATTCCGTGGTGGGGCTTGGGCTCCGCAGGAATAATCATCGTGCGGCAGACCCGGCGATAGAATGCTGCGCCAGGACAGAAGCGTCATAGTGTTCCGCGAGGCTGAGCAGCGTTTTGCCGAGCGGCGGCAGATGGTCTTCCCAAGAGAGCACGCCGGAGCGCAGGGGAAATTCAGGATAGGTGCGGCGGACGGCGTCTTCCAGGATCGTGCCCATGCGTGCCATGACTTTCAGGTTGCGGACCACAGTGCGGCCGATGCCGTCGCGGACGGATTCGGCTTCGCGAACGAGAGACTCCATGATTTGCAGGAGCT
>WNEY01003539.1_pt1 | contig 11734 bp, 8 predicted proteins | sample 5400531 | NCBI WGS metagenome assembly WNEY01 (sample SAMN13153338, study PRJNA577476) | soil metagenome | isolation source: 200 cm saprolite under Douglas fir tree site 1 | place: USA:California | collected 2015-04-18
AAGACGGACGGATCTGCTCAGGATTCTACTCGACCGATGACGACGAACTCCCTGCCGGGCGCGCCTTCTGCTCCTTTGGATCCCAACATAGTTACGATTCCGGCGGGAACCAAAATTCCGTTGTCGCTGAAGCAGGCGATTTCGACCAAGAATGCGCGCGAAGGCGATGCGGTTTATGCGGAGACGGCATTTCCGTTTGTCGTGAATGATCGCGTGATTGTGCCAGCGGGGTCGTATATTCAGGGAAAAATTTCGCACGTTGAGCGCGGCGGGCGACTGAAGGGGCGGGCGGAGATCCTGATGCACTTTACTTCGATGATTTATCCCAGCGGATATACCGTGATGTTGCCGGGGTCGGTGGAGAACACGCCGGGTGCGGATAACAAAGCGGTGAAGGATTCGGAAGGGACGATTCAGCAGGATAAAGATACGGGGAAGAAGATTGAGGATGCAGCCAAGGGTGGAGTCTACGGAGGGTCGGGAGGGGCGCTGGCTGGTGGGCTGGCTGGCGGACTCAACGGCGCGAGGATTGGAGCGGGCGCGGGCGCGGCAGCGGGCATTGGGTGGGCACTGCTGAAGCGCGGCAGCGATGTGAAGCTGGATGTGGGGACGTCGATTGAGATGGAGATTCAAAGAGCGATCACGGTCGATGCGAGACGCATTGCCGTGGCGCGGACTACGCCTTAAGGTCAGTTTCCGGGGCTGAAGCCTGAGTTCTTAGAAAGCCATACGCGGCGCTGAAGCGCCGCCCTGACTGCAACATTCCCTATCTGTCAGAACGTTGTGATGGAACTAGGGGCTGTCTGGCCCACGGGCGCCTCGCTGCGCCCGGCGAAGACCATTTAGTGCCGCAACATTTTTCTCGCTGGCGGGTTGAGAACTTCGCATCCAATATAAATATGTCATTTACCTCGGTCAGCGCGAATCTCCATCGCTTGGGAATTCATTCAGCTACGGAAGTGTTTATGTGTCGGAGTATTGTCTTTCGGAGTGTGCTTGCTATTGTTGCCTGCGCAGTTCTGGCAGGGTGCGGGGGATCGAGCAGCAGCCCGCCTCCGCCGGCTGGAATCTTGGTTAAAGTCGCGCCATCCTCATTCACCATGGGGGTGGGATCGAACTATCAATTTGCCGCTACCGTTACGGGAGCGAACAACACGGCCGTAAACTGGGAGGTCAATGGGGTTGCGGGCGGGAATACCAGCGTCGGTACCATCGACAACGCGGGTCTCTACATCGCTCCTGTTGCCATTCCCAGCGGGGCGATTACGGTTGCCGCGGTGGCACAGGCAGATGGAGTTAGCAAAGGGACGGCGGTGGTCACGCTCAAACTTACCGATCCCCTGGGAACCGCAAGCGGTCAGCAGATTAGTTGTCCAACGGGTCCGGGAATCAGCATCGGAGGCACGTGCTATTCCGTGGCTCTTTCGTGTCCCGGCACTACCGATCTCAATGGCTATCTCTGGGTAAATGTTCCGGCGGGTGCGGCCGTGGGTACGGTGCTGTTGACGACGGGAGGCAATGGCGAGGGCTTGTACTGGACGTCGTTCGTATACGGATCGAACGTCGTGAACAACTTGCTGCAGGCGGGCTACATTACAGTACAGACATCATTTGGTGGAGACTTTACGGGCAGCCAACCCAATGGCTGGGTGACCGGTCCGGGAGGAATTCGAAGGGTAGCGTGCCGGTATGCAACCCTGGCGAAGTGGGTGCAAGACAAAATAAACCCTTCGGGTACGGCGCTGTGCGCTACAGGGAACAGTGGAGGTTCTGCGCTGATTGGTTATGCGCTGGCTCACTACGGGAGCGCGTCAATCTTTAAGATGGTGGAAGCGACCAGTGGGCCGCCGATCTCGCGCCTGGACAACTCTTGTGAGTGCAACCAGCCGGATTTGCCGGACCCTTGTAATCCGTCACAATCGCTTACGCAGTGTGCGGGATTGATGAATGCGCAGAACTACATCGATCCGGCTTATACCGCTCCGATCTGTTCACAAGCGGTGCAGAGCCAGAGCACGGCGAATTCGGCGCAGTTTCTTTCAGACAGCACGCTGAGCCCAGAAGCGACCTTGGCCTATCCCAATACCGCGGTGCATTTCGTGTGGGGTGGGCAGGATGACAGCAGTGCGCCGGTGATGGGACAATTGTGGCAAGAGGCGATAAAGCAGCAAGTCATCCCGAAGAGCAACTCTTTCTCGTGCGTGGCCGACGCGCCGCATCCCCTTCCGGATGTGCTGGATGGGGCGCAGCATATCGTGAGTGACATTGTGAGTTATTGCCATCCCTAGGTCTACTAAAACTGCCGGACAGCCAAACACATCGCAGCGGCTAAAGCCGGAGTCATTTTGGTGAATTATGGCACGACTTAAAGTCGTGCCCTTCCCGATCCGTGCGACTTAGCAACTGTGCGACTTAGCAAGTGCGCGACTCCGCAACTGCGTGACTCCGAAACTGCGTGACACGATCTGTGTGACTGCCGACGGTGTAACTCCCGACGGAACAAATCGAGAATCCTTTTCCTCACTTCAGACCAAACAAGGCATTCACGTGGGCTGTCACCGTTACGGTTTGCGGCGTGAATTCTTCGGTGGGAGCGGGCGCGGCATTTGCCATGGCGGACATGGGGCGGGCCATGCGCGGGGCAATGATGCGCGGGTTCTCGAAGGTATCGACCGAAGCGTAGGAAAGTTCTCCAACGGTGCGGCCGCTGGCGCGGGCGATAGCGTCGGCAGAGTTGCGAGCGCGGCGGTAGGCGTCTTCCACGGCTTTGTTCTTGGCTTCATCCATGTTTTCCAGAATGTAGTTCAAGGTTTGAGTCTCGCTGACGTTGGCGTCGGCGAGTTGCTGAGTGATGGCGCCGATCCTGGAGAAATCTTTGAGCTTGAGGGTGACATCGGTGGTAACGCGATATCCGATGACTTTTTGCTTGGGATTCTTCCAGTCGTACATGGGTTGAACCGTTAAGAATCCGATATTGGCGGCTTTGGGCTCGACGCCGTTGGCGTGCAGGACCTGGCGAACCTGCTCAGATTCTTTCGAGGCATGCTGGTAGGCGCTTTGAGCGGAATCGTCCTGCACCGAGATGTTGAACTGAATGACGGCGGTGTCGGGAGCGGATTCAAACTTGCCGTCGGCGCCGACGTAAACGGAATTCGGAAGCGCGGTGACGGCGGGGTGCTCCTGGGCCGGGGATGACGTGGAGAGGATGCAGAGCGCGAAAATAACGAATGCTAATTTCATGGAAGGCCCTCCGTGGTGCCCTGTTTTCAATTGTAAGTCCCTCGGGGGAAAGCCCTGAGTCACGGTAGAAGTGACCGCAGCGCTGAAAGCGTTGCGCCACCCAAAATCAAGAGTGTTTCATCGGCCTGTCAAATAGAACGCGGCTTGTAGGGAATCTTGCGCACTCGCGAAGCCTGGAGATCTCAGTGGAAATAATCAGATTGCGTTATGAGCCTTTGGCGCTGGCGGAATAGCTGAAGGGATAAGACTGGGCGTTGATCTCGCGGCGGAGATCCTCGAAGATTTCGTCTGGCATTTTCGAAAATACTTCCACAACTTCGGGATCAAACTGGCGGCCGGTCCAGGCCTTAATCTCCGTGCGAGCTTCGGTGAGGGTTCTAGCTGGACGATAAGGACGATCAGAAATGATGGCGTCGAGAGTGTCGGCGACGGAGAAGATGCGTGCCCCCAAAGGAATTTCGCCGCCTTTGAGGCCGCGAGGATAGCCGCTGCCGTTGAAATGCTCCTGGTGCGAGTAAACAATGTCGCAGGCTTCGGCGAGGAACGGAATTTTCTTGAGCATCTGGTAGCCGTGGTAGCAGTGCTCGCGCATGATAGCGCGCTCGTCGTCATCCAGTTTTCCGGGCTTGCGAAGGATGTTGTCGGGGATAGCCATCTTGCCGATGTCGTGGAGAAACGCGCCGCGGGCGATCACGAGGATTTGTTCGCGGGGCACGCCCATGGCGCGGGCGATGGCGATGGTAAAAGCGGTGACGCGGCGGGAGTGGCCTTCGGTTTCGGCGTCCTTGAGATCGAGCGCGTCGCCTAGCGCCTGCAGCGTGATGTCGTAGGAGCGCTCCAGATCCTCCATGGCGGCCTGAAGCTGGTCAGTGCGGGCTTGGACCAGAGATTCCAAATTAGTTTGATAGGTTCGGTTTTCCACCTTGAGGCGGCGATTTTCCAGAGCCCGGCCTACGGCATTCAATAACTGTTCGCGCTCGAAAGGCTTGAGCAGGTAGTCGTAAGCGCCGTTGCGAATGGCGGCGAGCGCGACAGAAATATCGTGGACGGCGGTGACCATCACGACCGGCATGTCCGGAAACTTTTCCTTGGTGCGCTCGAGCAAACCGATGCCATCGAGGTCGGCCATCATCAGGTCGGAAAGCATGAGTTCGAATACTTCTCCGGAATTGAGCAGGGCAAGGGCTTCCATGCCGGAACTGGCTTGCTTCCAGGTATAACCGTGGGCCGCGAGAATGGCGCAGACAATCTCGCGGATTGCTTCTTCGTCGTCAACGACAAGAATGCGGTCGGGCATAGAGGTGCAAGTATACTCTCGGCGATTTTAGTCGTTTCCGCAGGTGCCGAAAGTAACCATCATGGTCCGGAAAACGCATCACTTATGGGGCTGAGCATGGTATTCACAAGCAGGGCATAGTTACGTCTGGGATCGAAGCCTGAACAAAGATGGATGCTTCCCTCTGGTCGATTTGGAATACCGCACAGCCTGCGCTCGCCGGGTTGAAGGCCGGGGAGTGGGCGCTGTTGATTATGTTGGGCGCATCGCTGCTGGTGCTCTCCGCGCTCCGCGAGCGGTACCTTCTGATTTGGACGGCAGGCTGGGCGCTGCTGGTTACGTCACGTCTGGCGGGGGCCCACGGCGTCGGGATGCGGATCCCTTTGCACTATATTCCGCCGGTTGAGCAAGCGGCCTTCGTGCTGGCGATGGGTCTGTTTGCGGGCACAGTCTTTGTTTATATCCGGGCGCGGAATTTGCTCACGCCTCTGGCTGCGATTGCGGTCAGCGTGGCGGGATTTGCCGTGGTCCGGGCGCTCCTGTGGCCTGATTCGCTGCCCTTGCGTGTCGCCCTCGAAGTTTCATACCGAATCATTTTGCTAGCCGCCGTGGTCGCATTGCTGCGCGCCCGGCGCGGCCGCTGGGAGCTTTCGTCGTGGCTGCTGGCTGCTTCCCTTCTAGTTCAGCATTTGAGGTGGGCGCCGTTCACCAGCCAGCTTCCTGCCGAAATTGTTGTGGCGGCGGACATGTTGCTGGGACTGAGCATGCTGCTGGTGGTGTTTGACGAAGCCGGCGCACGCGATCGGCGATGGCGAGTGTTACGGACCTTGACCGAGAGTATTGTGCTCGCTCAACAGCAGAGCGGCATGATGGAGGTTGCGCTCGCGGAATTGCAAAGGCTGACTCGAAGCAAGGCGGCATGGTTCCGCACAATCGAGAATGGACATCTCGTCGCGACACATGCGATTGGAGTCTCGCCCGATTTTTTGCGCGAGGCAGGTCTGGCGGAATTGAGTGAGAGTGCATCGCAGACATTGGAGCGGGCGAAGCCAGTGACGGCTCACCGCGCGGGGGCGAACCCGGAAGACGCCAAGTGGCTGAAGTCGGAAAGAATCCTCTATGTGGTGATGGTGCCGGTGCTGGGGAAGAAATCGCCGATCGGCTTGCTGGTTCTGGGGAGCACTCGGTCGAGACAGCTGACCGAAGAAGAATTGGAATTTCTAGCAACCTGCGGACGCCACCTAGGAATCGCGATTGAGAATTTCCGTCTGCTGGAACAAACTCTGCGTTCCCAACGGCAGTGGAAAAACACGTTTGATTCGGTGCACGACATAATCCTGGCGCACGATGCAGATTTCCGGATCATCAAGGCCAACCAGATTCTGCTGGAACAGGTGGAACTGGCTTCGGCAGACGTGATCGGCAGCACCTGCGAATCGGTTCTGCCGCACCGCCTTGGTGAATGGACGGGATGTCCCTACTGCGCGCGCGGAGGCGAGGCCATCAGCGAAGGCGCCGACCCTTGCTTCGGCGGATTCTCCATGGTCTCCACGTCTTCGTATACGGAGCAGGGAAGCAAGCAGAAGGGGACCATCCACATCGTTCGCGACATCACCGAGCGGCGGTCGGCGGAAGAAAGATATCGTCTGCTCTTTGAACAAGTGCAGGAAGGCGTTTATGTGGCCACGCCCACCGGACGTTTGCTCGATTGTAACGATGCCTTTGTGCACATGCTGGGGTATGACCGGCGGGAAGAACTGCTGACGTTGAACCTGGACGAAGACATTCGCGTGGATGCCGGCCAGCGCGAGGCGTTCCGCAAAGACATTGAGGAACACAATTACGTCCGCAACTTTGAAGTGACCATGCGGCGCAAGAATGGAACGCTGCTGCTTTCCGCCGAGAGCAGTTTCGCTACACGGGATGCGGCGGGGAGAATCGAACGCTTTCAAGGTTTTGTTCTGGACGTGACCGAGAAGCGGCGCACGGAAGATGAGATGCGGCGGCGCAACCGCGAACTGAATGCGTTGAACGCGATGGCAGTGGTGGCGACACAATCGTTCGATCTTGACGAAATTCTGAACCTGACGCTGCGGCAGGTGGTTTCGCTGTTCGGGGCGGAGAGCGGATCGGTGTACCTTTCCGATTCGGATGCGCCGACGTTTCGGCGCCGGGCCGCGTGGGGACCGCGCAGCCGCGACAAGTCCCGGCCGGCGGAAATAAACTTTGCCGAGGGCTTCGGGGACTTGGTGATGCGGTCGCGAGCCGAGGTGATCACCGCCGAGTACCTTCCGCACCTCACGGGAACGGTGGCCGAGTTCATCCGCTCCGACAGCGATGGCTCCTGGATTTGGGTGCTGTTCTGGGGCAAGGATAGTCCGATCGGCATGATGGGATTGCGCGGCCACGCAGAGTACGAATATTCCAGCGGCGAAGAGAACCTGATGGTGGCGATCAGCCGGCAGTTGGCTACGACGATTGAAAAAGTTCGCCTGTACGAAGAAACCTGCAAAGCCTACGAAGATCTACGGCGCACGCAGGAACAACTTTTGCAGAGCGAGAAAATGTCGGCGGTGGGGCAGTTGATTGCGGGCGTAGCGCACGAACTGAACAATCCGCTGACCGCGATTCTGGGTTATGCGCAGTTGCTGGAGAGCGAAGGGTTAAACGAGCGCGCGCAAGACTATGTGGCCAAGATGTTCAAGCAAGCGCAGCGCACCCACCGGGTGGTACAGAATCTGCTTTCGTTCGCGCGCCAGAGAAAGCCGGAGCGGGCGGAAGTGGATATACGGAAGGTACTCGATGAAACCCTGGCGCTGCGCGATTACGATCTCAAGGTCAACAAAATCGACGTGGAAAAAGATCTGGGCTCGCAGCCCGCGCGGGTGGTGGCCGACCCTCACCAGATCGAACAGGTATTTCTGAACATCATCAACAATGCGGTTGACGCGGTCCTGGAAACGGGACGATCGGGAAAGCTGAAGATCCGCGTGTATTGCCATAGAAGCGAAGTATGCGCGCAGTTTGCCGACGACGGGCCGGGCATCAAGGATCCGAAAAGAATCTTCGATCCGTTTTACACCACGAAAAGCGTCGGCAAAGGAACGGGGCTTGGGCTGAGCATCTGCTATGGAATTGTGAAGGAGCATGGCGGCGACATCACAGCGCGCAATGCATCCGAGGGCGGAGCCGTCATCGAGGTTCGGCTGCCCATGGCAGCGGCTGCGGACGAGGTGGTGGAACCCGCTCCAGTTGTGGCTCCGCGGCGGGAAGGGGCCATTCAGGGCCGGGTGCTGTTGGTGGAGGAGGAAGAAGCTGTGCTGGAGTTTGAGCGCGACGTGCTGATTGGCGCGGGCGCCAATGTGGTGACGGCTTCGCGCAGTGAGGACGTTAAAACTCGACTGCTCTCCGAGCCGTTCGATTTGCTGATCATGAACGGCAAAATGCCGGCAGACTGGAACGCGAAGGAAGCCTACCTCTGGCTGAAACAGAACTGCCCGGAAATGGAGCGGCACGCGCTATTTACATTCTCGAATGGCGTGGAGCAGGGCGATGAGCGGGGATTTCTGCAAGAAAACAACGTGCCCTATCTGGTGAAACCCTTCGAAGTGGCGGAGCTGATTTCGCAGTCCAGACGACTACTGCAAAAGGCGCACGCGGCGGCGGCTTCGGCGGACTAGAAGTTTCCACAAGTGGGCACAGACATACCCGTCATCCCTCGCATCGCTCGGGATGACCGCTTGTTCACAGTTGTGCTCGCAAGCTCTTCACCAACCGGCGGAGAGCTTTGTCGTTGCGCTTATACCAGCGCCATTGGCCCTGCTTCGCGGCCTCGACTAGCCCGGCTTTGGTCAGGATTGCCATGTGATGGGAGATGGTCGGCTGCGAGAGGTGAACCCGTTGCGCAATATCTCCGGCGCACAGGCCGCCATGTTTTCCCGCTGAGGGTGCGCTTGAGAGGCCTGGGCCGCGTTGTTTGAGCGCCTGCAGGATGCGGCGGCGCGTGGGATCTGCGATAGCGTGCAGCCTCTGATCGAGGGATATGGGAGCGGTCATGGGATGGACTAGGATTATCTACTAAATTGACCCTTGTCAATATGCCGGAGACCAAAGTCGTCAGGGTCGCGGGCGCGCGGCCCGCAGCCATTCGATCCGGCTGAATTCTAAATACCGTACGTCACTTTCCGGCAAGGAACAATTGGATTGCTCAAGCTGCGGGGCAAGCGCGCCGCCGCGGATCCAATAACCGGTTTCATCCTGTTTAAGAATTGTCGAGTCGAGGGGATCCATGCCGTGCAGCTTGAAGATGACACGGCGGTTCAGCAGGCGCTCACGCTTCATAGGGAATTCACTTCTTGAGAATCGGATTGTATCCCTCGTTAACGAGGCGAGAGCGCATGCCTTCTGCCTCTTTGATGTCGCCGTAGGGGCCGAGCTGAACGCGAAAGAACTTGTCAGCGGGAGAGTTGCCGGCGACGAAAGCAGGGTATTGTTTTTTCTTTAACGCGTCTACCAGGGACTCAGCGTCTTCTTGTTTAGTGACCGCCGCGACCTGCACGAAGTATCCGCCCATGGGAATCGGGGCCATGGGATCGGGCGGGTTGGCTGTCTGTGAAGCCTGCGGTTGCGTGGCGGTGGAAGAGGCGCCGGGAGAAGATTCGGAGGGAGCGGCCGTCGAACCACTGGAACCGGAATTGGCCGTGGCCGGTGTCAGTTGCGCATTGGTGTCCTTCTGCTCGACCGACTTGTAGAAGCTCATCGGCTGCGCGGGCTGGCCGGAGGCCGCACCGGCGGGTTTGCTCCGGCCAGAGGAAGTTTGTGGCGCAGCCACCGCGCTGAGTGAAGTGAGGCCGGCATCTGACTTGCGGCCGAGTGTGTAGCCCAGCGCGAAGAAGACCGCGCATACCATTACCAGGCCGAAGAACAGGCCCAGCAGTTTCGCCGTTCCTAGTGTGATTTCGGTGTCCTGTGAAGAATCCACAACCATGTACCTCAGGGGCGAAAGCCCGCTTTCCTAGCAAACTTTTGATCGCAGCGCTGAAAGCGTTGCGCCACCCAAAATCCGAGCTGAAGCAAGATGCCGAGCCGGCAAAAATCCGTTCGTCCTAAAGTACTACGCTGGCTTGGACGCAGGCATGGTTTCATCAGCCTTGCCCAGTATCTTCTGCAGGCCCGAGAAAAAGTCCACTGGAACTGGAAATATGACAGTGGTATTTTTCTCGACGCCGATTTCCGTCAGCGTCTGCAGGTAGCGGAGCTGCACGCTGACGGGTTCAGTGGCCAGCAGGTGCGCGGCGTCCACCAGGCGTTGCGCGGCAGAGAATTCGCCCTCCGCGTGAATAATCTTGGATCGCTTTTCGCGCTCGGCCTCGGCCTGCTTGGCCATGGCTCGCAGCATCGATTCCGGCATGTCCACTTGTTTCACTTCGACATTCGTAACTTTCACGCCCCAGGGCGAGGTGTGCTGGTCGAGAATACTTTGCAGGCGCAAGTTGATCTTTTCGCGGTGGGCGAGAAGTTCGTCAAGTTCCTGCTCGCCCAGCACGGAGCGCAGCGTGGTCTGGGCGAACTGCGAGGTCTGGTATACGTAATTGGAGACTTCCACCACGGCTTTGCTGGGATCGATCACGCGCAGAAAGATGACGGCATTTACTTTTAGCGTGACGTTATCGCGGGTGATGATGTCTTGCGGCGGAACTTCCAGAGCTTCCTGGCGCAGCGAAACTCGTACCATGCGGTCGATGGGGGTGAACACCAGAATCACGCCGGGGCCCTTATCCGCACTTAAAAGCCGTCCCAGACGGAAGATCACCCCGCGTTCGTACTCGGCCAGGATCTTGACGGAACTCAGCAAATAGAGGACGACGATGATAACGACAACCGTGCCGAAGCCGAAACCGAGTTCCATATCCATGCCTCCAATACTTAAACTACAAGCGCTACTGAGGCGGATTGTAACGCAATGGCAGGACGAGGGCGCGGAATTCGGATGCGGACGGTTGCTTGCGTTGGTGCGCGCCCCAATTACGTAACAACCGGAGCCGGAGCGGGCCGCGTTACTGCCAGCGGTTCCACCTGGAGCAGCAGGCCGTCAACCCGGCGCACCACCGCTGACTGGCCCGCGGACAGGTCGGAGGAAGAAATGGCATCCCACAGTTCGCCGTGCACGAAAATCTTGCCGCGCGGAGTGAGTGCGGTTTGCGCAATGCCAATCTCACCCACCAATCCCTGGGCTCCTGAAACCGTTTTATTGCGGCGAGCTTTGAGGGCGATACTCATCAAGAATGCCGTTATCAATCCGAGCGGAATGCTGACCGCAAGCGCGGTGAGCAAATGGACGCGCATCTCCGGGATGGGTGAATCGACGAGGAGCAATCCCCCGAGAGTAAGCAGCACGATGCCGCCAATCGTCAGTACGCCGTGGCTGGCGAACTTGGCTTCGGCGGCGAAAAGCGCGAATGCCCCCAGAATGAGCACCAGTGCCGCAAAGCGCGTAGGCAGCAAGTTCAGAGCAAAAGCCGCGATCAAAATGAAAACGACGCCGACGGTTCCGGGAACGACCGCTCCTGGATGATTAAATTCCGCATACAGCGCCAGCGCGCCGAAGGCAAGCAGAATGAAGGCAATGTTCGGGTCCATCAAATAGCTGAGAATGTGCTCTTTGAGCGTCATGCCGAAAGGGGCGATGGACTGACCGGAAAGCTTTAGAGTGACGTCCTTGCCGCTGAAGCGCTTAAAACTCTTGCCTTCCATCTGGCGAAAAAGGTCCTCCTCGCTGGAAGCGACATAGTCGATGAGATGTTGCGAGAGCGCTTCTTGCTCGGTGAACGACTTGGATTCGAGCACGGCGCTTACAGCAACCTCGACGTTGCGACCGCGTTTTGAGGCGACCGAGCGCATGAGAGCGGCGGTGTCGTTCTCTATTTTGCGCTTCATTTCGTCGTCAATCTTGGGCGAGAACGGGCCAATAAGCAAGACTGGATGCGCCGCCCCCGCATTGGTCCCCACAGCCATGGCAGCGACGTCAGCAGCTTCGAGAATAAAGATTCCAGCTGAGCCTGCGCGGCTGCCCGTGGGTGTTACATAGAGAATGACGGGAACCCAGGAGTTCGTGATCTTATTAATGATCTGGCGAGTGGATTCGACTAGCCCTCCAGGTGTATTGATCTCGATCAATACAGCCTGAGCGTTGCGGCGCTGAGCTTCGTCGATGGCGCG
>WNEY01003544.1_pt1 | contig 11728 bp, 10 predicted proteins | sample 5400531 | NCBI WGS metagenome assembly WNEY01 (sample SAMN13153338, study PRJNA577476) | soil metagenome | isolation source: 200 cm saprolite under Douglas fir tree site 1 | place: USA:California | collected 2015-04-18
CGGGGAAACTCCTCGGTCGACACCGGCTTGACGACCACCTCGGCGCCGAGCTCCTCGACGATCGCGCTCGCGAACTCGTGCCACGTGCAATCGGGTTCGTCGGCGTAATGGATCACGCCGCGCGCATCCTGATTCGCGATCCGGATGAGGGCATCGGCGAGATGCGGAGTGTACGTCGGGCGCCCGCGCTGATCGTTCACGACGCGCAGAAGCGCGCTGCCCTTGCGGATCTGATTGCGGATGGCCTCCACGAAATTCGGCCCGTTGACGCCGAACAGCCATGACGTTCGAGCGATCACATGTTTCTTCGCGTGTGTGGCGGCGTGTTCGCCGAGGAGTTTGGATCGGCCGTAGGCGGAGAGGGGAGCGGTCGGATCGTTGATCTCGTAGGCCGAGCTTTTGCGGCCGTCGAAGACGAAATCAGTCGAGATGTGGAGCAGCAGCGCATCGACGGAATTCGCCGCCTGCGCCAGGATCTCGACGGACGAGCCGTTGATGGCATTCGCCAGGCGTTCATTCGATTCTGCAGCGTCGACACGGGTGTAGCCGGCGCAATTGACGATGATCGAAGGACGGGCGTTGACGATCGCGTCGTTCACGGCCCGTGAATCGGTGATGTCGAGATCCGATTTGGTGAGCGCGAGAAAATCTTCACCGCGCATCGCCAGCGCGTTTCGCAGGTCGCTCCCGACCATGCCTCCCGCGCCGGTGATCAGCCACTTCACGCGGTCGGATTCTTCTTTTCTTCGATCTGCTTCTTCTCTTCGCGCGAGCGAAGACCTTCACGGAAATTGGAGATCCCTTCGCCAAGCCCACGGCCCAGTTGCGGCAGCTTTGCCGCGCCGAACACCACCAGGATGATGGCGAATATCACGAGCAATTCCGGTAAACCAAGCGAGCCAAACATTCAGCCTCCGATGTGCGCGGCGGGCCCTCTCCGCATCCAGCGCAGTCTATAACAGAGACTCTGTGCCACGGGATTTCGTGTACCACTGCGGCTGTTAAGATCCCGCCGCAATGATCGATCTCTCCGGACTCAACCCACAGCAACGCGAAGCGGTTACCCACGGCGAAGGACCGCTGCTGGTGCTGGCTGGGGCGGGTTCCGGCAAGACGCGGGTGATTACGTACCGGATTGCCTGGCTCATCGGCGAGAAGGGCGTGCATCCGTCGCAGATTTTGGCGGTCACGTTCACGAACAAAGCCGCCAACGAGATGCTGAGCCGCGTCGAGCATCTGGTGCCGCACATCGGCGCGCGGCCGTGGATCGGCACGTTCCACTCCACATCCCTCCGCATGCTCCGCCGCTATGCCGACCGCCTCGGCTTCACCAAGTCGTTCGCGATCTATGACACCGCCGATCAATTGACGCTCATCCGCCGCGTGATGCGCGAGCTGGAGATGAGCGACGACGCCTTCCCGCCGCGCGCGATTCTCAACCGCATCTCCAACGCCAAGAACGATCTCGTCGGGCCGTCGGAGTACGAGAAGGAGAACATCGATTTCTTCGGCGCTCGGGTGGCGGAGGTCTACCGCCTGTATCAGCGCCGACTCAAAGAGTTCGATGCCATGGACTTCGATGACCTGATCGGAAACTACGTTTTGCTGTTGCAGCAGAACGACGACGTGCGCGCGGAGCTGCACGAACGCTTTCAGCATCTGCTGATCGACGAATATCAAGATACTAATCACGCACAATATATATTGATTAAATCGCTTACGGGGCCGAGAGGGAATGTCATTGCGGTCGGCGACGAGGATCAGTCGATCTATCGCTTCCGGGGCGCGGACATCAACAACATCCTGAATTTCGAGCGCGACTTTCCGGGCGCCAGCATCATCAAGCTGGAGCAGAACTATCGGTCCACCGGCAACATCCTCGATGCCGCCACCGGCGTGGTTTCTCACAACGTCGCGCGCAAGGGGAAGCAGCTCTTCACCGACTCCGGCAGCGGCGACCCGGTGCGCATCGTGACCTGCAGCACCGATCGCGAGGAGGCGCAGTTCGTCCTGGAGCGGATTCTGTCGCTCCAGCCGAAATACAGCCTTTCCGATTTCGCGGTCCTCTTTCGCACGAACGCGCAGTCGCGGCCGTTCGAAGAAGAACTGCTCCGCGCGAATCTGCCGTACTCGGTCGTCGGCGGCGTGAAATTCTACGAGCGCGCGGAGATCAAGGACATCCTCGCTTTCGTCAGGTTGGCCGTGCGGCCGCACGACACGCCGTCGGTCGAGCGCGTCATCAACGTTCCCTCCCGCGGGATCGGCGATACCACCATCAAGGCGCTGGACGATGAGGCCAAGCGCGCGAACGCGTCGCTGTGGGGCATCATCGAAGGTCCGCTCGATTTCCTGCCGCCGCGCGCTGCGAAAGCGGTGCGCGAATTTCGCGACATCATCCACGACCTGCAGCGCGCCGCCGCCAATCCGGTCGGAGATATTCTCGACTACGTTCTCCTGCGCACGGGCTACCGACGCATGCTGCAGGAGTCTCGCGACGTGCAGGACGAGTCGCGCCTGCAGAACCTCGATGAGCTGATCAACTCCGCACGCGAGTTCACGGAGCAGAATCCGTCCGCGTCGCTCGGCGACTATCTCGATTCGCTGACGCTGATGTCGGATCTCGATCGCTACGAGTCGCAGAAGGGCGTGACGCTGATGACGCTGCACGCCGCGAAGGGCCTGGAGTTCAAAATCGTTTTTCTGGCCGGGATGGAGGAGGGCATCCTCCCGCATTCGCAGTCGCTGGAGGAGAGCGACGACATCGAAGAGGAGCGCCGGCTCTGTTACGTCGGCATGACCCGCGCGCGGGAGCAGCTCTATTGCCTCTACGCGCTCGAGCGACGCGTGCACGGCATGATGCGCGATCAGCGGCCGTCCGCTTTCGTGCAGGAGATTCCGGAAAAAGTGAAGGAGGAGGTGCGGCTGCGCCCCTCACCCAGCCTCCGGCCACCCCCTCCCCGCATGGCTGGGAGAGGGGGAGCGGTGGCGTCTTTTTTCAAGAACGCGCCCGTGCAATTCGATCCTTCATCGATCCGCCCGGCCCGATCCGAGCCGCAGCGCGCGGAGCTCAAGCGCGGCGTGCGCGTCCGTCACGAACAATTCGGCGATGGCACGATCTTGACGATGGAAGGCAACGGCCCCGAAGCGAAGCTGACGGTCTATTTCGACCGCGCCGGCTCCAAAAAGTTCATCGCGAAGTATGCGAAGCTGACGCGGATTTGATGATTCGAGCGCTGGTTCCCCTTAGCTACGTTCGAAGTGTTTCTCGATCGATCGAGTTCTACGCCAAGCTTGGATTTCAGGTCGGCAACACCTTCACGCCTGAAGGAGCGCCGGAGCCGGCGTGGGCATGGCTCGAAAGCGACCGCGCGTCTCTGATGGTTGCTCGTGCAAGCGAGCCCGTGATCGCGTCGCAACAGGCCGTACTCTTCTATCTGTATTGCGACGATGTGATTGCGATGCGAGCCGAGCTGCAAAACGCGGGTATTGTCGTCGGCGAAATCCGGTACGAGTTCTACGCGCCGCGCGGCGAATTTCGCGTCGAGGATCCCGACGGCTACGTGTTGATGATCACGCACGGACCTTAGCTGACGCGGATTTGATCGCGAGCAATCCCATGACGACCGCGGCACCCGCAAGCAGCCACTTGCGGTTTTTGTTGAGCTCGAGCTCGATGCTCCGATCGTGCGCCCGGTCATCGAACGCCCCGTGCGCGCCGTGATCGCCGGGAAGCGGCTGCCATAGATTGTTAGGGCGATTCGGATCTTCCGGCTCGTCGGTCATCTGCGCGTCGTAGCCGTTTTTTGCGAGGTAGTAATCAGCGAGGCCGGGCACAAAGTTGTTTCCGATGACGGCCACGGAAGTCGTCCATGCGACATTGACCTCGCGTCGATTGCTATACGCCGCCCAAACAATGGCCTCGGCTGCAATTTCGGGCTGAAAGATCGGCGGCACCGGCTGGCCCTTGCGCGGCAGGCGGCTCTTGACCCACCGGAATTGCGGCGTGTTCAGCGCTGGCATGTTGACCATGACGACGCGGACGTCGCTGTTGTCGTGGATCAACTCGCATCGAAGAGAATCGTGAAATCCCTGCACGGCGTGCTTTGCGGCGCAATACGCCGACTGCAAAGGAATCCCGCGGTAAGCCAGCGCCGATCCGACCTGCACGATCGTGCCGCGATTGCGCGGCTTCATTCGCCGCAGGGCCGCCAGCGTTCCCCACACGTGGCCGAGGTATGTGACGTCGGTGACGCGGCGATATTCGTCGGGCTGCATCTCCATGATCGGAGAGAAAACGGACACCATGGCATTGTTGACCCAGATGTCGATCGCGCCGAAGGTCTTATCGACCTCTGCCGCCGCCTGCTCGACCGCGTCATGATCCGAGACATCGAGAGGAAGGACGAGCGCCTGCCCGCCGCTCGACTCGATTTCGCGTTTGGCGGCCTCCAGACCGTCGCGGCCGCGCGCGATCAGCCCAACCTTGGCCTTTCTTTTGCCGAAGGCCTGCGCGGTGGCGCGCCCGACACCCGCGGAAGCACCGGTGATGACAACCACTTCTTCTTGCATGCGATGATGCGAAGCAAGACATGAACCTGCCATCGATTCTGTTGTGGGGATTCGCGGCCACGATCGTCCTGACCTCCCTCACCATCGCCAGCCAATCCCTCGGCCTGACGCGTCTGGACATCCCGTTCATCGCCGGCACGATGTTCACGCCGGACCGCGACCGCGCCAAAGTGATTGGATATATCGTGCATCTCTTTAATGGGTGGATCTTCGCGATCGTTTACGCACTATTTTTCGAGAATGTCCACAAAGCCACGTGGTGGTTCGGCGGGTCGCTCGGCGTCATGCAGGGAATCATCGTGGCGGTGGTTCTTCTGCCGCTTCTTCCGGGAATTCATCCGCGCATGGTCTCGGACTCTCGCGGCCCTGAGCCAACGCGTTTGCTGGAGCCTCCAGGATTCCTGGCAGCGAACTATGGCCGCATGACTCCGGTGGTGATCATCGTCATCCACGCGATCTACGGCGCGATCCTCGGCGCCTTTTACGCGCTGCGCTGACGGGCGACAGATTTCTTATCGAGGCAAGTTGCAGCGTTGATCATCCCGATGTGCGTCAAGGCCTGCGGGAAATTGCCCAGCAGCGCGCCGGTGTCGACGTCGATTTCTTCCGAGTAAAGGCCGACGTCATTGCATCGATCGAGCAACTTTTCGAACAGCGCTCGCGCTTCGTCCGCTCGGCCACCGAGGGCCAGCGCTCCGACGAGCCAGAAGCTGCAGGCAACGAACGCGCCTTCACCGGAAGGGAGTCCGTCGTCGGTGCGCATTTCGTAGCGGTAGAGGAGCTCATCGCGGCCGAGCCGCTTTTGGACGGCGGCGATCGTTCCGAGAATTCGAGGATCGTCCGGTGGCAAGAATCCGACGCGGCCGAGAATGAGAAGGCTGGCATCGATCTCGTCGGTCCCAAGAATCGCGACGAAGCTTCCGATGTCGCGGTTGAAACCTTCATTGATGACCAGCGTGCGAATTTCTTCTTTCGCTTTGCGCCAGACATCGAGCTGACCGCCGGAAATGTAATTGTTTCGAGCCAGGCGCTCGGCGGTGTCGAGCGCCGCCCAGGCCATGACTTTTCCGTGCAAGTGCTGCTTGCGCTCGGCGCGTTTTTCCCAGACTCCGTTGTCCGGTTCTCTCCATCGCTGCGCGACGCGATCGGCGAGACGGCAGAGCATCTGCTGCACGTCGCGATAAAGCGGCCTTCCGGGTTCGAGATTCACTTCGACGGCGCCGAGGACTTCGCCATAGATGTCGAGCTGAATCTGATTGCTTGCGCCGTTTCCGATGCGCACCGGCGCGGAGCGCTGGTAGCCTTCAAAATCGTCGAGCTGCTTTTCCCGAATCCGCGGCTCGCCGAAGACGTCGTACAGGATCTGGAGCTTCGGATGTGTCAGCCGGGTGGCGTACAGCATCCAGTCGACAAACGCTGCCGCTTCTTTCGTAAAACCGCAGTCGATGAGCGCTGCCGTGGTGAACGACGCATCGCGCAACCAGCAGTACCGATAGTCCCAGTTGCGAACGCTGCCGATTTTTTCGGGCAGCGATGTGGTGGGAGCCGCGACCACGGCGCCGGATGGCGCGTAGGTCAGGAGCTTGAGCAGCAGCGCGCTGCGCAGCACTTGCTCGCGATATGGGCCGTCATACGTGCACTGCGATGACCATCCGCGCCAGAAATCTACGCTCTCCTCGATCTCGCGCGTGGCCTCTGAGCCGATGTGAGGCCACACCGCGGGCGAGCGATCCTCGAAGGCCAGCGCGAAGTCGTGCCGCTCGCCTTCGCGAAGGGTGAAGCGGGCGGTGGCGTCGGGCCCGGCAAGATCGAATCGGATGTCCGACCGGAGATGCAGGACGATCGGAATGTGTTCGCAGCAAACGCTGTCTCCCCGGTCGCTCAGGTTTCGGATCGATCGCGCGTAATTCGGTCTGGGCGAGAAACGCACGTCGATCGTCACTTCGCCGACGACGCCTTCGATGCGCCGAAGAATCTGGCGAAAGGGCGTCAGGCGCGAGCGTTTTTCGTCCTCGGGCATCACGGGCATGAGATCGGTGAGCCTCGCGACGCCGGACGACGTCTCGAACGTCGTCTCCAGAACGTTTGTCCCGTCGATATAGCGGCGTTTCGATTGGAATTCGCCGTCCGGCCGAATCGAAAAATATCCACCTTTTTGATAGTCGAGAATGCGTGCGAAAATCGATGGTGAATCAAAGCGCGGCCAGCAGAGCCAGTCGATCGACCCCTCGCGCGAGATCAGAGCTGCCGAGCGGGTGCAGCCGATGATGGCGTAGTCGGCGATGGGCCAGTACCGTGCGTCAGTCATTATCGGGCCGCGCTATGTTGGCCGGACTCATATCCCTCACGGAATCCCCGCGACACATCCTCCCAATGGGTGAAGAACGAGACAACCACGGCGGCTGCGATGACGACGATGAGAATGCGCGTGCGAACGCTTTTCATGAATTTTCCTTTCACGGTTTCCATTTGCCGGCTTCTTTGCGAATACGTTCCAGATCATTCCAATGGCGTTCGAGCTGCTTGCGGCCGTTGGACGTCATCGCGATGGTCGTCTTCGGAATCTTTCCATCGAACGACTTCGCGATCGCGACCAGCCCTCCCTCTTCCAGCTTCGAAAGATGTGCCGAGAGATTTCCTTTGCTGAGGCCGGTCAGGCGCTGCAGGAACAGGAAATCGGCGCTCTTGCAGGCAGAGAGAGCGGTCAGAATCGAGAGCCGCGCCGGCTCGTGAATCAGGCGGTCCAGGCCTGCCAGTTGTTCGAATGGTGGCTCGCTCATCGTTCCTGCTCCACCGGGGGAAAGAAGCGAATGAACGAGAGATGGTCGCGCACTCCGGCCAGAATCAACATGAAACCGAACCAGAATCCGTATGTCCGTCCAACGGTCGGCGGGTCCACACCGACGAGCGGCAGCAACGAGAGGAGCGCAAGGACAACTCCGATCGTCAGATATTCGCCGCGAATGGCGCGGGAGCGCCAGGCAGTTACGGTAAGAAATGCGGCCACCAGCAGTCCCGAGACAAAAACGGGAGGGTGGGCAGTGAGATCGACGGCCATCCCCACGAAGAAGATGAACATCACCAGTACCAGGTACCCGGCGAACAAGTAGGCACTGTCGCCTTCGATCTCTTCGACTGTGCCGAACCGGCGCCGGTAATACTTTCCGATCGCGAAATAGCCGCCCAGGCCGATCGCCAACGCGATCAGCATGATGTCGATACCGAAGAGTGATGTCGGGACCTGCGGGATAGTCTGCATGATCAATGCGAGACCCATCGGGACGATGCGGAGACCCTGGCGGTCGGAGTAGTTCGTGGTCAGATCGTGAATGTCGTGGAGGGGAACGGTATCCGTGGGAGACATGGCATAGCCACCTTTCGCAGACTAGTTTATATTGCAAACTAGTCTGTGTCAAGTGCCGAATGCTTTTTGTAACACCTCTGCGAGATGCAGAGCCTGTCTGCCGGTCGACTGCGCAATCTGTTCGCGGCAACTGAAGCCATCCGCGATGATGAATGTGTCGGGAGCCGCCTCGCGCACCGCAGGCAGCAGCACTCGCTCCCCAATGCGCATCGAGATGTCATAGTGCTTCGCTTCAAAGCCGAACGCCCCCGCCATGCCGCAGCAGCCTGAGTCAAGGTGCTCGTAGTCGAGGCCGATTTTGCGGAGCACGTATTCTTCCGGCTCGAATTTCATGATCGCTTTGTGATGGCAGTGACCCTGGACGATGGCCTTGCGCTGCAATCGCGGAATGTTGAATCGATCGCCTTCGCGCTGAATGAACTCGCTCAGAGTCATCATCGGAATGTCGTAACCGGGGAAGAGATTGTGCAGCTCATCGCGGAACACCGACACGCAGCTCGGCTCGAGTCCGATGATCGGAACCCCTTCCTCCACCTCGGCCCGCAGCTCACGCAGGTTTGTCTTGAGAAGCCTTTTCGCCTGCGCGACAAAGCCCCAGTCGTAAAGCGGGCGGCCGCAGCAGAGCGGTTTTCGCGGAATGGTGACGCGATAACCGGCGCGCTCGAGAACTTCTACCGCCGCCATCGCGGTGTCGGGATGGAAGTAGTTGTTGAACGTGTCGGGGAAGAGGAGGACGCGTAGAGCCGGCTCTCCAGCCGGCTGAGCCGCCTGAGAGGCGGCTCTACGTTTGAATCGCCGCACGAACGTCTGCTTCGCGTACCGCGGCATGGTCCGCTGCGGAGCGATGCCGAGGAGGCGTTTGGCGACCGGCATCATGGCGTTGGCCGCGCCGGGAGCGATCGAGGCCAGCCGCGACCAGCGATGAATCCACCCCATGCTGTACGCCGCCAGGGGGCGCAATCGCCACTTGTAGTAATGCGCCAGAAACTCCGCCTTGTAGGTCGCCATGTCGACGTTGACGGGGCAATCGCCTTTGCATCCTTTGCATGAGATACAGAGATCGAGCGACTCTTTGACAGCGCGATTGCGCCAGTTGTCGGGGATTTCCTTTCCCTGAAACATCTCGAACAGCAGATGCGCGCGGCCGCGCGTGGAGTGCTCTTCCTCGCGAGTGGCCATGTAGCTCGGGCACATCGTTCCGCCATCCATGCGGCGGCATTCGCCGACGCCCACGCAGCGCAGCACGGCCCGGTCGATTCTTCCTTCATCTTCCGGAAACTGAAAATGGGTCTTCGGCGTCCACGGCTTGAACTCCGCGCCTAACCGCAGATTCTCGGTCGGGTGATATGGAGTGACGACCTTTCCGGGATTCATTTTCCAGTCGGGATCCCAGATCGATTTGAATTCGCGAAACGCTTCGATCAGCGCGTCGCCGAACATCTTCGGAAGAAGCTCGGCGCGCGATTGGCCGTCGCCATGCTCGCCCGAAAGCGATCCGTTGTATTTGATGCAGAGGTCTGCGGCCTGGTCGATGTACGCCCGATATTTCGCGATGCCGGCCTCCGATTCGAGATCGAAGTTGTTCCGCGTGTGCACGCACGCCTGGCCGAAGTGGCCGTAGAGGTCGCCGGCATATCCGTACTTGTCCATCAGCTTGCGCAGCTCGCGAAGGTACTTGCCCAGATGTTTCGGATCGACTGCCGAGTCTTCCCATCCCTCCCAGGTGCGCGGCTTGCCGGGAACGAACGCTGTCGCGCCCAGCCCCGATTCACGAATCTTCCAGACCCGCTTTTCGTCTTTTTTGTCCTCGAACAACTTCATCGATGGACAGAGATTGGACTGCTCGAGCGCATCCATCATCCGCCGCGCGTTGGAGTCGGATTCCTCTTTTGTCTCACCGCCGAATTCGACCATCAGCCAGCCGCGGCCCGGCGGCAGCAGCGGCAGCTTGTCGAGGTTGAGCTTCTTCCGCTTCATGTCCTCGACCAGACGATCGTCGATGCCTTCAAGCCCGATCGGTTTGAACTCCAGCAGACGCGGAACGTCATCGGCGGCGACGTAGACGTCGTCGTAGCCGAGGACCACAAGCGTGCGCGAAGGGGGGCTGTAGACGAGGTGGCATTTCGCCTCGAGCACGATCACGCACGTGCATTCGCTTCCGACCAGCGCCTTCGCGACATTGAACCCATCCTCCGGAAGCAGCGAATCGAGGTTGTATCCCGAGACGCGGCGCGGGATTTTCGGATAGCGCTTGCGAATCTCGTCGCCGTACTTGTCGCGAATGGCGCGGAGGCGGCGATAGATGTCGCTGCGACGGCCGCCCTGACTGATGATCCTGGAAATTTCGTCGTCGCTGGTCGGACCGACGCGCATGCGAAAACCGTCGTACGTGAGGATCTCCAACGCGTCGATGTTGTCGACGGTTTTTCCCGCCATCAGCGCGTGAACGCCACAGGAGTTGTTGCCGATCATGCCGCCGATGGTGCAGCGGTTGTGGGTCGCCGGATCGGGACCGAACGTCAGCCGATGCTTTTCGGCAGCATCGCGGAGATCGTCCAGCACGATGCCCGGCTCGACGCGCGCGAATTTCTGCCGTGGGTCGAGCTCCACGATGCGATGCATGTACTTTGAAAAATCCAGCACCACAGCGACATTGCAGCACTGTCCAGCGAGTGATGTGCCTCCGCCGCGCGCCAGAATCGGCGCGCCGAATTTCCGGGCCAGCGCCACCGTGGCGATCACGTCGTCGGCAGTGCGAGGCAGCACCACTCCGATCGGGACCTGACGATAATTCGAGGCGTCGGTGGCGTAGAGCGCGCGCGAGCCGTTGTCGAATCGCACCTCCCCCTTGATCTCGCGCCTGAGGGCCTCGGCCAGCGCAGCGGCGTCGACGTTCAGGCTCTGAATGCGATCGCGGTATTCCATGTCATTCCTGGCTACGCTCGGGATGACATCCTACGCTGCTATCCAACCTCAGACCTTGACCGAATCGAGCAGCTCCTTCATCGACTGTTTCAGGATGTGACTGCGCGCCGGATCGTGCAGCAGAGACTTCATGAACTTGCGCGCCTGCTCCGGCGTGATGTGCGGCGGCAGAGGCGGCACTTCCGGATCGGTGTGGAACTCCAGGATCGACGGACGATCCGCTTTCAGCGCCGCGTCCCAGGCCTCGCCGATGCGCTCCGGCTTCTCCACGCGAACGCCGACCAGGCCGAGCGACTGCGCGTACTCCGCGTAGCGAAAATCGGGAAGAACCTGCGATGCATCGAACTTGGGATCGCCGGCCAGCACACGCTGTTCCCAGGTCACCATGTTCAGATCGCGATTCTTCAGCACGCATACGATCAATCGCGGATCGGCCCACTCGCGCCAGTACTTGGCGACCGTGATCATCTCGTTCATGCCGTTCATCTGAAATGCGCCGTCGCCGACGCACGCGATTGCGACGCGATCGGGAAATGCGAATTTCGCCGCGATCACGTACGGCACGCCCGGACCCATGGTGGCCAGGTTCCCGGAAAGCGATCCCATCATGCCGCGGCGGAATTTCAGATATTGCGCGTACCAGCTCGCGGTCGATCCGGAATCGGCCGCCAGAATGCAGCGATCCGGAAGGCGCGGAGACAGTTCCCAGAAGACCCGCTGCGGATTGATCGGATCGGCGCTGTCCATCGCGCGGGCTTCGACCAACTTCCACCAGTCGGCGATCTCGCTTTCGAGTTTCTCGAGCCAGGAGCGGTCGCTCTTGCGCTTCAGCATCGGCATGAGAGCGTGCAGCGTTTCCTTGCTGTCGCC
>WNEY01003545.1_pt1 | contig 11728 bp, 7 predicted proteins | sample 5400531 | NCBI WGS metagenome assembly WNEY01 (sample SAMN13153338, study PRJNA577476) | soil metagenome | isolation source: 200 cm saprolite under Douglas fir tree site 1 | place: USA:California | collected 2015-04-18
GACCGAACGGACGCGTCCCGCGGACGCTCCCCCTCGGCACGGCGCGTGCTCTCGTCGGCGGCGTCTCGTCCCGTGTTCCCGCCACCCAGGCACAGAATTCGATCGGCGCGGACCTCCGCGGTGATGTGCTTGTTCCCCCGAGCGTCGGCCCACACCCGGGTCTGCAGCCGACCTTCCACCAGCACACTCCGGCCCTTGCGCAGGTGCTGGGCGGCCCGCTCGCCCAGCGCGGCCCAGGCCACCACCTGATGCCATTCGGTCTGGCGCTCTCTCTCGCCGGATCGCTTCGTGATGACCTCGTGCGTGGCCACGGAGAGGCGCGTCACTTTCTGTTGATCGCCGAACGCTCTGACTTCTGGATCACTACCCAGGTTCACGACCAGGACCACGTGATTGACCATTGCCCGACTCCTCCGGCGGCGAGGCCGGTCCCGAAGGCCAGCCCCGCCATTGCGCGCTTCCACCTGGGCAGGCACCGTGACCGGCGACCAGCCGCCGCCGACCCGCTGCTCCGCGCCCAGCCCAGAGCAGCCCCAGCGAACTTTTCTGGCTGGCCCTCTCACCCACTGCCGGAGGGGCCAGCCAGAAAAGTCCGGAGCCGGAATGCGCGCAGCGCGACCACCAGTGGTTCTTCGGCCAGCGCGGCCGTTCTAAGCCCGTGACAAGCGCAGCTCTGGGCGCTTGGCGCGGTGCTTGGGGCCGCGCGGCCACCGGGATCCGCAATCGATCTGCCGCAGAGTGGAAAAGAGTGTGAAGGTTAAGGAACGGAGGCTCGAGTAGGTGCGAGCCCGACGCTACGTGAGTAAGCGCGCCGGGAGGAGAAATCGGAAGGCTTTCGCGAGGGAAGCGAGACGGCTCTGATTAGAGCTGGATCGCCGACTCCGAACGAGACACGCCGGCGGCCCGCGTCGTTGGTTCAAATCGGCGGCGCGCTTCGAAGTGTGGGCGCAACCGCCTTTAGAAGTCCTGACGGCACCGACCACGCGGGTTCAAATCCCCAACGGGATTCGAGGTCGGTGGACACGCTTCCTCGGCTTTCGAGTCGATGGCGTTGTCTTGGTCGCCTAGCTCGGTTTGTTTGGTTGCGAGGGCCCGATATCACTTGCCGGCCGCGGGCCAGTTCCAGTTCGGACATCGTCTCCAAAGAGCTACAAGATCATCGCAGTGAGCTTGTATTCCGATCAAGCTGACGCCCTCGACGAAGCAGTCCGAGAACTCGCGAGTGCGGGCTATCCGAAGCCAAGTCGGTCACTGATCGTCCAGGCTGCAGTCGAGCGACTCCGCGAAGACCTTGGTGGCCGAACCCAGGAAGAGTTGTTACGCTATTTCGGCGAACGACATTTGCGTAGACCGCTAAGGGCGCTCAAGTCTCGGCAGCAAGCCGCATCAGACAACAGGCAGTTACCCCTGCCCTTATCCCACGAAGGGTAAGTCTCGCCATGCGCGAAGAGCATTCCGCGCGCATGACCGTTCAGCGACGCAAGCGCAACCCGATTCCTGTGTGAAGTCTGGGTAAACGAAAGGGGTTAGCGGCTGCTGCGTCCGCTAACCCCTCGTCTCTTCGTGGTTGCGGGGGCTGGATTTGAACCAGCGACCTTTGGGTGATGAGTGCGAGACGGCCATGACCGGTAACTCTCTGATCTCACGGGAAAAGCACGTCACGGCAGCGAGTTCGACGTTAGCTGTTGATGCGTCGTCCTTCGCCCTGCTTCCGCCTGTTTCGGGCTGTTGTGGGAGCAAAATGGGAGCAGTTGACGACCACGAGTTCCACCTCATGGGGCACTGAAGCGCTGTTCACCGACGTCGACGTGCCGCGGTTTCGGGCCGTTGAGCGAATCGCACGGAGGAAGCTGCTGTATCTCCATCGGGCCCGTTCCCTGGAAGAAATGCGGGTTCCCCCTGGCAACCGGCTGGAAGCGTTGAAAGGTGACCGCAAGGGACAACATAGCATCCGTATCAACGACCGATGGCGGATCTGCTTCGTTTGGACACGTGGGGACGCTTACGACGTCGAGATCGTTGACTATCATTGAGGGGGGGCAGTGATGCCGCGCAAGAAGTTGCTCGACCCGATCCACCCCGGAGAGATCCTCCTCGAGGAGTTCATGAAGCCGCAGGGCATCAGCATCAACAAGCTCGCCCGCGATATCGCCGTCCCCCCCGGCCGGATCAGCACCATCGTGAACGGGAAGCGTGCCATCACTGCCGATACTGCTCTCCGGCTGGGTAAATATCTCGGCGTCTCCTCTGAGCTATGGCTCGGGCTTCAGGCCGATTTCGATCTGAGGATTGCCAGACGCACGGTTGGACCAGAGATCGACAAGCGAGTCCACGCTCACGTGGCCTGATCGCTCCATCGCGGGGCTGTGCCCTGTCCTTCGCCAAAACCGACCGCGTACTTCCGTACTATCACCCCTCGGGCGGATCGCAGGCCACGGTGCCCATGTCCGCGGGAACGGAGAGCTCCAGAAGCTCCAGGTCTTTTGACGCCGCCGTCTCGTTGTGCCGCAGGCCGCCCGGGATGTAGAGCGACTCGCCCGATTTGATTCGCAGTTTCTGGCCGTCCTCGAACTCCAGGTCGACCCATCCACTGAGCATGTACACGAACTGGCCCTCGCAGACGTGGTAGTGCCACCCCGTCGGCTGCGTCATCCCGTCGGCCCCGATCGTTACCTGGGCGCGGATCTTCCCGTTGCTCGCGGCCGTGACGCCGAGGTCGCGGTACTTGAAGAAGGAGCGTCGGCCCGCCACGAGGGGGGCGGTGGTCGGCGTCGCGTACGCCAGCTTGTCCGGGGGCCTCACGGCTGGGGGCTGTCCGATCGGCGTGCTCGCGTCGTTCATCATAGAGGCCTCCTCTGAGTTCGCACCGCCGATACTACCCGATCCACGCGCAGATTGAAGTGCTCAGGCGGCGAGGCGCTTGCTGGCCTCGGCCTCCCACCAGGTCATCCCGAGAGACCGGAACAGGGCGGCCGCCTTTTGCAGGAACACTTTCGCTTTCTCTTCATCGCCGAGGTTCCTGGCGAGGACTCCCTGGCTCATCCAGCACCGGCCGAGGAGGGGCTTGAGCCCCAGCGCCTCCGACAGGCGGATCGCCCCGCGCAGGTGTCCTTCCGCCTCCTCGCGCGCCGGCGGTGATTGCCGCGCCGCGATCTCGGCCAGGAGCCAGAGCGCCCTGGCCTCGTTGGCCTGCTCGCGCTGAGCCTCGGAGTACTTCAGGGCCTGCTCCGCGCCCCGGCGCGCCTCGTCGAGGCGGCCGACGAGGAGGAGGGCTTCGCCCAACCCCGCCCAGTGGGTGCCGAAGTTGACGCGCGTGATGGTCGCCTCTTTCGTGCGGATCGCTTCCTCCTGCAGGGCGATCGCTTCGAGCGGCCGCCCCGATAGCGTATAGGCGTCCCCCAGGGCCGATGCCGAGAGCATGATCCAGCCGGCGAAGTGCTTCTCTCGGCAGACCTGGAGCGCCGCCTCCAGGATGGTGATCGCTTTCTCGAGATCCCCCTTGGTGACGTACATGAGGCCCGCGCTCGTCTGCAGGAGCGCGAGGCTGTAGGGGTGGTTCGCGGACTGGGATGCTCGGAACCCCCGCTCCGCGAACTCCTGGGCCCGCTCGAACTCCCCTAGCCCTGCCAGCGAGCCCGCCACCCAGGCGCAGGAGACGATGTAGGGGAGTCCGGACATGCCGGCCTGCTCTGTGGTCGGCGCCCCCTCGAGCAGCTCCACGTCGCGCGCATAGTATTCCACGGCCCGGGCCAACTGGCCGAGCGAGTTGTAGCAGTGGCCGAGGTAGTAGTTTCCGATCAACCGGAGGCCGAGGTCGCCCGACTCGTCGGCCGCGTGGAGGCAGCGCCCGCCGTACTCGAGCGTGCGCTCCTGCTCGCCCATGGCCCAGTGGTATTGCATCAGGAAGCTGTAGATCTTGTTGAGGTGCGCTGGGCTGCCGAGCCGACGAGCCAGAGTCTCCGCGTCGCGAAAGAGCTCGAAGAGCCGATCCAGGTGCCCCAAACGCCAGAGGGGGGCCCGCATTTCGAGTCGCAGGTCGATCGCCTGCCGGTCCCGCTCCGGGCCCTCCGGGAGGTGGTCGAGGACCGCGAGAGCCCGCTCGTAGAAGGCGACCGCCTCGCGGTCCACGCAGAGGGCCACCGCCTTCGTCCCGGCCTGGCGGAGGTAGCGGAAGGCCTTGTCCCAGACTTCCCCTTGGAGGAAATGGTAGGCCAGCTCCCCCAGGCGCTCCTCGATCCGGTCGGCATACACCTCCTCGATCGCCCGGCCGATGAGCGCGTGAAGCTCCTTGCGCTGGCTCACGAGGATCGACGAATAGGCCACGTCGTGGGTCAGGGCGTGCTTGAAGATATATTCCGGATCGGGAAAAAGCGTTCTCTCGTAGATGAATTCCAGGCTCTTGAGATCGGCGAGACACCGCTCGACCTTCTCACGGATGTCCGAGATCCGCGTGAGCAGGCGGAGCGCAAACTCGCGGCCGATGACCGACGCGACCTGGATGGTGTGCTTCTGCTCCTCCGCCAGCCGGTCGATGCGCGCCATGATGATGTCCTGGATCGTGTCCGGAACGTGGATCGCTTCCGCCGAGCCGGCGAGGACGTACCGGCCGTTATCGCGGCGGAGCGTGCCGGTCTCGATGAGGGACTGGACGATCTCCTCGAGGAAGAACGGGTTTCCCTCGGCCTTTCGGCTCACCATGGCCCGGACCTCGTGCGGCAAGTCCGAGGCCTCGAGCAGTCCGTGTGCCATCCGTGCGCTCTCATCCTCCGAGAGCGGCTGGAGCGCGATGCGGGAGTGGAAGGTCCGGTCGCCGAAAGGCTGGGAATAGCCGGGGCGGTACGTCAGGACCAGGAGCACCGCGGCGCCGGCGAGGCTTTCGGCCAGGAACTTCAGGTATTCCTCCGAGGCCGGGTCGATCCAGTGGAGGTCCTCGATCACCATGACGATGGGGCGCAGCTGGCTGCCCTTGAGGACGATCTGACGGAGGGCTTCGAAGATGCGCGGGCGCCGCTGCGCCGGATCCATGGCGGAAACGGCAGCATCGCCCGGATTCACCGACAGCAGGTATTTGAGGTAGGGCGCCAGGGCCGGCGCATCGCTTCCGAGGAAGGCCAGTCCCCGCTCCACCCCGGCAACGATCTCTGCCTCGGAGGCCCCATCAACGACGCGAAAGTTCCGCTTCAGCATCTCGATGATCGGCAGGAAGGGAATGGACTTGCCGAAGGAGATGCACGGCCCCTCGACCCAGGTGATCTTCTCCCCTTGCAGGCGACGCTTGCACTCCAGCAGGAGGCGGGACTTCCCCATGCCAGGCTCGCCCACAACGAAGACGATCTGGCCATGGCCCTCCTTCGCCAGGGCGAATGCCCGCTCCAGCGCCGCCTGCTCCTGCTCGCGGCCGACGAAGGGCGTCAGCCCTTGCTCGGCCTGGACCTCGAGCCGGGTCAGCACTCCCTTGGCCCGCACAACCTCCCAGGCATCCACGGGCTCCCGACGGTTCTTCACGGTGACGCTGCCGAGGGAACGGGTCTCGAAGTAGCCGTGGACGAGGCGCTCGGTGGGTTCGGCGACGACGATCTGGCCGGGCTGGGCGAGCTGCTGCATCCGGGCGGCCAGGTTGGTAGTGTCGCCGACGGCCGTGTAATCCATCCTGAGGTTGTCGCCGATGGCGCCGACCACCACGAGCCCGGTGTTGAGCCCGATCCGCATCCTGAAGTCCACGCCCCGCTCCCGCTCGAGCCGCTCGCGGTAGTCGTGGAGCGCGCGCTGGATCGCGAGCGCCGCGTGCACGGCCCGCTGGGCGTGGTCTTCGTGGGCGATGGGCGCGCCGAAGAGCGCCATGAGGCCGTCCCCGAGAAACTGGTTCACTGTCCCTTCGTACCGGTGGATGGCGCCCAGCATCAGCTCGAAGGCGCCGTTCATGAGGCCGTGGACCGCCTCGGGATCCAGGTTCTCCGAGATCGCCGTGAACCCCGACACGTCGGCGAAAAGGACCGTGACCTGCTTCCGCTCGCCCTGGAGCGCCCCGCGGGCTTTCAGAATTTTCTCCGCCAGGTGGGCGGGCGTGTAGGCGCGGGGGGACGCGAAGTTTTTTTCGGGTGGCGCCGCCGGCGCCAGCGCCGTCCCGCACTGGGCGCAGAACTTGGCGGTCGCCGGGACCTCGGCGCCGCACTGGGGGCAGCCGGGAGCCAGCTTCTGTCCGCACTCGACGCAGAACCTGGCCGCGGGGGTGTTCTCGTGCCGGCAGCTGGGGCAGATCATCGGCACCGGAACGTACCGCGCGGACCCTCCCCCGGTCAAGCGTCGTATCGTCCTTGTGCTGGCGCCGGGAAGGTCATGCTGCGGGTGAGGCCTTCTCGCCGGTTACAAAATGGGTGCAAGAACGACGAAGGGGTCAGCGGCGGCGACCGCTAACCCCTCGTCACGTCGTGGTTGCGGGGGTCGGATTTGAACCGACGACCTTTGGGTTATGAGCCCACGCCAGGCCCCCACTGCAACCGACTCCTGCCGATGAAAGCCGCAGAAACTCGCGCATCCCCGAGCCCGCCTCTCGGTCGCGACCGGCGTCTTTTGGAAGGCGTTCCCGCACAATTCCCGCACAACCAGGGCCCGCTCGTGTCTTCCCGTAGAGCGACCATCCATGAGACTGGTAAACTGTCGGCCAATCTTGACACGATCTCCCTCCTGCATCTGGAACAGTGCGGGATCGCGCCCCGAGACTGCCGGACGATGCTGACGAGGATCTCCTATCTGACCGATGTCGTTGCTGTTGCCGAGTTGTTCGCCGGCTTAGGATCCGGGTTCGACGCGCTCACGGTCGCCGTGTTTGTGATCGTGGCGCCGCGAAGTGCCGTAACTTTGACCACGAGCTGCATTCCCGCCCCCATAGGATTGGAAGCGCTAAATGGCGCCAAAGCCCCAATGTTGCAGGTGACGACCCCGTTGGTGAAGGCGCATGGGGTCGGCGCCTGGGAGACCGTGCAGCTCACCTTGCCGCTACTGACGGTGCAGCTTCCTTTGGCGAACTGAGCGCTGACAAACATGGTCCCAGTTGGGATGCGGTTCGTCACCACAACTCCCGTCGCGCTGTTCGGGCCGAGGTTGACGACTCCGATACCGTAAGTGAGATTGGCCCCGGACTTTACTGCGCTGGCGCCGCTTTTGCCGATCGCCACATCGGCCGGTGGCAGCTTCTGGAAGATCCGGACACTTCACTTATCAACACCGCGACGCCGCGGCGCGCGCCACTACTTCTTCTTCAGCGGGAAGGTGCAGTTCGCCTCGGTCGGCTCCACCAGCCCACTAGATCGCACGATGTCGAACATGTCCTCGAAGCCCTTCCACTCTTTGCGGGCCCGCGCGAGATACGAGGGCACGACGATCTGGTGGTCCTTGGCGCGCATGTACACCTCGCCCTGCGGCCCTCTTGACCGGATGCCTTCCAGGGCTGAAACGAGCTTGTCGGTATCCAGTGAGCCCGCCTGCTCGGCCGCCCTCGCGAACATGTGGGCCGCGTTGTACATAGCGACGCCGGCCGTGTACATGAGGGCGTCGGGCCCGTGCTTGGCTCGGAGCCGCTTGAGGAAGGCCTGGTTTTCCGGCGTCTGGAGCGCCATGAAATAGTCGAAACTGCTGTAGGTGCCGACTGAGGCCTGTGGCCCCTTGGCGCGGGTGGTGGCCTCGTGATCGGACGCGCCCCAATAGGCGAGTTTCTGGTCTATGCCGGCCTGGTAGAACTGCCGCGCGAAGATCACGTTGTCTGGCGGGATCAGGGCGCCGAAGACGACGGTCGCCCCCGAGGACCGAATCCGTTCGAGCACCGGCGCGAAGTCTTTCTCGCCTCCCACCGGGAAGTACTCCTCTGCCACCAGCCGCCCGCCACGGGTCTCGAGCGCCGCCCTCAATCGACGAAGCACGACGCGAGGCCAGACGTAGTCAGCGCCGAGGCCGTAGAAGACGCGCCCGTGGCGCTGGATGATGTAATCGAGGTGGGGCACGAACTGCTGCGAGGGCTCGGGGCCGAACATGAAGATGAGCTTATTGCAGACCCCGGGGAAATGTTCTTGATCCTGGCCCTCGTAGTAACTGCCGTAGAGCAGGAGCTTGTCGGCGCTGCTGACGATCGGTCCCACGGCATTGCGCTCGGCACTGGTCGCCGTCCCAGCAAGTAGGTCCACTTTCTCCTCTTGGAGAAGCCGAGTCGCCCAGGCGGCCACGTTCTTGGGATCGCTGGTGTAGTCGCCGAGCGTGACCTCGATGGGCCGTCCGAGGACGCCGCCCCGGGCGTTGAGCTCGTCCACCGCCAGCATGAAGCCCCGGGCGTGGGGGCTGTCGTTGACGGTCGGTATAGCCGGCGGGAAGGCCCGGGAGAGGAAGCCAATCCGGATCGGCCCTGGGGCGGCTCGAACGCGTTGAGCGCTTCCCAGCGTTCCACCTAGCGCCAACCCGACACCAGCTGCCCCGGTCCGAACTGCGTTGGTGAGGAAGGACCGACGGTTCATTCCACTCGTTGTCGGCAGATCAGCGCAGGGTGTCATACATAGCCTCCTCTAAGCGCGAACCCGTTCGTGCTAGACGCGCTCCCTCGTGCCCAATCGCCTGGTCCGCCTTACCGATGTCCAAGTGTCCGACTCAGTTCCATCAACTGAGTCAAACCGTATAAAAGCGGATCCGCGAGCTGGCCGTGGGCGTTCACTACACCGTGGTGAAGGCGAGGTGTTGCTGGAGAAGGCGGCGCACACGGGGAGCTAGCCGGGCCGAGTGCTGCACAACGCCCGCTACCAGTAAGGGGAGGGCTCGGGGCCACCGACACCTCGCCCGCCGTCGCGGCGTAGCTGCCATAGGAGAACCCGACGCCTCCTGTTCCGAGGGCGACGTCATGGGAAACGGCTGCCGATCTCGTCCGTGGACCCCGACTCTTCTCTCACGGCAACCGGTACTCGAACTGCTGCTTGCAGGTGAACTGCCCGCTCGTGTTTAAGTCTTGGCACTGAAAAGGCGCTGTGCCCTGGACCCCGGCGAACTTGCCTGTACCGCCCGTGATCCGGTTCATGCCCGACACTTCGCCTGGCTTGGGGACGGTGCCTGAGTAATCGGTGAAGATCTTGTCGCCGTCGGCGTCGCCCCTCCTTGATCGTCTCGACCCTTTCTGTCTGACCTTGAGGAGAGTGATGTGGACCTAATTACCTCCTTTCCTGTCGCGCCGGTTGGTCCTCGCGCCTCTTTCGGCAGCCCGAGGTAGGCGAGGATCTTCTGGTCGCTCTTGAGCCAAATTCTGCGCTGGAGCGAGCAGGATCGGCCCTCCGATGAGGGCCAGCGCGAGCGCGGTGGTGAACCCGCTGCGATGAGTACGCATCATGGTCGTCGTCCCTCCCCTGTGAAAGGCATCGCGTGGCGCCAAGGGTCGTCATTTCTTTCGCCCGTGCGCTAAAAGGTGAACGTCACTCTACGAGACGGTCCGCTTTTGCGCGTAGAGACGCTGGGATCGTCAGGCCCAGCGCCTTCGCAGTCGCCAGATTGATGGCGAGCTCATACTTCGTGGGCAGCTCAACGGCGAGCTCCGCCGGATTGGCGCCCTTGAGGATCTTGTCGACGTGTCCAGCCGACCGTCGGAACACGTCGGCCAAGTCAATCCCGTACGAGATCAAGCCGCCCGCGTTGACATACTCCTTCTGGGGGTACATCGCCGGGAGGCGATTCTTGCCGGCGAGACTCACGATTCGTGCCCGAGAGGAGAACATCAGAGCATCACCCACAACGACGAGCGCGTCGGCGCGAGCCCTTGCCATACCGGCGAAGGCCTCTTCGAACCCTTCGGGCTTGTCTACCTCGAGCGATTTGGCTTCGATGCCGGCCGCGCTGGCGACAACATGCCAGTCCTTTACGACACGGACCGCCCCTGCATCGCCCGGGTTCGCCAGGACGGCGAGACGAGACACGGTCGGAACGGCCTCCTTGATCAGTTCCAACAATCTCCCCCTTGGTACTGCGCCTCCGGCCACTCCAGTGATATTGCCGCCGGGCCGCTCGAAGCTGGCGATAAAGCCGGTGCCGACCGGGTCACCCACGCTCGCCATGACGATCGGGATGGTATTCGTGGCGGCCTTTGCGGCCTGGAGAGGTCCCGTCGCACCGACGACGATGACGGCGACGTTGCTACGGACCAACTCGGCCGCGAGCCCGGGGAGTCGGTCGAACCTGCCCTCCGCAGCTCGGATCTCGATAACAAAGTTCTGCCCGTCGATGTAACCGCGCTCTCGCATGCCTTGGCGAAAGGCTTCGATGAGGTGCTGGAAGGCGGGCGGGGAGCCGCCGGCAAGAAAGCCGACCCGGGGCACGGTCGATTGCTGGGCGTCAGCGAGGAGGGAACCGAAGCAGAACATCAGCAGGATGACGAGCACTGCCACTATTGGGCGCATGACGTGATCTCCTCAGTCTCGTGAGACGCGACGTTGCGGGAGTGTTGGGTCACCAATTGGGGGGGGTTAAGGCGGCGCACGAACCACCCTCGACGTCCGTGATGATGTGAGCGGTGGTCCGAGGACGGCGGCACGGGCCGCAAGACAGACTACGGGCACCGAGGTGGCCTCGACGCCCGTGCCTCAACGTTGATTTGTAGCGTTCGTCAGTCCTCAGCTCTTTCCCGCGCGTTACTTTTCTAGCCAGTACTCGCCTTCATTCTGCCCTTCATTCAGGCCTTCTTTCGGATCGAACCGAAACACGGACCTCAGCGTTCCCCGGATGCCCTGGAATTTCCCCGTCCCTCCGGTAAGCCTCAGAGTCCCGGTGTACGTGCTTTTCCTCGACCCGTCGGCGATCACGATGGTCTGGCTCGCGCCATCCCATTGGCAGAAAATCTTGTCGCCACCTTCCAGGAGAAGGACGCTGTACCCCCACGCCCGGCCATTCACGTTGACATAGTCGGAGTAGCCGCGGGTCCAGTCCTCCACAACCTTCACGCCTTCGAACACAGGTGGGTTCGCCGGAAAGGTCCTGTGGAGCTCGAGAATGCGAATCTGATGGCCGGGAACGTCTCCCACGTCGATCGTGTGCTGCTGCGTAAACTTCGTGTGCTCTCCCGACGTCCTCCATGAAATGGTGCGCTTGTCCTGGGCCCGGCCGTCCGACGTGACCAACACCGTCAGACCTGCCGCGACGCTCAGCGCAACAAACACCCTGACTCCGTTGCTAATGAAGGTTGTCATCCCGTCGTCCCCTCCGGCTCTGCGAGCGTCTTTCGTTCTCGACAACGCCTGCCGGGACATCTACCATCCCTGTCGATTACCTCCCTCTAGACGAATCGAAGGGTTCCGCCACCTTCACCTTCACGGTCTTCCCACCCGCTCTACGCCTCCCGGTGCCAAAAGGTGCCGCAACTCACAGGGAACCTCACCGAAATGTGCCAAACTTGTGCCCGCCGCCGGCGGCGGGACACGGACGGGCGACGAGAACACCGAGCTTCGTGGTCTACGATGCAGGACGACTCAGTGCGGTGGTGCTTGGTCCCCTGAGGGCCCACCACAACCTATATATCTTGCATGTGCCATATAATCTATGGGTTGTTATATGTCAAGCGAGAACATCGAGCAGTAAGTGTCTGAAAGTTTTCATGGTGGAGGGTAAGGGATTCGAACCCTCGACCTCGGCGTTGCGAACGCCGCGCTCTCCCAACTGAGCTAACCCCCCGAGGCCACAAACGATACTACATCACGCCTTGCCGCCGTCCCCG
>WNEY01003548.1_pt1 | contig 11726 bp, 4 predicted proteins | sample 5400531 | NCBI WGS metagenome assembly WNEY01 (sample SAMN13153338, study PRJNA577476) | soil metagenome | isolation source: 200 cm saprolite under Douglas fir tree site 1 | place: USA:California | collected 2015-04-18
GCTCGGCCCCCGCCGCCCGGCAGATCTCCTCGACGGTGTCGTACATGTGGGCGGCCATCTTCTTCTCGTTGTCGCCGATGCGGTAGTCGATCTTGAGGAGGGGCACGCCGTAGCGGTCGGTCTTCTTCTCGTCCACCGTGATCCGGTTGTGGGCATAGGGCAGCACCTCGCCGAAGGGATGGAACTCGAACCAGGCGGGGAAGTGGCGCTTGATGCTTTTCTTGAGCGAAGCGCCGAAGCCGGGAAGCTTGCTCGCGAAGTGGTTGACGCCGTCGGTGCTGCAGCCGGTGTTCCAGAACTGCGCGCCCCATCCGCGCAGGTAGTCGCGGCCGAAGCCGGGACGGTGGTTGAACCGCGGCATGTACACGTGCTCGCCGCCGATGCCGCGGTCGTTCTGCCAGGGCTGGCCGTAGAGATCGGGGAGGAAGCCCTTCACGTGGATCCGGATCTGCTCGCAGAGGTAGCGCCCGATCACGTCGGAGCCGTTGCCGATGCCGTTAGGGTGGCGCTCCGACTTCGAGTTCAGGAGGATGCGGGTGGAGTCGACACAGCTCGCCCCGAGCACCACCACCTTGCCCAGTACCTCCCGCTCCTGTCCGGTCTTCCGATCGAAGTACTGCACCCCGCGGGCGAGGCCGTGGTCGTCGACCAGGATGCGGGAGGCTACCGAGTTGGAGCGGATCTCGAGCTTGCCCGTCTGCATCGCGAAGGGAAGCAGGTGGTCGGCGGAGCAGAAGAAGGAGGCCGTGTCGCAACCGCTTCCACACTTGCCACAGTAGTGGCAGGCCGGAAAGCCGCGGGTCGGCCGCGTCATGTTCGCCCGCCGGCCCGCCACCATCGGGATGCCGATCCGGGCCGCCGCCCTCTTCAGCAGGTTCTCGCCGCAGCGGGGATGCGGCGGAGGCTGCAAGTACCTGCTTCCCGGCAGCACCTCCGAGTCGTCGGTGCCGCCGCAGACGCCGATCATCTGCTCGACCTGGTCGTAGTAGGGGGCGACGTCCGCGTAGGAAATCGGCCAGGGGATCTCCCAGCCGTCGCGCTCGGCGGACTTGAAGTCCATCTCGGCGTAGCGGAGGCTGACCCGTCCCCACACGTTGGTCTTGCCGCCGTGGCCCCAGACGCGGATGAGCTCGAAGGGCTGGCCTTCCGGCGTGAGGTAGGGCTGCTCCCTGGTGTCGAGGAAGAACTGGGGCGGATGGTCGCCCTTCGCCAGGCGTACCCGCGCCTCCCACGGCCGCACGTGGGTCCAGAACGTCGAGCGGTCGAAGCGGTCGCCCGCGTCGAGCAGCACGACCTCGACACCCTTGCGGGTGAGGTTCCAGGCGGCCATTCCGCCGGCGGCGCCGCTGCCGATCACGATCACGGGATAGACCTTCTGGGGCTCGATGATCTGCATGGGCCGGTCCCTCCGCGAACCCGGATGATATAGTTCCCGCGCTCGAGAAGGAAAGCTGGCAACGGAGTGAAAAGCTGCGAGCGCAGCGCGATTCATTCGCCCCGGGGCCGCGAAGCGGTCCCGCCAGATGAGCGGTGGCGAATTCACTTCGCCGGCGCGGAAGACGCGAGCGGGTGGGCGCGGGGGGCGCGAAGTCGAGCCAAGCGAGACGAGCGCCAACCCCGCGTATACGACGCGACGCGCCAGCGTCGCACCTCGGATTCTGGGGGGTGCGCCGCTAGCACCCCCCAGCTCACTGAAGGAAAGGTGGCCGCGGCCTTCCGCTCGCGCTTCGGGACGGACCCCGCCTGGCTCGTGCGCTCGCCCGGCCGCGTCAACCTCATCGGGGAGCACACCGACTACAACGAGGGCTTCGTGCTCCCGATGGCCATCGACCGCGCGGTGTGGATCGCCCTCCGTGCCCGGGCGGACCGCGCCGTCGTCGCCGCCTCCCTCGACTTCGCCGAGGAGAAGGCATTCTCTCTCGACGGCCTGCGCCGCGAGGGCCGAGGGTGGTGGGAATACCTGAAGGGCACGGCGTGGGCCCTCGGGGAGGCCGGCGATCTTCTCGCGGGATGGGAGGGCACGCTGGCCGGCGACGTCCCCATCGGCGCCGGCCTCTCGTCGTCGGCCGCCCTCGAGATGGCCGCCGCCCGCGCCTTCGCCGCGGTGTCGGGCCGGGGGTGGGACCCGGTGCGAATGGCGAAGCTCACGCGGCGAGCGGAGAACGAGTGGGTCGGCGTCGGCTGCGGGATCATGGACCCGCTCATCATCGGCGCCGGCCGCGAGGGCCATGCGACGCTCATCGATTGCCGCTCGCTGGAGATGCGGCCGGTCCCGCTGCCGCCGGGCACCGTGGTGGCGGTGCTCGACACCTCCACCCGGCGGGAGCTCACCGGCTCGGCCTACAACGAGCGGCGGGCGCAGTGCGAAGAGGCGGCGCGGGCGCTGGGAGTCGAGGCGCTCCGCGACGTGACGTCATCAGCCCTGGAGGCGCGGGGGGAGTGGCTGAGCGACACCTTGCGCCGCCGAGCCCGCCACATCGTGACCGAGAACGCCCGCACGCTGGAAGCGGCGGAGGCGATGAAGGCCGGCGACGCGCCGCGGCTTGGGCGATTGATGCACGAGAGCCATGCCAGCATGCGCGACGACTTCGAGATCTCGACGCCCATGCTCGACGCGATGGTGGAGTGCGCGCAGGCGGCCGTCGGATGCTACGGCGCGCGCATGACGGGCGGCGGCTTCGGCGGCTGCGTCGTCGCCCTGATGGACGAGGCGGCGGCCCCGGCCTTCCTGGACGCGGTCGGCCGGAGCTACCCCGAGCGCACCGGCCTCACGCCCAGCCTTTACCTCTGCCGCCCCGAGGGAGGCACTTCCCTGGTCGCGCTCGCCGACAAATGACGCGCCGACGGGAAGACGCGCTCCTCCCCCGTCGGCTCCGGCGCCGCCGGGCCGTTCTGTGTGCGCTCCTCCCGTGGCTCGCCGCGAGCGCGGCCGTGCGGGCCGAAGACGGCCGTGGCCTCTGGCTTCGCTACGTGCCGGTGCCCGACCGGGCGCTCCGGAGCTCCTATGCGGGGCTCGTCTCCGCGGTCGTGGTGCAGGCGAACTCCCCCGCGGGACGCGTCGTCCGCGCCGAGCTGGAGCGTGGGCTCAGCGGCCTACTCGGCGCGCCGGTGCCGCTCGCGGCGACGGTGTCGGCCGATGGGACCGTCGTCGTCGGTACGCCGTCGGGCTCGGCCCTCGTCGCCGCGCTGGGCTGGCGGGAGGCGCTGGCGCGGATGGGCGATGAAGGGTACGTGATCCGCTCCACGAGGATCGGGGGCCGGGCCGTCACCGTGATCGCATCCCAGGGGGAGGCCGGGGCGCTCTACGGAACCTTCCACTTCCTGCGCTTGATCCAGACGGGGCAGCCCGCCGCGCCGCTCGACATTGCCGAGCGGCCGCGACTCTCCCTGCGAGTCCTCGACCACTGGGACAACCTCGACGGCACGATCGAGCGCGGCTACGCGGGCCGCTCGCTCTGGGCCTGGGACCAGCTGCCCGCCCACGTCGATGCGCGCGTGTCCGAGTACGGACGAGCGAACGCGTCGATCGGCATCAATGGCTCGGTGATCAACAGCGTCAACGCCAGCCCCGAGTCGCTGAGCGCGCGTTACGTCGAGAAGGCGGCGGCCCTGGCGAGCGCGCTCCGCCCCTACGGCATCCGCGTCTACCTGTCGGCGAACTTCGCCGCGCCCAAGCTGCTGGGCGGCCTCTCGACCGCGGATCCGCTCGACCCCGCGGTGGCCGGGTGGTGGCGCGAGAAGGCGGACGAGATCTACCGGCTCATCCCCGACTTCGGCGGCTTCCTCGTCAAGGCCAACAGCGAGGGCCAGCCCGGCCCGCAGGACTACGGCCGCACGCACGCCGACGGCGCCAACGTGCTGGCCGAGGCGGTCGGCCCCCACGACGGCGTTGTGATGTGGCGGGCGTTCGTCTACGACGCCCGCGTGGATCCGGATCGGGTCAAGCGCGCCTACGCGGAGTTCGTGCCGCTCGACGGACGCTTCCGTGAGAACGTGCTCGTGCAGGTCAAGAACGGGCCGCTGGACTTCCAGCCCCGCGAGCCGTTCCATCCGCTCTTCGGGGCGATGCCGCGCACGCCCCTCATGGCCGAGCTGCAGATCACCCAGGAGTACCTCGGCCAGTCGACCCACCTCGTCTACCTGGCGCCGATGTGGAGAGAGTTCCTCGACGCGGACACCTACGCGAAGGGAGCGGGGTCCCGCGTGGCCAAGGTCGTCGACGGCACGCTGGAGGGGCACGGGCGCACCGGAATCGCGGGAGTCGCCAACACCGGGCGCGATGCCAACTGGTGCGGCCACGACTTCGCGCAGGCCAACTGGTACGCGTACGGGCGGCTCGCGTGGGACCCCGGCCTGAGCGCGGAAGCGATCGCGGAGGAGTGGATCCGCATGACCTGGGGACAGGCGCCCGACGTCGTGGCCGCGATCCGCTCGATGATGCTCGGCTCGCGCGAGTCGTTCGTCGATTACACGATGCCCCTCGGATTGCACCACCTGATCGGGGGCGACCATTACGCGCCGATGCCGGACAACACCGATCCGCGCCGGGCCGACTGGTCGGCGACGTCCTACCACCGGGCCGACGCGAGCGCCATCGGCTACGACCGGACGCGAAGCGGCAGCGGCGCCGTCGAGCAATACCGCTCGCCCTTGCGCGAGCAGTGGAGCGATCCCTCCACGGTCCCGGAGAACCTCCTGCTCTGGTTCCATCGCCTTCCGTGGGATCACCGGCTGAGGTCGGGGCGCACGCTCTGGGAGGAGCTGGTCGTGCGCTACCGCCGGGGCGCGGACGCCGCCCGCGGCCTGGAATCGCGCTGGAAAGCGCTCGAGGGCAGAGTCGACGCAGAGCGGTACCGCGCGGTGCTGGGCAAGCTGCGCCAGCAGGCCGCGGACGCGGCGGCGTGGAGCGAGAAGTCGCTCCGTTACTTCCAGGGCTTCAGCCAGCGTCCGCTGCCGGAAGAGGCCCGCGCGGATGGCCCCAACGATTTCGGGGCGCGTGCGGCGGACCTCGTGTCGCGGATGACGGTGGAAGAGAAGGTCTCGCAGCTCATGAACGCTGCACCGGCCATCCCGCGCCTGGGCATCCCGGCCTACGAGTGGTGGAACGAGTGCCTGCACGGCGTGGCCCGGGCGGGCGCGGCGACGGTGTTCCCCCAGGCGATCGGGATGGCCGCGTCGTTCGACAAGGCGCTGATGCGTGAAGTGGCCACCGCCATCAGCGACGAGGCGCGCGCCAAGCACCACGAGTTCGTGCGCCGGGGACAGCGCGGCCGCTATCAGGGCCTGACCTTCTGGTCGCCGAACATCAACATCTTCCGCGACCCGCGATGGGGGCGCGGCCAGGAGACCTACGGCGAGGATCCGTACCTCACCGCGCGCCTGGGCGTCGAGTTCGTGAAGGGATTGCAGGGAGACGACCCCCGCTACCTGAAGGTGGTCGCGACCGCGAAGCACTTCGCCGTGCACAGCGGCCCCGAGCCCGACCGCCACCACTTCGACGCGCGTCCGAGCGAGCGGGACCTCTTCGAGACGTACCTGCCCGCCTTCCGGGCCCTGGTCCAGGAAGGCGGGGCGGCGTCAGTGATGGGCGCCTACAACCGCGTGAACGGCGAGTCGGCCTCCGCGAGTCAGCGGCTGCTGCTCGACATCCTGCGCCGGGACTGGGGATTCGACGGCTACGTCGTCTCCGACTGCGGCGCGATCGACGACATCTACGAGGGCCACCGGATCGTGTCGACGCCGGAGGCCGCGGCCGCGCTCGCCGTTCGGAAGGGCTGCGACCTCGAGTGCGGGTCGACGTATCGCTCCCTGACGGCCGCGCTCGGCCAGGGGCTGATCGGAGAGAAGGACATCGACGTCGCCGTGCGCCGCTTGATGCTCGCGCGGTTCAAGCTCGGGATGTTCGATCCGCCCGAGCGCGTGCCCTACGCGCAGATCCCGTACTCGGTCAACCAGTCCGCCGATCACGATCGGCTCGCGCGGCGCATGGCGCAGGAGTCGATCGTGCTGCTCAAGAACGACGGGTTGCTTCCCCTCCCGCGCAGCCTCAAGACCATCGCCGTCGTCGGACCGAACGCGGACGAGGTGATGACCCTGCTCGGGAACTACTACGGCACGCCGGCCAGGCCGGTGACGGTCCTCGCGGGAATACGAAACGCGGTTGGCTCGGACACGAAGGTGCTCTACGCTCGCGGTGCCGACCTCGTCGAGGGCCGGCAGGACCCGCGGGCCGTTCCCTCCATCGACAGCGCCTATTTCCGTACGGGCGCGGGCGACACGCCCGCGGGGCTGCGCGGCGAGTATTTCCGGGGGCGCGAGCTGCAGGGACCGGCGATGCTGACGAGGATCGACCCGACGGTCGATTTCCGCTGGGACCGCGGGTCGCCGACCTCGGACCTGGTGGCCCGGGGTGAGCTGCCGCCCGACCACGCCATCCCGGACGACGACTTCTCGGTGCGCTGGACCGGGCAGCTCCGGCCACCCGTCTCGGGCCGGTACGAGCTGACGGTCACCGGCGACGACGGCTTCCGCCTCGACGTCGACGGCCGGCGCGTCATCGACGAGTGGACGACGACCTCGCGAGCGCGCGCGAAGAGCGCATCGCTCGGCCTGGAGGCCGGACGGGCGTACGAGGTGCGTCTCGAGTACTTCGAGGCCAACCGCGACGCCGAGATCCGCCTCGGCTGGCGCCTGCCCGGGGCGAAGGAACCGTTCGACGAGGCGCTCGCGGCGGCCCGCGCCTCGGACGCCGTCGTGTTCGTGGGCGGCCTCACCGGGGACGTCGAGGGCGAGGAGATGCGCGTCTCGTATCCGGGGTTTGCCGGCGGAGATCGGACCGACGTCGGGCTGCCGGCGACGCAGGACCGGCTGCTGCGCGCGCTCCACGCCACCGGCAAACCGGTGGTCCTGGTGCTGACCACCGGGTCGGCCATCGCCGCGGAGTGGGCGCAGCAAAACCTGCCCGCGATCGTGGTGGCCTGGTACCCCGGCCAGCAGGGCGGGAACGCCGCCGCCGACGTGCTCTTCGGCCAGGTCAACCCATCGGGCCGCCTTCCGGTCACCTTCTACAAATCCGTCGGCCAGCTCCCACCCTTCGCCGACTACGACATGAAGGGAAGGACATACCGCTACTTCGAGGGGGAGCCGCTCTACCCGTTCGGCCACGGCCTCTCCTACACGCGCTTCGAGTACTCGGACCTGCGGGTCGGAAAGGCTACAGTGGGCCCGCGCGAGGGCGTGGAGGTGTCGGTGAGCGTGAAGAACGCGGGACCGCGGGCGGGGGACGAGGTCGTCCAGCTCTACGCGCGCGCGGTCGCGCCGAAGGTGCCGATGCCGCTCAAGCAGCTCCGCGGCTTCGAACGCGTGTCGCTGAAGGCGGGCGAGCAGCGCCGTGTGGCGTTCCGGCTCACTCCCGCCACGGACTTCTCGCACTACGACGTGTCGAGCAAGGACTTCGCGGTCGAGCCGGGGGAGTACGAGATCCAGATCGGCGCGTCGAGCCGCGACATCCGGCTCACGGCCCGCGTGCAGGTGCAATAAGAAGGAGGTTGAATGCTGGGACAGGCGGTCCTGGCCGCGCCCCTGGTCTTCCTCGCGGCGGCGCCCGCCGATCGGCCGCTCTACAAGGACCCGTCGCAGCCGGTGGAGCTGCGGGTCGCCGACCTCCTCGGCCGCATGACGCTCGAGGAGAAGGTCGCCCAGACCCTGGGGATGTGGAAGCGCAAGGAGCGCATCACCGACGACGAAGGGCGGTTCGCGGCGGCGAAGGCGGCCGAGGTGCTCGGCAACGGCATCGGCCAGATCGCGCGGCCCAGCGAGATCCGGGACCGGCCGAAGCGCATCGTCCTCGGCCCGCGCGAGAACGCGGCCTTCGTCAACGCGGTCCAGAAGTGGCTGGTCGAGAACACGCGCCTCGGCATCCCCGCGCTGACCCACGAGGAAGCTCTTCACGGCCTCGCCGCGCCGAAGGGAACGAGCTTCCCGGTGCCCCTCGCGCTCGCGAGCAGCTGGGACCCGGAGCTCGTGGAGAACGTGATGAGCGTGGCCGCGCTCGAGGCGCGCGCCCGCGGCACCCATGAAGTGCTCTCGCCGGTGATCGACCTCGCCCGCGACCCGCGATGGGGCCGCACCGAGGAGACCTACGGCGAGGACCCGTACCTCGTCTCGCGCATGGGCGTGGCCGCGATCCGGGGATACCAGGGGACGAGCCCGGTGCTGGCGAAGGACAAGGTGTTCGCGACCGCGAAGCACTTCGCCGTCCACGGCCCGCACGAGGGCGGCATCAACACCGCGCCCGGGAATGTCTCCGAGCGCATCGTTCGCGATCAGTACCTCTTCCCCTTCGAGGCGGCGGTGACCGAAGCCGGCGTCATGGCCGTGATGCCGTCCTACAACGAGATCGACGGCCTCCCTTCCCACAAGAACCGCTGGCTCATCGACCGGGTCCTGCGCCAGGAATGGGGATTCCGGGGGATGGTCGTGTCGGACTATTTCGCGATCGAGCAGCTCGCGAGCCGCCACGGCGTCGCCTCCGATCTCGCCGACGCGGCGCGTCAGGCCCTAGCGGCCGGGGTCGACATCGAGCTTCCCGATCCCCAGGCCTACGAGAAGCTCGTCGACCTCGTGCGGTCGGGGCGCGTCTCGGAAGCGGCGCTGGACCGTAGCGTGGCCCGCCTGTTGCGCGCGAAGTTCCTGGCCGGGCTCTTCGAGAACCCCTACGTGGACCCCGAGCGCGCCGAGGAGGTCAGCAACACCCCCGCGCACCAGGCTCTCGCCCTGGACGCCGCCCGCCGCTCGATCATCCTTCTCAAGAACGATGGGGGAGTGCTTCCCCTGGACCGGAGGAAAACGAAGACGATCGCCGTCGTGGGGCCCAATGCCAAGGGCGTCCGGCTCGGCGGCTACTCGAGCGATCCCGGCCGCGGCGTGGATATCCTCGAAGGGATCCGCGACAAGGCCGGCGCCGGCGTGCGCGTGCTCTACGCCGAGGGTGTTCGCATCACCGAGCACGAGCCGAACTGGACGGCGGACAATGTTGTTTTCGGCGACCCCGCCCTGAATCGCCGGCGCATCGCCGAGGCGGCGGCCGCGGCCCGCCAGGCGGATGTCGCGGTCGTGGTGATCGGGACCAACGAGTCCACCTCGCGGGAGGCGTGGTCGGACGGTCACCTGGGCGACGTGGCCGACCTCCGCCTCACGTCGCAGCAAGACGATCTGGTGGACGCGGTCCGCGCCACCGGCAAGCCGGTCGTGGTCGTCCTCATCAATGGCCGGCCCCTCGCGGTAGCGCGCATCGCGGAGACGGTTCCCGCCATCCTCGAGGGCTTCTACCTCGGCCAGGAAGGAGGCACAGCGGTGGCCGAGGTCCTCTTCGGCGACATCAACCCGGGCGGGAAGCTTCCGATCTCCGTGCCGCGCGACGTCGGCCAGCTCCCGGTCTACTACGACCGCAAGCCGACTTCATTCCGGCCCTACCTCGACATGCCGCGCGAGCCGCTCTTTCCCTTCGGCCACGGCCTGAGCTACACGAGCTTCAAGCTCGACAACGTCAAGGTGGATCCGCCGAAGATCGGTCCTGCGGGACGGGCCAGCGTCACCGTGGACGTCACCAACACCGGCGGCCGCGCGGGCGACGAGGTCGTGCAGCTCTACGTCCACGACCGGGTGGCGTCCGTCACGCGGCCCGTGAAGGAGCTGCGGGGCTTCGAGCGCGTCAGCCTGGCGCCGGGGGAGAAGAAGACGGTCCGGTTCATCCTCGGTCCGGAGGCCCTGCGCTTCACGGGCGAGAACATGGCCCGCATCGTCGAGCCGGGACTCTTCGACGTCATGCTCGGGACGAGCTCCACGGGCCAGACCATGGCCTCCCTGGAGGTCCTTCCATGAAGTGCCTGCAAGTCGCCGCCGCCGGTGGCGCGGCGCGCCTCGGCTTGCTCGAAGGCGCGCGCGTCCGCGTCCTCGCGAAGCCCCACGACGGCGTGGTGACCACGCTCGATCTGCTGGTGGCGGTCGACGAGCGCGGGCTGGACGCCGTCTCATGGAAGCGCGCCGCGGAATCGGCCGGCGCGTTCGAAGAGATGGCGTGGGCGGACCTGGACGCGGGCCGGCTGCCCTCCCGGCTCACCGTGCCGCTGACGCCTTCCGAGGTCTGGGGCGCGGGCGTGACCTACAAGCGCAGCGCCGATTTCCGCGAGGAAGGCTCCGGCATCTACGACAAGGTCTACGACGCCGACCGTCCCGAGCTGTTCTTCAAGGCTTCGGCCGCGCGGTGCGCGGGGCCCGGCCAGCCGATCGGCCGTCGGCGCGACTCGTCGTTCACCGCGAGCGAGCCCGAGGTCGCGGTGATGATCGGCCGGCGCGGGTCGATCCTGGGCTTCACGCTCGCCAACGACGTTTCCGCCTGGGACATCGAGCGCGAGAACCCGCTCTACCTGCCGCAGTCCAAGATCTATCAAGGGTGCTTCGCGTTCGGCCCGGTCATCGTGACGCCGGACGAGGTGGGCGACCCGTATGCCCTCGAGGTCCGTTGCCGCGTGGAGCGTGGCGGCCGCGAGGTGTTCGCCGGGTCGGCGAGCACCGCCCAGATGAAGCGCCGCTTCCCCGAGCTGATCGCGTGGCTGCTCCGCTCCAACGAGGTCCCCGCCGGGACCGTCCTCTCGACGGGGACGGGGATCATCCAGCCGCTGGGGTCGGGGCTGGAAGAGGGTGACGTCGTGACGATCAGCTGCCCGCAGATCGGCGATCTGCGCAACCCGGTGGTGTGGGTGTGAGCGAGCGCATGAAGGACGGCGGACCGTCGCTCGACAGCGTCCTCGTGTGACCGGGATGCGGCGCTCTTCGCTCCGCGCGCAACTTCATTCAACGGCTGGCGCCAGAATGAATCCGGCGCCAGCCGGCAGAGGAAACGCTCCGCTTCGAGCGCCGGACACTGGGGAACGTGCACGCGAATTGCGGTGCTTGTCATGAAGCAAGATGGCCCTTCGCTCGAGAGCGTGCTCGACTCCGCGGACGAGAGCCTCTTCGAGGTCACCGCGTCGCAGCCGGGGCCCGCCGGAAGCCTGCCCCTGAAGCCCGCCGACCTGCTCGACCGGCCGAGCGGCGACGTCTTCGGCTGGTCGCAGGACGTGGGCATGGGCTGGTCGCCCGCGGAGCTGGGGCGCCCCGAGGTTCTCATCCTGAGCACGCTGGGGGGGATCCGGAACCCGGACGGCACGCCGCTGGCGCTGGGCTATCACACCGGCCACTGGGAAGTCGGCCTGCTCGTGCAGGCCGCCGCGGAGGAGCTGAGGGCCCAGGGCGCGATCCCCTTCGCGGCCTTCTGCACGGACCCGTGCGACGGCCGCACGCAAGGGACGAGCGGCATGCTCGACAGCCTCGCCTACCGCAACGACGCCGCCATCGTCTTACGGCGTCTCGTGCGCTCGCTGCCCACGCGCCGGGCCGTGATGGGAGTGGCGACCTGCGACAAGGGCCTGCCTGCGATGACGATGGCGCTCGCCGCGTGCCGGTCGCTGCCGGCGGTCGTGGTGCCGGGGGGCGTGACGCTGCCCGCGAGCGACGGCGAGGACGCGGGCAAGGCGCAGACCGTGGGCGCGCGGTTCGCGCACGGCCGCATCACGCTGGAGCAGGCGGCCGAGATCGGCTGCCGCGCGTGCGCCTCGCCGGGCGGCGGGTGCCAGTTCCTCGGGACCGCGGCCACCGCCCAGGTGATCGCGGAAGCCCTCGGCCTC
>WNEY01003551.1_pt1 | contig 11721 bp, 10 predicted proteins | sample 5400531 | NCBI WGS metagenome assembly WNEY01 (sample SAMN13153338, study PRJNA577476) | soil metagenome | isolation source: 200 cm saprolite under Douglas fir tree site 1 | place: USA:California | collected 2015-04-18
ATCTCCGACCGCTGGATCGCCGCTGGTGGAACACCCACCGTGGTTCGCAAAACGATTGCCGGCGTGGGTGCGGGGAGCGCCGGGCTGCTCCTCTTGGGCTGCGCCCTCGCCGGCCCGACAATTTCAGTGATTCTGCTGCTGCTGGCGTTCGCGGCAGGCGGCATGTGCGGCTCAAATATCTGGGCCATCACGCAAACGCTTGCGGGGCCGAAAATGGCCGGCCGCTGGACGGGCTTGCAGAATTTCCTCGGAAACCTGGCTGGCATCATCGCTCCGGCAGTGACCGGATTTGTCGTCGATTACACGGGACATTTCTTCGTCGCCTTCGTGATTATGGCGGTTGTGGCTATGCTCGCTGCCCTCTCCTATTTCTTTGTGATCGGCCCGGTGGAGGAGATCGCTTGGGAAGCGTAGCCCGAGAGTGGAGTCCCCGACCGCATTTTTCGTAGTAGGTAACTTTGAATTTTTCTTTATCGTGACAACAGGGCTCAAAATTCAAACTGGCCGACCACGGCGGTTTTTCCCTCATTGAGGCCGCCGCTCCCTTTGTCTTAGAATCCTGCTCATGGATGTCGAATGGTTGCGCAAGACTTGTCTGGCCTTTCCGGGCGTCACGGAACAGATCCAGTGGGGCAATGACCTGCTCTTCAAAGTTGGCGGCAAAATGTTCGCCGTGGCGCCATTGGAACCGGCTCCCGTCTGTCTTTCGTTCAAAGCGTCGCCGGAAGATTTTGCCGAGCTCACGGAGCGAGTGGATATTATTCCTGCGCCTTACTTGGCTCGCGCTCAATGGGGCGCGCTCCAGACCAGGGACGCCCTGCCGCCGGACGAACTAGCGCGTTTGCTGCGCCAGTCCTATGACATGGTTTTCGCGAAGCTTCCGAAGAAAGCGCGCGATGTCGTCTCCAATTCAAGACCAGGCGCGCGCAAGCCTCGAGTCAAGAAGCCTCCGAAGAAAAAGCGGTAGTGGGTCGGTTTGAATTTTCTTGATCGTGACAATAGGGGTCAAAACTCAAACGGACCCACTGCCGGAAAAACGCCGGCATAGCCGCCGACTTTGGGAAAAGTTATACTGCGTCGAGTCTTCGCAGGTTTGAATGGTTGAAATGTTCCGTCGAGGTGGTCCATGCTTGTCCGTTTATCGCTTCTCCTTGTTTCCGTGATGCTTCTTACTTCGGCGCTGCTCCGGGTCGCAAAGCCCGCGCCGCCATCGGGCGGCTTGCTCGTCGTGGCCAACCAGAAAGAGCACACCCTGCTTCTCGTCGATCCCGACAATCGCCGCGAACTGGCCAAAATAGTTGTCGGGGTGAACGGTCACGAAGTCATGACATCGAAAGACGGCCGTTTCGCCTACGTTCCGATTTATGGAAACTCTGGCGTCGGCAGGCCGGGCACGGACGGCAGCACCGTTGACGTCATCGATCTACGGGAGCGCAAACTCGCTGCCACCATCGACCTCGGCAAACCGCTTCGCCCGCACCGCGCCGAATTCGGGCCCGACGGTCTGCTCTACGTCACCGCCGAGCTTGCCAACGCCGTCGACGTCATCGATCCTTCGACACGCAAGGTCCTCGCCGAAATCCCCACCGGTGAGCCGCAATCCCACATGCTGGTTCTTTCAAGCGATGGCCGGCACGGTTACACCGCCAATGTTAGCGCCGGAAGCGTGAGCGTTCTGGATTTGGCCAAACGCAGTCTCGTCACTACGATTCCCGTGGCCAAGACCGTTCAGCGAATTTCCATCTCGCCCGATGGCCTCCGCGTCTTTACCCACGATCAGGACGCGCCCCGCATCGCCGTCATCGACACGGCCTCGAACAAAATCTCGAGCTGGATTCCATTGCCCGACGTGGCCTACGCGTCGGAACCGACTCCCGATGGCCGTTGGCTGCTGGCAGCCAGCATGGTTGCGAACCATCTTCATATCGTCGATTTGCAAACGCTAAAAGTAGCTCGTTCGTTTGACATTCCGGAGAGATCGTCGGAAATCCTGGTTCGGCCGGGCGGGGATATCGCCTACGTCAGCGGGACCGGCGCCGGCAAGATAGCGGTCCTCGATCTGCATTCCTGGAAAATGCAGCCATCGATTGACCTCACTCCCGGCGTGGACGGCCTTTCCTGGGCTACTGTCCCGCAATAATAGAAACGGGAGATAAAACCGGGCGTACTCCGGGTCACCGGGACTCTTCGAGGTCCACGAACTCCACCTCGTAGGGCATTCGCCACAAATTCAAACGTGCCAGTGTCACTGGCAACTGAAATCTCCGCGGTCCCGCACTCCCTGGATTGATGTACAGCACGCCGTTGCGCTCGGTCTTCCCAGGTTTGTGAGAATGGCCACTAACAACGATATGAAAGCCGGCTGCGGTCGGATTCAAGTCGAATGCGTTCACGTCGTGCAGGACATAAATCAAAACCGCCCCCGCTTCTGCCACAGCCGTCTCCGGCAACGCCTGCGCCCACGGCCCCGTATCCACATTTCCCCGCACGGCTATTACCGGCGCAATCTTTCTTAACTCTTCCAGGATTTCCGGTTTCCCCACGTCCCCGGCATGAACGATCAACTCTGACCCGCGCAAGGCTTCGACTGCTTCCTTACGCAGCAAGCCGTGCGTATCCGAAATCAGACCAATCCTCTTCACAGCGTTATTCATGGCCTGCGAAGTCCCCGTCATCCCCGTCTACAAGAACTAGAAGCATAGATAGGTTTTGCTACAGGTGTGTCACTCCGAATCTTAACCCTCCCTCGCTTTTTCCTTGTAGTTGCGCACCTTGCTGCGCCTTTCCTCAGAAAACCTCCACTCCTCGCGCATCGCCATCGTCGGCGACACGCGCTAAACCATAACCAACATTTTCTTGACAGGTTCATTACTATTCTGGTAGACTGTTATTGGTCGGTATTGTGCCCCGGTTTCGCCGGGGCTTTTTTTGTTTCGACTCGCTCTTTGCATCAGCAATCCCAAAACTCAACTCCTAAGGAGACTGTTATGTCGTCTCTTCTTCCAGTCGGCTCAGAGTCCTGCCTATATCGGGAGCCCTCGAAACCGATGAGAAATCATCACTCCCCTAACTTCTTTAGAAGCAACACTTACACAGTGCCCGCAAGTGTTGATTCTAAACCACTTACACTGACTCTAAGTTCTTTAGATGCAACACTTACGAAAAACACGGGGAGGGGGTGCTGAAATTCAGGCAGCGGAGTTGAATTGCAGCAGAAATGATCCGTTTGTTTTAGGCGGAGACTTTGTTGGGAAGCATCCGGCGCAGCGGCCTGGCGCCCGGAATCGGAAACTGCATGTGCCAAAAATTCGTTTCGGGTGAGTTGAACTCCACTCCCACGTATTGCTTGCCGTCGCGCGCCCTGTGGATGCAAACGACCCGGCATTCCACGGACTGAGAGGTATGGTCGTTCAGCAGAATCAGCGTTTGCCCCACCAATACGATCTCTTCCAGGTGAAATAACGCGCCGTGCCGGTTCACTGACTGCGAATTTGTTTGCGCGCTGAACTTCTCGCCTGAATCCGTTTTCCCCTGGATCGTCAACGGCACTGTTAGCGCTACTCGTAGAGTTCGCCGGCGTTCTTTGCAACGAAAGTGGAGCAGGGACATTTCGGCTACGACCTCAATCCAATTTAGGAATTCACGGCGCTTTCAGCGCTTTCGACTCACTTCAATCGAGGGGTATCCACCCACCGTGTTCGTGTCAGCAGGGTGCTAAAGCGAAAGAACAAAAGAACGGAAGTGACTAGCACAAACCTTGCCCACACAGCCCCATACTGCCCGCATACTACCTCGAAGACAATGGCAGAACGGTACCACAAAAATGCTTTCTAAAACAGTACCCTTGTACTTCCCCACCTGAATCCCTGGAAACACCGCAAATAAATTCTTAACTCGTCCGCCAGACGGAATGGAGCCACTGGAAATAACTAAGAACCCACAGGATTCGGTAATGGCGTTCGATCAATCTTCACTATCTCTTGCTTTATCATGCACATCCACAGGACCGGACGACGCCGCATTCCGGTCGCTCTGGCGTGTGTATCTGTCCTCTAGTGTCACCGCCGGCGCGTTCGTTTCACCTTGTTCGGAGTTTGGCCGGCCTTTTCGCAGCAGCCTCGTCCGAGGAGTTTCTCAACAGCTTCACGAGCAGCAGTGGATTCACGCGCGCCCGTTCCACGGTTAGTCCCCAGTGAAGATGCGGCCCGGTCACGCGCCCCGTGGCCCCAACTTTTCCAAGCACGGCTCCTGTCTCCAAAGAGTCTCCGGCCTTCACGTCGATTTCGGAAAGGTGCCCGTAGAACGTGTAAATTCCAAGTCCATGATCCACGACCACCGTATTCCCGGAAAAAAATAACTCCTCTGCCAGCGCGACGCGCCCTCGTTGCGCGGCATGCACGGGAGTCCCCGTGGCCCCGGGCAAGTCCATGCCGCCATGCGGCGATCCGGGATTCCCATTCAAAATGCGTCTCTTTCCAAAATTCGAGCCTGTCGTCACGCCATCCAGCGGTATCCGAAACGGACCGTCCCACAAGCGCTCCGGCGTCACGCGCTCAAAAATATCGCGCAACTTCTGGCGCTCGTCGTTAGCGCGCTTTACTTGTTCCGGGCTGGGCTCGACGAACTGTTTCTCCACCTGCAATTTCTCGGTGGCAAACTGGCCTTTCCTCACCGCTACCATCTCGTTGCAGTTGATCCTCTCGCCGCCTGTCGTTTGCCCTGTTACCTTCAACTCGTATTCGCCGGGCGCCTTTTCGAGGTCAACTCCCAGCAAGCCTCTTCGCCCGGTTTCATCGGCGCCCTCCTGCCACAGCGGAACACTCTTTTCGCTCCACTCTCCTTGCACTTCCGCCAGCGGCTTTGTGCTCTTCAATGTAATCAGAAGCAAACTTCCCTGGCTCGCTTCCGGAGCGCTCAGGCGCAAAGTCGTTCCTGCAGTGCAGGCTGGCGCATCTTTCGCCATTGCTCGGGGCGAAAACAGCGACGCGCCTGCCGCCAAAATCAGGAGCGCAAGTCCCATCCGCTTCTTGCGAAGCATCGTCCAGCCTCGCAATTTCATTTCTGCTGCCGCATCCCCGCCACACGTGTTTCCACTTTTGCGAATTGCCCGCGCGCGATTTTTGATCCCATGATCGCTTTTTCAATGTTTAGAAACAGCTCGGGATTGTTCATTTTCTCGCGGATTTCCTTCAGGAAGGGCCGCACTTTTGCGAAGATGAAATACATTTCCCCGCAAAAGGAAACCTGAAAGAAAAGCTTTTCGCTCACTACTCCATTCAGCAGAAACGACACGGCGATGCCCCAATAGCCGCCCACTTGTCGCAACCAGTTGTTCTCTTCCGTCCCCATGGCCGACGCCACTTTTATAAAATCCTCCGCACTCTTCGGCCAGAATGTTGCCACCCACCAGTGGCGGGCCTTGCGCATTTCCGCTTCGCGCCTCAGGCTGTAGAGTTCAAGGATCAACCTCGCATCTTCAATTGTGGGTTTTTTGGCCATCGCTCCCTCGCAAGAATATATCGCTTGTGATTCTACCTTCTGCCTGGACCCTTTCGTTCCACGTTTTTTCCGGCCCCCGGGAACCTCGATGTTCCTCTCAAGGTGTCCGGCAACGCGACACCTCCATCCCGTCATCGGACGTTGGCAACGTGCTCGCAACTCCGCGCTTTCACTGCAAGTCTTTTTGATTCTGTAATTTCCGCTCTTCCGGCCTACGGCATATAGATTGCCAGCACTATACAGGGTTATTGCGTCCCCTTCCTCTGCAATGCGCCCATCCAGGAGGCTGCCGTGAAAAAGATCGATCACATGCGCGAGAGAGTGACTATCCTCCCAACTTCCAGCTATCTCTCGAAGATGCACGACGCCGGCTGGACTCTGGTCGCGCTCGAATGGGAGCGCGAAGTGGAGACGTCTTCGGCTCCGGAGCCGGAGCAGCTTCCTGCGGCCTCCGAGGAAATCCCGTTCGGCCTGCGCATCGGCGCCGATTGCCTGCACCTCGAAGATGACCCGCTCGAAATGCAGACCCTCCGGTTCCTCGCTGAAATGATTGTCCAGGACATTTCCTTCACTAGCATGGCCGACGCCCTCAATGTCCGCGAATACCGCACTCGCGACCGCCACCCCTGGAACGCCGCCGACGTTTTCAAACTCACTCCGCGTCTCATCGAAGTCGCCCCGCGCATCCTTTCCGGCGCCGAATGGGAGTCCCGCAAGAAACAATTATCCCGCGTCACTTGGAATTCTTAGCCCCCACCTCTTCCAAACGGCCGCAAATCCCCTGTGGTATTGTGTCGACCATGCCGGCACAAATTCCCGTCTCTTCGAGAAATGAAAATTTTGTCGCGCGCCACTCAGCAATAACCTACTTTGTCCTGACGTTCGCGGTCTCGTGGCTTGGCGCATTCGCCGTGGCCGCTCCGCACCTGCTGCGCGGCGAAGCGATACCAAAATTTGCCGGCCTGATGATGTTCCCGGCCATGCTCCTTGGGCCAAGCGTCGTCGGGATTCTCTTGACCTGGTTCGTCGACGGAACTGACGGTCTGCGTGATCTATTCTCTCGAATGCGCCGCGTTCGTATTCCCTCGCGCTGGTATGCTGCGCTTCTCATTCCTCCGATCCTGGTCCTGACCGTTCTCTTCCTAATGAAAACATTCGTCTCACCGATTTTTGCGCCCAACCGTTTTGTCGTCGGTGCCGGTTTCGGTCTTGCCGCAGGTTTCTTCGAGGAAATCGGTTGGATGGGCTACGCGTTCCCGAAAATGCGTCGTCCGGACAACGCCCTTGCCCCGGCAATCTTGCTAGGGTTGCTCTGGGGAGCCTGGCACATCCCGGTTATCGATTACTTGGGAACTTCGACTCCCCACGGCGCCTACTGGCTCCCGTTTTTTCTTGCCTTCACTACCGCCATGGCCGCCATACGCGTTCTCATTGCCTGGATTTACTCCAACACAAAAAGCGTCTTGCTTGCCCAGCTTCTTCACGCCAGCTCCACAGGCTCTCTCGTCGTTTTCAGCCCTCCTGGCGTAACCGCCGCGCAAGAATCGCTGTGGTACGCGGTCTATGCCGCCGTCTTGTGGCTCGTCGTCGGCATCGTCGCCGCGATCTATGGTAAGCGTTTGACGCTGCAAAGCACCGGGCGCTTTTCAGGCGGGTAGAGCACCTTTGCGTGTCAAGGACGGGCTGAATTTCTCTTCCCAGCGGATTCTTCCCGTCATTTGCATCACGACAAAGAGTGTGAGGATCGAGCCAATCGTCACCGTTAATCCCGTGAACCCCTCAAAGAAAAACGCGTAGGAAAACAATACCAGGTAAATCAGTTGCGTCAGTCCCGCGTCCACCATCGCGAACCGCAAATCCACCGCCAGCCGCAAATAGCTGACCACCAGCACCACCGAAACGATCGACGAGATCAGAAATGCCGCGTGGATCGAAATATGATCCGCCAGGTACGCCAGCAGCAGGTGAAACGCAAAGAACGCGCACGCCAGGAAAAAATAATTCATCGGGTGCAAGTCATTCCCGCGCAGCGCGGACAGGATGAACACCAGGAAGAAAAAGAAGAACAGCGACACGGGGGCAAAATAGCTGATTCGTCCCGCCAGCGGGCCGGGTTGCAGCTTCTGTGGCATCTTCAACGCGATGTCGAAACCGGACACCAGATTCTGATAGTTCCACTCCAGCTCCCAGCCGTTTGCCGTCCGCCGTTTTTCCGTCGGCGAAAGTGAATTGTCCGGGAAATCGAAACCGGAAAAATCCGTTTTCACCAGCAATTGGAAGTCGCGCGCCTGCGAGATTTCCTTTCCGCCCCCGTCCGCATTCTCGCGCGCCGTCGAACCGTCTCCGCTCGCCCGAGAAAATGAATATCGCCAGCTATCCAGGCCCTGCGAACGATAGGCCGCATACAACACACCCATCGCGCCCGGGGCGATCTTGGTTCGTGCTACCGCCTGCGATCCGCTGAACGTCACCGTCAGTGGCTTGTCGTCCAGAAGCAGTTGCACGTTGTCGTACACCGCTTGCTGCGCCGGAAACGGCAGTTGCATCACAAACTCTTCTTCCCGCGGCGTGGGATTCTGGAAGGTGTACGCTCCGTCGAAATCCACGGTGTACGTGCTGAACCACAGCAGCCCTTTTTGCCGGTAATCGATGTGCAGGCCTGCTTTAACTCGGCTCGCGTCAATCTTCACCGGCTCCGAGCGAAGATAGCTCTCCGTCCGCGTGGTCTTCTTCCCCTTTTCTTCCACCTCCACGGTTTTTTGCTCATGCCATTCCCGCGCGATCACCGGCGGCGCCTGCGCTTGCGGCGCTCCCCACGTCGAAGCCACTCGCCCGGACAATCCCGACTCCGCGTTATACGTCCTGTAGAAAATGGTGGACCCCAGAATGGCCCAAGCCACCGCCGTGCATCCAAAAATGAATGCGATCGCCGCAATCCGCTTGAACATAGTGGTTTGTGTCTCGACTCTCTCCGCCGCACCCCCACCTTACCTCGTCTAGTTGGCGGTGTCAAGTACTCTGTAATACAAAGTACAGACTGTGTGGCTACCCTCGTACCTGCTATCCTGATTCTTATGGCTGGTCATCGTTCCCGATTCAATTCACAAGCATAGCCTCGAGGAGATCCATGCAGTCGCTGCGCCTGAATCCCATCCTGAACACGGATTCCTACAAGCTCACCCACTGGTGGCAATATCCTCCGGACACGCGCCACATTTATTCCTACCTCGAATCGCGCGGCGGCATGTTTGAAGAGACCATGCTCGCGATGCTTCAGTACATCGTTAAATCGAATTTCGCCGGACAGGTTTTCACGCTCGACGATGTCGAAGAGGCGCGCCGAATCGCTCACGCACACTTCTCCGGGCATCCGAAGACATTCAATTACGCGGGCTTCAAGTCTCTCTATGCTAAGCACGGCGGCCGGCTCCCGCTACGCATTCGCGCGGTCAAGGAAGGCACTGTCGTCAGGACGCACAACGCGCTTATCACCATCGAGAACACGGATCCTGAGTTCTATTGGCTAACCAACTGGGCGGAGACACTTCTCGTGCAAGTCTGGTATCCCATTACTGTGGCTACGCTTTCGCGCGCCATCAAGCAGATCATCGGCAAAGCCCTGGTCCGCACCGGCGATCCTTCGCTTCTTCCCTTCAAGCTACACGATTTCGGATTCCGCGGCGTTTCTTCAAAGGAATCTGCCGCCATTGGCGGGGCCGCCCACCTCATCAATTTTCTCGGCACGGACACGCTTGCGGCCATTCAGCTTCTCAATCAGTTTTATTCCGCGGATCTGACCGCGCAGAATCCTCTCGACTGCGCGGCTTACAGCATCCGTGCCTCCGAGCATTCCACCATCACCGCGTGGGGCGAGGCGCACGAACTGGAGGCCTACGCCAACATCCTCGAAAACTGTCCGGAAGGAATCGTGGCCTGCGTGAGCGATTCCTACGACATTTACAACGCCGTCCGCAATCTTTGGGGCGGCGCGCTGCGCGATCGAGTTCTTCAAAGAAAAGGGACGCTGGTGATTCGCCCGGATTCCGGTGAAGCCGTCACTGTCCTCGAGGAGCTTTTCAAAATAGTCAGCGAGAAATTCGGCTATGAAGTGAACCGCAAAGGCTGGAAAACCACCGTTCCCTGCGTGCGCTTCATCCAGGGCGACGGCGTCAACTTCTACACCATTCAAAACATTACCGCGCAGCTCACGCGCAGGGGCTGGTCGCAGGATATCTGGAGCTACGGCATGGGCGGCGCGCTGCTGCAGCAAATCAATCGCGACACGCTGAAATTCGCGTTGAAGTGTTCCGCGATCGACCGCAACGGCCAATGGCATAACGTGCACAAAAATCCGAAAACCGATCCGTCGAAAGCTAGCAAGGGCGGCCGCTTCAACCTCATTCAAAACGGCAAGGAATTCGCCACCGTCGAAATCGTCGAAGGCGCTCCGATTCCGTCCAACAATGCTCTCGAAACGATTCTCGAAGACGGCAAACTCCTGCGCGACCAGACTCTTGCCGAAGTCCGCGCCATCGCCGCTTCCTACGACACCTACAATGAGCACCCATGATTGCCTTCGGTATGTATGGGCGGCCTTGGCCGGCCCGCTCCCGTTCACGCGCCTCGCAATTTGAAACGCTGAATTTTCCCCGTTACGGTTTTCGGCAGCTCGCTGCAAAACCGCACTTCGCGGGGAACTTTGTACGAGACGAGCCGCGCTTTGACATGCTCGCAAATTTCGCCAGCCAACTTCTCCGAGCCTTGCACTTCCCCGCGCAAAACGACGTGAGCCACGGAATACGAAAGCCCTCGTTCATCGGTCGCGCCGACCACGGCGGCTTCCGCGATGAGCGGATGCCCCAATAGCGCGTTCTCCACTTCCATCGGCGAAACCCACATGCCCGCGACTTTCAGCATGTCGTCCGCGCGCCCGCAGTAGTGGTAGTAGCCCTCGGAATCACAAAAGAATTTGTCGCCGGTGACCACCCAATTCCCGCGCTTGGTGCGCGCCGTCAATTCCGGAATACGCCAGTATTCCGCGAAGGCGCTTTCGCCTCGCACCCAGAGATTGCCGGTCTCGCCGTCGCGCACCGATTCTCCCGCGTCATCCACAATTTTGACTCCGTAGCCCGGTACGGGGAATCCGCAACTGCCTGGCTTGCACTTCCCCGGACGGCTGGAGATAAACATGTGCAACATTTCCGTGGATCCGATTCCATCCAGGATCTCGTGCCCGAACTGCTTTCTCCAGCGCTCAAAGATCTCAGCCGGGAGCGTTTCTCCTGCCGAAACACATTGCCGCACGGAAGAAAAGTCCGCGTCACAGTTCTTCTCTTCCGCTTCACGCAGAATGGCCGCGTAAAATGTGGGGACCGCAAAGAAAATGGTTGGCCGCCTGCTTTTCACCAGTTCGATGACGCGATCCACCTTCGTGCGATCTGGATTCAAGACCGTGCGGGCACCGGCGGAGAGTGGAAAGTACATCCCGTTCCCCAGGCCATAGGCAAAAAACAATTTCGAGACGGAGAACGTCACGTCCTCCCCGCAAAGATCGAGCACGCCGCGCGCGAAACTCCGACTCGTCACCAGCATGTCGGCATGGCGGTGAACCGCCGCCTTCGGCATGCCTCCGCTCCCCGATGTGTAAAGCATGAAAGCGGGATCGCCCGGCGAAGTGTCCGTCGCCGCGAGCTGGTCGCTCGCTGCCGCGATCCATTCGCCCCACCTTGCGCAGGAGACGCCGTGCAGATTTGTTTTCCCCTCCCCTGCGACGACAATCTGCGCCTGCGGGAGAACGCTCGATGCCGGCAAGAATTCTGCAAGCGACTCGGAATGAATAATCGCGGCGCGCGGCTCGCTATTTTCGAGGTAATGAATGTAGTCGGAAGATCGCGCGAAAGGATTCACGGGAACGGCGATGGCGCCGATTTTTGCGGCGCCAAAGAAAGCGGCAATGAATTCCGGCGAATCCGGCAGCACAATCAGAACGCGATCACCACGAGAAACACCTTGGGAGCGCAGGGCATTCCCGGCGCGATTGGCGAGCGCAGCCAATTCGCCGTAGGTTACTTCGCGTGGTTCGCCAGCAATCGCGACGCGCTCAGGGTGCAGCGCGGCGGGAGCATCGAGAAAATGAGCCGCGACATTCAAAGATTGAGGGGATTCCGGATCCATCGACTTGTCGGGGGGAGTCACGCCAAAGCTCAGTCCACGCCGATGTCT
>WNEY01003552.1_pt1 | contig 11720 bp, 10 predicted proteins | sample 5400531 | NCBI WGS metagenome assembly WNEY01 (sample SAMN13153338, study PRJNA577476) | soil metagenome | isolation source: 200 cm saprolite under Douglas fir tree site 1 | place: USA:California | collected 2015-04-18
CCGAACGCCACGATCGCGTAGCTCCCCGACGGCGCCATCATCTCGACGGCGTCGAGGAAGAACCAGGATGCCGTGCTGTAGGGAAATGCCGCTTCGTCCTCGGATCTCCCCTTCGATCCGGCGCCCGGCGCGGTGACGTAGGAGGTGGTGAGGGCCTTGGCGTGCCATGTCATCGGGCCGCTCTCGCCCGCGACGTGGAAGCTGACGGCGAGCTTGCGCCCGGCGAGCTCCGTTGCCGCCGGATCCCGCACGAAGCTCAGTTGCACCGCGTCGCTCCACACCGAGGCGCCGGGCGCCAGCGTGACGCTCTCCTTGCCGCCGAAGGTGACCGGCCGGTTGGTGCCCTTGACCAGCCCGGGGCCGCCCATTTGCAGGCCGACGAAGACGCCGTCGAAGGTGATGGGTTGCGTGCCGAATACGTTGGTCAGCCGCAGGCGTGCCTGCCGTCCCCAGATGTCCGGTCGCACGATGAGACGGAAGCTCTGGTCGTTGGCGCCCGCTGCCGGCGCGGGGAAGGCGAAACGCTGATCCGGCTGCGCCGAGGGGTTGCCGACCGGGTAGGGGCCGTGGGCGGACGCTGCCCAGCTCACGACCCACTTTTGGCCTTTTTGCGCCCATGAAGGTTGCGGAAGCAGGAGGCAGCAGATGGATAGGATCAAGCACGCGAGCCGCCGCATGGCGCTTCCTCCCAATATTCGACTGTCAGTGCGGGCCGTTCTTGCGCGCCGGCCTCGCTTTCATTCCATCTTAAATTTTTTCTTAACGGCTCGCCAACCATAGTCGGGCCGTGAGCGGGAACGAGCCCGTCGCCCAAGGAATCGTCGAAGCAATCGTCCAGGGAAGCCGTCATGGTCTCGCGCGTCGAACGCACGCCCTTTGCGGCCTGGTGGTGGACGGTCGACCGGTTGCTGCTGGCGGCGCTGCTGGCGCTCATGCTCGGCGGCATCGTGCTCTCGCTCGCGGCCAGCCCGCCGGTCGCCTCCCGGCTCGGGCTCGAGCCGTTCTATTTCGTCAGCCGCCACGTGCTCTACCTGGTCCCCGCCCTGAGCGTGATGCTGGCAACGTCGTTCCTGCCGTTCCGCCATATCCGGCGGATCGCGCTGGTCGTGTTCGCGTTGAGCATCATCCTGGTGGCCGCCACCCTGGTGTTCGGCGCCGAGGTCAAGGGCGCGCGGCGCTGGATCGTCGTTCTCGGCGTCAATCTGCAGCCGTCGGAATTCCTCAAGCCATCCTTCGTGATCCTGGTGGCCTGGCTGTTCGGCGAATCCGCCCGGCGGCCGGAGATGCCGGCGAACACCATGGCGCTCGCGCTGCTCATGCTCGCGGTCACGGGCCTCGTGCTGCAGCCCGATTTCGGGCAGACCATGCTGATCGCCGGCGTGTGGGGGGCGCTGTTCTTCCTGGCCGGCATGCGCGTCGTCTGGGTGGTCGGGCTTGCCGGCACCGCGGCGGTCGGGCTTGCGGCCGCCTATGTCACGGTGCCGCACGTGACGCGGCGCATCCAGCGCTTTCTCGATCCCGCCTCCGGCGACACCTTCAATATCGATCAGGCGCTCGAGTCGTTCCAGCGCGGCGGCTGGTTCGGACGCGGCCCCGGCGAGGGCACGGTCAAGCGCATCCTGCCGGAGAGCCACACCGACTTCGTGTTCGCGGTCGCGGCCGAGGAGTTCGGGATCGTGCTGTGCCTGCTCCTGGTGGCCTTGTTCGCCTTCATCGTGCTGCGCGCGTTGCGCCACGCGGTCAGGAGCGAAGACCCGTTCGCCCGCTTCGCCACCGCCGGCCTTGCGGTGCTGTTCGGCCTGCAATCGTTCATCAACATGGCGGTGAACTTGCATCTGATGCCCGCGAAGGGCATGACGTTGCCGTTCATCTCCTATGGCGGCTCCTCGATGATCTCGCTCGCCTACGGCATGGGCATGCTGCTCGCTCTGACGCGCGATCGTCCGCGCGCGGAGCTGCTCGCCAGTGCCGGCCAATTCGCTCCCGCCGGGAGACCGGCGTGACCGAGCCGGGCGGCGCGCCGCTCGTGCTGCTGGCCGCCGGCGGTACCGGCGGGCACCTGTTCCCGGCCGAGGCGCTCGCGCATGCGCTCGCGCGCCGGGGCGTCACCGTCGATCTCGCCACCGACGCGCGCGCCGAGCGCTACGGCAGCCGGTTTCCCGCGCGGCAGATCCACGTGATCGCGAGCGAGACCGTACGCTCGCGCAATCCGATCTCGCTCGCGCGCACCGCCGCATTGCTGGGCGTCGGCGCGATCCAAGCGTTCCGGCTGCTGGGACGCCTTCGGCCATCCGCGGTCATCGGCTTCGGCGGCTATCCGACGGTGCCGCCGGTGCTGGCGGCGGCGTTGCGTGGAATTCCCACCCTGATCCACGAGCAGAACGCCGTGATGGGGCGCGCCAACCGGCTGCTGGCCTCCCGCGTGACCGCGATCGCCACCAGCTTCGCCGGCGTGCTCGATCGCGAGCCGACGCTCGCCGCCAAGGCGACGCGCACCGGCAATCCGGTCCGGCCGGCGGTGATCGCGGCCGCCGCGGCCGCCTATGCGGCCCCCGAACCGACGGGGCCTCTGCGCCTCGTCGTGTTCGGCGGCAGCCAGGGCGCGCGCATCATGGCGGATATCGTGCCGGGGGCGATCGAAGGTCTCGAGCTGGGGCTGCGAGGCCGCCTGGCGATCGTGCAGCAGGCGCGCGCGGAGGATATTGCGCGGGTCAAGGACACCTATGCCAGGGCCAAGGTCACGGCCGAGGTCGCGCCGTTCTTCACCGATCTGCCGGGGCGGATCGCGGCGAGCCATCTCGTCGTCTCCCGCTCCGGCGCCTCCACCGTCGCCGAGCTGGCGGCGATCGGCCGCCCCGCCATCCTGGTGCCGCTTCCGCACGCGCTCGATCAGGACCAGGCCGCCAACGCCGGGGTGCTGGAAAGGGCGGGCGGCGCCATACGGTTGCCCCAGAGCGAGTTCACGCCCGAGCGGCTCGCGGCCGAGATCGGCGCGCTTGCCAGCGCGCCGCAAAAGCTCGTAGCAATAGCCGCGGCCGCCCGCTCGCAAGGTGCGGTCGACGCCGCCGAACGGCTCGCGGATTTGGTGTTGCAAGTAGCCGGGATGGTTCTGCCGTCATTCCGGGGCGCGCCGTAGGCGCGAGCCCGGAATCCATACATACAGGCTGTGGTTATGGATTCCGGGCTCCCTCGCTACGCTCGGGCCCCGGAATGACGAGGAGAGAGTGATCGCTAGGCGCTTCGTGCTGCGCTGCGCCCGGGACACACGAGGAGTACGACATGCAATTGCCGCGCGATATCGGTCCGGTGCATTTCGTCGGCATCGGCGGCATCGGCATGAGCGGCATCGCCGAGGTGCTGATGAATCTCGGCTACGCCGTGCAGGGGTCCGACGCCTCCGACAGCGCCAACGTCAAGCGGCTGCGCGACAAGGGCGCCAAGGTTGCGGTCGGCCATTCCGCCGGCAATCTCGGCGACGCCGCGGTCGTGGTGGTGTCGACCGCCATCAAGCGCGACAATCCCGAGCTCACCGCGGCGCGCGCCCAACGGCTGCCGGTGGTGCGGCGCGCCGAGATGCTGGCCGAGCTGATGCGGCTCAAGAGCTGCGTCGCCATCGGCGGCACCCACGGCAAGACCACCACCACCTCGCTGGTGGCGGCCCTGCTCGAAGCCGGCAACTTCGATCCCACCGTCATCAACGGCGGCATCATCAATGCCTACGGCACCAATGCGCGGCTCGGCGCCGGCGACTGGATGGTGGTCGAGGCCGACGAGTCCGACGGCACCTTCCTCAAGCTGCCGGCCGACATCGCCATTGTCACCAACGTCGACCCCGAGCACCTCGACCACTTCAAGACCTTCGAGGCGGTGCAGGAGGCGTTCCGCGCGTTCGTCGAGAACGTGCCGTTCTACGGCTTCGCGGTGATGTGCACCGACCATCCGGTGGTGCAGCTGCTGGTTGGGCAGATCACCGACCGCCGCGTCATCACCTATGGCGAGAACCTGCAGGCCGATGTGCGGCTGGCCGACCTCGACCACGCCGACGGGCAGTCGCGCTTCTCGATCGTCTTCCGCGATCGCGCGGGCGAGACCATGCACGAGATCAAATCACTCGCGCTGCCGATGCCCGGGCGCCACAACGCGCTCAATGCCACGGCGGCGATCGCGGTCGCGCGCGAGCTCGGCATGTCCGACGAGATGATCCGCAAGGCGCTGCAGAATTTCGGCGGCGTGCGGCGGCGCTTCACCCGCACCGGCGAGTGGAACGGCGTCCCGATCATCGACGACTACGGCCATCATCCGGTCGAGATCGCCGCCGTGCTGCTCGCCGCGCGCGAATCGAGCAAGGGCCAGGTGATCGCGGTGGTGCAGCCGCACCGCTACACGCGGCTGGCCTCGCTGTTCGAGCAGTTCTCGACCTGCTTCAACGATGCCGACACCGTGATCGTCGCCCATGTCTATGCCGCCGGCGAGGCGCCGATCCCCGGCGCCGACCGCGACGCGCTGGTGCAGGGCTTGCGCGCGCACGGGCATCGCCAGGTCATCGCGCTCGACGGCGCTCCCGACCTTGCGCGCATGGTCAAGCGGCTGGCGCAGCCGGGCGACATCGTCGTGTGTCTCGGCGCCGGCAACATCACGCAATGGGCCTACGCGCTGCCCGGCGAGCTCGCCGCGCTCGGGGCGGTGGCGTGATCAGATGAGACCGGGTGTCGTGGTTCTGACGGCTGAATCAGTTGACGTCATTCCGGGGCCGGCCGCCTCTTGGCGGCCGGAGCCCGGAATCCATAACCACGGTGCGTGCGATCGAGGCACTGCCTGGGGTTATGGATTCCGGGCTCGCGCGCAAGAGCGCGCGCCCCGGAATGACGGCGAACAGGACCTGACGATCTGGCGTAATCGAACCGCTCACATGGCGCGGCATGTCCTTCCCCGATATCATTCCTGACCTGAAAGCCCGCATGCCGAAGTTGCGCGGGCGGCTGCTCCCGAACCAGCCGCTGGCGGAGCTGACCTGGTTCCGCGTCGGCGGGCCGGCGCAGGTTCTGTTCATGCCGGAGGACGAGGCCGACCTCGCCTACTTCCTCGCAGCTTTGCCGGACGAGATCCCGGTCACGGTCATCGGGCTCGGCTCCAACCTGATCGTGCGCGACGGCGGCGTGCCCGGCGTGGTGATCCGGCTCGGCCGCGGCTTCAGCGACGTGAAGGTCGAGCCCGGTGCGCGCGTCCGCGCCGGTTCGGGCGTGCCCGACGTGAAGGTCGCGCGCGCGGCGCAGGAAGCCGCCATCGCCGGCCTTGCCTTCTTCCGCGGCATTCCCGGCGCGATCGGCGGGGCGCTGCGCATGAACGGCGGCGCCTACGGGCGCGAGACCAAGGACGCGCTGATCGAGGCGCGCGGCGTCGACCGGCAGGGCCGCGCGCGCGTCTTCAGCAACGGCGACATGCATTACAGCTATCGTCATTGCGGCGCGCCCGAGGACGTGATCTTCACCGCGGCGCTGTTTCAAGGCGAGGTGGGCGATCCGGCACGGATCGCCGCCGAGATGGACAAGATCACCGAGTCGCGCGAGGCGACGCAGCCGATCAAGAGCCGCACCGGCGGCTCGACCTTCAAGAACCCGCCCGGTCACAAGGCGTGGCAGGTCATCGACGCCGCCGGCTGCCGCGGCCTCACGATCGGCGCCGCGCAGGTGTCGGAGATGCACTGCAACTTCCTGATCAATCTCGGCGGCGCCACCGCCGCCGACATCGAGACCTTGGGCGAGACGGTGCGGACGCGCGTGCGGGAGAGCTCGGGCGTCGAGCTCGAGTGGGAGATCAAGCGGATCGGGGTGATGCCCGGCGCTTGATGGCCGTCATGCGCGGGCGCGCATTAGCTACACAAGGTTCAGCGCTTGGCAGCTCGTTGCACGTTGGCAAGAAGCACGCCGAGGCAACCAAGCAACAAGACGGCACCGGCCGCCAATGGAAACCCCGGCATCAGGGTTGCAAGAACGCCAGCCAATACAACGACCGCAAGGATCGCCAGCGCAAGCGAGCCATCGTCAACGAACAGCCCGGCCAACTCGCGCAAGACAGCGACTAGCATCTTCATGGCAAGGCCTCCGCGCTCGGACGACGCGTCAGGGCGACTGCCACGAGTCCAACGGCCAGGAACAGCGCGGCAAATGCGATGATAGCGAGATCTTGGCCCGGCCAAGCAACACCGAGACCTTCTCCGGTCCAGAATATGCCGAATGCGGAAAGCATCACTCCGACGGCGAACTTGAGGGTGTTTTCGGGAACCCGCGCCAGTGGACGATGCACGGCAAAGCCCACGCCGGCAACCAGCAGACATGCCGCAAGTGCGCCGGCGCTCGCAGGGACAAGCAGCCCGCGGCCCGCGCTGACAGCTATCACGATGAACACCACTTCGAGCCCCTCGAGAAGCACGGCCTTGAAGCTCGTCAGGCCGGCGAGCCAATCGAGCCGTGAGTCGCGACGGCGTGCTTGCTCGCGCAGCTCTGCCGTCTCGGTCGCGAAAGCCATGACTTCGTCGTGCAGTGGGATGACACCCGCGCAGCGCAGGATTGCCTTTCGCAGCCAGCGCATGCCGAACAGCAAGAGCAGGACCCCAATCGCGAGCTGCAGGAGATGCAGCGGGACACGATCGAGGAGCGGGCCGAGCACCACGACGATGAGGGCCAGCAACCCAAGCCCGGCGAGTGCGCCAATCCCCGCCGGCCGCCAACCGCGAACGGTGGCAACGGCGAGCACGATCGTCAGCGCCTCGACCGCCTCGACCAGCGAGGCCAGGAACGCGGCCGTCATTGCGGGTCCGATGTGAGCCAAGCTCCCCGTCATGAGGCGTCTCCGCGAACAGGTATTTTCGACCCCGTGCTCCTTGATGCACGCCTGAAGTCATCAAACACAAGTGTGCTGGTTTGGAAGGAAGATGTGTTGGTCCGTATGGATGACCGTCCAAACTCGCGGTCGATCATCAGAATGTCATGCCTGAGTTCGACCAGGGTAGGAGCGCTCTGACCTGTTAGCGGCGGACCGAAGACCGCCACAGCCACGAGCAACGTCGCGAAAATCCAGCCTAACAGAGCCGGGATTACTATGCGTCCAGTTCCGTGATTTGATCGAGCGAAGCGCATAATTTGCCTCTGCTGGAAGCCTCGTCTTGAATATAGGGTACGTAGAGTTATGCTGGAAATGCATTCTCTTCATTGCTACATGAATATAATGAATTTGGCAGATGGAGAGGCTTTCCGCTGGCCACATCCAACGTAAAACTGGGTGCGATTGACCTGAACCTGCTCGTCGTTTTCGACGCCGTCATGCAGGAAAGAAGCGTAACACGCGCCGGCCACCTCATCGGTCTCAGCCAACCGGCGATGAGTCATGCCCTGACTCGGCTGCGTCACATGTTGAAGGACGACTTATTCATTCGCAGCCCCAAGGGCATGGTTCCGACGCCACGGGCCGAGCAACTTGCCTTGCCTGTCAGGCAGGCGCTTGCCGGGCTGCAGCATTCGCTAGAGCCTACCCATTTTGATCCCTCCGAAGCGACGCGAACTTTCCGGGTTGCAGTCGACAATTACGCGGCGGTCGTTTTGGTCGGACCGTTGGCAGCGCGCATCGCCAAAATTGCTCCGCAGGTGATACTCGATTTTCGCCCGAGCGGCACGCTCGACATCCTCGACCTGCTCGATCGGAATGAGCTGGATTTTGCGATTGGCCCCTTCGCCGACCAAGGCGAACGATTTTCGTACCAGCCGTTGCTGCAAGATGAATTCGTCGCGGTCTTGCGCAAGAATCACCCGGCGACAAGCACGCGAGAACTTTCGATCGAGAAATTTGCCGCTCTGCCGCATCTTGAAATTTCGTCAGTCCACCATGCAACCGATTTCATCGATCAGGCTCTCTCCCGTCGGAAGCTCACGCGTCGGATAGCATTGCGTGCACCGTTCCTCTCTGCCGTGCGGATTTTGGTCGCGTCAGATATGGTCGCAGTCTTTCCACGGCGCATTGCCGAAGAGTTGGTACGTTATCGTCCGCTCGTGATCCGCCCGCTGTCACATTCATCACCAATCGTCGAGACCGCGATGATTTGGCCGCGGCGGCTCGACAATCAGCCCGCGCATCGCTGGCTACGGGAAATTTTCGGCCTGGTAACCAAGGGCCTTCGTTCGGAATAAATGTATGTCTGCAACGGGTCGATGCCGTCGATAAAGTCGGCGATGAGACGTCAATGCTCTGGGAATCGCCGATTAGACACAGCCTCGATCAGGTCACCATCGATCGCAGCACCAGGATTGAATTTAATATTTCACCATGGTTCTGAGTCCAAAAACCGCGGCGTTTGGAATTGCGGAAGAGCCGCTAGTGTCGAGGGGATTGGGGATGTGTCCTCCGGGATGAACAATGTACTGGAACACCGGCTGCAGCATCCAGTTCGGCGTGATCTGGGCCTGGTATGTGACCTCCACGACAGCTTCATAGTCACGGATTGGACTGTCTATCCCACTAAGTAACACTGTATCGCGATCGAGCGCCCGCGCCCGGCTCGAAATGTTGGCAAATCCGAAGCCGACGCCGAGAGTGTCATTCTCGCGTCCCGAGAACAAACCTTTATAGGTTGCTCCTCCATCAAAATAGGCCGAGATCAAATTGCGGTCCGAAGGACTGACGGATGCGCGCGCAAATATCCCCAATCCTTGATCGGTGGTGCCGGCAGCTCGCCAGAGCATTTGATCGACAATTGCATAGATACCGAAATTTCCGCGGTCTTGTGCCGGCATGCCCGAGCTACGCGGATCGGCCAACGATAGGCCTTCCACGCTGAAGCGTTGATCCGCAAACTGGCCGAAGTGATACCAGCCGCCGAGCTTTACCGTGCCGGGAGGACCGGATGCAGCCTTACCCTGATTGTAGGCAAAATCAATTTCCCCGATCAAGAGCGGCGGATCGTTCACGCGAAAGCTCGTACCGGTGGGATTGCGCCGCTGCGGATCCCCTTCGCCCGGTCCCGCTGGGTCTCCATTGAAAACGGCGACGAGAATCGACAGTTGGTCGTTGGGCGAAACCTTCAACCTGATGCCCGGAGTAGCCAGCGGATAGGTGGGCCCGCCGCTGGGAAGATTTGACGATGTGATGGCAGGCCAACCGAACGTCGCATTGACGAAAAGACTACCGAGCTGGCTTACGAAAAACTCTTGAGTCGGGGCAACTTGCGTCGAGAGTTGCCCCGCTCGTATGGAGACCGTGCCGCCGGCAAACTTTTGTTCGATCCAAAGGTTGAAGAGGCGCGTCGCGGGCAGCGCCTCGATCCCGCTTGCGACGAGCAGATTGTCGAGGTTATTGCCCGAAAGTCCCTGACCATGAATTTGGTGAATGCTGGCGTGAAATGCGGCGCCGTTCCAGCCTAGGATTTTCTCAAGATCGGCATCTACGAGAAGACCAAGGCGACCATCGTAGATTGCCCCTTGTCGCACCCCGCCCGATGGGTTGCCCAAAACCTCGCCGATATAAACCAGCTGAAACTGTATGCCCTTGTTGGCGAGAGCAGCGCGTGCATTTTCAATGTCACGCAGCTGTGTTCAAGAGTCCAATGGAGAAAACGCACCACTCGGCGGCGAAAAGGTCTTTTGATCTTGCCCGTCGATGGCTCTCGCCGATATGGAAGGCAAGATTGCGGATGTGAGAAGCGCTACTCCGAACCACAAATAACGCCCTCTCTGCTTGGCTCGACTCATCCACCGGCTCCAGCCGTGGCCCGGTCTGGGTATCTTGTCGACCGCGCGCGCCGATAGCGTCGACTCAATGAACATCGCCACAAGAGAACAAGATCGTCGATGACCGAGGATCATGCTGAAACGCACCGAGCGACGCACATAAGACCAGCCATATTGCCTCTAAAATGCACAAGTGTGGTTGCGCAACGGTCACACTTTGATTAGAAATGTTCCAAAAAGTTGGAGCCCTTCGGAGGTGCATTATGACGATCTCGTCCCACGACCTGATCGTGTGGCTGACTAAGCTATTGCTCCCCGCAGATCACGCGACAGCGCTCCTTCGCGTAGCTCCACGCCGAGAACGTGGCGCGGTCATCCGAGCCGTCGAGCACCACGATGAAGGGATCATCGCCGAAGCTCATGTAGCGACCGCAGAGAGCTTCAGCCGAGATACCGGGCCTATGCTCTTTCTCGAGCGATTGATCGACGATTCCACGGCACGCCGCGAGCGCCTCTTCCACCGTTTCGTAGGTGCCTTGCTCCCACCGCTCGTCTGAATCCTGGTAGTGAAAGTTGTCATCGACCATGACCTTGTAGCGAGGCATTGGCCTGCTCTCCATCATATAGGGATATACCAGGGCACGTCCGAGCGCGCGATACCCCGACTTGTGCGGTCAAGCCCGGCAATGACAAACTGGCTCGGGTCATTGCTGTCCGAGGACGTTTTGCCAAGCGACCAACCCATCCTCATTGTCGGCGGCGGTCTTGGCGGGCTCACGACCGCGCTTGCGCTGGCGCGCCACGGCCAGTCGGTGCGGGTCCTCGAAGGCGCCCCCGAATTCGGCGCCATCGGCTACGGCATCCAGTTCGGCCCCAACGTCTTCCACGTGCTCGACCGCATCGGCCTGAGCGACGCCGTGCTCGAAAACGGCGACTCGCCACCCGCCGTGCTGATGATCGACGCCCTCAACGGCAAGGAAGTCACGCGCGTGCCGACCGGGACATCTTTCCGCGCCCGCTTCAAATATCCCTACATCATCATCCACCGCATCGACCTGCATAACGTCATGCTCGACGCTTGCCGGCGCGATCCTCTCATCACGCTCGAACCCAACGCCATGGTCACGCAATTCCAGGATCACGGCGATGGCGTATTGGTGACGACCGAGGACGGTCGCAGCTTCCAAGGCGCGGCGCTGGTCGGCGCCGACGGCATCCGCTCGCGCATGCGCGCCCAATTGTTTGCCGACGGCGACCCGTTGCCCAACGGGTTCATGGCCTTTCGCACGATCGTGCCGATGGCCGACGTCACCGCGGAGATTCAGCGCGACATCGTTGCGTTGTGGGGCGGGCCGGGCTTCCACATCGTTCACTATCCGCTCCGTCACGGCACGCTGTTCAATATCGTGGCGGTGTTCCGACGGTCGGCCCATTCCGAGCGGGGCGATGTCGCGGCTTATCGTGCCGAGCTCGAGCACGCCTACCGCGACGCGCATCCCACGATGAAGGCGCTGTTGGCGATGCTCGACCTCGGCCGGCGCCAGGCGGTCGGAGACCGCGATCCGATCAGGCATTGGCACAGGGGCCGCGTCGTGCTGCTCGGCGACGCCGCGCATCCGACCTTGCAATCGCTGGCGCAGGGCGCCTGCATGGCGATCGAGGACGGCCTGTGCCTCGCCGATTGCATTGCCGCCGCAAACGGCGACTACGAAGCAGCGTTCCGGCGCTACGAAAATGCCCGCTCGGTGCGCACTGCGCGCGTGACGCTCGAATCCCGCTATATCTGGGATGTCTATCACGCCGACGGCATCGCGCGCGAAGTCTATTGGCAGATGCTGGGCGAGCGCAGCGAGGCCGATACCTTCCAGTGCCTCGCCTGGCTCTACGATGGGTTCCAGCTGCCGACCGAGGACCAGCGATGAGGTCAGGCCGCCGGGCTCCGGCGCGATGGGGCTAACCCCTGCCCTCGCAGCACGTGGAGGAATTCCTCCGGCGTAATCATCG
>WNEY01003554.1_pt1 | contig 11720 bp, 6 predicted proteins | sample 5400531 | NCBI WGS metagenome assembly WNEY01 (sample SAMN13153338, study PRJNA577476) | soil metagenome | isolation source: 200 cm saprolite under Douglas fir tree site 1 | place: USA:California | collected 2015-04-18
GAGGCAGCGTGTCAGAAGCCCGCGCGCGTAAGCAAGGGCGCGCTTCGCAATCAAGCCCTCCCTGATGGTCGGGCTTGCGGACACTGGATTTCAATTGCGTATGTTCGGAGGAGCAGCGTCAAACAGTTGCTGCGCCTGGGCCGGATCGAGTCTTTTAAGAATCTGGTATTCCGCCTGGGCGCCGGCCTTGTTTTTCTGCTCAATGTAGACAAATCCCAGGTACAAATGCGCGGTTGAGTAATCATTCTTGAGTCTGATCGCGGTCCGCAATTCTTCGAGTGCCGCGGGCAAGCGATGCAACTTGAAATATGCAAATCCCAGTTCTGTGTGCGCTTCGACGTATTCCGGCTTGAGGCGCACTGCTTCCCTGAGTTGCTCGGAACTCTCTGCAAAGCGGTTGAGATCGTTGTAACACCAGCCGAGGTTGTAGCGCACCCGCGCATTGTTTGGCGAGATGCTAATCGACTGTTCGTAAGCCGGGATTGATTGTCGGTACTGCTTCAGATCGACGAAATAAACGTCACCCAGCCCTGTGTAAGCCAGACCATAGCACGGCTTCAACCTTACCGCTTCGCGATACGCCGCGATTGCCTCGTTGAAGAGTTGCCGAGCCCGCGCGGAACCCTTCGGCTGTTGGCCGCCCAGCATCCGATTCGCATAGCCGAGTTCGTTGTAAGCTTCGGGATAATCAGCCTTCAGCACGATCGCTTGTCGCGCCGCAGGGGCGGCGTCCGCGTGCATATTCAGCTCGTTGTAGCACCAGGCCAGATTGTAAAAAGCGGTGGCGTTGTCTGCCTTGAGCCGCACGCCCTCACGGTAAGCGTTCATCGCCGGCAAGTATTGCTTCGTCTGATTAAAGTAGACGTCCCCCAACCCAAGATAAGCGAGACCATAGTCGGGCTTCAGGCGGATCGCATTCTGATATTCAGGGATCGCCTCTTGCGATCGGCCGAGTTTGTAATACGCATAGCCGAGTTCCTGGTGCGGCTCGGCGTAATCTGCCCTGAGTCGCGTCGCCTGGCTCAGCGGTTCGATGGCCTGCGCAAACTGATCCTGGTCGTTGTAGATCCAGCCGATGTGGTAGTAAGCGCTCGCGATCGGCTTCAAGTGCACGGCTTTATTGTAAGCTTCGAGCGCGTCGTCGTACTCCTCGGCGGTGAAGAACTCGTCGCCTTGCTTGTTGTATTGCTCGGCAGTGATCCCTCGCCTCGCCGGCGGCCGCGGCTTGCGCACCACAGTGCGCGTCGTTGTGCGCTTCGCGCGGCTGCTGGAATCCGGCGTGGCCACATCTCGGGTCGTGCCGCCGCCAACATCGTGCTGAGCCATGGCGATTCCGCAAGTCAATAAAATCACGCCGGCAATGGAAAGGCGCGGAAGAAAGCGAAAGATAATCATTGGCGAAACTCCATGTGTTAAAGTATGCGGCTCGACCGAATTTCGAACGCGACAAACAAAGATTATCCAGTAAGTCCGGCTGATGCAACATGTCAGAACCACCCCGTGAGATAAGAGAGCTTTCTAACAAGGTACTGTCGGTAAACTATCTCACGGGGTAGCGGGTGGGCAGATGATTAGGTTTGCCAGATGCAAGAGCGCCGAACGACAGATCGCATCCGCATAAATCTCAAGGCGCGCTGGGAAGGATTGATCTCCCAGGGCCGCGGCGCGATTTGCGATCTCAGTTCCGCGGGTTGCTTTGTCTTAACCAGCGGTGAAGTAACGGCAGGCGAATTGGTTCGTCTGGAAATTCATTTTCCCCGGCAGATCGATCTTGTTTGGGGCCAGGTCGTCTATGCAGTCGCCGAAATGGGTTTTGCGCTGCGCTTCACGTTCACCAGCGACAGCGAAATGCGTGAGCTTGCGAGTTTGATTGGATCGGGGCAGTAACCCGACCCCGGGGTTCCCGACCGAGCATCTCGGTTGGGGGGCGGTGAGGGAGGGCGTGTCTTATCGACCTCGATAATGAACGATTAGCTGTTCTTGTCTATTTACGCTTTACCATCTACGATTTACTCGACAGGTTCGCAATCTTGCCGCGCTCATCACGATGCGTCCCGTTCGTCTAGTGGCCTAGGACACCGCCCTTTCACGGCGGTAACACGGGTTCGATTCCCGTACGGGACGCCAAATTCCTAAGCAATTTTGCAGGGATCCGACTGGGTATCACTGCGTTGCGATCGCTGCCATTCTCACCATCGCATGCGAGAGCTCAAGTCGGGTAAACGACGTTTGCGGGCCGAAGGCGATGCCGTCTGTTTTGATAAGACCGTTCTGGACCGCGACCGCTACATAGCCGCGCAGTGAAGTTGGTATTGACGCTGCGTCGGTGTAGGTCAACGCATACGTTCCAGACTCAGCTTGTTGACGCAAACCCGCAGCGCGAACCAGTGCTACCGCGGCGGTCAGTCGATCAACTGCAGCGTCCGGCTGAAAATTACCGCCCGTTGTCGTGTTCAAGAACAGCGGTCCGGCGGGCGCAGCTTGCGCACTTTCAACAAAGAGCATTGTCGCCCGGTCGCGCACGTCGGCGTAATTCGACTGGGCCGGCAGATACTGTGGTACGCGCGCGCCCAGCACCAGCGCAGTGGCGAAATCTGCGCGCGTGGTGGCAAAGCTCGGACGAAAATGTTGTCCGATGGGCCACATCGCTAGTGAACGGAAGTTTTGATAGATCTCAGATACAGATGAACCGTCGAGCGAACCGACGTCGGTAAGCGCTGCGTAACGCGCTCTCGTCGTTTCGAGCACACCTGTGTAAGTTTCCGTCGTCACGCTCACTGAGCCAACGGTGGTGTGGGCCACGCGCGCCGTCCACGTACCGGCGGGTGGCATGTTGACGACGGTGCGCTGGCGGCCACCCGTCAGTCCCGGTTGATTGATGGCATCTGATTCAACCTGTTTCACGCCCTGCGAATCGAGCAGCGTCAGGTTCAGGTCGTTCGAACTCAGCAAACCGCCCCAACCGATCTGCACGGAAGCAAGCAACGTGTTTGCCGGTATGGTGATCGATGAATCGCTGGAAGAACCTGGCGTCGACGTGCCGGTAAATACTTGAGGCGTGCTGTTAACGAACTGTACCTGATTGCGATATGCAGTACCGCGCCACTGGCCAAAGCGTCGTTGCGGGAACGCGGCTTCCAGGACGGCGGCCTGTGCGTTCAGCATCCCTGCGCCGACCTCGTGCTGGTAATACGGCGGCAAAGGCGTTGCGGTACGCTGTAGAATGTCGCGAATTTGCCCTGGCGTCAGTTGCGGGTTTGCTTCGAGCATCAGCGCGATCACGCCGGCGACTTGCGGCGCAGAGAAGCTGGTGCCGCTTCCGGTTGTGTAGTAAGGCAACGCGCTCGGGCTTAGTTGCGTGTCGTTTGCGAAAAGCCCATCCACCGTTGTAACTGCCACCACACTCGAAGCGCGCAAGCTAACGGTGTTTACGCCGGGCGCAACCAAAGTTGGGCGGAACAGCGGACTCCCGAACTCGCCGCGCGATGAGAAACTCGCCAACCGTCCCTGATCGTCAGTCGCTCCTGTGCTGACTACCCACGGCGCGAGCGAATAAGGATTCAGCGAATCCAACCCGGGTCCCGTGTTGCCCGCAGAGAAGACGACATTGATGTTGTTGTCGGTGAGCATCTTTGTCGCGATGTTGACAGGATCGTTTACATCGAAAACGGTATTCGCGGAGAAGCTGCAGTTGACAACACGCACGCCAAAACTCGCGCCGTTCATCAGCAGATAATCGAGGCCGGACAGCACGAACAACAGACTGGCATCGCCGGCACTGAGTCCGAGAACATTCGCACCCGGAGCCACGCCGACGTACTTGCCACCCGACTGTTGTCCGTTACCGGCGATGATTCCCGCCACAAACGTGCCGTGGCCGTAAGCTTGATCGGTATTGGGCAGGCTGGGAGCAGCGACGGGATAATTGAAACCTGCACCGAGACTCTGGGTGTCGGCGAGCTTGATGTTCTGCACGACACGACCTGCCAGGTCGCTGTGCATTCCATCAACGCCGGTATCGAGCACGGCGACCGTCACGCCCCGGCCACTGACCGGTAGCCCGCGGTTTGATCTGGTCAAGTCAGCGTTGCGCGAAATGCGATCGACACTGGTCAGTGAGCGCGCCGCCGGCTCAAGATTCCACTGCAGGGTGCGATTACCATAAATCGACCGCACTGAAGCGAAGTGTGAGATTCCGGCAATCTGACCCTTCGTCGCAGTGATTGCAACCATTGGCAGCACCCGATAGCGCGTGCCACTCAGTACACCGATGCGTTGTAGATCGGCGATGTCGGCGTCGCTCGGCAAATGATGATAGATGATCACGGCGTCGACATTGCTGTCATCGGTCAAGCGATTTAGCAGGACCGCGAGTTCCGGATCGAGACTCTGCAAACCAGTTTGAGTCTGAGCGCTATTGAGCGCGGAAGTGATCGCAGCAGTCCCAGTCTCAACAAAACTGTCAGCGCCGCTGATCGTGATGCCGTCGGCGCCGCTGGCAGTAATGCCGTTCACTCCGCTGATCGTGATCGCGTTTGGCGTGATCGAGAAGACTATTCCGTCCGCGCCGGTTGCCGTAATTCCGTCGGCGCTATTGATGGTAAGAACGTTATCCGCGCCGCTCACCGTGATGCCGTCGGCATGAGTAAGACTACGCGTGTCTGCTCCGCTGGCCGTAATGCCGTTGATGCCGGTGGCGACTACGTTGTCGGCGCCACTGGCGGTGATGCCGGTGGGGTTTCTTACGACCACCGAGTCGACTTGGTAATGTGACCCATCAGCGCCGCTGATCGTGATGCCGTCGGCGCCGCTGGCGGTGATCCCGTCGGCGCGTGTAATCGTCGTTGAGTCAGCACCGGATGCAGTGATGCCGTCGGCGCCGCTCGGGGTGATCCCGTCGGCGCCAGAAGCCGTGATGCCGTCAGCGCCACTGGCGGTGATTCCGTTGGGCCCAAAGGCGAGAATTCCGTCGGCGCCACTGGCGGTGATTCCCGAGGTGCCGTTGAAGATTATGCCGTCAGCGCCGCTGGCAGTAATGCCGTTCGACCCGATGACAGTCAAGCCGGCGAGCGCCGGAGTGGAACTGACGAGCAGCACGAGAGCCAGCGCGATTACCTGTCGAGTTGTTTTGTAGAAATCGTGCTTCATCAACCACAAGCCATCGCCACAGTCGGGTTAGGACAGTAGCTTGTCAGCGAATCCAGCGAGGCGTAATTATCAAACGACAGAACCGAGACGATGGCGGATTCTAGGTCAGAAACTTCAGGTCTTTGTTGCGCTGCCATTGCATTTCTGTTCTTGGTTTGCATCGCGGTTTCCCGGGCCCGCCCGGTCATCCGGCCGACGCTAACGGCAGCCGTCAATTCCCCACCAGCTCGCGGAACGTCTTCTGAGTTTGCATTGCCGGCTCGACACCTAGTTCTTTCTGCAATAGCTTGCGCAGAGTCTCGTACTGCTCTTTCACTGCCATACGGTTGCCGAGCGCTGCGTGCGCCCGCATGACCAGGCAATGAATGTCCTCGCGAAACGCGTCCTCGCGTAGAATGCGTTGCGCCAGGTCCATCGAACGCGTCCACTCCTCCTTCTTCTCAGCCACCGCGGCCAGCGATTCAAGCATGCGTAGATATTGTTCGCGGTAATAGGTCCGCTGTTCTTCGACCCAGGGTTCATAACTGCCCTGCATGAACTCACCACGATAGAGCGCGACCGCCTGCTCGTAACAATCAATGGAGCGATCAAAGTTGCGTTCGCGCCTCGCCGTTTCGCCGTCGCTAATCAGCCGTTCGAATTCTTCTGTCTCGATGCGATAGGAAAACTCGGGATTGAGTTGGTAATCGCCGTCGCGATACACGAGAAAGTTTTGTTTGAGCGGCTGGTTACTGTTCAGTGCCTTGCGAATATGCGACACAGTTGGGTGGAAGTTCTTTTCCACGATTTCCAGATCGGCTTCACCCCAGAATGTGTCGATGATTGTGTCCTTTGGCGTGCGATGATGCCGGCGCGACGCAATGAAGCAGAGAATGTCGCGCGCACGCCGCGTAGTCCAGGCATCACCGGCGAGCGGCCGGGCTGGGTCACGAACGATCTCGACCGGACCAAGCATGTTGATTGTCAGATCGACCAAAGGCCGTGCGGTGAGCGTGAGGGCAGGCAACGTTGCGGGCTCTGCCGGATGTTGCGATATCACGGAGACTTGCTCCCGCAGATCGTCAGGGAGTAACTCGAGGGCGTCTTCTGTAACAAAGAGCCGCGGACAACGCTGAATCTCCTGCCGCAACCAGTATTCATAGTCGTAGCGGGCGGCCAGATCGAGCGCCCGGCGAAGATGCTCGATCATCTGCGGCTCATGTGCTGATTCAAGGTCGCACGTGGCCAACGCCAGACAAGCCTGCGCTTCGTAGTAATAGAGCCCCTGTTTGTGAAAGTAATCGAGCGACGGTATCAATTGCTCATTAGCGGCGTCGTAGTCACGCTGTGCCAGCATGATTCTCCCGCGCGCCAGCGTCGCAGTGAAATGCCCAATGTCAACTTTGCCGACGTCGCGAAGTTCTCCGAGCCGGTCGATCTGGGCGCGCGCGCGTGCCGGATCGCCAGCCTTCAGACTCAAGAACGCCTGTTCCTCAAGCAATTCTACTCGCGCCACATCTATTCCTGCTTCGTCGTAGGACCGCAATGCGCGCTCGTAAAACTCGGCGGCGCGCGACAGTTCACCGCGTTCGCGATAAAGATTGCCGTAGGTTTCGAAGGTCTCGGCCCGTTGCCCGACAAGATTGAATAGCTGGCAGCGCTCGAGAGCGGCATCGAGATGGTTTTCGCAGTCATCCATCTCGCCGCGATACAGATGACAGCGGGCGATATTCAGATACGCCGTGGCCTCTTGTGGGATTGGCGGCTCGCCCGTATCAGAGCGCAGCATGCGCCGCAGCCAGCGAAGTGCTTCACCAAAATCCCCCCGCGCCATCGATGGCAATCCGAGGTTATGGGTAATTAGTCGGACGTAATGTACATCGTCTCGCTCTTCGGCAGACTGTAGCGCCGTGCGAAACTCGCGCTCGGCAGCGGTCCATTCACCCCTTGAGACCAGGCACAGCCCGCGCGTGTTGTCGCATTTCGTTCGCACTACTGACTCCGGTTCCGTTAGTCCGACTGCGCGATCCAGATAGCTAAATGCCGACTCGTAATCGCCGCGACGGCGGGCGATGGTAGCCTGAGAGTGGAGCGCTTCGGCCTCTCCTTCGCGATCGCCGTTGTCGCGAAGCGCCGCGGTGGCGCGGCGAAACAGGTTTTCCGCGGCGTCGAATTCTCCCCGCAGACGAGCAACTTCGGCTCGATTCGCCAGCACGCGCGGGTGCGCTGCGAGCGTGGCCGCCGGCAACGCTTCAGCGAGCGAAACCAGCAAACCTAGCTTGCCAGAAGCAATCAAGTCGCTTCCGTGTTGGCCGATTATCTCCGCGGCGCCTTCGTAGTCTTCGGCTTGGAGTAAATGGCTGACTGCCTGCTCCCATGACCCATGTTCCAAAAAAAACTGGGCGCAGCGGGCGTGCTCGGCTATCACCCCGGTTGGTCCAACCTCAGTGCGGAGGCGGCGGCGCAGAAAACTTTGAAACAACGGATGCAAACGAAATTCTTCGCCACGCGCGTCGCTGGCTACTGTCATGAAAACGTTTCCGCGCACGAGTGCCGTCAGGGCGGTGGCGCTGCTGACCGGCGGGAAAAGGCGCGCGCAGGTTTCCACGTCGATTCGATCCAGCAAGGCAATGCGAGTGAGGAATTGCCGCATCTCTGGCGGCTCAGCGGCGAGCACCTCTTCGGCGAAGTACTCGAAGATATCGCGCTCTGAGTTATGCAGCACGGCCAGCGGATCTGGGGCCTGCTTCGAATCTGAGCCTGAGGCTAGCTGTCGTTGCGCTACCTGACGCACGAGTTGCAGCGCGGTAATCCAGCCGTGGGTGCGCTCGCCGTATTCGCGCAACTGCTCAGATGTCAGTTTCAGCCCGAATACTTTGCGCAGGAGTTCTTGCGTCTCTCCTTCTGTAAAGAGGAGGTCAGTGCGGTCGATGATGGCCAGTGAATCTTGCGACCGCAACCTCGCCAGCGTCAGCGGTGGAATATCTCGAGAGATGATGATGACGTGAATGACGTCGGGCAGATAGGCAATCAGGCGATCAACGACCGCGTGCACCGGCGTGTCAGCGCCCAGATGGTGATAATCGTCGAGGACGATTATCAGTTGTTGCTCGACGCCTTCGAGAATTTCATTCAACAGCACATCAACAGCACGCTCTGGCTGTTGAGCTAGTTCGTTGGTCTGTTGTAGATAAGCGAACATCGTGTCGCCGAAACTGGCGACCTGCTGTTGGATTCCGTGTGCCAGATAGCCCAGAAAAACCGACGGATCGGCATCGGTGTGATCCAGTTGGTACCAGACGTAAGGTTGTTCTTGTTTGCGCAGGAAGTCGGCGACCAGCGTGGTCTTGCCCGAACCTGCGTTGGCGGTCACGAGGGTTACCGGCAGAGCGAGGTTCGCATGCAAACGCTCGACGAGCCGGGAACGGGAAAGCATTTCGGGCGCAGGACGTGGCGGCAGGAGTTTTGTGCGTAGAAAGAATGAGCCCGGCGGCGCCAGCTCTGACGCGTTTGCCGATGCTGCATTCGTTGCCTTGGTCCGGCGTGACGCCTTGGCCATCGGAATGTTTCCCAGCGTGGATGCTTTGAAGCCGTTGCGGAGAGTAGCACAGGCAAAAGAGTGAGTTCTATCAGTGACCGGAAAACGCGACACCCCTGCCTCCTGAAGTGGGTGAGCGGTTAGCGCGGGGGATTCATGCATCATGGGCATCGCTCCGAGACCTTCGGCGGCTAGGTTTGATAGTCCGGTGTGTGATTGGCCAGAGAGCCGTATCGCGCTCGTTTGATCTCCAGGAGACTGTCGGTCAAGGCCCGGCCGGCACATCCGGGCGTATTCGCAAAGCGCGCGATCGTTGCGGGCCGCCCGTTCGTAAGTCGTAGAGCCACGCGGGCATGTTCCTCTGCGAGCCCGTAGCTCTTGAATAAGTCAACAGCTTCATCAAACGTGAAAGCCATCTCTGTTTCATCCAACACGCCCAGCATTTGCTTTGAACGTAGCCGCCACAACGGTGTGGGCGGCATGCTGCGGCAAGTAATCAGCAGGTGCAAATCAGGAGGAAGCAGCGGCAGTAGCCGCCGAAAGAACGGCACTACCCAGTCGGCGTCATAGACAAGATGCAGGTCTTCAATGACGATCAGCAGCGGTTCGGCTTTCGTGTCGCTCAGCTGAAAGACCAGCGCTTCGGCAAGCATCGCGACCTTGTCGCTCTTCACCGCTTCGGTCAATTCCAACAGCCGTTCTCCATCTATCGAAGGCCGCTGTAGCCTCACGCTCGCTAATAGGTATTCATAGAAAACGCGCAAATCACTATCCGCGGCATCAACTTTGTACCAGGACACGGGCCGTCTGGCATGCCGAGCAAAATCCGCGGCGAGAATTGTCTTGCCGCTGCCAGCTCGTCCATTAATGATCGTGGCGTTATACGACGCCAGGTTCTCTGCCAGCAGTCTGAGTAGACGCGAGCGCGATACCCGCGGCCGCCCATCGGGAACCACGATCTTTTCGTGGATCAATTGTCTTTGGCGAGGTTCTTCGTTCCCGTTCATAAGCACTCGTCGTTGAAGAGACTCTTGAGATTTGTCTGCGCTCCGAACACCAGACCTGTGTAAAACCGCTTGTCCGAACTCGATACGGGCATGTCCGGAACGCTCCGAATTATCTATGACCCCCCTTGAGGAATTCTTGAGGCTTTGAACAGCCCGTTACCCTGCGACGCGGAAACCCGGCATTTTCCTTAACTCCAACGCGGAAGTACATCGTCTCGAATGTCGGCCTGACCTTTAACGGTTGCAATTCGACTCCTCAAGTTTTTCTCAAGAATTCCTCAAGTCTGATTCCGTAGACTGGTACCCGTTCGAAAAGCCAGTTGAGGAGATTTGGGATTTGAACTACAGCTCGGCTCCGCCAAAAATACTATCGCGTCACGTGTTTGGTTGAGCCACGCGTTCAGTTGGCATCGGCATCCCGGCGCTGCCTTGCCACTAAACACTTGCCGCCGTCAGAGGAGACCTATCATGGCTAAGACATTTCGCAATATCGGCACAGCCTCAATGAGGTTGCTTTCCAATACTAAAAGACCAAGTCTTGGTTTGCGCACGATAATCATCCTGGCGTCCCTGGCCTGCATCATTGTAGCGCTGACCGCGTGGAGCATGATCAGCTCGGCCTCTAACCCGTCAAGCGGGACGCTGACGGACGTGAGTGGGCCCCTTACGTATACGGCCGGGCCATTCAACGTGGCCAATCCCACGCCGATTCCCGAACTGGACAGTGGCCCCGAATGCAATGGTTCCGCGCAGCCATGCGATAATTTCGCGCTGACGGTGACGCTGCCCGCGGGTTACCACGCCGCGAATCCAAACGCCGCGGCCAGGGTCACGTTGAGCTGGACCGACACCACTGGCGCCGGCGTCTCGGACTACGACCTCTACATCTACAAAGGGACCGTCATCAACACCAACGGTAGCAAGCAGGCTGATTACCAATCGGCGAGCAGCGCGAACCCTGAGATCGCAACCATCAGCCCTCTGGCAGATGGCAGTCAGAAATTCACCGTGAAGGTCGTGCCGTTTACGCCGACTAACGAAATCGTCAATGTGAAAATAGAATTGCTGCCGGGTTCCAGTGTCCCCAGCCCCAGCCCCGGCCTTGGTGGCTCGGGTCCTGGCGTGCCAAGATTTTTTAATTACGTGTCGCCACAGGGCATCGCTGACAGCGTGGGCGAGCCATCCATTGGTTCCAATTGGAAGAGTGAAAAGACATTCAGCAACAGTCTTAATGCGTCCCTACCGAATGGCGGCACCACCTTGCTCTTCGGCGGATTTTCGCCCTCTCTCTGGCGAAACACTTTCGATGACTGCTCCTCACCTGCAGGTGTACTTTGGGAGTCGAAGCCACTTTTGACGGCGAACACTCCGCGAGTCTTCGGAGACCCGATTCTATTCACGGATCATCAGACTGGCCGCACCTTCGTGTCGCAACTCGAGGGACTCACGCCGGCAGGCAGCACGACCGACATTACCGATAACGACGGCGACTCGTTCACGCCGAGTGAAGGCTCTGGATTGCCTTCATGTGTAGACCACCAAACGATCGGCGGCGGCCCATTCCATGCCCCACTTACGGGCACTGATCCTTTATCCCCGAACGCCGTCTACTACGCCTCGCAATGCATCGCAGATGCAACCGCCTCCCTGAGCCTCGATGGCGGCAGGACCTTCGGCCCCGCGACAGTCATGTTTACGACTGCCGACTGCGGTGGGTTGCACGGCCATCTCAAAGTCGCGCCCGACGGGACCGCTTACGTGCCTAACAATGCGTGCGGAGGAACGGCGGACCCGATAGGCCACGTGGATGGCAATCAGGCCGTCATCGTGTCCGAGGATAATGGCCTTACGTGGAGCATCAGGAAAATCCCCGGATCGACCACAAAGAGCTCCCACGATGGATCGGTCGCAGTGGCCACCGACAGCAATACAATCTATGAGGGGTTTCAGTCGGGCGACGGTCATCCGCGCATCGCAGTGTCGCATGACAAAGGCTTGACGTGGTCAGCTCCTTTTGACGTCGGTGCCACGGTCATCGGCGGCGGGCC
>WNEY01006560.1_pt1 | contig 11720 bp, 6 predicted proteins | sample 5400531 | NCBI WGS metagenome assembly WNEY01 (sample SAMN13153338, study PRJNA577476) | soil metagenome | isolation source: 200 cm saprolite under Douglas fir tree site 1 | place: USA:California | collected 2015-04-18
AATGTCGTCTATGCCTCGCGCAGGACGTTGTCTGCCATGTGATCCTCGGGTGAGGATGCTCGCTCACATCGCTTTTGCAGGAGGGAAGATGCGTCATCTATGCGCTTCCGCAGCAGTCGTCGTACTGATTCTGGGTGTACTCAGTCCGCCTCTCAGCGTGGGGCAGACACCTGGCTCTACCAGTAGTGGTGCGCAGCTCTATATGGGAGTTGGCACCTGTGCTGCTGTGCAGTGTCATGGCAGCCTCAGAGAACTCACGACCTCCAAAGCTGGTGTCCGGCAGACCGAGCATCCGCATTGGTTATTCAAGGAAAAACATGCCAAGGCCTACGAGGTCCTGCTGAAAGACCGCTCTAAGGTGATGGCCAGAAATCTCAAGGAGATCATAGCTGACCCGGAGCACCCGGAGCAGAGTGAAAGATGCCTGGTCTGTCATGCCATGTATGCTCCGAAGGAGTCGCGCGGTCCGAAGTTTCAGCTCGAAGATGGCGTCAGTTGTGAAGCGTGTCATGGGCCAGCAGGCGTCTGGCTGGAGAACCACATTGATCGTAAGTATGAGGACTTGTTGAAGGAGGGTATGTACAACACCCGCGATCTGGTCAAACGGGCAGAAAAATGCGTGTCGTGTCATGTGGGGGATGAAACGCGTAATGTTGATCACCAACTGATTGCGGCGGGTCATCCCGACCTCGTCTTTGAACTCGACACGTTTACCGCCATACTGCCCCCGCATTGGCGCATCTCGCAAGATGAGGGCGGCGGCAAAGACTGGGCCGTGGGGCAAGCTGTGGCCTTGCGCGAGAGTCTGAAACGGCTGGCCCGGCGCACCCAACAGCGTGCCGCGATGGCCTGGCCAGAATTTGCCGAGTTCGAGTGTTTTGCCTGCCACCATGAGGTGAAAAATGTGAAATCGGCGTACTACCGCCGTGGGCCAGACAGACGACTGCAACCTGTAGCAGAGTGGCCGGTCAGTTGGCGGGAGGCACGTGGGTATCCTGGCGTCGCGGGGATTCCTCCCTGGAATCCGGCACGCTACTTTATTTTCCGTCAGTTCGTGCAAGCGACTGCACCCGAGAGCCGCAATACGCTTGAGCAAGAATTAAACAATATCAACACGTTGATGGCGAAGGTGGGAGCCAATGATCCGGCCCAGATTGCGGCGGCGGCAAACCGTGCGGCGCAGACGGTTGACACTCTCTTAGCCAGGGTGATGGCCCAGAAGATGGAGTCGCAATTCGCTGGCACCCTGTTGCGCAACATCGCTGGCGATAGCGCAGCCATTGCCGGGGCTGGGTTTCGGGTTGCGGAACAGGCTTTTATGGCAGTCCAGACGTTCGTCCCAGTGGCGCAAAAGAACGGCCAGTCGTTGGAGAAGGAGCCGGCCATCAAGAATGCGATCGACACACTCTCACGGTCTGTGGAGAAACCGGCGACGTATGACCCACAGCAATTCGCCACGCAAATGCGGGCTATCCATAGCTTCTTGACACAGTAGTGCCGCCGCGTTGTGACCCCTATACGGTGTGACACACGGCGTTGGGCGGGGTCAGAGCCCCGCCCAACGCCGTGTGCAACGTCTATCCCCTCGCCAAATCTTCATACTAAGCCCTCTTGAAATCTCGATAAAGTCAACCGCGCTTTTTGCCGATCCTCAGGATATGGCATTGTTGTAGAGACATAGTAGCGGAGTCACTGTGTCATCCTTATTGTAACCGAGGGTAAAATCATTGAAAACGATTGCCGTGTTGTTGTTGAGCCTAGTGTTGGTCGATTCTACTTTTGCAAGCATTATTGGACAGATGAAAGAGACTTTTGTGTGTGATACGCAGGACACATATAAGCAAGCGGTAGACATGATAAGACGACACAACTGGAACGCCGTCGATCGTTTGGTTTTGTCTGGTAGATGTACGCAGATTGGTAAGGGAGACGTCGTCGTGGAGAACGCTACAAGCTTGACGGGGCTCGTCAGGGTTCATCCACGTGGAAAAATCACTAGCTGGTGGGCAAGTGCTGAGGACGTAAACAGGTAATGTATCTACCCCTCGTACTCTCGTGCACGTACGCGTCGGCATAACATACGGATAATGCCCCGGGCGACTTCAAAACGGTCCGCCATCAACTCATATAACGCATCTTGATCAAGGCGAAACAGATGCGTACCAACCTCTGCCGTCGCGGAGGCCGAGCGGGGTTCAGCGTCTAAGACTGCCAACTCGCCAAAAATATCTCGGGCTCCTTGATACGCAATGGTCTGATCCCCGTTATGGATCCGTACCCGTCCGTCCACAATGATGTACATGCAGCGGCCGACATCGTCCTTGTGGAGGATCGTTTCTCCCGCTTGCACATCGACCTCTTCAAGAATGGCCGCCACGTCAGCCAGGATCTCTTCCGGCGTTTCAGCAAAGATGCTCACGGTTTTTAAGATAAGAACTTTCTCGATAGTTAACAGCATGGCTAGCTCTCCTTGACTCTCCGCGGTAATGCGCCGTATCACTCGGGCAACCGCTGGGCACGCATCGTGCTGGAACATCGCAAGCGACTTGCGATATGCCGTTGGTTCTAGCTTAGAGAGTGCCCATAGGGCCGTCTCGCGCACGTGGGGCGTAGGATCGCCCAGGGCTGCACTAACCGCCTCAAGGCACGCCGTAGCGTTGCGCTCTGCCACTGTATATAGGGTGCAGACCTTGATCCAAGGCGTGATCTGCCCCTCCGACCGAGTCAGTATATCCTGCAGGCGTTGATGTAATGCCAGACTGGACTGAGGAAAATGCGCCTGCAGACGCTGCACGCGCTGCGCCGGTGTGGCCTCGTCCAGCAGAGGGAAGAGGCCAGTTTTGAGGTGTTGCGATACGAGAACATCAATGATTTCTAAGGCGTAGGCGCGCTTTTCGGCGGTGCCATGCGTGAGATGATCCTGGGCTCGCAGAATCGCTTGCGGATCGTACAGAAACGACAGGAGCCAAAAGAGCCGTTGCTGGATCTGGCCGAGATGATAGGACAGCGCCGTGTGGAGGCATGCGACTGTGGCATCATGGCCGATATCGACCAGCGTGGCCAGTGTCCAGGCAGCTTCAGCCATCTCTGCATGGAGGCGTTGCTCGATGTGCAGGATGTCTGCGGCACTGGTACGATAGCCGCACATGCTGAGCCCTGCCAACACACGGGAGCGCACCGCGCCATCAGGCACATCGAGCGCAGTGCGTAAGAGCGCTATGGCTTGTTCCCCGCGGAGCCGTCCACAGATCTGCGCGATGGCGAGGCGTGTCTCGCGTGGCTGCTCTGGAGCAACAAAGGTGGCCGCCAACGCTGGCAACACCGCTTCTCCGCCAGCCACGAGGGCCACTACGGCTGCTCTCGAGACAGTGGGAGCTGACAGGTACGGCAAGACAAACGGCCAGAGTCGAGGATTGTTCACTTTTCCAGCGGCGAGTAGAACAGCGCGACACACCCGCGGGTCACTATCCTGGAGTAGAGGCACTAAGGGTTGATAAAAACTCTGGCGGCCTACTTCTCCGAGGACTTGCGCTACCATCTCGCGCAGCGTCGGGTCAGAGGCATGTACCATGGAGAGCAGCCGCTCACCAGCCACTAATACTCCCTCAATACCACCGTAACGCAGGAGGCCAACCATCGCCCCGATGCGCATCTGCGGCTCCGCATGGTTCAGGTATGGCATGACCTCTTCGACCACCTCAACTTCTCCCAGGGCACATAACGTCCGCACAGCTGTAGCGCGGGCTTGCGGGGTGGTCTCGGCGATGAGATGCTGTCGCACCGCCGCAATGGCCGATGTCGCTCGCATCCCTTCGAGACGACGGAGTACATCCTGGCGTACGTTGACATTGGGATGTTCGAGTAACGGCACGAGCATGGCTGTCAGGGAGGGATGCTCGAGCTTTTCCAACAGCTCTAAGGCATAGATGACCTCGCCTGGATACGGACTTTGCAGTTCCCGCTGTAACACAGCGAGGCTTGAGGGGTCATGCAGCGACAGCGCCATCCCTTCCAACGTCCGCTTCGTGAGGGCCTGTTTCAGAGCACCGGCGTACTCCCGTTGCACCTTGAGAGCGACTATCACTGTCCCTGCCAGGACACCAAGGGTGACGATGGGCAGATATGCCAGATGGCCAGAGTCCATCGTCCCAAAGAGCACCAGGATGGCGCCACTCAGGACCACAGCGAGTGGCCCCATGATGCCTTGCATGGCAATTTGGACCGTAAAACGCTGCTGGGCTGGTAACGGTTGATAGAGGATGAGAAACACAGGATCGTCGATGGATTTCCAGAGGACTTCATCGCCGAGCTTGGTCAGAGCCGTGAGCCAGAAAAACAGGTGACTCATGCTGGCCGTAGTGCCGGTCACAGCCAGCAGTACACTGCATCCCATCAGCCCTATGGGATGGACAAGCAAGCTGACCCGCAGGCCATACCGGGTGATTAATCGGCTTGAGAGCAAAGTTCTGGTGAGGAAGTTGACCGTTTCAAGCATGCCCAAAAAAGGGCCGAGGAAATTGGCTAATTGCGCCTCTGTCTGATAGTGGGCTTTGGTTTGTGCAAGGAAGGTGAAGTCGACAAAATAGTACACGAGTACGAGCAGCATTTGCACGAGAAAGATCAGCACAACATAGCGTTGCTTCAGGAGTTGCGTGAGTGAGTGCGGCGTGGCTTGGGCTGTGGGCCCCTCCTCTGCCACCGTCGTCAGCGGTGCCGTACACTTACGCAGTGTGACGATGAGCAGCCCCAAGCAGGCGATGAGACTCAGGGCCGAGCCCAGCAGCAGGTTATGCGTCCCCAGGACCGGGACCACCAGCGGCGTAGCAAAGCCACCGAGAATGCTTGCCGCCAATTCACCGGAACCGATGAGGCTGAACAGCCGCTTGCCTTGCCGCACATTGAACAGCCGTTCTGCCAAGCCCCAAAAGACGAGGTTGGTTAATACCACCAGGACACGTAGCCAAAACAGCAGACCGAAGGCGAGCCAGGTGGCATGAGTGAGCCAGAAGCCGAGGCGCCAGCCGATGACAGAGAGCACTAACAAAACCAGTGTCGCGGGTAGGAGGAGCGCGACCGGCAGCCGTGCCTCGAGCTTCGCATAGAGAAACCCGCATAGGGCGACAAAGCCAGCCGAAGCCATATAGACATAGGGCAGCGTCGTCGGAGCGAAGGCCGCCAGAAATACGGCGCTCGCGGCCGTATAGAATAATACTCCCGCCAGACCCATGAAAAAAGAATGGCTCAAGAGGAGCGCGACCGGCAGGCCTTCGCCAGGCGCGATATTGAAGGCTGACAAGAGCGTACGGAAGTGCATGGCGGTCTCGCCTCATCTGGGCTGTGCTGAGCCTTTGATTTTGCGTACCAACCAGTGATCGAGGCTCATTTTGCCCGCTCCTGTGAAGGCGAGCCACACAAAAATACCTATGGACAGGAACTCGGAAAGAAACAAGAACTCCGTGAACGATTTCACTTCTTTGAGCTGCACCGTCCAGATGGCATTGACCATGATCACTGCCTCTGCTAAGGCGGCCACGCGCGTCCCCAAGCCCAGGATAAGACAGAGCCCACCACCGAACTCTACACTTGCTACCACCAATGCCATGACATAGGGGAACGGGATGCCCAGCTCGACGAAGAAGTTACCAAAGCCCGCCAGATCAAGGAAGAGCTTGCGTCGACCAGAGTCGACGAACACTATGCCTTCAACAAGACGTATCAGGAGAATGGGGAGCCACTCCAAGGCATTGAGGCGGCTGGTGAGGTCAGTAATGAGCTGTAAGCCTTTCGTGCGTTGAGACGTGGATACGAACATGGGGTTCTCCTTCTCAAAGGTGCAGACCTGTGTACTGGTCTACCGAGCTTGTCCCTGGGCACAACGTCCGTGCCCTCACACATGTTTGACGTCGTCGCAGGTACAAGGATGCAGGATTGGCCCAATCTGCTGGACAAACTGCTTGCGTCTGGAGGTATGGACAAACCTGCCCGCGAGTCTAGCGGGCAGGAGTCGGTGGAGCTGGAGGCGTGTCCGTGACGGTATAGATCTGGCCATTATGGAGGTACATGCGCTGCATCTCTTCGAGGTTGAAGGGACGGGCGCCCACCCGCCCAAGGACGCTCACTTGATGACCGCTTTCATCCACTGCCCGGTCCCGGTCGAGACCTTTCGAAATCGCCAGGGCTGGTCCATGGGTGTGATACGTGGCAATCAATTGTGGAGCGGGACGAGGGCTAAAACCCTCATACCATGGGGTGCGTTCAGGCGAGGTGAGTTGCAGCACCCGTACACCATTGCGCCCATCGGCTACGTAGATAAAAAGACTCGCGTTCGTGAAGCCCACTTTCACACCGCGGGCATCGTTGATCTGCCCATCCGCGTCGTAGACCTGATCGCGCACAGGCGCTTCGGGACGCTCAACATCAACGATCACCAACCCTTGCTTGCCAGCAGCGATGTACGCATAGGTGCGGGCCACATAAATATCACGAGCTTCAGCAATCGGCACCGTCGCTGACGGGACAGCACGGGGGCGATTCGGGAAGGTGACGTCCACGACTTTCATGCCCTCGTCGTCGACAATAAAGGCATAACGGAAGATCAGGGCGACAGCGCGTGGATTGCGCAGGGATGGTTCGCCTACTTCTGCGACGATTTGCGGCTGGAGGGGATCATTGAGGTCCACCACGACCAGGCCACGGGAGCAGAGTACATAGGCGTACGTACCGGCAATGGTCAAGTTCACCGCCCCGTTAAGCTGTCCATTTGGATTAAAGGTCACAGCGCGCTTGAGGAAGTTGTTTTTGGGATCACGATCCGCCAGCGTATCGATATTGACCACAATGAGCCCTTCAGCCTTATCAGTCACGAAGGCATAGCGGTATATTTCGTGCATCCGCTGCTCCTGATTCTCCTGAAATTCCTTGGGGAGATCCTGCTCAGGAGGTAAGGGCTTGCGCGGGTCAACCTGCATGCCAGCATTCCGATAACGGCGGGCGGGATCCACCGGCATGGTAGTGGGCAAAGCCACGGCGGTGGCAAAAGTTGAGGGCACTATGGTATATTGACCCAAGCGAGACACAGGCGCTGTCACAAGACGCTCAGAAAATCCTTTATTATCTACAGAGGCCACATCATAGATACGCAGCCCTCCAGCCCCACTAGCTGTATAGAGATACTCGCCACGGAGCTGGATCTGGAGCACATCTTCCCCATGGTGATGATGCGCGACCTGGAGCTGCTCGTGCTTGGCTTTGTGTTCCTGATACTTGTCAGGATAGGCGAGCTTGTGCAGGTAACTGCCAATCACCGCCTGCGGTTCATCCTCTTCCGTCACCGCCACCGCCTCGAGTCCACCGTTGCCTTCAGCCACCCAGGCGAACCGCCCAATAAAGCTCACAAAGTTGCTGCCTTGCCCCAAGACCGACTGGAGCCAGCCATTGTTATCATTCTGGGCTGAGATGTGGCAATCGGTGCACGTTTTGGTTTCGGTTTTGCGGACGGTGTGCGGGAAGTGCGGATTAAACGCCTGACTGCTATAGCCCGACGACGATAGAGGTGGTTGCTGGATATAAATGCGTTCACGATTAATATTCCTGGAACTGAGGACCAGAGCACTCGAGGAACGCAGGGGGGCGATCTTATTGCCTTTGGTGGAGCCGTGGAGCCCGAGGATAAATTGGTCGACCCGAATCCCCTGGGGATTGTACGAGGTCCAGTTCCGCGTGAGGTCACCCTCGAAATGGTTCACGGTCTTTCGCCAGTTCGCCTGTACTGGCAGGTGACACCCGGCGCAGGAGGTCGTCCAGGAGAGGTGGCAGGTGAAGCATTCCATGCGCTCCTCAGAATGCGCCAGGGCGTTGGGCTGGGCTGGCGCACTGCCCCAGGTTTTGCCGTCCTTCTGCATGGTCTTGGCAAGGCGGGATTTCTCGTTGTAGTGCCTGGACTGTGGATCAATGCTATCCATCACCTGCACGACTTCCCATTCCAGATCTTGCGTGACATTGGAGCGCTGTAAGAGTACTGGGCGCCCATCCCTCTCGCGCCACACGAAGCGTCTCTGGCCCCAAGGGTTATACAACTGCGCGAGATCGTTGCCACCCTCTGGAGCAGCAATCCCCGAGGTGCGTAACGTGGCGCGGTGTTGCACTCCGCCGTGACAATCGATACAGGTAATCTCGATAGCATTGACATATTCCCCGTGCAGCTTCCCATCGCCGTGGCCATCCTGGGTGAAATGGCAGTCAATACAGTGCATGCCTTTTTCAAGATGGATGTCCTTCATGTGCACAGGGACTCCGGCACGCTGTTCTGGGCGATCGGTCGATTCACGGACAGCCCGTTGCAAGAGCGGCCCATTGATCGACTCAAAGGGGATAAGCGCGCCTTGAGCATCGAGAAAATTGCCTTTACGGTCGCGCTTGAAGACCGCCTTAAAGTTCCAGCCGTGGCCGTGGTAGTCCGCAAATTGCGTGTGCTTGAGTTGCGGGTTGAGTTCCCAGACTTTGGCGAGGAAGGCGCGGTCAGACCACAACCCACGAGCGGCAGCCTCTTCAGGATTGTGCTCAAGACTCTTGAACAGCTCCGCATCACTGGGATGTCGGGCTTCCTTGGGCCACATCAGTTCCCCATCCGTCTCGTAATCCCACATCTGATAGCCCAGAAACGGGTTCACGAAGACGTTCGGCTGATGCATATGGCACACCATGCACTGGCTGGTAGGAATGGACCGCGTCAGTTCGTGGCGGATAGGATGGCCCGGCTCGTTTTTGGGGATCGTGGGATCCTTGGTAGCACTGAGACCACCGTTCCCATACTGAGCATAAGGGCCAGAATTCCATGGATCGCGGTCATTGGCATAAATCGTATGACATCCCGTACAGCCGCTCGAGCGGTAATCACCAGGATGATCATTGGTGCCCAGGAAAGACAGATGCGGATCATTCAAACGTGTTTTATGGACATTCAGAATCGGCACGCTGATACGTAACCCGGTACCCAGTCCGCGGGTACTCTGCCTGAGGTCCGGCTTCCCACCAGTGTCATCGGGCTGTGGGTTCCCGAGATCTGGAAAAAGCGGCGAGATCAGCATACCACCGTCTTCAAACACACGAAAAACGTCCCCCCCAAACGTGGCCTTTTTGAAGGGCCAGATACCGTTATTGTAGGCTGCAGCGGTCCAAAAAACGCCACTCGTGGTATGGAGACTCGACCGCACCTGCATCACTTCCCTGGCATGACACTGACCGCAGGCTTCCGGCGCGACACGCAGGTCACCAGGATTCACAAAGCGGACGAACTCTGGTGCCTCCTTGTTCAGCAACGTATACGATTCCTCGGGATTGGCCGAACTACGCCATGCGTGTGGGAAGCGTGGTTGCACATGTGCCTGCATCTTGGCCTGCTCGTAGGCTGCCGAACCCTGCGCCGCACCCGCTGGGACGAAGACGCTTGCGGTGCCACCGTGGCAATCCACGCAGCCCGCCTGTACAGCAGGGTTGGTATGCATCGAGGGTGTCTCGATGGGGGCATGACAGGACAGACACCCAGCGCTCTTGCGGTTCGTCTCCTCGGCCGTCTGACTGAGGAGCGCTAACTGGTCCTTAGGGCGTGGGGGACGCGTCTCGGATGTATGCTGAGACGGCGTGCAACCTGGCACTACGATGCACACAGCCATGAACCCCAGACAAAGTGCCAGGCGCCGCAGTCCTATGGATCTCTGTGCCAGGCACTGAGCCTGCCGTAGCGTATCCGTGCTAGTACGTGAAGCGTGCATTGAGAAAACCTTGAAAGAGGGTTTCGCTCGTTAAGGCGTCTCGGAAACCATTACCTGGGACGAACGCCGCCACACCACCAGTAAGGATGATGTTGTTGTTCAGAAGCGGGCGATAGACAAGCCCGAGACTGAAGTCAAGACCAATATCGTGTCCAATCTTGGGCTGCTGCAAGAAGTGCTCCAACGGTTGCGCCGTGACGAAACGTAAATAACTGCCGTTGAGCAGGGCGCGCAATTTGGGTGTGACCTCTGCCTCTAGACCGGCGTGCAGGCGCAACAAACCAGGGTTGACAAAATTCGGCTGCCCTTCAATTTTGCTGCTGCGCAAGTCGGGGAAAAAGCTACTCCCTTGTACCAACCCTACGCCGAGTAGCCGCACCCCTTGCCGATTCCAGAAGCTAAAATCTCCACCAGCAAAACTGGGGTTATCGAAGATGCTATCAAACCCGTGTGCTGTCCCATTGGTAGGATTCGCATCCCCCGAGGCATACGTCACTGAGACGATGGGACGCAGCCAATCGCGGTCAATCGACAGCTCCAAAGCGGCAAACTGGGCATTAACCGTCACCCGGCGCCCGGCGAGAGGGTTACGTGTATCTGTACCGACCGCTTCATACAGAGCATGCGTCACGTTGAATATGCCAATGTGCCCACTGCTCGTCCACCCCAGGTAGACCACATTCAGTTCATGAGGGGTGAACACCCCAACAGGATCCGGACGGACCAGGAAGTTATTGGCGTCAAAGTGGAGCGTCGCTTTATCATGCAGATAATGGAGATTGAACTGTGTGGTATAGCCTTGCACGAGAAAATCTTGCCAGTAGAAGTTGGCGATGGCGATACGCTGATCTCGCCTTCCGAAGGTATTCAGCCCGCTGTTCGTCTGTTTCTCCAGCATATCAAAGAAGGCAAGGTTGTATTGGTAGCGGTTATTACCCAAATTGCCAAACAGGCGTGCCCCAAGGTTGGTATCGTTAAAAATAAAACCGCGGAAATCGCTATTGAAGGGTTGGATACCTATTTTGATCGATATGGAGTCATAGCGGTCGCTCAAATTGGCGATATGATACTCCAAGGAACCCTCTTGCAGCGCCCCATCCCCGCGGGCCCTATTCGTACCCTGACGCACATCAATGTTGACGCCGCCGCGTTCTTGGAGATCGACATAATTGAAATTGAGGGCCGGCGTGATAGTGAGGAGCCACTCAGGGGGTTTAAAGGCGGTATCGCCATGATAGAGTTCAAAACGCAGCAGGAGATTCTCCCTGAAGATGAGCTGCCGATTGCGGCCGAAAAAACCAATACTATCAACGTTAGCGGCGCTCACTCCACTGGGAGTTGGGAGCGAATGCACTTCAACTAACGTGTCGCTCGTGCCAGTGAAGACAAAAAACGTGTTTTGTCCCAGGATGGGATAATCACCTTTCAGGACATTCTGATTGTACGGATCCACGATGTTGCGCTTGTAGCCGATCCGCCAGCGGTCCGGGACAGGCTCAAAGAGCAGGCGGTCTTCGACTTCGGAAGGCGGGGAAGGAACCCGCTCTGAACCCGGGACCCTTTCCTCATCGAACCGCCTGAGGCGCTGCGCCACCTGGACCGGTCTGGACCCCGGCCCCGTTGGCAATGCCAAGGCCGGCCCTCCTGACTGCTGTCCTAGGAGTTCTTGATGCCCCTGGTCGGCATTTTGTCCCCACACCACGCTTGCAAAGAGCCACAGGAATACACCTACTGCGGTGCTCTTCACTCCTACGCCTCTAGTATGTTGCTGTTTCACGCGATGTCCATCTGCAGTATGAGGTCCTTAGTGTATCCCTTCTTACTACTCTGCCATCCACATATATCGCACACCTCCGGAGTCTGTCAAGTATTCTTTTCACTTCTCCAGGGTCACCGCAGTAGGGCCAGATGTCGCAATCCGCTCAGGCCGCGACTGCAGGGCATTTTCCA
>WNEY01003555.1_pt1 | contig 11717 bp, 12 predicted proteins | sample 5400531 | NCBI WGS metagenome assembly WNEY01 (sample SAMN13153338, study PRJNA577476) | soil metagenome | isolation source: 200 cm saprolite under Douglas fir tree site 1 | place: USA:California | collected 2015-04-18
TGGTCCTCTGACGATCTCATCCTCATCAACCTGAGTGGCCGCGGCGACAAAGACGTCGCCATGGTCGCCGAGCTCACGGGAGCAGCGCTCTGACGAATCCGTCGTCCTCCATCCCCGAGCTGGCCCTCCCGCCGTCACAGGTCGAGGAGCTGATGCAGATCGTCAGCAAGGGGATGCGCGCGACGCAGCTGTACCTGCCCAACAATCCCGTCTATCAGCGCGCGGTCGAGAACATCCGCACGGCGTTCCGGCAAATCTGGCAGGCCACCGACGATCTCATCTTCGACATCGGTGAAACGGAGATTCGGTGGGAGGACAATGCGATCTACAGTCAGGACCAACGCAACGAAAGCATTGCGTGGACGCTGTTCAAAGACGGCGTTCGCTCACTCACATTCAAACCCGGTGTGGAAGACGCCGAGATCGTGCGTTTCCTGGCGGTGCTCCACCAGGCGAAGAACCTGCAGGCCGACGCGGCCGATGATTTGCTGACGCTGCTGTGGGCCGAAGACTTCCAGTTCGTCACCTATACGTTCCGCGAGCTCGCCAGCGAGAACGCCGTACCGATCGAGCGCTCCGAGACCAGTACCGAGCGCATGGGCGGTGGCGGGGGAACGCCAGGCGGGGAAGGCGGCACGACCGATCCCACGGCGCTGCGCCGCCAGGTCGAAGAAGAAGCGCCCCCGAAACGCGAAGGTCTGGTGTCGGTCGATGACTTCGACACGACGCTCTATTTCCTCGATGACAAAGAAGTCGATTATCTGCACAAAGAAGTCGAACGCGAATACGCGCAGGACTTACGCCGCAACGTGCTCGCGATGCTGTTCGACCTCCTGGAGCTGCAGACCTACGGCACCGTTCGAGCCGAGCTCATTTCGATTCTCGAGAACTTCATCCCCTACCTCCTCGGCGCGGGCGATTTTCGCTCGGTGGCGTTCATCCTCCGCGAGTGCAAGGTCATCCTCCAGCGCGCCCGCGAGCTGATCCCGGAGCACCGCCAGGTTCTCGAAGCATTGCCGTCCCGGTTGTCGCAGGCCGACGCCCTGTCGCAGCTGCTCCAATCATTGGATGAGGCGACGAGCCATCCGACGGAAGAAGATCTGGGCGAGTTGTTCAGCGAGCTGCGCGCCGATGCGCTGGGCACGCTCATGGGCTGGCTGCCGAAGCTCCACAACGAGCGCGTCCGTGCGCTCGTGCAAACAGCCGCCGAGCGACTCGCGCAGGCGTACGCCCCGGAGGTGCTCAAGGCACTCGCGAGTACCGACCCAGCCGTGCAGCTCCAGATGGTGCGGCTCGCCGGACGACTGAAGCTTCCCGGCGCGCCTGATGGAATGGGACCTCTCCTGGAACGTGGCGAGCACGACCTGAAGCTCGCGGTGGTCGAGGCGCTCACGACGATCGGCAGCCCCAGCGCGACCCGCCTGCTCGAAAAAGCCATCGACGATTCGGAGCGCGACGTGCGCATCACCGCGGTCAAGTTCCTGGCGCAACGCGGCCATCGCAATGCGTTTCCCCGGATCGAAACCGCGGTCATGGGCACGAAACTGAAAGACGCCGACCTGACTGAAAAAATGGCGTTCTTCGAAGCGTATGGGGCGCTCGCGGGCGCGGCCGGCGTGTCGGCGCTCGAGAAGATCCTGGTACCGAAGGGCGGCCTGCTCGCGCGCAAGGAGGAGCCTGAACGGCGCGCGTGCGCGGCGATGGCGCTGGGCAAGACGCGCGCGCCCGCCGCGCGCGATGCGCTTCAGAAGGTGACGCAGGACAAGGAAGCCCTCGTCCGCAACGCCGTCAGCCGGGCGCTCCGCGAACTCGGCGCAGGAAGCAGCGCGAGCACTGCGAGCAGCGGGGGCGGGGGCGGGGGCAGCGGGGGGAGCACCGGCTCATGACCGCGCCTGGCAAACGCCCCTCGATGATGGAGACCGCCCAGACCACGGACGGCTTCCTCCGTCACGCCGGCCGGGACTTCCTGGTCGTGCTCTACACGTCGTTCCGCTCGCTCAAGCTGTATCCGATCGAGAACACGCAGGTGCAAAAAGCGCTCGACGACCTCGCGGCGACGACGAAACAGCTCCTGGATGTCGAGCGGGAGCTCGAGGTGCGGATTCAAGGCGAGTTCATCTTCGTCAACTCGACGCGCCTGCGGCTCGATCTCGACAACTACGCGTCGTTCTCGCACATCCTGAACGTCTTACGCCAGTGCGGCATCGGGGCCGTGCGCGTAGATGAAGGCGTGGACCGCAAGCAGCTCCAGGTCTTTGTTTCGCTGCTGCTCTCCTATGCGGCGAAGGAAGCGAACCCGAACAAGCTGTTCGAGCTCTCGCAAAAACTGACCGACGGCGGCGTATCGTTCATCAGCGTAGAGCCGCCGCTCGAAGCGGAAGAGGACGTCGAGGAAGAGGAGCGTCAAAAGGAGGCGGCGAAACGGACCTACGCGCGGTCGGTGGCCGTGACGAAGGAGGTCATCAACAGCATTCGCATGGGCCGCACCGCCAACGTGAAGAAGGTGAAGCGCGCCGTGCAGGCGATCGTCGATCAGGTGCTCAATAACGAATCATCGCTCGTCGGTCTGACCACGCTCCGCGATTACGACGAATACACGTTCACGCACTCGGTCAACGTCTGCATCTTCTCCGTCGCGCTGGGCCGCAAGCTCGGCCTCACCAAGCTGCAGCTCTACGATCTCGGCATGGCGGCGCTGTTCCACGACGTCGGGAAGTCGCGCGTACCGCTCGAGGTCCTGAATAAGGAAGGCGGCCTCACCGAGGAAGAGTGGCGCATCATGCAGGCCCACCCGTGGCTGGGTGTACTGACGCTCTTCGGATTGCGCGGGTATGGGGAAATTCCCTACCGCGGCATGGTGGTGGCCTACGAGCACCACATGAAGGTCGATCTCACCGGTTATCCGAAATCGATTCGCGGTCGCACGCAGTCGATCTACTCCAAAGTGATCGCGGTCGCGGATGGCTTCGATGCGGCCACGAGTCGACGTGTCTATCAGACCGTGCCGATTCAACCCGATCAGGTGCTCAAGGAAATGTGGGAGAACCCGCGCCGCGGCTATGATCCCGTGGTTGTGAAGGCGTTCATCAATCTGATCGGGATTTACCCGGTCGGAACGTGCGTCATCCTCGATACCTACGAAGTCGCGCTCGTCCACAGCGCCAATCCCGACGTCGCGCATGTGCACCGGCCGGTCGTGCGTGTCGTGACAACGCCTGACGGCGCTCTCTTGAACCCCGGGACGGTCGTCGATCTTTCCCAGAAGGATGCGAACGGCAATTTCCCGCGCACCATCGTCAAGGTCACCGACCCGGTCAAATACGGCATCAACATCAGCGACTACTTTGTCTGATGCCATCGCCGCACGGTGGCGCTCGCTCGGCCGGCGCCGGGCGCTGATACCGTACCTGACCGCGGGATTCCCGAACCGGGACGTATCGCTCGACGCGCTGCGTCGCGTTGCGGCCGCGGGCGCCGACTTCATCGAGGTCGGCGTCCCATTTTCTGATCCACTCGCCGATGGACCGACCATCCAGCGCACCACCCAAACCGCGCTGGAGCAGGGAATGAACGTTCCGCGGGTGCTCGCCCTGGTACGAGAAGCCGCGGTGGCGGTGCCGGTCATCATCATGACGTACCTGAATCCCGTGATGGCGTTTGGCATCGATCGCTTCGTCGCCGAAGCGCCTGCGGCGGGAGTGGCGGGCGTGCTGCTGACCGATCTTCCCGCGGGCGCCGATTCCAAAATCGAGGCGACAGTCACGCGGAGCGCGCTCGCCCTGATTCGCCTCGTCGCACCGACCACGGATGACGAGCGCCTCGCCGCGGCCGTGAACAATGCCTCCGGGTTCATCTATCTCATCTCGCGCCTCGGAGTGACGGGGGCTCGCGAAGCCGTCCCGCCGGACCTCGAGGCTCAAGTGGCTCGCATTCGCGCCGTGACCAAACTGCCGATCGCCGTGGGATTCGGTATCGGCACGCCTGCGCAGGCCGCTGCAGCCGCGCGCTACGCCGACGGGGTCGTCGTGGGCAGCGCGCTCATGGACGCGCTCGCGCAAGGCGGTGTCAGCGCGGCGGAGCAGTTGGCCCGCGAGCTCGCGGCGGCGGTACACGCGTGAGCATCTCCCGGTTTGTCACGATCTACAGCCAGGCGCTTGCCTGGCTCGGCGCGGCGCTCCTGATTGCCGTGCTCGTCGCCGATCATCGTTGGCTCGGTCAGATCCCCGAGATCGTGGTGTTGTTCGGTGCCGCGGTCGCATTGCGCGGGCTGTCGGTCCCCTTGAGCAAGTACTCGTACCTGACGCAGACCGCGCTTGTGGGCCTCGCCGGAAGCCTGCTGGTTGGCGTTCCCGCGACTGCGCTCGCCGTCGCGGCCGCGACCGTGGTGACGGATTCGCTCTGGCAACGCAAGCCGCTGCGGGTTTCCTGGATCAATCTGGGACGCGAAGTCATCACGATCGTCGCGGCCTACGGCGTGTACGCGACTGGCCTCTATTGGCTGGACATGCCGGGTGCACCGGTCCTCAACATCGAGCTGCTACCGGCGCTCGCTGGGTATGCCGTCGCCTACTTTCTGTTCGGTCGCGTGCTGTTCTACTTCAGCTTGATCATTCGCGCGAAGCTCGAGCCCGCCGAACGGCTGATGATCGTTCGCTACGAGGTCATCGCGTACGCCGCGACACTCCTCGCCGCGACGATCTTCGTCGGCGCGGTCGTCGCCTGGTCGTTCGGGGCGTGGCTCCTCGTGGGTCTGGTCCTCACGTTCCTCGGTCTGCTGCTCAAGCAGATGATCGAGGAAGCGATTTCCGCCGAGGAGCTCAACAAGATCCACGCGATGGAAGCGGTGATCACGGCGAACATCAGTCTCGAGGATTCTTTCCAGCGCATCGAACGCCTGGCCAATCGGCTCGTGGATTGGGGTGACTTCCGCATTTATCGCCTGCACGACGGTCAGATGTCCCTCGTGCACCGCTCGGCACGGGGACGGGAAGGGCGGGGGGAACCGTCGGAGGACACGACGGCCCTGCGCAACGCAGTCGCGACCCGCGGTGAGACGGTGGTCATCGACGATGTCACGCGCGACAAGCGCGTCGCAGATGCTCCGCTCGACGTGCAAAGCCTGGTGATCGTGCCGCTCAGATTCGGCGATCAGATCATCGGGACGTTGGAGCTCGAGCATCACAAGAAGCACTGCTACCGGCGCCAGGATATTCTCACGATCACGACCTTCGCGAGCCAGCTGGCCACGGCGGTTCACATCACCGATTTGAGGCGCCCGCTCGTCGAGACCGTCGAGCGCATGACGAGACAGCTCGCGACGATCGCCCAGACCGCCGAGGCGTTGAAGGGCGCCGCGTCCGCCGTGGCGGCGTCGACCGGCGTGATCCGCGAGGGGGTGCGTCGCGAAGAAGGTGAAGTCTCGGGAGGCCTGGAGGCAACCGAGAGCCTGGCTCAGGTCTCTCGCCGCGTGTCAGACGACGGGGCGGGGGCCGCGCGCGCGTCCACCGCCGCCAGCGAGGTCGCCAGCCGCAACCGCACACAGATCCGTGAGGCGATCCAACGGCTGGTCGCGCTCAAGGCGTTCGTCGGCGAAAGCTCGACCAAGGTGCAGCAGCTCGGCCAGATGAGCCGGCGCATCACCGGGTTCATCGCATCCATTCGCGAACTGGCCGACATGACGAACCTGCTCGCCTTGAACGCTGCGATCGAAGCGGCACGCGCCGGAAAGCATGGCAAGGGCTTCGGCGTCGTCGCCGATGAAGTCCGCCACCTCGCCGAGCAGAGCGCGACTGCGGCGGCGGAAGCCGGCGATCTGGTACAGGACATTCATACGCAGGTCGGCGAGGTGGTCGAGCAGATGCGTCGCGGCCAAGTCAACGTCGGCGGCGTCGAGGAGCTGTCCGCGGCCGCGCTCGAAGCCCTCGACGCGATCGTCGCCGCGACGGCCGAAGCGACGGCCCACGCCGCTCGCATCACGGCGGCTGCCGGCGAGCAGGACCAGGCGTTCGACCGGTTGCGCGAGCGCATCAACGCCGTGGCGAGTATCGCCGGACAAAACCGCGCCGAGGCGGACGACGTCGCGACCCGGGCCACGCAGGCCGCGGAAGGTCTGACCGATCTCGAGCGCGCGACGCGCGATCTCGAGCAGGTGGCGACAATGCTGCGTGACTTGACCCGCGGCTTCGCCAACGTAGCGTAACCATCGTGACTTCTGAGCGTGTCTACATTGGCCTCGGGTCGAATGTCGGTGATCGTGCGGCACACCTCGCGCACGCGCGCGCGCGTCTGAACGCCCTTCCGGGAACACGCGTGATTGCCACGTCGCGTGTCGAGGAAACCGCGCCCATCGGTCCCGTGGCGCAGGGGCCATATCTCAATCAGATGGTGCTGGTCGACACGTCGCTGTCCCCAGAAGAGCTCCTCGCCCAGTGCCGCAAAATCGAGGCGGAGCGGGGGCGCGAGAGGCGCGAACGGTGGGGGCCGCGCACACTCGATCTCGATATCGTGCGCTACGGGTCGCGCACGATCCGGGAGCCAAATCTCACGATTCCCCATCCGGAGCTGCCCCATCGTGACTTCTGGCGCCGGGAGATCGCCGAGCTCGAGGCGGTGAGCCATGCCTAACATCACCACCTTCAGCTTGCTCGAGATGAAGGAAAGAGGCGAGCGGATCGTCGCGCTGACCTGCTACGACGCGCTGTTTGCCAGGCTCCTCGACGCGAGCGGCATCGACATCCTCCTCGTCGGTGATTCGCTCAACCAGGTTCTCGCCGGCGCGCCATCCACGCTCTCCGCGACGCTCGAACAGATGATTTACCACACCACCATGGTGCGCCGCGGCACCGAGCACGCGATGGTGATCTGTGACATGCCGTTCCTCACCTATCAGGTCTCGCCCGAAGATGCGGTGCGCAACTGCGGTCGCGCGATGAAAGAGACCAATTGTCATGCGGTGAAGATCGAAGGGGGGCAACCGATGGCCGCTACGGTGCGGCGACTGGTAGACGTAGGGATACCGGTCATGGGGCACCTCGGCCTCACGCCCCAATCGGTGCACGCCCTCGGCGGCCATCGGGTCCAGGGTCGCGATGAGGCGTCGGCAGAGCGATTGAAGGCGGATGCGATCGCCCTCCAGGACGCCGGTGCATTCGCGGTGGTGCTGGAGCTCGTGCCCGCACCGCTCGCGTCGCAGATCACGAAGTCGCTCACGATCCCGACGATCGGCATTGGCGCCGGTCCCGCGTGCGACGGACAGGTACTCGTGCTCCACGACATGCTGGGCCTGAATGATCAGTTCTCCGCCAAGTTCATCAAGAAGTACGCGGCGCTGGCGGAAGATGTGCGGGAGGCCGCACGGGTATTCGCGGCGGAGGTGCGCGAGGGCCGCTACCCGGGACCGGAGCATTCTTTCGGCAAGTGATATTAAATTGGGGTGCACCTTCTCGGGGGATTGAGGCGCAATGTCGAAGACGGACGACGAAAAGCTCGCCAAGCTGATCAAGAAAAACATTGCCAAGGCGGCGAAGGCCAAGCCCAAAGCGCGGCGCCGCTATGACCCGACGCTGCCGCCTGAGAGCACGGATGACGATATCGAGCGTCGCGACTTCTTTTCGGAGATGAAGAAGCGCGAGTTCTAGTTGCGCGAGCTCTCCGGCCTTGCCGAGATGCGCTCGTGGTCGGCCGCTGAGCGCTCTCGATCCCATACGATCGGTTTCGTTCCCACCATGGGATACCTGCACGAGGGCCATTTGCGCCTCGTGGATCGCGCCCGTGCGCTCGCCGAGCGTGTCGTCGTCAGCATTTTCGTCAATCCACTTCAATTCGGCCCCAACGAGGACCTGGCGCGCTATCCCCGGGACCTCGAGCGCGACCGCAAACTCGCGACCACGAGGGGAGTCGATTGTCTGTTCGTGCCGGAGGCGAGCGTCATGTATCCCGGGGGGGCCGGGGCGAGCGAGCCGCTGGCGCGCATCGTGGCCGGACCGGTGGCCGACACGCTCGAGGGGGCTGCACGGCCCGGCCACTTCACGGGCGTTCTCACCGTCGTCGCCAAGCTCTTTCATATCGTCGGTCCTGACGTCGCCGTGTTCGGTCGCAAGGATTTTCAGCAAGCGATACTCGTGAAACGGCTGGTGCAGGACCTCGATTTTCCCCTCACGATCGACGTCGCCCCGACGGTACGGGAGCTCGATGGGCTCGCGCTGTCCTCGCGCAACACGTACCTCTCGCCCGACGAGCGGCGGTCCGCCCTCGCGCTGTCGCGTACCCTGCGGATGCTCGAGCAAACGTGGCGCGGCGGCGAAGCCGATCCCGCGAAGCTCCAGCGGATCGGCATCGAGTCGCTGCGCGTTCCCGGCGTCACGCCTGAATACTGCGCGCTCATCGACGAGAATCTGGAACCGGTGAAGCGGTTGACCGCGCACACCGTCGCCGTCGTGGCGGCGCGCGTCGGCACGACGCGGCTCATCGACAACGTGGTGCTGGGCGAAGGCATCGGCGCGGATCCGCGAGTCCCCCCCACGCCATGAGTCTGCCGGACTGGGCGCAAGTGACGCCGGAGCGACGGGCGCACATCGAACGGGTCGTCGCGCTGCTCAACGAATGGGCGAACGCCATCCACGTCTCCGCAGACGAGCGCGACCGCTGGCTGCGCGCCGGCTGGCTGCACGACGCGCTGCGGGACTCGCCGTTCACGGATCCCACGGCGCACGGTCCTGCGGCCGCCGTGCGGGCCGTCGAGACGGGCGAGCGCGACCAGGGCGTGCTCGACGCCGTTCGCTACCACACGGTCGGCTCCGCGGACTGGGACGACGTGGGGAAGATGCTGTATCTCGCGGATTTCCTCGAACCGGGGCGTCAGCGCGGCTCGGTCGACAACGATCGCGAGACGCTGGCGCGTCGCGTCCCCACCGAGCGTGATGCGGTGTTGCGCGAAGTCGCTAGCCGTCGCCTCGATTGGGTGTTGCGTTCGGGCTGGCCGTTGCCGGCCGCAACCGTGGCCTTCTGGAATAAGCTGGTGGCCAACTCCCGATGACTTTTCGATTCGCCCCAGCGGCCGTTCTGATCCTCTGTGCGTGCGGCGGTGGGACACCCGCAAATACCATCCCCGGTGATCGTGGACCGGCGCTCACCGTGGAAGTCCTCAACGCGAGCGGACGCGCGGGCGACGCCAAAGTTGCCACGCGCCTGCTGCGGCGAGCAGGTATCGACGTCGTGTATTTCGGGAATGCTCCCCCCACCCTCCCCACCGACCCACTCTCTAGGCTCGACTCGACCCGGATCATTGTCCGCCGAGGTCCCGCGACAGCGGGCGAGCGCGTGCGCGCCGCGCTGGGGGTGGGGCGCGTCGAGGTTCGGCTCGACAGCGCGCGCTTACTCGATGTGAGCGTGCTCCTCGGCGCCGACTTCTCGCCGCGGGGGGAGGGGGGCGCTAAGGGGGGCGTCGACTTCCACCCGTAGCTGACCGCAGGCCGCGCTGATGTCGAGGCCGCGGCTCCGCCGCAACACAGCCTCGACGCCGCGCTGCTTCAGACGCCGCTCGAAGGCGAGCATCTGTACCCGCGTGCTGGGCGTGAGGTCGGGCGCCCCGCCGGGATGCAGCGGCAACAGATTCACGAGCGCGTCGAGGGGCTGGGCGATTTTCGCCAACTGATCGGCGATCTCGGGCGAATCGTTCTTGCCGCCGATGAGGACGTACTCGAGTGTCACCCGCCGGCGGAACTGTTTCAGGGCCGCGGTCAGCTCCGGGAGCGTGTACTTCTTCTCGATCGGCATGAGCTCGCGACGCAGCGCGGGCGACGGTGCGTGTAACGAAACCGCCAACCGGAATTGCTCGCCGCGTTTCGCGAACTTCGCGAGATTGGGCAGAATGCCGACGGTCGAGACCGTGATGTGCCGCGCCCCGATCCCGAATCCCGCCGGCTGGTTCAGAATCGTCAGCGTGGTGTCCACGGCGTCCCAGTTGAGCAGCGGCTCGCCCATTCCCATGAACACGACATTGGTGGGCTGCTGCGCTGGATCGCGCAACACCATCTCGCGAACCTGGCCCGCGATTTCTCCAGCCGAGAGATTGCGCCGAAATCCCATGCGTCCGGTGGCGCAGAAGACACAACCCAGCGCGCACCCAGCCTGCGACGAGATACACAGTGTGCGTCGCTTGCCTTCAGGGATGAACACCGACTCGATCGCTTCGCCGTCGGCAAGCGCCCACAGAAACTTCACGGTGCCGTCGTTCGAAACCTGATGGGTGCGCAGCGTCAAACGCTGTAAGGGGAGCGCTGCGTCGAGCGCCGTTCTCAACGGTGCGGGCAGATCGGTCGCGTCGCTCCAGCGCCCCACCGGACGTTGCCACAGGCGCGGCAGGATCTGACGAATGCGATAGGCAGGCTCACCGCGCGCACTGAGCCAGTCGGCAAGCGCACTGCGCGCCGCCTCCGGAGTGAGGCTGAGGAGATCGATCGTCACTTGAAGGTGGCTTCGACACCCACGCGATACGCCGAACCGACCTCGTTCACGCCGGTATCGCGCGCGAGTATGACGCGATACTTCCCAATCATCAAACCGAGCCCGGCCACCGGACGCCAGCTGGCGCCGCTCAAGTAGCCGCCTTCACGAGCCACCATCAGGTCGAACGAAACCTTGCGCACGAGCTCTGCTCCGACACCAAGCTGATGATCGGCGGCAAAGCCGTGTCCAAACGCGAGACCGTAACGGCCTCGGACCACGACGCGATCGCGTCCGCCCGAGACCGATCCCTGCCAAAGACGTGCTTCGATTCCAGCGTACAGATCGTGCGCAGGATCATTGAACTTGAGCGAGGAGAAGAAGTGTGTGGCCAGCGCGACGCGCAGCCGGTCGCCCGCGAAATTGCGACTCGCGCCGACATCGAACGTCCAGCGATCTGAGCGCGACGTGTCGAGACGTGTCTCTTGCGAGGCGATCGTGGCGCCAAGGTTTGTCCCGGCGATCCTGCGGGCCCAGGTTGCGCCGAATGCAAATGTGTAGACGGGGATCGTCGCGCCCGTGGGATCGGGACTGTCGATCGTCTGCGTCAGGTCGCTCAGGCCCACGCGTCCGTACAGTAGCCCGACTTGTCCGAAGCGCCCAGCCGACGCGCGGACTGTAGCGATCATGCCGGTGGCATCTACGGCTGAGGGCGTCTGAATGGCTTCGAAGGCGAGCTGTAGTCTCGCTGGCGCGCTGTCGGGGACTTGCGCCGGATTCCAGAACGCGGCCGCCGCGCCGGTGGCCAAGGCGGTGGGTGTCGGCAACGTGGTCGCGGCGACGCGCCAGAGCGTCGATCCCGCCGCCGCCTGCTGTCCCGCGGCTGCTCCTGACGCCGCGAAAAACAGTCCTAAGACCAGCAGGCCAATGCGTTGCATGCCGAACGTTTACTCAGGGCTGTGGCGCCGTCAACTCAAGTCAACTATCTTCAACCGGTTACGGCACTTGGACATACTCCATTGCGGCTCTCAGAACTCCTGACGCCCGACCGAATCCGGGTACCATTACGGGCCCAGAGCAAGGAAGGCGTGCTCCGGGAATTGGTCGATCTGCTCGTGGGAGGCAACGGAGCCTCCGATGATGTCTTTCAGGCGATACTCGAGCGCGAGCGGCAATTCCCGACGGGCATCGGCTATGGAGTCGCCGTACCGCACGGCAAGACCCCGGCTCTGACGAATCTCCTGGCGGTCGCCGGGACGACACGCGCGCCGGTG
>WNEY01003556.1_pt1 | contig 11717 bp, 11 predicted proteins | sample 5400531 | NCBI WGS metagenome assembly WNEY01 (sample SAMN13153338, study PRJNA577476) | soil metagenome | isolation source: 200 cm saprolite under Douglas fir tree site 1 | place: USA:California | collected 2015-04-18
TGATCTGCGCCAGCGCAAGTTCGACCTGTTTACGGTCGCGCTGGCCGCGCCGCAGCTCACCACGCCGCCCGCCCTCGACGGCAACGGCATGCTGCGGTTGACCGGCTTCTTCCCGACCCGGCCGCAGCAGATCAACTTCGACCTTCTGTTTCAGAACGCCGGCGGGCAATGGCGGCTGTTCGGCATCTCGGTCGCAACGCCGCAAGTCAACGCGCAACCGCCGCAAACCGAAGCGCCTGGTCCGCAACCGAAGAACGGGCCGCAGAAGGGCGCGCCGGCGCCCAAGACAAAGTGAGGCGCAGCCCGACACACGCCCTTTTTTCGACCGGCTGCGATTGCTAGATTGCGCGCCGAACGAGGCAGCCATGAATATCCAGCCGAATTTGAGAATGGGCAAGCGCGAGTTCCTCGAGTGGGTGCAGGCGCACGAGGGACGCTTCGAGCTCGTTGAAAGGCGTGTCGTGATGATGACCGGGGGGTCACGCGGCCACGCGATCGTCATGCACCGGCTTGGCGCGGCCCTGGAGAGGCGCCTCGACAGCGATCGTTGGGCAGTATTGATATCAGATTTCGGCGACCTCGGACCGTCAACCGTCCGCTATCCCGACGTCGTCGTGGATGTGGCGGGCGGGTCGTTGAAGGATCTAACTGCGACGGCTCCGGTGCTGATTGCCGAAGTGATCTCCCCCTCCTCGGCCAAGGACGATCTTGGCGACAAGGCCATGGAATATCTGCAATTGCCGAGCCTCTCGGCCTATCTCGTGCTTGCGCAGGATGAGCCAAAGGTTCGGATTTGGGCGCGGGGCGACGCCGGATTTACGCGCGATCCGCAGCTGATCCAGGGGCACGATGCCGTGATCGAAATCGCGGCGCTCGACATCCGCGTGCCGCTTGCTGAGATCTACGCCGGTATTTCGTAGGGCGGATTAGCGACGCCGGCCCTTGCGGGCGAGCGTAATCCGCCGCGCCCCGCGCATCGGGTCGGCGGGTTACGGCGCGCAAAAGCGCGCGCCTAACCCGCCCTACGACTCACGCCATCCGCGCCTTCCCCCGCAACGCGCTCCAGGCGAGCAGCGCGGCAGCTGCCAGCACCACCGGGAACACCACCTCGTTCACCGTCGCCCAGCCGAAATTGGCGAGCAGCGCGCCGGAGGCGAACGAGCTGATCGCCATCGAGCCGAAGACCAGGAAATCGTTGAAGGCCTGCACCTTGTTGCGCTCGTTGGGCCGGTGGCACGCCGTCACCATGGTGGTGGCGCCGATGAAGGCGAAATTCCAGCCGACGCCGAGCAGAACGAGCGCGCTCCAGAAATGCCAGATCGAAATGCCGGCGATGCCGATCACGGCGGAGAGGACGATGATGGCGAGGCCGAGCGCGGCCATGCGCTCGACGCCGAAGCGGGCGATCAGCGTGCCGGTGATGAAGCTCGGCGCATACATGCCGAGCACGTGCCATTGCAGGCCGAGCGTCGCGTCGGTGACGGAATGATTGCACATGACCATGGCGAGCGGCGCCGAGGTCATCAGCAGGTTCATCATCGAATAGGACGCAACCCCGCAGACCACCGCCACGATAAAGCGCGGCTCCTTCGCGATCTCGGCCAGCGGACGGCCGTCGCCCACGGCCGAGCGCGGCGGCGGCTTGGGAATGTGCAGGAACATCAGCACGAGGCCGGCGATCAGCGCGAGCGCCGCTTGGCCGAGATAGGTCGCGGCAAACAGATAGGGCGGCCACAACTCCTTGGTGCCGATGACGAGCTGCGCCCCGACTACGCCGGCGAGCACGCCGCCGAACAGCACCCACGAGATCGCCTTGGGCCGGAACCCCTCGCTCGCGGTGTCGGCGGCGGCGAAACGGTAGGACTGATGCGCCGAGGCGTAGAAGCCGCTGAACACCGCGCCGACGTTGAACAGCAGGAACGAGCCGGCGAGCACCGCGGCGCAGCAGATCAAGCCGGTGAGCACGCCGCAGCCCGTGCCAATCTGCAGCGCGTTGCGGCGGCCGAGGCGCCGCGCCAGAACGCCCATGGGCAGCGTGCCCATCCACATGCTCAGCACGTAGACGCTGATCGGCAAGGTCGCGAGCGCCTTGTCCGGGGCGAGCATGGTGCCGAGGATGCCGGCGGTCGCCACCAGCACCAGATTGTTGCCGCCGGCGAGCGCCTGCGCCACCGCCAGGACGAGCGCGTTGCGGCGGGCGAGCCGGTCGCCCGCGGTCACGTCCAAGGCCGGTTCGGCAAGCGCCGACATTCGCATGTTCTCCGAATTGGGATTCGGTTTCTACCGGCGCTCCGGTGGCTAGGCCACTACCCGCAGCGCAGATCAGAGGTGCAGCGCGCCCGGATGCCGGATCGCGACCGAGCGCGCCTCGCCCGGGGTGAACGCGCCGACCTGGCCGAAGGCCGACTTCATCTCGTCGATCATGAGATCGATCACGTGGGATGGGCCTTCGGCGCCGAGCGCGCCCAGCCCCCACAGGAAGGCCTTGCCGGCGAACGCCAGGTCGGCGCCGAGCGCGACCGCGCGCGCCACGTCGAGCCCGGAGCGGATGCCCGAATCCAGCATCAGGCGGGCGCGGCCGCCGACCGCGCGGGCAATGGCCGGAAGCGCATCGATCGGGGCCGGCAGGCCCTCGACCTGGCGGCCGCCGTGGTTCGAGACCACGATGCCGTCGACCCCCAGCGCCACGCACTTCTCCGCGTCGGCCGGATGCAGGATCCCCTTCACCACCAACGGTCCTTTCCAGCGCTCGCGATACTTTGCGATTTCGTCCCAGGTGAAGGCGCCGCCCATCTCCCGGCGCACGAAGGCCGCGACCTCGTTCACGTCCGCGTCGTTCGCGGTGTAGGGCTTGAGGTTGCCGAAGCGCGGCTGGCCGTGCCGCAGCAGCGACCGGAGGTAGCCGGGCGAGGCGAGAATGCCGGCGAGCATGCGCAGGTCGGGCCGGAACGGCGAGGTGATGCCGACCGCGACCTCGCGCGAGCGCGTGGTGCGCACCGGCACGTCGACCGTGAGCACGAGCACGTGCACGCCGCAGGCTTCGGCGCGTTTGACGAGGTCGAAGCCGATGGCGTGCTCGTTGCGCGAGCAGCGATAAAGCTGGAACCACAGCACGTCGGGCGCGATCGCGGCGGCGCGCTCGACCGTCATGCCGCCGACGAGCCCCAGCGTATAGGGCACGTTCGCGCGCTGGCAGGCGGCGGCGAGATACTGGTCGGCGCCGGGGAAGACGAGCGACGGGCCGCCCATGGGCGCGACCCCGATCGGCGCCGAGTAGCGCTTGCCGAACAATTCGACGTCGACGGGGGGCAAGGCGGTGGTGACGCCGTAGCGCGGCACGAGCTCGACCGCATCGAGCGCATTCCAGTTGCGCGCGATGCCGCCGTCCGCGCCGGCGCCGCCGTCGCAATACTCGAATGCAAAATGCGGCAGCTTGCGGCGCGCGTGCCGGCGCAGATAGGCGACCGTCGGGAAGCGGCGATGCAGCGCGGCAAAGCGCGGATTCTCCGCCGGCGTGTAGATTTTCGCGTTCGGCCGGCGCAAAGCGGTCGCATCGTGCATATGGCGTGCCCTTCCCTTTATCCTTCGAGACTATAGCGCCGCCGCCGGCCGAACCAGTGTCCCGGTTCCGACGTTCGTATCCCCGTTGCGGCGAGTGCTCATACGAACGTCGGAACCAAAGGGACACTGGCAAGCATATTGGTTCTAGTGTGGCTTTGGATTTGACGTTCCTACGAAGGACTCGCGGCAATACTTGTAGGAACGTCAAATCCGCCACACTAGCCCGCTCAGAAATGGCTGAACGAAGGTTGTGCAAGCGCAAGCAGATTGCCGTCCGAACCAAGGAGGCGCGTCCCCTCGCCCGCCGCCACCTCCCCGATCTCGCTGACCGCAACGCCCGCGGCCGCGGCTTGCCGGCGCAAGCCCTCGACCTTGCCGGCGGGCACGCTGGCCAAAATCTCATAGTCGTCGCCACCGGTGACGATGGTCTCGATCAACGCGGGGTCCTTGGCGAGCGCGGCGCGCGCCGCGTCGGAAAGCGGCACGCGCGCACAGGCGATCTCGGCCGCCACGCCGGAGGCGCGGCAGAGCTTGGCGAGATCGCCGGCAAGCCCGTCGGACACGTCCATGGCGGCCGACGCGTAGTCGCCGAGGAACGCGGCGATGGCGTTGCGCGGCTGCGGCACGAGATAGCGCGCCGCGAGGTGCTCGTGCTGCGCGCGCGAGAGCCCCCAGCGCTTGGCGTTTGCCGGATCGCGCCGCAGCAACAGGCCGAGCGCGGCGTCGCCGATGGTACCGGTCACCACCACCCGGTCGCCCGGCTGGGCGCCGGCGCGCCGCACCATCTTGCCGTGAGGCACCGCCCCGAAGGCCGCAATCGAAACGCTGATCGGCCCGGGCGTGTGGTCGGTATCCCCGCCGAGCAAGGGGCAGCCGAACAGCTTGGCATCCGCACCGAGCCCGCGCGCGAAGGCTGCAAGCCATTCCTCGCCGATCCCCGCCGGCAACGCGAGCGCGAGCAGGAAGCCGAGCGGCGTTGCGCCCTTGGCCGCGAGATCGGAGAGGTTCATGCGCAAGACTTTCTTGGCGACGGTGTCGGGCGGATCGTCGGGAAAGAAATGCACGCCGCCGATGACGCCGTCGGTCTTGAGCACGAGGTCGCAGCCCGCGGGCGGCGCGATGGCCGCCGCATCGTCCATGAGCCCGAAGGCGCCGGGATGCGTCGCCAGCGGCTTGAAGTAGCGCGCGATCAGGCGCTCCTCGGCGGTTATTGCCTTGCTCTCTTTGCTCATCGCGATACTCAAAGGGTGTCGTTGCTATGATACCCTCAGCTCAGGTTAAAATAAGCAACGATTGCAGGCCCGACGATGGAAGCCTTCGATCTCTATTCGCCCGCCATCGATGCCGATCCGTTCCCGTATTACGCCGTCCTGCGCGAGCAATATCCCTGCTACTGGAGCGAAACCGGCAAGCTCTGGATCCTCTCGCGCTACGACGACATCGTGCAGGCGGCGCGCGACTGGGAGACGTTCTCGTCGTCGCAAGGCAACATGATCGACGAGCTGCCCGGCCGCGCCGGCGCCACGCTCGGCACCACCGATCCGCCGCGCCACGACCGCCTGCGGGCGCTGAGCCAGGCCGCCTTCACGCGGAAGAACATCGAGCATCTGGTCGCGCCCACGGTCGAGATCGCCGACCGCGCGCTCGACCGTGTCTGCGAAGCCAGGCAGTTCGAGTTCGTCAACGATTTCTCCAGCCTGATCACCGTGGGCCTCTTGTTCCGCACCATGGGCCTGCCCGAGCGCGATCACGCCGACATCCGGCGCAAGGTCATCCTGGCGGTCTCGACCGACAAGTCGATCAAGGGCCGCAACGCCGAGCACATCGCCGCGTTCAAGGAGCTGAGCGACTTCCTCACCGCCGAGGTGGCGGCGCGCCGCTCCCATCCGACCGACGACCTCATCACCCATCTGGCCGAGGCCGAGATCGACGGCGACCGATTGAGCGAGCGCGAGGTCGTGCTCACCACCGCGACCTTCGTCATGGCCGGCGTGGAATCGCTGTCGAGCTTCATGAGCATGCTGGCGCTCAATCTTCACGATTATCCCGATGCGCGCCGGCGGATCGCCGCGAATCCCGCGCTGCTCGAAGGCGCGATCGAGGAGTCGCTGCGCTTCAACACCTCGGCGCAGCGCTTCAAGCGCACGGTGATGCACGAGTGCATGTTGCACGGCCAAACCTTGCGCGTGGGCGACAAGATCGCGCTCGCCTTCGGCTCCGGCAACCGCGACGGACGGAAGTTTCCCGACCCGGACGTCTACGACATCGCGCGGCACCCGCAGGGGCATCTGGGCTTCGGCTCCGGCAAGCATTTCTGCCTCGGCAGCCAGATGGCGCGGCTGGTGACGGAGGTGGCGATGAAGCACTTCCTCGCGCGCGTGCCGGACTATCAGCTCGCGGTCGAGAAGCTCGCCTGGAACTCATCGTCGAACTTCCGTAGCCCGGTTGCATTGCCGTTCGTGGTGCAGTGACGAGCAACGATAGGGCCACAGCGGCGGTGATGCCGCACGCGCCCTCTCCCCTTGCGGGAGAGGGCTAAATGGTAGCGAAACGAATCATGATGGGTGAGGGGTTTGCTTCGAAGAAGCATTTCTTGCGAAGACAACCCCTCACCCATCGTCGCGGGTGGCAACACCGAGCTGCCCTCTCCCGCAAGGGGAGAGGGCGCTGTCTGCAACAGCACCGCGTGCGGGAAGATCAGTCACTTCGTCGCGCGTTGAAACTCGCTCTGGCGAAAGTGGCGTGCGAGCTGGTCGAGCACGGCATTGACCATCCCGGTCTCGTCCTTGTCGACGAAGGCATTTGCGACGTCGACGTATTCGGAGACCACCACGCGCGCCGGCACGTCGTTGCGGTGGCCGAGCTCGTAGGCACCCGCGCGCAGCACCGCGCGCAAGATCGTCTCGATGCGCTTGAGCGGCCAGCCGTCCGCCAGCACCTTGTCGACCAAGGGATCGATGCTGCGTTGCTCGCGCAGCACACCGGACACGATGTCGCGGAAGAAAGCCGCTTCCGCCGGCAGGTATTGCGCGCCTTCGACCTCGCGGCCGATCCAATGGCTCTCGAATTCCGCCAGGATGTCGTTCACGCCGGTGCCCGCGATGTCCATCTGGTAGAGCGCCTGCACGGCCGCGAGCCGGGCGGCGCCGCGGCGGTTGGCCTTGCGCTCATCTTTTGGTGCGGGGATGCGGGCCATGGCTCAGCCCGCCGCCAAGCGGCGCTTGAGCGCAACGAGCGCCAGCGCGGCGCGCGCGGCGTCGCCGCCCTTGTCGGCCTCGTCCGGGCGCGCCCGCGTCCAGGCCTGGGCGTCGGTGTCGACGGTGAGGATGCCGTTGCCGATGGGCACCAGGCGCGCGACCGAGAGCTCGAGCAGCGCGCGCGCGGATTCCTGCGATACGATCTCGAAATGCAGCGTCTCGCCGCGAATGACGCAGCCGAGCGCGACCGCGCCCTCGTAGGGCCTGCCGGCCCGCTCGGCGGCGTCGAGCGCCATCGCGATGGCGGGCGCGACCTCGAGCGAGCCCGGCACGCTCAGGCGGTCGAACGCCGCGCCGGCTTGCTCCAGCGCACGAGTTGCGCCTTTAAGCAGGGCGTCGGCAATGTCCTCGTAGAAGCGCGCCTCCACGATGAGGATGCGCGCGCCCTTGAGGTCGTCGTCTTTGCCGGACGATCTGCGTGGCTCGGCCATGAACTCTCTTCTCCAGTCAAGTTTGGTCGTACCAAGCCGATCGGGGCGGAAGCAAGCGATGTTGACCGGAACGGCCTTATGGCACAATCGCGGCGATGCCTACAGAGCAACACGCAAGCGAGCTGCGCCGCGCGGTTGTCATCGTGGCGGTGCTCAATCTCGGCTATTTCGGGGTCGAATTCGCGGTCGCGACCGCGATCGGCTCGGTCTCCCTCTTCGCCGACAGCGTGGATTTCCTCGAGGACGCCTCGATCAACCTGCTCATCTTCGTTGCGCTCGGCTGGAGCGCGTCCCGCCGCGCGCTCCTCGGCAAGGTCCTGGCCGGCATTCTGCTCGTTCCGGGCTTCGCGACGCTGTGGACCGCCTGGGACAAATTCTGGCTGCCGCTGCCGCCGGCGCCCGTCCCGCTCGCGCTTGCCGGCGCCGGCGCGCTGGCGGTCAACCTCACCTGCGCGCTCATCCTGACGCGCTACCGCCATCATTCCGGGAGCCTCACCCGGGCGGCGTTTCTCTCCGCCCGCAACGATGCCTTCGCGAACGTCGCCATCATCGCCGCTGGGCTCGTCACCGCCGCGACGCTATCGGGCTGGCCCGACCTCGCCGTCGGCCTCGCGATCGCGGCGATCAATGCCGGCGCCGCGCGCGAGGTCTACGCGGCCGCACAGAGGGAGCAACAGGCGGTTACGTAGGCCGTTCCATCAACCGGGCCGCGTAGCGAGCCATGAGATCGACCTCGAGATTGACCTGATCGCCGTCAGCGAGCAGGCCGAGCGTCGTCACCTTCAGCGTATGCGGAATGATCAGCACCGAGAACGTGTCGCCCGCGACCTCGTTGACCGTGAGCGAAATTCCGTCGAGCGCGACCGACCCCTTGGGCGCGATGAAGCGGGCAAGCTCTGATGGCACGCGAAACGTCATTCGCGCCATGTCGGTGAGATCCTCGCGCGACAGCACGGCGGCGAGCCCGTCGGCGTGGCCGGCGACGATATGCCCGCCGAGCTCGTCGCCGATCTTGAGCGCGCGCTCGAGATTGATGCGGGTGCCCTTTCGCCAGCCGCCGACGGTGGTCAGGCGCAGGGTCTCGGCGGCGGCATCGACCGCGAACCAGGCGCGGTTGCCATCCCTGCCCCTCCCGACGACGGTGAGACACACCCCGCTGCAGGCGATCGAGGCGCCGATGGCGATGGTGTCGGGATCGTAGGCGCAGGCGATCTTGAGCCGCGTGAGCCCCTCCGCCCGCGGCTCGACCGCAACCACCTCGCCGATGTCGGTAACGATGCCGGTGAACATGTCAGGTCCGCTCGAAGCTCTCGACCGTGTCCGCCCCCAAAACCTCGCGGCCGGTGGATTTCAGCCGCGGCGATCGAGTTAATGCGGAAAGCGGCAGCCCGTCGAGGGCGTCGAGGCCATCCGCGCCGATGGCGGTCGGCGAGCGGAACAGCACGGCCTCGTCGACGAGATCGGCACGCAGGAAGGCGGTCGCGAGGATCGGGCCGGCCTCGACCATGAGGCGGGTGATCCCGCGTCCGGCCAAGAGCTTCAGCACGGCGGCAAGCTCGAGCTTGCCGCCGGTTTGCGCGGCGCGCATGACCTCGACGCCTTGCGCCGCAAGCGCACGCTCGCGCTCGGGCGGCGCGCTTTCGGCCGTCACGACCCAGAGCGGCGTCGCGCGCGCGGTCGTCACCAGCCGGCCGGTCAAGGGCAGACGCAACATGCCGTCGAGCACGACGCGTACCGGCGAGCGCATCCCCGGCAGCCGGCAGGTGAGCAAGGGATCGTCCGCCAGCGCGGTGCCGATGCCGGTGAGGACGGCGTCGTTCATCGCGCGCATGAGATGCACCCAGTTGCGCGCCCGTCCGCCCGTGATCGGCGTCGGGCGGCGGCCGGCGAGGCCGACCTTCTCATCGGCCGAGACCGCAAGCTTGAGCGTGACATGGGGACGCCCGTCCTGCACCCGCCGGATGTGGCCGGCATGGGCGCGGCGCGCCTCGTCGGCGTTAAGCCCGACCTCGACCACGATGCCGGCCTGCGCCATGCGCCAATGGCCGGCGCCCGCGACCTCCGGATTGGGATCGACCAGCGCCGAGACCACGCGCGCAATGCCGGCGGCGACGATCGCGTCGGCGCAGGGCGGCGTCTTGCCGTAATGGGAGCAAGGTTCCAACGTCGCGTAGAGCGTCGCCCCGCGCGCGGCGGCGCCGGCGCGGGCAAGCGCCTGCGTCTCCGCATGGGGCCGCCCGCCGGGCTGCGTCCAGCCGCGGCCGACGATATGCCCGTCCTTCACAATCACCGCCCCCACCGCCGGATTGGGCCAGGTGCGCCCGAGCCCGCGCCGCCCGAGCGCGAGCGCCAGCGCCATGAAGCGGGCGTCTTCGGCATCTCTTATCGGCTCGGCGTCGCTCACGGCGCTCAACTCCAACCCACTAGTGTCCCGGTTCCGACGTTCGTTTCACTTTGCAGCACGCACTCTTACGAACGTCGGAACCAAAGGGACACTAGCAATCATACGATGCTAGTGTGGCTTTGGATTTGACGTTCCTACGAAGGACTCGCTGCAAGGCTGGTAGGAACGTCAAATCCGCCACACTAGCGGACATCATAGCAAGGTCCGCCATCCCACGGTGTTGCAATGCTGATCGGCGGAAAAGAAAAGCTCGAGCGCATGCGCGACGGCCGCGCCATCTATATCGGCGCCGAGCGGGTCGAGGATGTCACTCGCCACCCGGCGTTCAAGAACGCCGCGCAAACCATTGCCGGCCTCTACGAGCTCAAGGCGGAGGCGGCGCAACACGACCTGTTCACATTCGAGGAGGATGGCGAGCGTTACGGCCTGCCCTGGCTGCGTTGCCGCACCCGCGAGGATCTGGCGCGCCGCATGCGGGCGATGAAGGCGATCGCGGACGCGACCTACGGGCTGATCGGGCGCTCGCCCGACCATGTCGCCGGGCTGATTACCGGACTGGCAATGAAGCCCGAGCTGCTCGACAGCCTCACGCCCGGCTTCGGCCAGAACCTCGTCCGCTACTACGACTACGCGCGCAAGCACGACCTCTATCTCTCGTTCGCGGTGACGCCGCCTTCGGGCATCCGCAGCCGCGAGATCTTCACCGGCGAGGCGCGCGACGATCCGACTCTGCAGGTGATCGGCGAGGACGACAACGGCGTTTTCATTTCCGGCATGAAGATGCTGGCGACCGGCGCGGTGTTCGCCGACGAGGTCTGGATCGGCAACCTCACGGCGATCGACGACAAGCGGCAAAGCGAGAGCATCACCTGCGCGCTGCCGATCAACACCGCCGGCGTCTCGTTCTGGGCGCGCGAGCCCTACGAGCGCCACGCCCGCCACGAGGCCGACTATCCCTTGAGCTTCCGCTTCGACGAGACCGACACGGTGCTGGTCTGCGACCGCGTCAAGGTGCCGTGGGAGCGCGTGTTTCTCCACAACAACGGCGCGATGTCGCGCCGCATCTACATCGAGACGCCGGCGAACTGCTACCAGAACCAGCAGTCGAACATCCGCTTCTGGGCCAAGATGGGACTGATCGTCGGGCTCGCGAGCCGCATGTGCCAGGCGAATGGCGTCGACAAGATCCCTGCCGTGCGCGAGACGCTCGGGCGCCTCGCCGCGCTCGAAGCGACCATCGGCGGGCTGGTGAACGGGCAGATCGAAGCCTACGAGCAGTGGCCTGCGGGCTACGCCACGCCGAACCGGCGGATCATGTATGCCACCCTCAACTGGTGCCAGGAGCATCACACCGAGATCATCGACGCGCTGCGCACGCTCGCGGGCGCGGCGCCGCTGCAGATGCCGGCCAGCATCGACCTCGTCACCGATCCCGTGCTCAAGGACCGCTTCGAGCGCTGGTGGTCGACGCCCGCGCTCCATGCCGTCGACCGGCTCAAGCTCTATAAGCTCGCCTGGGACCTGATCGGCTCGGAATTCGCCGGCCGGCACATGCTCTACGAGCGCTTCTACGCCGGCAATTCGATCATCGTGCGCAACCAGAGCGACCGAGAAGCGCCCTGGGAGCAATTCCACGCCACGGTGGATGGGCTGTTGGATCGGGTCGGAGCGGCGCGCTGAGCCCTCAAAACGCGAAGCGCGCGCCGGCTTTGGCGGTGCCGACCGCGCTCTTGTCGTTCATTCGGATGCCTTCGGCGCCGGCAAAGAGGCTGACCCGGTTGTCGATGCGATAGTCGAGCCCGATGCCTGCGTAAGCGCCGGCGACCGCGTTCTTGCCCGGCGCCGCGAAGGTCACGTTCTGCCCGATCAGCACCGTGTTGACCGTGGTGTCGCCGAGCCGCTGCAGCCCGAGCACGCCGAAATCGACCATGGTCTTCACCACGCCGCGCGCGTGGACCGCATCGGTGCGCGACAGCACCAGCTCGAACCGTTCCTCGACGTCCTGCACGGTCCGCCTGCCGACGGAGAGGTTCTGCGCCGAGCCGGCCTCCGCGTAGCTGTCGA
>WNEY01003557.1_pt1 | contig 11717 bp, 8 predicted proteins | sample 5400531 | NCBI WGS metagenome assembly WNEY01 (sample SAMN13153338, study PRJNA577476) | soil metagenome | isolation source: 200 cm saprolite under Douglas fir tree site 1 | place: USA:California | collected 2015-04-18
GCATCGCCCATCAGCAGCCGGCGCGGGCCGAGCAGCCCGAGATGCAGCCAGACGCTCGCCGACCCCGGGCCGCCGTTAAATGCAAAGGTGACTGGCCGTGAGTTGGGCTCGGCAGGGTCGGCGCCGGTGTCGACCGGGTACTCGCGGGCCGCCAAGGGCGAGAAGTCCAAGGACTTCCACGGCTACACCGGGGACATCGAGTCGGTCGCCGAGGTCATCCGGCTGTGGACGAGCAGGCACGGGCGCTGGATGTCGCCCAAGTACCTATGCGGTGAGTCTTACGGGACGACCAGGGCGGCCGGAGTCGCGCGCTACCTGCAGGAGCGGGCCGGGTTCTATCTGAATGGCCTGATCCTCATCTCCACCTTCCTCGACGGTGGCTCGGTCATGTTCACTAGCGGCAATGACGAGCCGTACCTGAGCTACCTGCCGACCTACGCGGCGATCGCGCACTACCACGGCAAGCACGGCGACCGGCCGCTGCGCGAGGTGCTCGACGAGGCGCAGGAGTACGCCGACGGCGAGTACCGCCGGGTGCTCGGTCTCGGATCGAGGGCCAGTGAGCAGGAGCGGACGACGGCGGTCGAGCGGGTAGCCTCGCTCACCGGCTTGTCCACCGAATACGTCGACGCGGTGAACCTGCGGCCCGAGCACATCCGGTTCCTGACCGAACTGCTGCGGTCCGAGCGCAAGACGGTCGGCCGGATCGACGGCCGGTTCACCGGGACGGACAGCGACTACGGTCGCGAACTCTGGACCACGGACCCGTCGATCGACGCGATCATGGGTCCCTACGCGGCCGTGCTCAATCACTACGTGCGCGCCGAATTGGGCTACAGCAACGACCTGAACTACGAGGTTCTCACCGACCGGGTGTATCCCTGGTCGTACAAGGAGTTCGAGGGCCAGCACCTGCACGTGCTGGACAAGCTCGCCGAGGCGATGCGGGTCAATCCGTTCATGCGGGTGCACGTCGCCTGCGGTTACTATGACGCGGCCACGCCGTATTTCGCGGCCGAGCACGACTTCGCTCATCTGGCGGTGCCGGCCGAGGTGCGGGAGAACGTCGAGTTCGCCTACTACGAGTCGGGTCACATGATGTACATGCACGAGCCAAGCCGGCTAGACCAGTCGGCCCGGCTGGCGGAGTTCGTTACTCGGGCATGACCGCCAGGCTGTGGCCGTAGCCGGCCGCCACGGCGGTCACGCCGGACAGGATCAACGGCACGTCAGACTCGCCGCAGTCGTTGCTGCCCCATGCGTAGACCAGGCCGCTGGAGGTCAGGGCCAGGCAGTGGGTGCCGATGCTCGAGATGGCAACGACGTCGGCCAGGCCGGACGGAAGGTCGGTGATCCCGGCGTCGCCACGCCCCCAGGTGACGATCTTGCCGTCGGCGGTCACCGCCACCGAGTGGTTGACTCCGGCGGCGATCGCGATCACCTCGGCCAGGTCGGCCGGAACCGAGGTCTCGCCGAAGTCGTTGAGGCCCCAGGCGACCACTTCACCCGACTCGGTCAGCGCGAGGCTGTGCCCGGCCCCGGCGGCGACCGCGGTGACCTCGGGCAGGCCGGCTGGGACTCTGGCCTGGCCGTATCCGTCGCCGCCCCAGCCGACGACCTTGCCTGACGCCACCGCGAGACTGTGGTCGGCGCCGGCGGCGATCGAGGTCACGCCGCCTAGGCCGGCCGGAACCTCACTTTGCCCGTAGCCGTTGCCGCCCCAGGCCGTGACCGTGCCGGCGACGGTCAGCGCGAGGCTGTGGTACCGCCCGCCGGAGATAGCGGTCACGCCGGTCAGTCCGGCCGGAACGTCGGTCAGTCCGCGGGCGTTGCTGCCCCAGGCGACCACCTTGCCGTCGCCGGTAACCGCCAGGCTGTGGTACCACCCGGCCGCTACGGCGATCACGCTGTCCAGTCCGCGGGGCACGTTGGTCTCGCCCTCGTCGTTGTCGCCCCAGGCGACAATGACCCCAGCCTCGTCCTCATCGTCATCGCCGAAGTCGTCCGTGACCTCTGAGTACGGCACCGTGTCCGGGAGCGTCGCCTCAGCCAGCGCCGACGGGTCGACGCCGAGAGCGATCGCGAATTCGGAGACCACCCAGCCGCAGGCGTCCTTGGTGAATGGCATCCGGCGGCCGAACCAGGATGCGGTGAGCCTGGACGCGGTCCCGAGGTCCAGGCCATCGTCCAGATGACCCTGCAGAATGTCAGGCACCCCGCACTGGGCGGCGGAGACCAGCAGCGCCGATTCGCGCGGCGAGTCCGGCAGAAAGTCTTTCAGCAGGTTCGTCATGATCTGCGGCTGAGAGAGCACGGCAGTGCCGAGTTGCGGGTCATGAACGATCGACCGGAGCGCCCGGCGGACCATGCCGTCGCCGTCCCACACCGCCCGCGCCATCTACGCTCCTTGACCCCGAAGGAGGACGAACCCCTTTAACTCACTGATTATGCGCCGGGCGAATGAAGTTATCATTTCGGGCTGACAGAAGTTATCATGTGGCTATGCAACGCGCAGCTAGCCAGCCGATGATGCCCCGCTCGCGGGGTCTCCTACCTGTGCGCTGATCTGGAAAATACGCAGATCTGAACCAGCCAAGGCCCTGATCAGGGGCCTTGATTCGTCTTTGCGGATGCCGGGTCCCGACTTTGGAGGATCCGATGACCGCCATCTACCTGACAACGACGATCCCTTACGTAAACGCGCGGCCGCACCTCGGCCACGCCCTTGAGTTCGTGCAGGCCGACGTGCTCGCCCGGTACCATCGCCGGGCCGGAGCACAGGTTCGGCTGCAGACCGGCACAGACGACAACTCGCTGAAGAACGTGCTCGCCGCGCAGGCGGCCGGTGTCGGCGTCCGCGAGTTCACCGGCCGAAACGCGGCCGCCTTCGCCGACCTGGCCGCGCAGCTGTCGATATCGGTCGACGACGTGATCGCGACCAGCAGCGACCCACGGCATCTGCCCGCGGTGGCGCGGCTCTGGCGGGCCTGCGAGCAGGCCGGAGATCTGTATCTCAAGCACTACACCGGCCTGTACTGCGTCGGCTGCGAGCAGTTCTACACCGAGGCCGAACTGGCCGATGGGCGCTGTACGGAACACGGCACGGTCCCGCAGTTGGTCAGCGAGGAGAACTGGTTCTTCCGGCTGTCCCGGTACAGCGAGCAGCTGAGCTCGGCGATCACGTCGGGCCGGCTGCGGATCGAACCGGTCGCGCGCCGCAACGAAGTGCTCGGATTCATTGACGGCGGGCTCGAGGACTTCTCCGTCTCGCGGTCCGTAGACCGCGCGCACGGCTGGGGAATCCCGGTGCCCGCAGATCCCGGCCAGGTCATCTACGTCTGGTTTGACGCGCTGGGGAACTACATCTCCGCGCTGGACTACGGCACCGGCGGACCCTGCTTGCGCCGCTGGTGGACGGGCTCGAACCGCCGGGTGCACCTGCTAGGCAAGGGAGTAGTGCGGTTCCACGCGGTCTACTGGCCCGCGATCCTGGCATCGGCGGGCCTTCCGCTGCCCACCGACCTGTTCGTGCACGACTACATTACGGTCGATGGAGCCAAGATCGGGAAGTCGGCCGGGAACGCGATCGACGTGACGAGCCTGGTCGCCGACTACGGCGCCGACGCGCTCAGATGGTGGCTGCTCCGCGAGGTCGCCAAGGCCGGCGACACCGACTTCACGCTCGACCGGCTGATAGCCAGGGCCAATGACGAATTGGCCAACGGAATAGGCAACCTGGTGCACCGGGTCGTAGCGCTGGTCTGCAAGTACCGCGACGGGCTGGTCCCGGCCGCGAACGGCCGGGACCGGCCAGGTGCGGAGCGACTGGAGCGCGCGCGTTGCCAGGCGACGGAGCTGATCGAAGCGGCGCTCGCCGACGGCGACTTCAGGCAGGCGACGTCGGCGGTCTTCGCGATTGCCGACGAGGCGAACAAGTACATTAGCCAGACCGAGCCCTGGCGCCTAGTCAAGGCCGAACGGGCCGGTGACAGGCAGGCCGTCGGTCAGCTCGACGCCGTGCTGGCGGCGCTGATCGAGACCTGCCGCGAGCTAGCCGGGCACCTTTCGCCTTTCCTGCCCGAGGCGGCCGCAAGGATCGAAGCGCAGTGCTATCCGGCCAGTTGCGCAACTGCCTCGGGAAAGCTCCGGCAGTGCTGGCCCGGGTGGACGACCCCCCCGCAGGCACCATCCCAGGTCTTTGCCCGCCTTATTCCGCCCCTAGACTCGCCTGCGTGAGCGATGCACCGGCCGTGGAGATCAGCGGCCTGGTCAAGAACTACGGGCGCACCAAGGCGGTGGCCGGTCTGTCCCTGCGGGCCGAGCGCGGCCAGATCACCGCCGTGCTGGGTCCCAACGGGGCCGGAAAGACCACGACGGTGGAGATCTGCGAAGGTTACCGGCGCCCGGATGACGGGACGGTCCGCGTGCTAGGACTCGACCCGGTAAGGGAGGCCAAGGCCCTGCGGCCGCGGATCGGCGTGATGCTGCAGTCCGGCGGTATCCCCACGTTGGTGCGGGCCGCCGACTACCTGAAGGTGATGGCCAGCTTCTACGCCAATCCGCTGTCGCCTGCGCTCGTCCTTGACCGGCTCGGGCTGACCCAATCGGCCCGCACTCCGTTCCGCCGCCTGTCCGGCGGTCAGCAGCAGCGGCTCTCGCTGGCAGCGGCGATCATCGGCCGTCCCGAACTGCTGTTCCTCGACGAGCCGACCGCCGGCCTCGACGCTCAGGCCAGGCACGCGACCTGGGACCTGATGACCGGGCTGCGCGCCTCCGGCGCGACGATCATCTTGACCACGCACTACCTGGAAGAGGCCGAGCGGCTCGCCGACCAGGTCGTGATCGTCGACCACGGCGCCGCGGTCGCCAGCGGCACGCCGGCCGAACTGACCGATACCGATGGCCAGGTCAGGTTCGCCGCCGAGCCGGCGCTCGACGTCAGCGGGCTGCTCAGCGCGCTGCCGGCGGGCAGCCTGGCCAAGGAGTCGCCGGCCGGGCAGTACCTGATCGAGCTGCCTGCGGCCGTGGACCCGCAGGTGCTGGCGGCCGTCACGGCGTGGTGCGCCGAGCAGGGCGTGCTGCCCAGGAACCTGCGCATCGACTCAAGGACGCTTGAGGACGTCTTCCTTGAGCTGACCGGGCGGGAACTGAGATCGTGACTGAGATCGCGTCAAGCCCTGCGGGGGGTTCCGGGGGGTCGTCCCCCCGGGCTAGCACTGTGGCTGACTGGCCCGCGCCCGCGCCCGGTGCGGCCGCGCTGCCAAAGATGATCATCTCGCAGGCCGGTCTCGAATTTAGAATCCTTATGCGAAACGGCGAGCAGTTGCTGCTCACCTTGATAATCCCGGTCTTGCTCCTGGTGGGCTTTAGCTCTGAGGCGCTGATCAATGTCGGCCGCGGCAGCCGGATCGGGTTTGTCGCCCCTGGCATCCTCGCGCTCGCGGTCCTGTCTACTTCGTTCACCGGCCTTGCTATCCACACCGGGTACGAGCGCCGGTACGGGGTGCTCAAGCGGATCGGCGCCACTCCCCTGTCCCGCGGCGGCCTGATCGCGGCCAAGGCCGCGAGCGTGCTGATCGTGCAGGCGGGCCAGGTTGTGCTGATCGTCGCGGTCAGCCTTGCGCTCGGCTGGCGGCCGGCGGTGTCGGCGGTCTCGGTGTTCGGGGCGCTTTTCCTGCTCATCTTGGGCAGCGCGGCGTTCAGCGGGTTCGCGATGCTGCTGGCCGGGACGCTGCGGGCCGAGGCCACGCTCGCCGCCGCGAACCTGATCTACCTGATGCTGCTCGGCTCCGGCGGCATCTTGTTCCCGCTGACCAAATTCCCGGCGGCGATCCGCCCGGCGCTGCGGCTGCTGCCGTCGGGCGCGATGTCGGATGGCCTGCGCGGGGTCCTGCGCTACGGCACCGGACTGCCCGCCCGTGACCTGCTCGTGCTCGCCTGCTGGGCGGTGCTCGGCATCGGACTGGCTGCGCGCACGTTCCGCTGGGAGTAGCGTGGCTCCTTCTATCACGCCGACGAGACCGGCTCAGCCGGCCAAGACCGGGTGGCGGGATCCGTTGAGCCGGGTGCCGGCCCCGTTGCTGCTCGGGGTGGGGATCGTCAGCGTCCAGGTTGGAGCGGGCTTCGCGGCCCGGCTGTTTGGCACCGTACCGGTGGCCGGGATCACCGGTCTCCGGCTGTGGGCGGCGTGCCTGCTGCTCGTAGCGTTCGGCGGGCGAGCAGCGGGCCGAACGGTGCGCGGCATCGTGGTCGAGCGGGCCTGGCGGGATGCCGCGATCGTGGTGGCGTTCGGCCTGACGCTCGGAGTCATGAACTTCGCGATCTATCAGTCCTTCGCCAGGATCCCGCTCGGGATCGCGGTGACGATCGAGTTCCTCGGGCCACTCGGTGTCGCGGTGGCCACGTCCCGGCGGCTGATCGACTTGCTCTGGGTCGCCCTGGCCGCGATCGGGGTTACCCTGCTCGGCACTGCCGGAGTGGGAGTGGCCACGTTCGACGGAGTCTCCCATGGCGGTAGCGTGCTGGCCGGCGTCGCCTACGCGCTGGTCGCGGCGGCGAGCTGGGCGTGTTACATCATGCTGTCCAGCGCCACCGGCAAACGATTCAGCGGCTCATCGGGATTGGTGATCGCGATCGTGATCGGAGCCCTGGTGATCACTCCGGTCGCGGTCGCCAGCGCGGGCGCCAGCCTGATTCGCCCGGCCGTGCTCGCCGCGGGGCTCCTGATCGGGCTGGCATCCTCGGTGGTCCCCTACCGCTTCGAGCTTGAGGCGCTGCGGCGGGTTCCGGCCCGGGTGTTCGGGATCTGGATGAGCCTGGAACCGGCCGTCGCCGCGCTGGTCGGCGTGGTGCTGCTGAGCCAGCGGCTGTCAGTACTGCAGTGGCTGGCAATCGTCTGCGTGATGGCAGCGACGGCGGGTGCCGCGTTCGGAGCGGCAAGCGCGCCCCAGGCGTAAGCCAGGAACATACGATAGGTGCCGTGTCAGCCGGTCCACTGTCAGCTAAACCCGCCTCGCAGCCGCAGGCGCGCACCATCTCCATGGTGCGTCGGCTCCGGTCGCTAGCCGACATCCTGCTCAATCCGAGCGAGCTGGCGATGCGGCGGCTCGCTCTGGCTGGCGTGATTACCTCGGCTCTGATCATCTGGACGGGCGGAGCGGTCCGGCTGAGCGAGTCCGGCCTCGGCTGTACTACCTGGCCGGACTGTACGTCGGGCAGCCTGGTGGCAACCGGCGCGACCGGTGATTCGCTGATCCACCGCTGGGTCGAGTTCGGCAACCGGGCGGCTACCGCGCTGATTTTCGTGATCGCCGTCATGGTCTTCATCGCGGCCTGGCGGTACAAGGCCGCACCAGATGGCAAACGCCGCCGTGACCTCGTGTGGCTGGCATCCGCGCAGCCCGCGGGAATCGTCGCGCAGGCCCTCATCGGCGGGATCGTGGTGCTGACCAAGCTCGCGCCATTCTGGGTATCGCTGCACTTCATCGCGACGCTTCCGGTGCTCGCCGCGGCGGTTGTGCTGCACGTGCGGTGCACCGAGGGCACCGCTAATCCGGTCTGGCTCGTGCAGCCGCTGGTCAGGCTCGCGGTGGTGGCGCTGGTCGCGGTGACCACGGTCATGATGCTGGCGGGCACCCTGGTGACCGGGACCGGGCCGCTGGCCGGAGCCGGTGACGTGCAGCGTTACCACTTCCTGTCGCTGACCGGGGTCACGCAGCTGCACGCGGACATCGGCTGGGTGCTCGGCACGGTCGCCGTGATGACGGTGGCGTGCCTGGCGCTGACCGGTGCGCCGGCGCGCGCGATGCGACTCGGCTGGATCGTGCTCGGTTTGATCGCGGCGCAGGGCGTGATCGGCTACGTGCAGTACTTCGCTCACCTGCCGGCCGGGCTGGTATGGGTGCATGTGGCGAATACGGCGCTGATCTGGATCGCCGTGATCAGGCTTTATTTCGCGTTGAGGGACAGGAACGGGACACAGCTTCCCGCCCCGCTACCTTTGCGGTAGCGTCCCGCACATGCCGATCGCAGTCATAAACGGGATCAATCTCAACTACTCAGACAGCGGTGGCGACGGCCCTCCCGTCGTCTTCAGCCATGGCTTCCTGATGGACCAGTCCATGTTCGGCCAGCAGGTCGCCGCGCTGGCGCCGAACTACCGCGTGATCACCTGGGACGAGCGCGGCCATGGCGGCACAACCGCGCCCGGGTCGTTCAGCTACTGGGACTCGGCGAAGGACGTGCTCGGCCTGCTCGATCACCTCGGTGTGGACCGCGCGGTGCTCGCCGGCATGTCGCAGGGCGGCTTTCTCAGCCTGCGAGCCGCGCTGCTGGCGCCGGAGCGGGTGCGCGGGCTGGTGCTTATTGACAGCCAGGCCGGCCTGGAGGACCCGGCTAACGCCGAGCCTTACGAGCAGCTGCACCAGATCTGGGTGGAGCAAGGCCCGGAGCCGGTGCAGGAGATCGTGGCCTCGATCATCCTCGGCCCCGGTCAATGGGACGACTGGTACGCCAAGTGGGCGGTCGCCGACCGCGACCAGTTCACCCTGGCCTTCCGCACACTCAGCGAGCGCGACGACATCACCGGCCGGCTCGGCGAGATCGGCCTCCCGGCGCTGGTCATCCACGGCACCGCCGACGCCGCGATCCCGATGGAACGCGCCGAGCAATTGCGGGATGGGCTAGGCGGCCAGGTGACCTTCGTCACCGTCACCGATGGCACGCACGCCGCTAACGTAAGCCACCCGGACGAGGTCAACGGGGCCATACTGAACTTCCTGCAAACGCTCGGCGAATGAGGTCGGCGAAGCGGGTAACTAGGCACTTTAACCAGACAGTCCGCAGGCAGCCGGGCCCACGATCGGCGATAGGGTCGAACCTGGGCTAGCGAGCTTGCGGGGTAAATCTTGCGGGGTGAAGCGTGCGGGGAAACAGAAAGGCCTGGTGCGAACTTTGAGCAGCCAGACGATGAATACCGAGCTTGACTGGACGGCGACCGATGCCAGGACGGTGGACCTGATCCGGGTCCTCGCGATGGACGCGGTGCAACAGGCTGGCTCCGGTCACCCCGGTACGGCGATGAGCCTGGCGCCGGCCGCTTATCTGCTCTTCCAGCGGGTTCTGCGGCATGATCCGGCCGATCCGCACTGGCTCGGGCGAGACCGGTTCGTCCTTTCTTGCGGGCATTCCAGTCTGACTTTGTATATACAGCTGTATTTGTCAGGCTATGGGCTCACGCTTGATGATCTGAAGAAGCTCCGCACCTGGGGCAGCCTTACTCCCGGCCACCCCGAGCACCTGCTGACCCCGGGGGTCGAGACCACGACCGGCCCGCTCGGCCAGGGCCTGGCCAACGCGGTCGGCATGGCCATGGCCTCCCGCCGCGAGCGCGGGCTGCTCGACTCGGACGCGGCGCCGGGGATGAGCCCGTTCGACCATCACATCTACGTCTTTGCCTCCGACGGCGACATCGAGGAAGGCGTGAGCCACGAGGTCAGCTCGCTGGCCGCGCACCAGCAGCTCGGCAACCTGATCTTGCTGTACGACGACAACGACATCTCGATCGAGGACGACACCGCGATCGCGAAGTCGGAGGACGTGCTGGCCAGGTACGCCGCTTACGGCTGGCACACGCAACGGGTCAGCTTCCGCACCCCGGACGGCTACCACGAGGACGTGCAGTCGCTGTACGAGGCCCTGCTCACCGCCAGGGCCCACACCGAGGCGCCGTCGATCATCGCGCTGTCCACGATCATCGGCTGGCCCGCGCCGGACAAGCAGAACACCGGCGAGGCCCACGGATCGGCGCTCGGCGTGCCCGAGGTGCAGGCGACCAAGCGGGTGCTGAACTTCGATCCGGACGTGACGTTCCCGGTCGAGCCGGAGGTCGTGGCCCGGGCCCGCGAGGTCGGCGACCGCGGGAAGCTGGCGCACGCGCAGTGGGACGAGCGCTTCGCCGCCTGGTCGGCCGGGCATCGCGCCGAGCGCGAGCTGCTTGACCGGCTCGCCGCGCGCGAGCTTCCCGAAGGCTGGACCGCCGCGCTGCCGCAATTCGGTGCCGACGCCGGGCCGATGGCGACCAGGGCCGCGTCCGGCAAGGTGCTCAACGCGCTCGCTCCGGTGCTACCCGAACTGTGGGGCGGCTCGGCTGATCTCGCGGGCAGCAATGACACGACGATGAACGGCGAGCCGTCGTTCATTCCGCTTGAGCACCAGACCAAGATGTTCCCCGGCAATCCGTACGGCCGGACCCTGCACTTCGGTATCAGGGAATTCGGCATGGGCGGCATCTGCAACGGAATCGCGCTGCACGGCCTCACCAGGCCCTACGGCGGCACTTTCCTGGTCTTCAGCGACTACATGCGCCCGGCCGTCCGGATGGCGGCGCTGATGGAATTGCCGGTCACGTTCGTGTGGACGCACGACTCGATTGGCCTGGGCGAGGACGGGCCGACCCACCAGCCAGTGGAGCATTTCTGGGCCCTGCGGGCCATTCCGGGCCTTGACGTGGTCAGGCCGGCCGACGCGAACGAGACCTCGATCGCCTGGCGCACCGTGCTTGAGCACCGGAACCGGCCCGCCGGGCTGCTGCTGACCAGGCAGAAGGTCCCGATCGTGGACCGCGGAGCGGCCGGGGCCGGCAGCGCCGAGGGCACCGCGCGCGGCGGCTACGTGATCGCCGAGGCGGACGGCGGCAAGCCGGCCGTGATCCTCATCGGCACCGGCAGCGAGGTGCACATCGCGCTGGCCGCGCGGGAGAGCTTGCAGGCCGAGGGAATCGCGGCCCGGGTGGTCTCGATGCCGTGCGTCGAGTGGTTCTTCGAGCAGGACCAGGCTTACCGCGACGAGGTGCTGCCGCCCGACGTGAAGGCCAGGGTCAGCGTCGAGGCTGGCGTCGGCTTCGGCTGGCGGCAGATAGTGGGAGATGCGGGCGAGACCATCAGCCTGGAGCACTACGGTGCCTCGGCCGCGCAGGAGAAGCTCTATGAGGAGTTCGGGCTCACGCCCGAGCGGGTTGTTCAGGCGGCGCGGCAAAGCATCGCGAACGCCGGGAAGGACTAGCGATGACCGGACAAGACATTCTGGGCCAGCTGACCGCCGCAGGCGTGTCGGTCTGGCTTGACGACATCGGCCGGGACCGGCTCAATTCCGGTAGCCTGGCCGGGCTCGTCAAGGACTTCCACGTCAGGGGCGTGACGTCGAACCCCACGATCTTCCAGCACTCGATGGCGCACGGCACCGCCTACGACGGCCAACTCGCTGACCTCGCGCTGCGCGGCGTCACCCCGGACGAGGCCGCGCGGGAGATGACCACCTATGACATCCGGCGGGGCTGCGACGTGCTCCGCCCGGTGTACGACGAGTCGGGTGGCGTCGACGGCCGGGTGTCGATCGAGGTGGACCCGCGGCTGGCCAAGGACACGGCCAAGACGATCGCCGAGGCACGTGCGCTGTGGTGGTCGGTGGACCGGCCGAACCTGTTCATCAAGATCCCGGCCACGGCCGAGGGCCTGCCGGCCATCACCGCGTGCCTGGCCGAGGGCATCAGCGTCAACGTCACGCTGATCTTCTCGCTGGCCCGGTACGGCGAGGTCGTCGACGCGTTCATGGCCGGGCTCGAGGCCGCTTCCGATGCAGACGTCTCCTCGCTAGCTTCGGTCGCCTCGTTCTTCGTGAGCCGCGTGGACACCGAGGTCGACAAGCGGCTGGACGCCATC